>Ga0233425_10003447_pt1 | contig 28618 bp, 24 predicted proteins | sample Watercolumn_Towu_2_FD_181712 | JGI IMG/M metagenome (GOLD analysis project Ga0233425, IMG submission 181712) | Freshwater microbial communities from Lake Towuti, South Sulawesi, Indonesia - Watercolumn_Towuti2014_140_MG | ecosystem: Environmental > Aquatic > Freshwater > Lake | place...
GAAGGCATTCGCAGGAACGCCGGGCGCTTCATGCGGCATGTTCCATCTTTAAGAGTATTTCGGAACATGCGAAGTAATAATTAAATCGGTAACGCATGGCGCTTGTCAAGATATTCGGGTTGCAATCGGTCGGCAGGCCCGCTCCGGTTGCAACCGGAAATTGGGCGTCCGGGAAAGCTCCCCCTTACTGCTCGTACATCACCCGCCCGCAGTCGCGCATGTCGTAGCCGCCCATGCGTTCAACCGTTTCGCGGAATTCGCGGTTTTCGCGAATCACAGACAGAAGCGCCAGAATCTTCGGGTCGGCGGCGAACGCCTTCGGAATGATCAGGTCGTACCTCTCGCCCGCAACCGGGACAAAGTCCAGATCCAGGGCGCGGGCGGCGGCAAGAATCGCAAGCCCGCAATCGGCCGAGCCTGACGCAACAGCCGACGCCACGGTCATGTGGGTGTATTCCTCGCGGTCGTAGCCGCTCACGCGCTCCGGAGCTATGCCCAGTTTTTTCAGATACATGTCGGTGAGAAGCCTTGTTCCCGCGCCACGCTGCCTGTTTATGAAGCTCACGCCGGCCCGCGCAAGGTCTTCAAACCCGCGTATGCCTTTCGGGTTTCCCTTCGGCACGAGAAGCCCCTGCGTGCGATAAACCAGATTCACCAGCAAAAGCGGCATATCGGGCAGAAAACGCTTTATAAACGCTATGTTATACTCGCCGCTTTCCTCATCCAGCAGATGCGTTCCGGCTATGTGCGCCTCGCCGCGCTTTATCGCCATAATGCCGCCCATGCTTCCCACATGCGCGGAGGAAAGTCTCACGCCGCTCGGCAAGCCTCGCGGGACATTTTCACGCCGCTCCGGCAAGCCTCGCGGGACCACGCCGCTCGGCAAGCCTCGCGGGACATTTTCACGCCGCTCCGGCAAGCCTCGCGGGATCACGCCGCTCGGCAAGCCTCGCGGGACATCTCGCCATTTGTGCAGGAAATTAGCCAGCGCGTCCAGCGCGTTGTCGTGGCTTCCGATCGCCACAATCGTGTTTTCAATCTCGTCGATGCCGCGCAGAAGCTCTATCCGCACACTTTCACCCGAGCCGATTCCCTCGCTTCCGGCGGGCACAACGAGAATGCCGTCGGCCTGAACCAGCGACATCACCGCCCCGGCCCCACGGCCCGACGGCGTTGCCATCAGGCTTTCGCCCACGCGCCCAAGCTTCACGCGGATGAATTCGTTCACGCCCATCTTCGACGAAACCGGACGCGCAAGAAGCGCCACGGCCATTTCCGGCTTCGGCGGAGGCAGGCCGCGCATCGCAAACGCAAGCTCGCGCACGAAAAGCCGCATCGCAAGCACGGCGGAAACCGGATAGCCCGGAAGCCCGATCACCGGCTTGCCGCCCACGATGCCAAGCACAACCGGCTTGCCCGGCTTGATGTTCACGCCATGCACCACAACCTCGCCCAGGCCCGCGATCACGGAGGCGGTGTTGTCCTTCGTTCCAGCCGACGCCCCGGCGTTGGTTATCACGATGTCGAACTCCGGAACCGCGCGCGATATGGCGGCCTCAAGAAGCGCCGGATCGTCGCGGGCGATTTCGCTTCGCGCCGCGTCAACGCCCCATTCGCTGAGGTAGCCCGCAAGCACGCGCCCGTTGAACTCCACGATGTTTCCGGGCGAAACAGGCTTGCCCGGCTGAACCAGCTCGTCGCCGGTGGGAATGACCAGCGCCCCTGGAATCCTTCGCACACTCACGCGGGTAAGCCCTGTTGCAAGCATCGCGCCGATGTCTATCGGCCTTATTAAATGGCCTTCCGGCAGGATAAGCTCAGTGGCAACGATGTCTTCGCCTATCGGGCGGATGTTCTTCCACGGTGTGACCGGCTCGATAATCTCTACTATGCCGGGTTCGGCCTGATGCACGTCCTCGATCATTATGACGGCGTCGAAGCCGTCGGGAATCGGCCTGCCGGTGTTCACATAAACATACTCATCGCCCTCGCGCAGACGCACCGGCGCGGCCTCGCTCGCGCCTGCTGTGCGAGCGAACGAGACGGCTATGCCGTCCATGGCGGCGGCGTTGTAGAACGGGGAAGAGCGCGGCGCGAATACGGCTTCTGCCGTCACGCGGCCAAGGGAATCGTCAACCGCGATCTCCCGGGGCGCAAGCGGCGCAAGGCAGCCGCGCAACTCAAGCGCGGCCCGCCAGCGCGAAAGCGCGTCTTCAAGCGGTGTGTTTGAGATGTAGATGTTGCGTTGATTCATTGAAGCTTACGCTTTATAACCCGGACAAATGCCGCATATTCCGCCTCGTCGCGGCTTGCCTCCTCAAGCAGGGCAGCCGCCTCCGAATCGGTTTTGGCATAAGAGGCGAGAACAGAAATCATTTTCACCATCCTCGACCGGCGCTCCCACAACTCGGCGCGGTTCAAACCAAGCAGCTTTTCGGTTGTGCGTCCACGCGCGGTTTGACCGGTGACCGTGGCCAGCTTCGTTACGGGATCGAAAACGAACCGGAAATGCCTGCACGGATCGTCGTCGCACGGATTTACCAATGGGCCGCCTTCATTTTTCTCCGGAAACCGGTCTCCCTTATGTTCCGCGCCGTTACAAACGGAACATGACAACAGAAGATTTGTCCATTCGAAAGTGCATTCGGGGAATTTGGCTTTGGCTTTCGGCCTGAAATGCTCGATGTCGCCATACGCGATATGCGTTATCCTGCTCTCGCAGTACGCGCACTTGCCGTGAAACATGGCGATCAGCGTATTTTTTATTTCCGGATGACGGTATTCGGACTCCGCCTTTTTCCGTTCGGCTTGTGTCTTCGCATCCAAAAGCGCCTTCGTCCAGATTGCCTGATTCCTGGCAAGAACGTCAGGCTTGGGCAGCCGCACAACCTTGATCATGGCAATTTCTTGTCGAGATACGCCTCAATTCTTGCCGAAAGCGAGCCAGGTTCCGGATGTCCGCCGACCGGCCTCTTTTCCTCCATGAAACGAAGCAGCGGATGAAACTCTTCCGCTTCCTTTTTCGTCTTCCTGCTTCCTTTGCCAAGAAGCTCGTTATAACGATCGATATTCTTCTGTGTCTGCGGCGAATAGGGCGATACCAGTTCGAAAGCGGAACTTTGGAGGATTCGATCGACATTCATCGCCGAAATGTCGGGCGCGGTCTCAACCGCGGCCTTGCCGTCGCGCAAAGAGAACTTAAGCGTCCGGGCGTCCTCTCCGGCTCCGGCGGCGATAAGAGGGCTGTGGGTGGCGACAATAAACTGAAGATTAGGGAACTGCTCCCTAAGCCATACCGCGATGTCCCGCTGCCAGACAGGGTGGAGATGAATGTCGAGTTCGTCTATCAGCACCACGCCATCTTCCTTTAACGGATCCTCGCTTGCGGGAAATGACTGAATCAACCGCCAGACCAGGTCGCCCGCAAGCGCAAGCACGCTCCTGTAACCATCACTAAGGGCCAGAGTTGGAACCCTCGCGCCGTCAACATCGAAGCATATTCGTCCTTCGGAGGTGACACTGTCGAACCGGACACGCGTCGGCAACAAGCGATTAATGGCGTCTATGCCCATCTCTTTTTGCCGCCTTGCCTCGGTGTCGTTGTTTTTCACGATCCGGTAGTCAAGATAAACCATCCAGCGCTCAAACGCCGAAAGGGGTTGATCCTCATCGAACTGCGTCAGGAAATTCGTATATCTGGCTTGGGGTTCCAACGAAGGGACGATTATTTCGCTTCTGCGGGTAAGACGGCGGAACGCTCCATAGCCAACCGCGAACCACCCCAATCCCTTCGACGTAAACGCGTTTTGCCGAAGCCATGTCAAACGCTTGTCCGGCGATTCATGAATGCCCGGCTCGGTAAAAACCTTATTACGAAAGGTGAGACGGCTGTTTCCGGAGAGGATGTATGTATAGCCGAAGGAACGGGTTACCCTTTTGTCGCCGAACTGGCCGGGATCGCTGTCCGACTGATGTATCTTGGCGGAGAGCTTGCCAAGCTGTCCCTCGTCGCGAAGCCAGCCCACAGGCCTGGGCGCAAGTTTCTGCGCGCCTTCAGGGCCGGCCAGCAGAAAGGCCAGCGATTGCAGCACCGTGCTTTTTCCGCATCCGTTGGGGCCAAGCAGGGTGATCCATTTATTATTCTTGAATCGTATCGCAACTTTCTCGAAACAGCGGATGTTTTCAAGCGTGAGTTCCTCTATGAACATTGCAATACTCTCCTTATCCGGCTGGCGGCAACCCATCGATCCGCAAATGAATGCGCCTCAGTTTATATAAGGTCAGTCGAAAATCTCCACCTCAACCGTCTCGCCCTCCGCGATGCCCTGCCGATCTTCCGCGATCACAACATAGCCGCCGGCGCGGGCGATGGTGGAAATCGCGCCGGATTTGCCGAGCAGCGGAATGGCCGAAAATCCTGGCGGTTCATCCATGCGCTCAACCTTCATGCGGATGAAATCGCGGCGGCCGGCCGCGGAGTTTACGCTTCGGGCAAGCCTTGCGTGCAGGATTCGAGGCAGGCGGACATCGGCAAACCCGGATATTTTGTCGATGGCCGGACAAACGACGGCGTTGAACGCAACCGACACCGCCGCCGGATGGCCCGGAAGCCCGAACACCGGCTTGTATCCGGCGAACGCTATTATCACCGGCTTGCCCGGCTTCATCGCGATGCCGTGCACGATTATGCCGGGCGGGCCGAACGAATCGATCACGCGCGCCGCCGCGTCGCGGCTTCCCACGGAGCTTCCGCCGGATAAAACCACCAGATCGCTTTCGGAAATCGCGCGTTCCAGTATCGCCCGAAGTGCCGTCTCATCGTCCGGAGCGATGCCGTGGAATCGCGGTTCCGCGCCGGACAGCCTCGCAAGCGCGGCGATGTTCAGGCCGTTAATGTCGCGCATCTTGCCGGGAGGCGGCGTTTCCGTATGCGGCACAATCTCGTCGCCGGTTGAAATGATTCCGATGCGCGCGCGACGCCTCACCGGAGCCGAAACGATTCCAACGCCCGCAAGCAGCCCGATGTCGGCGGGGCGCAGCCTGTGTCCCGCCGGAACAAGAACATCGCCGCGCCGCGTGTCCTCGCCCGCCTGAATCACGTTCCCGCCCGCCGCCACGGGCTGCGTCACCTCGATCATTCGCCTGTCTGCCTCAACAGTATGCTCCAGCATCACAACCGCGTCGGCTCCGGGCGGCATGAAGCCGCCTGTGGCGATCTTGTGGCAAATTCCGGCCGCAACCGGCCTGTCCGGCTTTTCGCCCATCGCCACCTCGCCCGCAATCTCGAAATACGACGGCAGCGACTCCATCGCGCCGAAGGTGTCGCGCGCGCGCACCGCGTAGCCGTCCATCGTGGCGCGCGGATGCGGCGGGATGTCTTCAGGCGATATGATATCGCGGGCCGTTACGCGGCCCGATGCCTCGTCCGGCGGAATCTCCTCGAAATCGAGGCGGCAGGCCGGAATTCGTGAAAGCATCATCGAAACAGCTTCCGCCAGCGTTGCAAGCGGAGCGCGCCCCAGCATGTCGATGGCCGGCTTGTCTATGGCTTTCGGAGTCATTGAATAATCCTCCACGGATGGCTGTATATGTTCATCCTGCTTCCGCGCGCGAAACCGACAAGCGTGACGCCGTAATCCTCGGCCCGCGAAACCGATACGCACGTTGGCGCGCCCCGGCTCACTATCACCGGAATGCCGCTCCGGATAACCTTCGTCATGATCTCGCCAGACACCCGCCCGCTCGAAACCAGAACCTTGTCGCCAAGAGGAACGCCCGAAAGCGCGGCCCTGCCGATAACCTTGTCGACCGCGTTGTGGCGGCCGATGTCCTCGGCGAAAAACAGCGCTTTCTTACCCTCGAATATGGCGGCGCTGTGAACCCCTCCGGTTGAGGCATATAGCAGGGACTGGCTGCGGAATGTCTCCATGACAGACCGTATCGCGGGCAGATCGCCAACTGCCTGGCCTTCCGTCATCCTCGATGCAATGGCCTTCAGACGCGGCGCGGCGGCATTGGCAAACGTCACGCCGCGTCCGCATCCAGGCGTAATAGCGCCGCTTTCAATCATGTCGCGCCAGCCGGCCGGAAGTTCCAGTTCAACCGCAACCTCCAACGCGGTCTCATCGACCGCAACCGAACGAGGCAGCGAATCGGCCGAAATAAATCCTTCGGATACCAGAAAGCCTACCGCAAGCGCGTCGATGTCGGACGGGGTGCAGAGCAACGAGACAACAGGCTCGCCGTTCAGCCTCAGAAGGACAGACCGCTCGGCGGCAACAGTGTCGATGACTTCCTCAACGCTGTCGTCCCTGACCTTCAGTATCAGAATCTCGGTGGAAGTCAGCATGGCGGCATCAGAAACAGCCAAGCTCGCAGGCTGTTATTTTAAGGCCAAGCTCGTTGGCCATCACGCCCACATCCTTGTACGAGATGCCAAGCTCCTCGGCGATCCTTCTTGCTCGCGCGCAGGCGATCTTTCCGTCAACCGCCGCCTCCGTCAATCGCCGCCTGAGTGTCTCTTCCCCGTTATCCATTAATAATCGCGCCGCAAAGACCATGTTCGCGCCTTATGCCGGTATACGTCGAAAGCGCGCACCGGAAGACGCATCGCCTGAAAAACTCCACAAGCGCCCTCCTGAAGAAAAGCAGGCTCAGTTGTTCCGGTATCAGATCGGTTATCTCCATCTTCATTATCGACATCTTGTATTCGATATGCGACGCGAACCGGTTGTCGAGATACCACGCGTATGTAAGCCCGAACATCAGGCCGGGCGGAGTGAACGCGCGCGAGCCGCCAATCACGCGCCTGTAAAGATAATCGTCGGAATCGGAACGGCACATGCGCACAAGCGTGAGATAATCGTGCAATTCCACCTCCGAGAGATAGCAGCGCCGCTCATCCGAAGCGCAGAGTTGCAGGTTGTAGACCTTGCCGAAGCAGTCGCCGCCGCCGTTAAGCGGCGCAACCCATTTTTTCGCGGCGTAATTTCCAAGCAGCGATTCGCCTATCGCAACCAGAAGGCCCACCTCGAACCGCCGGGGATCGGCCTCGAGATCGCTTCGGAGCTTCACCACGCCATCCTCCGGATCGTAAAACGAAAGAACGTTATCCCAGTCCTGGCTTCTTCGCCAGTCGGCCTTGTCGATCGAAACCGCGCCGGTTATACGGTCGAGATGATCGAGCGGAATGTCGCGGTGGTTCCAGAGCAGCCGCATGAAGGCATCCCTCAGCGCCGGGTTCATGTCGAGCTTCGCCAGCCGCGCCTCCGCCTCACTCATGCGGGAATGCGGAGTGGCTCCGTCCTTTCGCACAACCGGTTTCCTCTCGGAATACGTCAACGGAAGATCGCGCCAGCCCGCACAGTCGTCGCGATTGCAGTAGTCCTTAATCGCAAGGAGCGTCTTGATGGTCATGGCCATCGACGCCGGATCGTGCTGGATGACATTTCTTGCGCGGAGAGCCTCCGGAGAAAATATCATCGCCTCCACAGGCTCGAATCCCATGGCCGAGACATTCGCCCTGTCCAGATATATCGGCGTCTTCTTCTCCACGGCGTAGTTCTGGATCACATCGCCCGGAATGCGCTGAAGCCCAAGAACCATCACCTGGCGGAACAATCCGCCGACGCCTCCGGGAATGTTCCGGTTATAGGCGCTTATGAGATCGGACACATGATAGCGGCGGGCCGGATCGTCGTACACCAGATCGGTCTCGCCGCGCTGAACCCAGAGATTGGCAACGAGAATCTTCAGCGCGCCGGTGTTGCGGCGGATGGCGTCGGCTATGCCCGGAGCCTGCAACACCGGAACTATGCTGGTGTAGGTGCTTCCGGGGGCAAGCACTATGATGTCGGCCTCGCCTATTCTGCGTATGACCTCCGCCGGAATCTCCGGCTCGCTCGCGAACTCGAGAAACACGCGGTCTACCGGATAGCCGCGCTTTGCGACGCTCGACTTGTATTCGCCGGTAACAAGAACGCCGTTGTTATAAAGAACCTTGAGCTGGGCCGGAGTCACCGAACACGGAAGCACCGCTCCGGCCCGCGCGCCGATCAGCGACGCAAGGGCGCGGACGCCCGCAACGATCTGCTCGCCGCCGATTTCGCATGACGACTTCGATACCGCCGCCCTGAATATGGCCGACGCCACAAGCAGGTTGCCCAGGCAATGCGGCGTCTCAAGCGTTTTCGAAAGCTCCTTGTGAGTAAACAGAAGATCGAGCAGTTCCAGAATTCCCTGAGCCATGGCAAGCGGCGTTCCGGCCAGGTTTACGCCGGCCGAATCCAGCAGCGCTTCGGGAGAGGCGGGTCTTGTCTCGAAGCGGTGGTTGATCAGCCGGTGCAGAACGCCCGCTATTCTTCGGGCGGCGCCGTCGCGGATGCCGTAGCGGTTTCTCAGTTCCCGCATCTGGACGGATGAAAGCAGCACATGACGAATGTCACCGATCGCTATCATCGGAAACAGCTTGAGAAGCTCGCCCGTGGAGCCGCCGTCGTCGGCGATGCTGACGATGGACGTTGTGCGGGGGAAAATCTCCTTCAGGCCCATGAACGGAGATGCCGGCCACATATCGCTTCGCGAATCTCCGCCGACAATGTTCGAGAGACCCGTGCCGCCGCCAAGCACCACCACCCTTGTGTCGCGGGTGTCAACGTCCGCCAGACTGTCCTGAAGTTCGCGCAGCCGCTCGACCGCCTCGTTGGTTCCTGGCGGCGGGCCTGCAAGCGTGAGTTCGATCAATTTCTCGGCAAACGTGGAGCGCGGAATGAGATCGAGCGGTCCGAACCGCAGATCGTTCAGACGGGCCAAAGCCTCGCCAACGTCCGTGTGCCGGCGGCCCGGATGGTGTCCCCTCTTCATAACCCCTCGCCGGAATCGGCAGAATCGGCATCTGTCCAGTCGCGCAGCATGGCGTATCCCACGGCAAGCAGTGTGGGGCCGGTGAATACGCCAAGAAATCCGAAGGCGAACGCTCCGCCCATCACGCCGATCATCACCAGGATAAATGGCATGGCGCTTCCCTTGCTGATAAGAAGCGGCTTGATGATGTTGTCGGCCATGCTCACAACCGCTATTCCCCATACGACGATGAATATGGCCCAGCCCGCGCTGCCCTCGTGATAGAGCCAGAGCGCGGCAGGCCCCCATATGAGCACCGGCCCCATCGGCACAACCGAAAGAAAGAACGTGACCAGCCCAAGCACGCCGGCCGCCGGTACGCCCGATATCCAGAATCCGAATCCGGCCAGCACCCCCTGCGCCAGCGCGGTTCCCAGAATGCCGTAGACAACGCCCTTTATGGTCTTTCCTGCAAGCTCCAGCAGATGAGCCGATTTTGCCCCGGCTATGCGCCGCACTCCGGCGGAGAGCATCGCGGCCATTTCATTGCCGCCTGTGTAGAAAAAGAAGGTCACCAGCACGCTGAAGATCATTTGAATGATGCCGCTTGCCACCGAAGCCCCGCTCGAAAGAAGCCATTCGGCTGCGGGAGCGGCCAGCTTGCGAAGTTCGGAAATTGCGTCCGGGTTATTGGAACCGGCGGCTTCCCAGTATTTGCGGATGGCGGATCCGGCAACCGGCATTCCCGTGATCCAGTCCGGCGGCTGCGGCAGGCCGTTGTCGATCCAGTTTCTCACCGTTTCCGATATCGAGTCGGCATGCGAGACCAGATTCGCACCGGCATACACGAACGGCGCGATCAGAACAAGCATGAACAGAAGCACCAGCAACCCCGCCGCAAGCCCGCGCCTTCCGCCAAGCAGGGCCGACAGCCTGACATATGGCGTCCATGTGCAGTAACCCAGAATCGCCCCCCACAGAAGCGTCACGGCAAAAGGGGCAAGCACCATCAGGCATCCGCCCGCAAGAGCCGCCACGGCGAACACGGCGATGATCCGGCGAATCATCTCGCCGGTGCTGTCGCTTGCCTGGTCATATCCCGGCGGCGGAATACTATCCTGTCCGGATTGCGTTGTCACAAGTGAACGATTCCCTCCGTATTCATTAATTTGTCTATTCTATCCGCGATCATCCTCCCTGTGAAGGGGTGAACATGCCAAACATGGCTAATAGGGTTTAATCAGCCAGCACTTGTGAATACGCGGATTACGCTCGAAATCCTTCGGAATAGTTCGGCGGGTTATTTCCTCCACGCCGAGGGGGCGGGGTTTTCCCGCCCCTGCCACCGCATCCGTATCCATCGCGAATCTGCGGTTGTTTGTCGAAAACAGCAGCGTTCCGCCGGGCGCAAGCAGCCGCGCCGCCATGCCGATCAGCTTCACATGATCGCGCTGTATGTCCAGCTCGCCGTCCATCCCCTTCGAGTTCGAAAACGTGGGCGGATCGAGAAAAATCAGGTCGAACCGCCGACGCTCGCGCTCAAGCCATTCAAGACAGTTGGCCCGCGCGAACTCGTGGCGCGCTCCGGATATTCCGTTTGCCGCGAAGTTTTTTCGCGCCCATTCAAGATACGTGGCCGACATGTCCACGGTGGTCGTGGTCTCCGCGCCGCCGGCCGCCGCGTAGACAGACGCCGTGCCGGTGTAGGCAAAGAGGTTCAGGAATCGCGCGCCCCTGGCCATGTCGCGGATCATTCCCCTTGTGATCCGGTGGTCGAGAAATATGCCGGTGTCTATATGATCCGTGAAATTGACCAGAAACCGCAGTCCGCCTTCGCCGATCTCGTGGAATTCACCGGTGTCGGCAAGCCTTTCGTACCGGAAGCCGTCCGACTGCCGCCTTCTCAGCTTGACGAAAAGGTCGCCGTCCGCAAGCCCAAGAACGGCTTTCACCGCCTCCGCCAGCTCGGCAAGCCGCCGTTCGGCGTCCGCCGGATCCACCGTTTTCGGGGCCAGATACTCCTGCACATGCGCCCGTTTCTCGTACACGTCAACCGCGGCCGCGTATTCCGGAATGTCGGCGTCGTACAGGCGGTAGCAGGTAACACCGCTGTTCCGCGCCCATTTGCCCACTGTTTTCAGGTTTTTGCGCAGCCGGTTGGCTATCATTTCAACTCCCTCGGGCGAAGGGGCGGTATCGGGGGAAGTCCGCTTCGCGGTCGAAACGGCGGCGGTTCGGGAGAAATCGAACCGCAGCAGCTCGCATGGCATTGCGCCGTTATAGAGCTTATGCCGCGATTGCGGCTCAATTGCGATGCATCCGGCAAGCTCGCTGCTTGCCGTAATCACCGCCGCCTTCCAGCCGGTGAACTTTTTCAGCGCCATGCCAAGCTCGGCGTAGAGAGGCCTGAGCCTTGCAGCTTCGCCAAGCCGCTCGCCGTATGGCGGATTGACGGCAAGAAGTCCGAATTGCATTCCACCACCGGCCGCTGGCGGCGCGGTCCCAAACGAAGCCGCAGCCTCCGAAATATCACGGCGCTCGAGCCTGACGGTATTTTCCAGCCCGGCCCGCCTCACGTTACCCTTTGCGGCGCGAAGCGCGGCGGGATCGATATCAAAGCCGAAAACAACCGGCGCTTTCTTCAATCCGGCCTTGCGGCGCGAACGAGCCTCCTCCATAAGCGCTTCCCATATATTGCTGTCGTGGCCCTTCCAGCCCAGGAAACCGAAATGCCGCCTCGCAAGGCCGGGAGCGATGTCCGCCGCGATCATGGCCGCCTCGATGGCAAGCGTGCCCGATCCGCACATCGGATCGAGAAACATACCTCCGCGCGCCGCAATCTTCGCCCAGCCCGAAAGCATGAGCATGGCGGCCGCAAGATTTTCCTTAAGAGGAGCCCGCGCGCCTTCCTCTCGGTAGCCGCGCCTGTGCAGGCTTCCGCCGGATAGATCAAGGCTTATCAACGCGCGGTTTCTGCTGATATGCGCGTTTATTCGAATATCGGGATCGGCCGGATTCACCGATGGCCGCGCGCCGGATCTTTCCACGAAACGGTCGGCAACCGCGTCTTTTATCCTGAGCGCGGCATAGTGGGAATGCGTTATGGCCGAATCCGAAACATTGCAGTCTACCGCCAGCGTGCATGACGGATCGAGGTGTTCTTCCCACGCTATTTCGCGCGCGCCTGAATACAACTCATCGGGCGACTCCGCCCTGAACGAGGCTACAGGCATCAGCACCCGGCTTGCGATTCGCGACCAGAGACAGACGCGGTACGGCGTTTCGATGCCGCCGGAGAAATAGACGCCGGCGCGCGCCTCCTTCACGCCGCGCGCGCCAAGGGCGTTCAGCTCGTTTGCCAGAAGCGACTCCGCGCCGCGCGGGCAGGATGCGAAAAAGTCATGTTGTATCAAGGAATAAGCATCCTCCGTCATAATTAAAGATTGCGCGGCCTGCATTCCAAAAGAATGCGGACATTGTCTATATCAACTCCCCGTAAAATCGGGGAGGGCATGGTGGAGAGATGAAACTATCCGCCGGTCAGTCCGTAATGAAGAAGCACGGTTGACGCGCCAAGCATCCGGGTTTCGATCAGCGTCATGTTCATTCGGCCGATTCCCTCCGCCAGACGCATGCCCCCGCCGAAAAGCACCGGCTCCACCGTGAGGTACAGCTCATCGACAAGCCCGGCCCGCAGGAATGCGCCATAGACCCTCGCTCCTCCGGCAAGCGCAACGCCGCCGAATCCGCGCGCGGCAAGTTTTTCGACGATGGCGGCCGGCGTATCGGAAGTGAATTCCAGCGCGCCGGGCAGATTGCGGGCGGAATCCAGCCGCGACGTCATCACAACCGTGAGCCGCCCGGCAAGCGGCCTGCCGATGGTCTCGTATGTTCCGCGCCCCATCACAACCGCGCCCAGCTCGCGCGTTTTTGCGACGAAAAAATTGGTGTCCTCGCGCGAGGTCCATTCCAGCGAACGCTGATCCGGCGTCTGCGCTATGAATCCATCGGCGGACATGGCGGCTATAAGGGTAACTTTCATCTGCGATCCGGTATTCATTCTAACCGCAATCCACAGTTCTTGACATGCGCTTCCGCCGGTCTTTACAATTCTTGCGGCTGGTAACGCGTGACAACATGTCCGAAACGCGCCTTGCCGCGATATCCGAAATTGAAAGAGACGTAATGAAAGACCCCGCACTCTGTCCATTCTGCGCCGGAAGCCTCTTGCAGGAACTTGAACCTTCCGAGCTTGAACTCGATGATACCGTATGGATCATCTACCACTGGCAGTGCCTTGAATGCGAGGATACGTTCGACAAGATAGTAGAGACGGACATGTTCGACGAGTTCGAGGACGAGTATGAGGACGAGGAAGGCGGACAGGCACAGAGCCACTGACGGCTCCCCGGCCAGCTACCCGGTTGAATCCCGCGCGGTTGAAACATTCGCCGGTATACGCGTCTGCTGCCTGTTGAAAGGCGGCCTGCCTGTTGAAATCCGCCTTGGTGATGACGCTCACGCCGACATTTCAGCCGTTCCCATCGTCGAAATGCCGCAAGCCATGAAAACAGCGTTCGAACAATATTTCAGCGGGGCAGCCCGGAACGTCGAATTGGAAGTCGCCCTTCATGGCGGAACCCCGTTCGAGAGGCGGGTCTGGCAGGCGGCCGCGGCGATTCCGCGCGGCGAAACGCGGAGCTACGGCGCGCTTGCCGAAAGCCTTGGCAAAAGCGCGGCCAGTGCCAGAGCGGTCGGCTCGGCGCTGCGGAAAAACCCGTTTCCGCTTGTATATCCGTGCCACCGCGTAGTCATGTCCGACGGCGGGCTTGGCGGCTTTTCGTGCGGCGTCGATGTCAAGCGGCGGCTCTTGCACCTGGAGGGCGCGTATGCGGATAGATCCGGCTGATATAAGCATGGAGTTCGTCCGGTCGTCGGGGCCTGGCGGCCAGAACGTGAACAAGGTTTCCACCGCCGTGCAGCTTAGGTTCAACCTGAAGGGTACACATTCGATTTCGCCCGAAGTTCGCGAGCGGCTTGTCAGGCTTGCCGGAAGCAGGATCACGGACGACGGCGAACTGTTGATAGAGGCGAAGCGGTTCAGGAGTCAGGACAGAAACAGGCAGGACGCGATCGAGCGGCTGGAACGATTGATCGAAAAGGCGAGCGTAAGGCCCAAAAGCAGGGTACATACAAAGCCGACCAGGGCGTCGAAGGAGCGAACGCTTGAGGCCAAGCGCCGCGCGGGCGGAATCAAACGGCTACGCAAACGGCCAGGAATGGGCGAAGAGTGACACATGGCTCAACGAGGCGGAAGTTCCGCAAGAACTTGATCCGAGGCGTTCATCGTCATGCCTGATTGCGTCGCCTTCCGGCCTCACTCCTCCATCAACTGCCATTCGGCGAAACCGCTTTTCCGATCATCCACGCTTCGGCCGGCCAAACGTATGCTGTCCGTAACCGGATGCGTTTTAACGGTAACGAATGCGCGGACAATGGCGGCTACAGCGGCTTCCTGAAGCACAATCTCCGATCCGTCGCTCAGCCTGATCGTGGCGCGGATATGCCTGTGGCCTGAAGGCGCACCGACAACAACCTCGGCGATTTCGTCGTTACGGATTATTCGACGCACCGGAGATCGAATCGGGTTCCGCGCACGGATTCACGGCTCCGGGCGGGATGTCCGGGCAGCAGGGCGATTCGCCGGGGAAAAACCGCTTCTTGCATTTAAGATATGCCTTCAGCCGTTTTTTCTCCTCCACAACGTGAACGGCGCGCGATTTTCTTATCAGGCCGAAAATATCCGAATTGAGCCCGCGCTGATCACGGAGGCGGTATGCGTTCCAGCGCCCCACGGTTCGGCTTGCAACCAGCCCGGCGGACTTCAACACGCCCATATGAAACGATATGCGCGACTGCGCCATTTCGAGCGCGGCCATCAGGTCGCAGACGCAAAGCTCACCGGCGGACAGAAGCAGAACAACCTTCAGCCGTGTCTCATCGGAAAGCGCGTGGAAAACACGCGCCACATCCACCTCCTCGCGCTCAGGCATCGCGGGGCTACCTGTACCGGGTCACGCGGAAACGCTCCAGCTCGCAGCCTTCCTCGTCCGGACGAAGGCCCGCTTTGCGCTTGGTGATGGAAAGCTGCTTTTCCACGGTATCCACGCCCTCAAGGTCGGGCAATAAAATTCCGTGCCGAAGCCCCTTTTTCACGATCACGCCATAGATTTTCGGATCGAGGTCCTCCCTGCCGCCAACAGGTTCCGGCTGCCCAAGCACATCCACGCTGTACGAAAGATCGGCCAGTTCGTCCGGCTCAACCGGCATGAACCGGGGATCGCCGGAACAGGCGCTTATCGCGTTTTCGATCACCTCGTCCGGCAGTTCGGCGTGGCGCGGAGCAATCGTGCCGATGCATCCGCGCAACTCGCCCATTTTCTTGATCGACACAAACGCCCCCGCAGGACGCCGGAATTCATCTGGAAATCGGGCGGGAGAGGCAAGCCTGCGATGCTGCCGTGCATATTCCTCGACAGCCCGTTTCGCAAGCTCCACAAGCGGGTGCATCAGCGCTCGCGGTAGAGGGCATAATCGGCGATGGCAAGCAGCGCCCGCCTTGCCCTCGATTCCGGAAAACGTTCAACTATCATGGACTTTGCCTCGCCCATTATAGCCTCGGCGCGGGCAAGGGCAATATTCAGCGTGCCGTATCCGGCGAAAAGCTCCATCATGCGGGCCAAGTCGGCCTCCTCAAGGCTTTCGGCGACGATGATCCGCCTCACCTCCTCGCGTTCTTCCTCCGATGCCTGCCCCAGAAGCAGAATCACCGGAAGCGTAAGCTTGCCCTCTTCGAGATCCTTTCCAAGGCTCTTGCCGAGCTTGCCGGCGTCTGCCTTGTAGTCGAGCAGGTCATCCGCAATCTGGAACGCTGCGCCGAGCCTCGTGCCGAAACCTGCCATAGCCTCCTCGTCTTCCGCCGGGCGTCCGGCAAGAATCGCCCCAAGCCTGCACGCGGCGGATATGAGCGCGGCGGTCTTACCGCTTATGATCTTCAGGTAATCGTCTTCCGTAATCGTCGGATCGCCGATCTTCGAAAGCTGCAACAACTCGGCCTCGGTCATGCGGGTGGTGGCTTCCGACAGAACGTCCATGACTCGCTGGTTTTTAAGCGAAACCGCGATTCGAAGCGCGTTCGAATACATGAAGTCGCCCACCAGCACGATTATTTCATTGCCCCAGACCGAATGCGCCGTCGGTTTGCCGCGGCGTATCGTCGCGTCGTCAACAATGTCGTCGTGTAGAAGCGACGCGGTGTGGATGGTTTCGACGATGCTTCCAAGAACCGGAATATTGTTTCCGGCGTAACCGGCCATCTCCGCGCCAAGTATCACAAGAACCGGGCGAAGCCGCTTGCCGCCGCTTCCTATCAGGTATCGTCCGACAGCCGGAATCTGGGCGACAGGCGATTCAAGGTCGCGAAACAACCGCTCCTCGACACTCGCAAGCTGATCGCTGTAACAATCCCAGACTTCCTGAATCTTCATGACACTCCGATCATATGCCGGTTATTTCAGCGCTGTCAATACGAAACGGCGCAAGAGCCGTATCGCCTGCAAGCCGCCAGAGGTCTTTCGGGCGATAAGCGCCTTTTTCGGTAAACAACGCCGTAACATACCGGCTCGGCGTGACGTCGAACGCCGGATTTCTCACCTTCACGCCCTCCGGCGCGATTCTGACCCGGCCAAAAACATCGGTCACCTCGTCAGCCGGCCGCTCCTCGATCGGGATAAGCGAGCCATCGGCCATCGAAAAATCGATGCTGCTCAATGGCGCGGCAACGTAAAATGGAATTCCGTTTTCCTTGCACAAAACTGCAACCTGATATGTGCCTATCTTGTTTGCCACATCACCGTTCCCGGTTGTTCGGTCGGTTCCCACAATAGCCAGATCGATCTCTCCATGCTGCATCAGGCTTCCCGCGGCGGTGTCGGATATCAGCGTCACGTCGATTCCGTCCTGCATAAGTTCCCACGCGGTAAGCCGCGCGCCTTGCAGCACCGGGCGGGTCTCATCGGCGATAACCTTTACGCGCTTGCCCTGCTCCAACGCCACGCGGATGGCAGCGGTTGCCGTTCCGTATCCGCCGGTTGCAAGCGATCCGGCGTTGCAGTGGGTCAGCACCGTGTCGCCGTCGTGTATGAACGACGCGCCAACCTCGCCTATTGCCCGATTGATGCGGATGTCTTCATCCAGGATGCTCTGCGATTCCCGGCGCAGCATGTCTTTCAGTTCGCCAACCGGAAGCTCGCGGTTTATCGAAAGAAGCGCGAACATGCGCTCCATCGCCCATTTAATGTTGACGGCTGTTGGCCGCGTGGCAAGAAGCGCGTCGCGCACCGGAGCCAGTTTGTTTATAAAAGAATCGTAGCTTTCGGCCTCTATTTCCGCCGCGCCGAGCGCAAGCCCCATCGCAGCCGCTATGCCTATGGCCGGCGCTCCCCGGATTTTGAGCCGCCTGATGCCGTCGGCAACCGTGGCGTAATCCCGGCATTCTATATAAACCGTTTCAACAGGAAGAATACTCTGGTCGAGCATCATCACCCGCCCGTCTTCCCAGTAGATTGTCATGACCATTTTATCGCTCCGTTTTATCGCTCCTTTTAGTCGAACTAAACGTCCAGATTCCTCACCTCCAGCGCGTGCTTCTGGATAAACTGCTTTCTCGGCTCAACTTGATCGCCCATGAGTATTGTGAAGATCTCGTCCGTCTGCACGGCGTCCTCGATGCTCACCTGAAGAAGCTTGCGCTTTTTCGGATCCATCGTGGTTTCCCAAAGCTGATCCGGGTTCATCTCTCCAAGACCCTTGTAGCGCTGGATGGCAAGACCCTTGCGCCCGGTGCTCAGGATGAACTCCAGCAGATTTCCGGATCCCTCGATATGCGCCGTGTCGGCCCCGGCCTTCACGCGGTAGGGCGCGGGGCCGATCTCGCGAATGACCGAAAACAGCTTCGTAAGCTCGCGGTAATCGGGCGACGAGAGAAGTTCGGTGTCTATGTTGAAGCGAACCTGCGCGCCTGAGCGTTTCATGCCAAGCCGTATCGAATAGGCGCTGTGCTCGGCGTCTTCCATGATGTCGTCGGTAAGGTCGAATTTATCCTTCAAATGCGCCACCAGGCCCTCGGCAGACATGCGGTCCTTGAGCGTGTCGGCGTTTACGCCAAGATGGAGAAGCGTCTTTACAAGCTCGCGATCGCGCCTCCTCCTGCCGAATTTCTCCAGAAGCCGCTCGAAATCCGACAGTCTTTTCAGATAGCCCTGAAGCGGTTTTCCGGTGATAAACGCGCTTTCCCGCTCCACGAAAAGCTCCACGTCGCCGGAGACAAGATTGAAAAGAAGCCTCTGCATCTCCGCCTCGTTCTGGACGTAGTTTTCGCTTCTACCCTTCTTCACCTTGAAAAGCGGCGGCTGCGCGATATATAGATAACCGCGCTCGATAAGCTCCGGCATCTGGCGATAAAAGAACGTGAGAAGGAGCGTGCGTATGTGCGCGCCGTCAACGTCGGCGTCTGTCATGATGATTACCTTGTGGTAACGCAGTTTCGCTACATTGAAGTCGTCGGTTCCGATACCGGCCCCAAGCGCCGTTATCAGCGTGCGTATTTCCTCGGAAGAGAGCATCTTGTCGAAACGGGCTTTTTCCACATTTAAAATCTTACCCTTGAGCGGCAGTATCGCCTGGGCGTTTCTGTCGCGGCCCTGCTTGGCCGAGCCGCCAGCGGAATCTCCCTCGACAATGAATATCTCACTCTTCGCCGGATCTTTTTCGGCGCAGTCGGCCAGTTTGCCGGGCAGTCCGGAATCCTCGAGCGCGCCTTTGCGCCGTGTAAGCTCACGCGCCTTGCGCGCCGCCTCGCGGGCGCGGGCGGCCTGAAGCGATTTTTCGATTATTGCGCGGGCAACCTGCGGATTTTCCTCAAGAAACATGGCCAGCCGCTCGTTGACGACGGATTCCACTACGCCCTTCATGTCGCTGTTGCCGAGCTTGGTCTTTGTCTGCCCCTCGAACTGCGGCTGCGGAAGCTTCACGCTTATAACCGCCACAAGCCCTTCGCGGGCGTCCTCGCCCTGAATCGGTTCCTTCACGTTTTTAAGCAGTCCGGAACTCTGGGCGTACGCGTTTATGGTGCGGGTGAGCGCGGCCTTGAAGCCGATCAGGTGGCTTCCGCCCTCGCGGGTGTTTATGTTGTTGGCAAAGGTGAACAGCGTTTCCTTGTACGTGTCGTTGTACTGAAGCGCGATTTCGACGATGAACGGATCCTTTTCCTTGTAGATATAGATCGGTTTGGCGTGCAGAGTGTTTCTGTTTCTGCTCAGGTGCTCCACGAACGACACGATTCCGCCCTCGTAAAAGAACATCTGGCGGTTGTCGGTGCGCTCGTCGGCTATGCTTATGCGAAGGCCCCTGTTAAGGAACGCCAGTTCGCGAAGCCGCTGGGCAAGAATGTCGAAGACGTATTCGGTGGATTCGAATATTTCGGAGTCGGGCTTGAACGTCACCTTTGTTCCGTGGCTCCGGGTAGAGCCGACAACCATAAGCGGGCCGGTGGGCGCGCCGCGTTCGTAGCTCTGCTGATGCACGCGCCCGTTCTGCTTTATCTCTACATGCAGCCACTCTGAAAGCGCGTTCACCACCGATATTCCGACGCCGTGCAGGCCGCCGGAGATTTTGTACGCCTTGTTGTCGAACTTTCCGCCGGCGTGAAGCTCGGTGAGCACAACCTCGGCAGCGGTGCGTCCGGCCTCGTCGGAGGGGTGCGGACCGGTAGGGATGCCGCGTCCGTCGTCAACAACCGTCACGCTGCAATCCAGGTGAATGGTGACGGAAATGTCGCGACAGTGTCCGGCGAGCGCCTCGTCAACGCTGTTGTCCACCACTTCATACACAAGGTGGTGAAGGCCTTCCGGGCCGGTAGAGCCTATATACATGGCCGGACGCTTTCGAACAGCGTCGAGGCCCTTCAGAATCTGAATCTTTTCCGCGCCGTAAGACTCGTTTTCCGGTTCGTTTGTCATCTATACCTCAAATATTATTTTAATGCCGATCACGTGCGCATGGGCATGAGCACGCAGAAGTAGTCGGTGCTGCCGGTTTCCCTGATAATGGCCGGAATCAGCGAATCTTGCAGTTCCATCGTTACGAACTCGCCGTTCATCGCCTGAAGCAGATCGGTCATATGGCGCGCGTTGAAGCCAAGCATAAGCGGCTCGCCGGAATACTCAACCTCCACCGGCTCGCTGGCCTCGCCAAGCTCCGGATTGTTCGACGAAAAAACCGCTAAACCCTCGCTTATCTCAAGCCGTATGGTGAAGGTTTTCTCCTTACCCACAAGCGCGGCGCGCTTCACGGCGCCAAAAAGATCGGCCCTGACGCCCTTCATGCGTTTTTCGTTGTTGCGCGGTATGACCTGCTCGTAGTTCGGATAGCTGCCCTCGATAAGCCTGGAGATCATGACTATTCCGTCAACAGAAAAGATAAGATTATTATTGTTGAAGGATATCGCTATATCGTTCATCGTGGCGTCGGCCAGCTTCCGCGCCTCCGCCGCCGCCTTCTTTGGAAGTATCACCTTGCGTTCCTCCGACAGGCCGCCGGTGAGATCCTTGGACGCAACGGCAAGTCTGTGTCCGTCCGTACCCACAACCACAAGCTTTCCGGTTGAAGGGTTGGCGTGGAATAGAAGGCCGTTCAGTGAATAACGGGCGTCGTTGTCACCGGTTGCGTAGAGGGTTTTATTGATTATATCGCCAAGATCGGCAGCCGGTATGGCGATGGCGTCGCCGACGGATATATCTGGAAACTGCGGGAATTCCTTCTCAGGAAGCCCTATCAGGCGAAACTTGCTGCGTCCGCCGGTTATGCTTATCCAGTTGTTTTCAAGCTGCTCGATGGTTATTTCCTGAGAGTTTATCTCGCGGACAATCTCGTACATTTTTTTTGCCGGGATACAGGCTGAACCGGTGTTGTGAACCGATGCCTCCAGCGGCTCGCGGACAGCTATCTCAAGATCGGTTGCGGATATTGTCGTGCCGTTTTCGTCAGCCGAAAGAAGCATGTGGCCGAGAATGGATATCGTTGACTTGGCCTCGATTATCCCCTGAATCACCTGAAGCCCCTTTAGAAGGGATTCCCTGGAAACCGTGAGTTTCATGAATGTTCCCCTTTAATCTTCTCGATAAGTGTTCTCACCTTGCGGGCGATGTCTTCCTTCTGCTTCATCTTTTCATCTATCTGCTTGCACGCGTGGATGACGGTTGAATGATCCTTGCCGCCGAAACCGTCGCCTATGTCGGCAAGCGAAAGCTCGGTAAGCTGCTTACAGATGTACATGGCAACCTGACGCGGAAAGGCAATCTCTTTTGTCCGTTTTTTCGAGCGTATGTCAGTAATCTTTATACCGAAATAGTCGCTGACGGTCTTCTGGACGGATTCCACGGTCACAGGCTTGTCCTGATCTTGAATTATACCGCGTAAAATCTCGCCGGCAAGTTCTACCGTCAGCTCCTTTCCGGTCAGTGATGCAAACGCGCCAAGCCGTATGAGGCTGCCCTCAAGCTCGCGTATATTGTTGCATATCCGATGGGCAAGATACGCCGCCACATCGCGGCTCAGTTTTATGCGCTCGTTCTCGGCCTTCTTTTCAAGAATGGCTATTCTGGTTTCGAGATCCGGAGCCTGGATGTCGGCTATAAGCCCCCAACTGAAACGCGAGCGCAGCCGGTCGGTAAGAGCCGGAATTTCGTTCGGGAAACGGTCCGAGGTTATTATTATCTGTTTTTGCGATTCGTAGAGCGCGTTGAACGTATGAAAAAACTCTTCCTGCGTTCTGTCTTTTCCGGCGATGAACTGGATGTCGTCAACAAGAAGAACATCAAGATTTCGGTATCGCTGCCTGAAATCCTCCATCTTGTCGTGACGGATAGAATATATGACGTCGTTTGTAAACTGCTCCGCTGATATATATGTTATGCGCAGGCTCTTCTGCTCGTCGGCAATTGTGTTTCCAACCGCGTTAATCAGGTGGGTTTTGCCAAGACCGACGCCGCCATAGATAAACAGCGGGTTGTAGGCCTTGCCGGGCTGTGACGCCACGGCGGAGCACGCGGCATGAGCAAACTGGTTGCTCGAGCCCACAACGAAACTGGAAAAAGTGTATTTCGGGTTCAGAATGATCCCGCGGCTCGCAAGCCGGGTTTTCCTGTGCTCCTGGCTCACCTCGATCTTCTTGAGCGTGGTGTCGGTTTCCTTTTGGCACAATTTCCACTTGAGAACAGGATTTGATATGCCGGTGGTTTTGCTCAGGGCGTCCGTAATGTCGGCAAGATGCCTTTCCTCTATCCATTCCTTGAAAAAACGGTTTGGAACCTCAAGCGATACAACGTTGTCGCGAACTCCCAGAAGAATTATAGGCCTGAACCAGGATTCGATAAGGTGCGGCCCCACCTTCTCCTGAAGTATTGTTATGCTGTTTTCCCAGGCTTGCGAGAGGTTCATTTTACCTTTTAGTTATTAACAGAATTATCAACAATTGTGGATAAGTAAGAAACCCATCTCGTTTTTGGGAGGCTGATTATACAAAATAGGGTATTAAAGAGGCAAGAGGCAATATTCCCTGGTCGAAGTATCGGGATCGGACTAACAAAATGTGTTGAGTATTTGTTGGACTGTCGTTGGTTGAATTGTTGATATATGTTAACAACCGCGCTAAATATCGGAAATATGGAAAATATTGCTTCATCCCACATGGATATAAATATTTATGCCTATTCTGTTCAACATATTAATTTCTTTAAAATCAATAGGTTCATCCATGAATTCACAAATCCACAGATGTTATGTACTATGATTATTTTTAAAATACTTAAAGAAAGAATTAATAATGAAACATGTATATGTTCTTTTAAAGTTTGGCGTAAGCGCGGCGGCCCTTTACATACTATCCGGCAGAATCAACTTTTCTGAAATAGAGAGCGTATATAGTGATATCAATATATTGTATATATTGTTATCAATATGTCTATATATAGTAGCTCAAATGTTATCGACATTACGATGGAGTAAATTGGTCAACACGGAGCACGGGTATATCGAGCTACTTAAAATATATTACATAGGATGTTTCTTTAATAATTTACTTCCGTCCACTGTAGGTGGCGACGCAGTGAAGGCTTATTATCTATACAGAAGGGGCGGAGGTTTGCATTCATCGATGGCCTCCGTGTTCATGGACAGGTATATTGGACTTGCCGCCCTGGTTTTAATTGGCGCTGTTTCCTGTATTGTCGGTATTCATCTTATATACAGGACATATATTCTGTGGTTTTATCCTATGGTAGTTGCCGGATTCATTATAGGAACTATTATTATGTTTAGAACAAAATGGGCGATGTTTTTCAAACAGACACGAAAATTTTACGAATCGATAAATCTATACCGCGGCATGAAGAATGTGGTTGCCGAGTGTTTCGTAATATCCATCGCAGTGCAGGTTTTGACCGTGTTATCCGTGTATCTGATATCCAGATCGATACAGTCCGGCGCGGGAATACTTGAGTGCGGAATATTCATACCGTTAATTAATATAATTACATTGGTTCCTGTCAGTGTTTCCGGGGTTGGAATACGCGAGGGGGCATTTGTGTATTTATTCGGATTGACGGGTGTCGGTAATGAGGAATCGATAACGATATCACTTGTATGGTTTATTACGGTTGCTTTGGTTAATATGGTTGGCGGCCTGTTTTATCTTACACTTGGCAGTGAGGATAAAAAGCGCATAGGTGATATTGATACGTAATGTTCCACGTGGAACAGAATGGTGATGCCGGATGATTGTGAGTAATATTTATGATGTGATCGTGGTTGGGGCCGGTCATGCCGGGTGTGAGGCTGCCATGGCGTCTGCGGTGATGGGGTTGGGTACGGCCTTGTTTACGCTGAATATAGATAATATTGCCCAGATGTCCTGTAATCCGGCTATTGGCGGGTTGGCCAAGGGTCATTTGGTGCGAGAGATGGATGTTATTGGTGGAATGATGCCTGTATGCGCTGATATGACAGGGATTCAATTTAAGACGCTGAATAGAAGTAAGGGACCTGCGGTATGGTCGCTGCGGTGCCAGTCTGATAAATCAGCGTATAAGGCTGTGATGAGATCTTTTTTGGAAGCACAGCCTTTTTTGGATATTAAACAGTCCGAGATTGTCTCTTTAATGGTTGATGGTGGTAAGGTTGTTGGGGTTGTTGATTTTCTCGGCGTGGAGTATATGGCGAGAGCTGTAGTGTTGACTGTTGGTACCTTTATGAATGGCCTGGTGCATGTTGGTGATAAGAGTTATTCGGCTGGAAGGTCGGGTGATTTTGCGTCGATTGGCCTGTCAGAGTCGTTGGAGAAGTTTGGATTTAGGGTTGGGAGGCTTAAAACCGGAACACCGCCCAGGATAGATGGTGGCAGTATCGATTTTTCCGTGACTGAAGCGCAGAATGGTGATGATTTCCCTGACATGTTTTCGATTGTCAGTAGCGGCCCGATAATGAAACAGGTTCCATGTTATAAAACCTGCACAAATAATCTTACCCATGACCTGATAAGGAAAAATATCGGACGATCCCCTCTTTACGCCGGGAAAATCAAGGGTGTCGGCCCAAGGTATTGCCCTTCAATTGAGGATAAGGTTGTGCGATTTCCTGAAAAAGAGTCACATCAGGTGTTCCTTGAGCCGGAAGGTTTGCAGACGGATGAGTATTATGTCAACGGGATATCCACAAGCCTTCCATATGACGTTCAGGTTGAAATAGTCAGGAGTATAAAGGGGTTGGAAGCGGCCGGAATTACAAGGCCGGGATATGCGGTGGAATATGACTATTGTGATCCGGTTCAATTAAAGCCCTCTCTCGAGGCGAAGTTGTTAAGCGGGTTGTTCATGGCCGGTCAGATAAATGGCACATCGGGTTACGAGGAGGCGGCGGCGCAGGGGTTGGTTGCCGGTATTAATGCGGCTTTTTATGTGCAGGGGAGCGAGCCGATGGTGTTGAGGCGGAACGAGGCGTATATAGGTGTTCTTATTGATGATCTTGTTACCAGGGGCACGGTTGAGCCGTACAGGATGTTTACTTCCAGGGCGGAATGCCGTCTATACCTCAGGCAGGATAATGCCGAGGAGCGTCTGATGCGGTATGGGTTGAAAACAGGGCTTTTAAATGGCGAGCGGCGCACTGCCTGTGAACGGGTGATGCATGATATCTCGAATGTTGAAAATCACCTGATGGTAAATAAGGCCGCATCCGGAGACTGGCCCACAGGGGCGTCATTAATAAAGATACTAAAGAGACCCGATGTGAAGATAGCGGATATATTAAATGTGTACCCGATGGAATCCGCGCCTGATGAAAGGGCATTAAAGAAGGTTGAGATAAAGGTTAAATATGAAGGGTATATATCCAGGCAGATGGCTGAGGTTGACAGGCTTGGCTCGGTTGATAAAAAACTGATTCCGGATGATATGGACTACAAGCCTCTGGACGGGTTGTCATCTGAAGTGAAGATAAAGCTTGAGTCGGTCAGGCCGAAAACGGTCGGTCAGGCATCGAGAATACCCGGAGTCACCCCTGCCGCAATATCATATCTCATTGTAATGCTAGCGAAAATTAACAAGTCCGGTCATTGAGCAGATGGAGAGGGATGATTTTAAAACTAACCTGACTGAGGCATGTTGCTTGAACGGGTTTCCGCTTGATGAGACGGCGATTGAGCGATTTACCCGCTATAGGGATGAGTTGGTTAAGTGGGGCAAGGTTATGAATCTGTCCTCCAGGCTGAATGACAGGGATATTATTTATACCCACTTCATTGACTCAATGATATATCTGCATGGATTGAGCGGTGATTCTCCTCAAAGAATTGCAGATGTCGGAAGCGGCGCGGGGTTTCCTGGTGTTCCGATGGCGATTATGCGTGAAGGCTGTGAATACGATCTGATTGAACCCAGACAAAAGAGGGCCGTATTCCTCAACCACATAATAAGAGTGCTCAGTTTTGAAAATGTGAGGGTTATAAACAACAGGATTGAAAATATTTCGAATGACATCAAATATAACGCAATAGTAACAAGAGCGTCATTAAGCACGGATGAGTTGTATAGGCTGACATGGAACAGGCTTGAGAATAACGGGAGAATTATTGTGAGTATGGGCCCGTCATATATCGACAAGGTGAAAAATTTGTCGGCTGATCATGAAATACATAAATACAAAATCGAAGGCGAGAATGTTGATAGATGGTTGATAATCTTGATAAGTGGGATGGTTCCACGTGGAACATATTAATAATTCCCTTTAATATTAAATAGTTACATGTGTGGTGAGGTTAATTGCTTAACATAATGAATTGTTGACGGTTTAAGGGAACGCCACCACATTTTCGATATATTTGGATCCTGTGAGCCACATAATCAGCCTGTCAACGCCAAGGGCGATTCCTGCCGAAGGCGGCATCCCATACTTGAGAGCCCCAAGAAACGCCCTGTCTGCCGGATAGGGCGTGAGGCCGTATTCTGTGCGCCGCCTGTTTGACAGCTCCATGCGAATCTCGCATTCGTCCGGGTCGGTCAGTTCATCGAACGCGTTGGCAATCTCTGTTCCGCCAAGATAAAGCTCGAATCGTTCCGCCATTTCATTATCATGATCGCTGATCGTGCGAGACAGCGCGCCGGGACAGACAGGAAAGCCGTACAAAAACAGGGCCGGATACTTCGCAAGCTCCGGTTCCACGAGTGAAACGAACAACGCATCCAGTATTTCAGCGGTTCCCGACAAGCCGGAGGTCTCAACACCGGCGCGTTCACACGCATCGATCACCGTCCTGTTCGCACCGGATATTTCATCGCGGAATGGATCGACACCGGCATGTTCAATAAATGCGTCCCTCCATTTGACCGCCGGAAACGGCCTGCCTGGCGGCTCTTTTCCGGTGACCATACATAATCTCTCAATAATCTCCTCGCAATCCTTCCTGATCGACTCAAGCCCGGCCCATGCCCTGTACCACTCCAGCATCGTGAACTCTGTGCGATGGTTCCTTCCCGTCTCCTCCGCCCTGAAAGAATGCGTAATCTCGAACACCCTTTCATATCCGGCAGCGATCATGCGCTTAAGATGCAGCTCAGGGCTGGTGGCAAGATACCTTTCATCGCCGCCTGCGGAGGCGCTGAAAGCGTGTAAAAAAGGCTCGGTGGCAGGACAGGCTACACGAATGGGTGTTTCACATTCGAGGAAGCCGGTATTGATGAAATATGCACGTATGTTGTTGATTATACGCGATCTTTTAAATAATATGTCGCGGCGATGAAACAGATCCGCATCGCGATATTCATCGGATTCGCGCGAACCGGCAAATATGCTTATTTCACCAAGCATCCAGATGCCGTCAGTCTTCCAAATTCTGCCCGACAACAGATCCGGCGGCTTGGGCAAATGGCCGCCGGATTCGATACGCAGCTCCAGTCGCATCGATATGTCGGCAAGAGCCGCGCCATCCCACCTGCCGGCCACGATTCCGCCGCCGGATTCGACAGCCTCGCTCAACAGCACCCTGTTTCCATTAAAAGGGCCGTATCTGCGCTGGGTTAAGCCGGATTTCAACATAATCTCCATAGAATATCACGCCGGATGACGCGTCTGTGTTATATTCGGCGATGCACAGGGTTGTCGTAACAGGAATAGGCATGGTCACGCCGCTTGGCGCAACCGCGCATGAGTCGTGGCGTAATCTGAAGATTGGTATATCGGGCGTGCGCGCCCTGACAGGTCCGGAATTCAACGGCCTTAAATGCCGGATCGGCGGCTCCGCCGCTTCATTCGACACGTTGCGCTATTTGACTGATCGCGAGGCTTCAAGGTGGGATCAGTTCGCGCATTTCGCCGTTGCCGCCGCTGTCATGGCGGTTGAAAACGCCCGCGTCGATACGGATGCGCTTTCCGGACGGTTGACGGCCGGAGTTATAGTGGGATCGAGCCGCGGCGGAATTAAAACGCTTTCCGCCAACGCGGGCCGCGACGCAACAGGCCGCCCGGTTTCGCCGTATCTGATGCCGTCTTCCACGCCGTACATGGCTGCCGCCGCGGTTGCGATGAAGCTTGGAATACGCGGCCCGTCGCTTGGCGTTTCCACTGCGTGCGCTTCCGGCGCTCACGCGATTGGCGAGGCCATGCGGTGGATCAGGCACGGCGAAGCCGACATCGTTATTGCCGGGGGTGCGGATGCCGCGCTATGCAGGCTTGCCGTGGCCGGATACGATGCCGCGCGCGCGCTTTCGCGCCGCAACGATCAGCCGGCGGCCGCGTCGAGACCGTTTGAGTACGGGCGCGACGGCTTCGTCATTTCGGAAGGCGCTGGTATGCTGGTGCTGGAACGCCTCGATTTCGCGCGTGGTAGAGGCGCGCGCATTCATGGCGAGATTCTCGGCTACGCGCGCACCACCGACGCCGAACACGAAACAAGACCAAGCGGCGAGGGCGCGGCTGCGGCCATGCGGATGGCGCTTGCTGATGCCGGAATTTCGCCTGATGACGTTGATTTTATCAACGCCCATGCCACATCCACACAAATAGGCGACATGGCCGAGGCATCCGCGATCAGGGCTGTTTTTTCAGGAGCAAAGCCTGTTACCGCCAACAAGTCGGCGCTTGGCCACATGCTTGGGGCAACAGGCGCCGT
>Ga0233425_10003448_pt1 | contig 28613 bp, 27 predicted proteins | sample Watercolumn_Towu_2_FD_181712 | JGI IMG/M metagenome (GOLD analysis project Ga0233425, IMG submission 181712) | Freshwater microbial communities from Lake Towuti, South Sulawesi, Indonesia - Watercolumn_Towuti2014_140_MG | ecosystem: Environmental > Aquatic > Freshwater > Lake | place...
CGCGGGCGTAGTGTTTTTTCCGTGAAATCGGCGTTGCGCGGGCTCGTCGACGAGTCGGTCACCATCATGCGCGAGGTGGCCGCCGAATTCGAGCGCCCGGTGATGCTGTTTTCGGGCGGCAAGGACTCCGTCGTCATGCTGCACCTCGCCGCGCGGGCGTTCGCCCCGGCCCGGGTGCCGTTTCCGGTCATGCACATCGACACCGGCCACAACTTCGCCGAGGTCATCGAGTTCCGCGACCGCACCGTGGCCGCCCTCGACGTGCGGCTCATCGTCGGGTCGGTGCAGGCGTCGATCGACGCCGGGCGCGTGCACGACGCGACAGGTCCGCGCGCGAGCCGCAACCCGCTGCAGACCGTCACGCTGCTCGACTCCATCAACGAGCACAAGTTCGACGCCGTGTTCGGCGGGGCGCGGCGCGACGAAGAGCGGGCGCGCGCCAAGGAACGCGTCTATTCGTTCCGCGACTCCTTCGGCCAGTGGGAGCCCAAGGCGCAGCGTCCCGAACTGTGGGGCATCTACAACGGCCGTCACAAGCCGGGCGAGCACTTCCGCATCTTCCCGCTCTCCAACTGGACGGAGCTCGACATCTGGCGCTTCGTGCAGGAGCACGACATCGCGTTGCCGAGCATCTACTACGCGCACCGCCGCCGCGTGTTCCGCCGCGACGGAATGTGGATGGCCGAGTCGCCGTTCTTGGCGCCCGACCCCGACGAGACGGTGAGCGAGCAGATGGTGCGCTTCCGCACCGTCGGCGACGCCACCTGCACTGCCGCCATCGAGTCGACGGCGACGACGATCGACCAGGTGATCGCCGAGACTGCGGCGGCGCGCATCACCGAGCGCGGCGCGACTCGTGCCGACGACCGCATCAGCGAAGCAGGCATGGAAGACCGCAAGAAGCAGGGGTATTTTTAGTGGAGCGCCTGCGCTTTGCCACCGTCGGTTCGGTCGACGACGGCAAGTCGACCTTGATCGGCCGCCTGCTCTACGACTCCAAGAGCATCTTCGAAGACCAACTCGAGCACATCGAGAGCGTGAGCAAGCGTCGCGGCACCGACTACGTCGACCTCTCCCTCCTCACCGACGGCTTGCGCGCCGAGCGCGAGCAAGGCGTCACGATCGACGTCGCCTACCGCTATTTCGCCACGCCCACACGCTCGTTCATCATCGCCGACTGCCCCGGACACATCCAGTACACGCGCAACATGATCACCGGCGCGTCGAACGTGGACCTCGCCACCGTGCTCGTCGACGCGCGCACCGGCATCGTCGAACAGACGCGCCGCCACAGTTTGCTCGCCTCGCTGCTCGGCGTGCCGCACCTCGTGATCTGCGTGAACAAGATGGACTTGGTCGACTGGTCGCCCGACGTGTTCCGACGCATCCGCGACGACTTCGAGGTGTTTGCATCGCGCTTGTCGCTGCGCGACGTGACGTTCTTGCCGATCAGTGCCTTGCTCGGCGACAACGTGGTGAGCCGCTCGCCCAACCTCACGTGGTTCGAAGGCCCCACGCTGCTGCACCATCTGGAGAACGTGTACACCGCGAGCGACGACAACCGCGTCGACGCGCGGTTCCCCGTGCAGTACGTCATCCGTCCGCAGCGCGCCGAGCACCACGATTACCGCGGCTACTCGGGTCGCGTCGCGGGCGGGGTGTTCCGCGTCGGTGACGACGTGATGGTGCTGCCGTCGGGTCTCACCACCACGATCACCGGCATCGACTCCCCCGACGGGCCGGTCAACGAAGCGGGTCCGGGTCGCGCCGCCACGCTGCTGCTCGCCGACGATCTCTCTGTCGCGCGCGGCGACATGATCTGCCGGCCCAACAACCGCCCGCGCCAATCGCAGTCGCTGGAGGCCATGCTCTGCTGGATGGACGACGCCGTGCCGTTGCAACCCGACCGCATCTACGCCCTCAAACACACGACGAAGGCGGCGCGCGCCAAGGTGACCAGGGTGCTGTACCGCCTGAACATCTCCACGCTGCACCGCGAGACCGGCGTGGCGTCGTTGGCGCTCAACGAAATCGGTCGCGTCGAACTGCACACCACCGCGCCGATTTTCTTTGACGACTACCACGTGAACCGCACGACGGGGTCGTTCATCCTCGTCGACGAGAACAGCGGGCAAACCTGCGCGGCGGGAATGCTGTTGTCGCCGCGCACATGAACCAACCCGTCTGGCACGAGCCCGCCGTGTCGCGCGACGAGCGCTGGGCGCACCACCGTCTGCGCGGTGCCACCGTGTGGCTCACTGGTCTCTCGGGCTCGGGCAAGTCGACCATCGCAGGTGGTGTCGCGCGCGAACTGTTCGCAGCATCCGTGCTCGCGTACGTGCTCGACGCCGACAACCTGCGCCACAGCCTCAACGCGAACCTCGGCTATTCCGACGAGGACCGCCGCGAGAACGTGCGGCGCGTCGGCGAGGTGGCGAGGCTCTTTGCCGACGCCGGCATCGTGGCCATCGTGCCGATCATCAGCCCGTTCGCCGCCGACCGCGCGCGCGTGCGCGTCGCGCACTCGGGTGCGGGGCTCGACTTCGTCGAAGTGCACGTCGCCGCGCCGCTCGAGGAGTGCGAGCGACGCGACACGAAGGGGCTCTACAGGCGCGTGCGAGCCGGCGAGATGCGCGGAGTGAGCGGCGTCGACGCGCCGTACGAAGCGCCGACGGCACCCGACCTCGTGGTCGGTGCGAACGGCGAGAGCGTGGCAGTATCGGTGCGTCGAGTGGTCGATCACCTCCGCGCGTCGGGTGTGGTCGGCTCGCGCGGCGCCTGAGTGATGAGCACGTTCTGATGAGCACGTTCGGATGAGCACGTTCCCGCCCGACACGAGCCTGCTCGCCATCGGCGGCCTCACGCTCGTCGCCCCGTCGCTGAAGATCATGTACACGCCGACCCCGAAGGTCGCCTGCAGCACCATCAAGTTGATGCTGGCGACCGCCGAAGGCACGCACCGCACCGACCTCATCGACCAGATCACCAACCCGAGCGTGTCGCGACCGCAGACCATCCACGACCCGGTCATCAACGGCCTGCCGCGGTTGGTGGAACTTCCCAGGCGCGAGATCGACAACATTTTCACGTCGCCCGACTGGCTGCGCGTCGCCGCCCTGCGCGACCCGGTCGCCCGCTCGTACTCGGCGTGGGAGAACCGCATCTTCCGCCGCGCGCCTGGCGAGACCGCCAGGGCCATCGAGTTGTCGCGCGACGTGCTCGTCGACGGTTGCATCGACATGGCGGCGAGTTTCGCCTTGTTCGCCCGGATGCTCGGCGAGCACACCGACGCCTTCACCGTCGACCAGCACTTCCTCCCGCAGGCGCACATCGTGCGCACCGACGTGATCAACTACGACATGCTGATCCACGTCGACCAGAAGGGCGACATGGACCGCCTCGCCAAGGTGATCAGCGAACGCTCGGGCAAGACGGTCACGCCGTCGCGACTGAACGAAGGCATGAAGGTCGACTTGGGCCGCATCTGCGACGCGCACACCGCCAACAGGTTGATGGCCACCTACCACATGGATTACGAGGCGTTCGGGTTCGAGCGCCGCGAATTCGCGCCGACCGTGGAGCCGTACCTGCTGAGCCGCACCGAGACGCAACTCGTGCACCAGTTGCGCGGCGTGATGGAGCGCTTGCTCAGCGTGTCGCGAGCGTCGAGCAGGCAAGCCGGTGCGAGGTACGGCGTGCGCCAAGTCTTCCGCGCGTTGTTGCGGCGCGCGAGCGGCGGACAGCAGGTCGACTATCGCGTGCTCGACGCCTGATCCATGACCGCGTTCCCCGCCGACTGCTCGCTCGCCGCGCTGACGCGCAAGACGCTCGTCGCTCCGCGACTGAAGGTGCTGTACACCCCGACCACGAAGGTGGCGAGCACGACCATCAAGTGGATGCTCGCGCGCGCCGAGGGGTCGCTCGACGAGTCGGTGATTCCGCGGCTCATGGCGGCCATCACCAACCGCAGCCAGACGATCCACAACCGCCACGTGAGCGGCCTTGCGAAACTGTCGGAGTATTCCGAGCGCGAGGCGCGCGCCATGCTCGATTCGCCCGACTGGCTGCACGTCGCCGCCTTGCGCGACCCGGTCGCGCGCGCGTATTCGGCGTGGGAGAACCGCATCTTCATGCGCGCCAGCGGCCGCGTGGCGGGCGGCTTCGACCTCGTGCCCGACGTGCTCTGCGACGGGCGCATCGACATGGCCGCCACGTTCGCCCGCTTCGCCGTCGCTCTCGCCGAGAACACCGACGCGTTCATGGCCGACCATCATTTCACTCCGCAGTCGCACGTGGTGCGCACCGACGCGGTGCGCTACGACCTGCTCGTGCGCGTCGACGAGGCCGGCGGCATCGATCGCATCGCCGCGGCCCTGCGCGAGCGCGGCGGCGGCGAAGTCGACGTCACGCGAAAGAACGAGAGCATGGGCGTCGCGCTCGATGCAGTATGCGACCAGCACACCGCCAACCGACTGATGGCTACGTACGCCGCCGACTACGAGGCGTTCGGATTCGCCCGCCGGGAGTTCGCCGCCAGTCTCGGGCCGTGCGTGCTCACCGATTCTGAAACGCAGCTCGTCGTGCTCGTGCGCCAGTCTGTCGAACGCGTCGGCAGCGTGTCGCGCGCCGCGCAGTCGAAGATGTCGGCGCGCTACGGCATCCGCCAGATTCGCAAGTCGTTCCTGCGCAAGGTCACCCTCGGGCGCATGTATTCCACGCCGCGCAGCATGCACTGGTAGTTCGCCGTGACCCCCCAGGGAGAACTGCCGCCTCGCGCATCGCCGCTCGCCCTCGTGGCACCGCGCAGCAAGGTGGTCTACGTCGCGACGCCGAAGGCGGCGTGCACCACGATCAAGACGATGCTGGCCACAGCCGAAGGAACGCACCGACCCGAGATGGCCGACCGACTCGCGATCATGCACGTGTCGCGGGCCCAGACCATCCACCACCCGGCCGTGCACGGTCTGCGGCGACTGGTCGACCTGCCTGAGCGCGAGCAGCACGAGATTCTCGCGTCGCCCGAGTGGGTGCGCATCGCCGGTCTGCGCGACCCGGTCTCCCGCGCGTACTCGGCCTGGGAGAACCGCATCTTCATGCGTGCACACCGGCGGAATCCCGCACTCATCCAACTGGCCCACGACGTGCTCCTCGATGGTCGCATCGACCTGGTCGCCTCGTTCGCCCGCTTCGCCATCGTGCTCGGCGAGAACGCCGACCCCTTCATGGCCGACCACCACTTTCTGCCGCAGTCGCATGTGGTGCGGAGCGATCTCCATCGCATCGACAAACTCGTCCACGTCGACCGACCCGGCGAGATGGATGCACTGGCTGAGCTCATCTCCCGTCGCTCGGGCCAACGAGTGGTGGCCCAACGCCTGAACGAAGGTCTCGGTGTTCCGCTTCGTCGCGTGTGCGACCAGCACACCGCGAACCGGCTCATGGCGACGTACGAGAGCGACTACGCCGCGTTCGGTTTCGCCCGCAGCGACTGGCCCGCGAGCGTCGCCCCGCTCGTCTTGACCGATACGGAGTCGCGGCTGTTGTCGGCGTATCGAAATGCGTTCGAACGCGGCATCAGTGTTGCGCAAGAGTCACAACGCCGACGAGGCGCCCGATACGGTGTGAAGCAGGTCCGCCGGGCACTGCAACGACTCGTGCGCGGCCAACGAGGCAGACCCGACCCACGGGAGATCCAGTGAACGCACCGTCCTCCATGGCCAGGATCGGCATCGTGACCGTGAGCGACCGCGCGTCGGCCGGCGTGTACGAAGACAAGGGCGGCCCGGCGATTCGCGAGTTTCTCGACAAGCATCTCACCAGCGCCTGGCAGCCGGTCGCTCGCATCGTCAGCGACGACGTCGCCGCCATCGCCCGCGCGCTTCGCGACTTAGCCGACCTCGAGCACTGCTGTCTCATCGTCACCACGGGCGGCACGGGGCCGGCGGTGCGCGACGTGACGCCCGAGGCGACCGAGCAGGTGTGCGACAAGATGATGCCGGGCTTCGGCGAGTTGATGCGTGCGGTGTCGCTGAAGGTGGTGCCGACCGCGATTCTCTCGCGCCAGACCGCCGGCATTCGCGGCTCGTCGCTGATCGTCAACCTGCCCGGCAAGCCGTCGTCGATCGCCGACTGCCTCACCGCGGTGCTGCCCGCGATTCCCTACTGCGTCGATCTGATCGGCGGCGCACGGCTCGAGGTCGGCGGCGGGCTCAGCGCCTTCCGGCCGAAGGGTGCCTGAGACTTCGCCCGACTCGGCGCGTGCTTACCGTTTCGTCGGATGCGGCGCGTGCTTACAGTTTCGTCGGATGCGGCGCGTGCTTACAGTTTCGTCGGATTCGGTGCGTCGCCGTAGACGCTCTGCGGGTCGAACACCTTCTCGGTGATCGTGAAGGTCAAGTCGAGCGGCGCGTCGCTCTGCGGCGCGATCGGCACGCTGCGGTAAAAGCACGAGCGGTACCCCACGTGGCAGCTCGCACCGCCCTGCACGTCGACGCGCAGCCACACCGAGTCTTGGTCGTCGTCGATCAGGAGTTCGCGCACCTTCTGCACGTGCCCGCTCGTCGCTCCTTTGTGCCACAACTGCTGGCGACTGCGGCTCCAGTAGACCGCTTCGCCGAGTTCAATCGTCTTGGCGAGCGACTCGGCGTTCATGTTCGCCACCATCAGCACTTCGCCTGTTTCGTAATCCGTCGTGACCACGGGAATGAGGCCGTCTTTGTCGAACTTCGGGGCGAGCACCCGACCCTCTTCCACTTGCTCCACGCTCGTGCGCGCGGCGTACCAGCGGTGCGTCGGAGTCGTCACCCGTCAGATGCTACGAGCGCGTCTGCGGGCACCGCGATGGGCGCCCGAGCGCGGCGATGCGCCAAGTCGCGCTCAGCCGAGTTTCACCCATCCGCCGACGAGGCCGCTCATGAATCCGCCGTCGACCTGCACGTCGGTGGCGTTCAACCACTGCAACACCGGGTCGGAGACGAACAGCAGCACCCGCGCGATGTCGTCGGCGGTCGCATCACGACCCGTCTCGCGCGTGACGAGGTCGAGCAGCGGGCCGATCGACTCGCGGAAGTCCTTGAGGATCGGCGTGCGCACCGGGCCCGGGCTCACCGAGTTGACCCGCACGCCGTGCTCGCGCAGGTACTTGCCGTGTTGCTTCGTGAGCACCACCACGCACTCTTTGGAGAAGTCGTAGGCCCGCTTGCCGTCCATCGGATGATCCTTCACCCATGCGACGCCGGTGTCGTAGTCGGGCGTGGCAAGGAGCCGCTGCACTTCGTCGAGGTGCGACTGCCACTGCGCGCCGGCGATCGACGCCACGTTGGTGACCGCCCCGCCCCTGTGCACGCGGTCGATCAACACCTCGGTCAGCATGCGCAAGCCGAGCACGTTCACCCGCATCGTCACTTCGGGGTCGGCGGTGCCAGGCACGCCGGCGATGTTGAGCAGCACGTCGATGTCGCCCTCGATCGCAGCGGCGGCGCGCGTGATCGACTCGGGCTTCGTCATGTCGACGCGCACGAATTGCGCCACGTCGAGGTCGGTGTCGTTGCGGTCGAGCGCGATGACGCGGGCGTCCGCCTCGAGCAGCAACTCGGCGGTGCGCCGCCCGATGCCCGACGCCGCACCGGTGACGACGACACGCTTGTCGCGGAATGCGTAGTGCGGCGTGTGTGCTGCCGCTCCGGCCGACACCGTCGTCACGGCTACTGGTCCTCGTACGGCTGTCCGGCGGCCTTCGGCGCGCGACTGGCCCCGATGAACCCCGCTACGACGATGATCGTCACCACGTACGGCGCCATGATCAAGAACTCGCTCGGGATGCCGGTGTCGAAGTTGCCGACTTTCAGTCGCACGGCCTCGGCGAGCGCGAACACCAGCGCGCCGCACAGCGCGCCGACCGGGTGCCAGCGTCCGAAGATCACGGCTGCGAGCGCGATGAATCCCCGCCCGCCCGTGATGTTCTGGTCGAATCTTCCGACGATGCCGATCGGCCACCACGCACCGCCGACTCCCGCCACCGCGCCGGCCAGCATCAGGTTGCGGTAGCGCAGTTTGTTGACGTCGACACCGAGCGTGCCGGCGGCTTTCGGGTACTCGCCGATGGCGCGAGTTCGCAGCCCCCACTTGGTGTGGTACAAGCCCCACGTCGCGAGTGCGACCGCGAAGAACGAGAAGTAGACGAAGATCGTCTGGTCGAAGAGAATCTGCCCGAAGAACGGAATGTCGGAGAGCAGCGGCAGCCGAATCGGCGTGACCGGCAGCAGGTTGTTCATCGTGTCGCGGTTGGGCACGAGCACCCGGAAACTGATGAACGACGTGATGCCGAGCGCGAAGAAGTTGATTGCGAACCCGACGATCACCTGGTCGACCTTGTACCGGATGGAGAGCACGGCGAGCACGAGCGCGAGCGCCACGCCGGTGAGCACACCGACCAGCGTGCCGAGCCACAGGTTGGTGAGCGAGCCAGCGATGGCGCTCGTGCACGCCGCGGCCAGCAGCATCCCCTCGATCGAGATGTTGATCACGCCGCTGCGCTCGCTGAGGATGCCGCCGATCGCCCCGAGCGTGATCGGCACGCTGCGACTCACGGTGTCTTGCAGCATGCCGACGAAACTGAACGAGTCGCCGGCCGCCGCCCACGATAGAAAACTCATGAAGAACGCGGCGGTCGCCAGCGCCAGCACCACGTTGGAGAGTTTTCCGAAGCCGCGCAGTAGCTGCGCAACAGCGACGGCGACGAGCACGATGCCAAGGGCCCAGCCGAAGCCTTGCGCGGGCAGCGCGAACCGCGCCGTCTCGCTGATCTTGAACCCGGCGTCGCCAGAGCGCCTGGTGAACACCACGAAGCAGATCGTCGCCAGGACGAGATACGCGACGCCCACGCTGCGCGCACGCTTGCGCTGTTCCGCCGACACCACCATGCCGGGGGCCGATGCCGTGCTCATCCGCCCCACCCCCTGAAGGTCTGACCGAATGCGGTCGCCTCCCCTCTCACGCGGAACATCGCCTTCACCAAGAGCGGTGCGGCGATGAACATCACGATGAGGGCGCGCAGCACGATGATCAGGTCGATCGGCACGTCGGTGTCGACCTGCATCTGTCGACCGCCGGCTTGCAGCGCGCCGAACAGCAACGCCGACACGAGCGTGCCGACGGGCGTCGAGCGCCCGAGCAGTGCGACGGCGATGGCATCGAAACCGATGTCGCCGGCGACGGTGGCGCTCGCGTATCCGTAGAGTCCAAGCACCTCCGACCCGCCCGCCAAGCCGCCGAACGCGCCGGCGATCGCCATCGACACCACCATGAGCGACTTCGTGCGCATGCCGGCGTAGCGGGCGGCGTCTTGGTTGAACCCGGTCGCCTGCATCTCGAATCCGAGCGTGGTCTTGCGCAGCAGCCACCAGAACGCGACCGTGGCGAGCACCGCGACTACGAACCCGTAGTGCGCGAGCAAATCGATGCGCTTGCCCATGAACCCGAACAGCTTGGGCAGCTTGGCCGAGTCTTCGACGAACTTCGAGATCGCGTCGTCGCGCCCTTCGCGTTTGAATGCTTCGGTCTTCAGCAACCACAGCACCGTGAACGACGCAATGCCGTTGAGCATGATCGTGGTGATCACCTCGTGGGCGCCGGTGCGCGCCTTCAAGGCCCCGGGAATCGCGCCGTAGAGCGCACCGCCGACTGCTGCGGCAAGCAAGGCGAGCGGCACGTGGATGACAGGCGGCAACCGGAACGCGAAGCCGACCCACAAGCCGCCCATCGCCCCGGCGAGCATCTGCCCGGTGGCGCCGATGTTGAACAGGCCGGCCTTGAACGCCGACGATACGGCGAGCCCGGCCAGCAAGAGCGGCGTGGCACCGGTGATGGTGTTGGAGATCGCGCGCAACGAACCGAACGAGCCCTTGAACAATCCCCAGTAGGCGGTGGCGAGCGTGCGGAACGGCGTGGCGAAGTCGCCGTTGCCGAGCGCCTCGATGTCGGTGATCACGATGATGAACGCGCTCACGATGAGTGCGGCGAGCACCGCGAGCAGCGTGAAGCGCAACGATTTCAGTGTCTCGTTCATGCTGCCGCACCACCTGGGCGCGACCCCGCCATGTAGAGCCCGACGTCCATGTGGCTCACGCTCCTCGGGTCGAGATCGGCGACGATTTTGCCGCGGTACATCACGAACACGCGGTCCGACAGCGACATCACTTCGTCGAGTTCCGTGCTCACCACGAGCATCGCCACTCCCGCATCGCGCTCCTTCACCATCTGCGCATGCACGTACTCGATCGAGCCGACGTCGATGCCGCGGGTCGGCTGCGCCGCCACTGCGAGCGTGATGTCGCGGCTCAGTTCGCGGGCGACGATCAACTTCTGCTGGTTGCCGCCTGACAACGTCGACGCCGCCTGCGCGGGGTCGCTCGTTCGGATGTCGTACGAAGCGACCATCGCCCGTGACTTTTCCTTCGCCGCCGCCCAGTCCATGAGCATTCCGTGCGAGAACTCCGCGTTGTGGTACCTCGTGAGCACGAGATTCTCGGTGATCGACATGTCGACGACGAGACCTTGTCGCTGGCGGTCTTCGGGAATGTGCGCCATACCCGCGGCGTGGCGTTCGCGCGGCGAGTCCGCGGTGATCTCGCGACCGCCGAGCGAGATCGAGCCGCTTGCCACGCGACGCAAACCGGCGATCGCCTCGACCAACTCCGTCTGGCCGTTGCCTTGCACTCCCGCGATGCCGACGATTTCTCCGGCTCGCACCTCGAACGACACCGAGTCGACCACGGTACGTCCGTCGGGCTCGACCACGCTCACGTCCCGCAGTGACAGCACGCTGGCGCCGGGCGCCGCCGTCGTCTTGTCGACCACCAGCTGCACGGCACGGCCCACCATCATCTCGGCGATCTTCTTCTCGTCGGTGGTGCGGGGGGTCGCCTCGCCGACCACCTTGCCGCGCCGCAGCACGTTGATGCGGTCGGCGATGGTGAGCGCCTCCTTCAGTTTGTGCGTGATGAAGATGACTCCCTTGCCCGCCGCCACGAGGGCGCGAACGATCTCAAAGAATTCGAGGATCTCGCTCGGGGTGAGCACCGCGGTCGGCTCGTCGAACACGACGATCTTGGCGTCACGCATCAGCACCTTCACGATTTCCACGCGTTGGCGCACGCCGACGGGCAGGTCCTCGATCACCGCGTCCGGGTCAAGTTCTAGTTTGTACTTGTCGGACACCTCGCGCACCTTTCGGCGCGCCTCAGCGATGTCGAGCATGCCCAGGCGCCGAGTCGGCTCGACGCCGAGCACCACGTTTTCCGCGACGGTCATCACCGGCACGAGCATGAAGTGCTGGTGCACCATGCCGATTCCGGCGGCGATCGCGTCGGCCGGTGATGTGAAGCGCACCGGCGAGCCGTCGATGAGCAACTCGCCCGCGTCGGCACGATAGATGCCGTACAGCACGTTCATGAGGGTGCTCTTGCCCGCACCGTTCTCGCCGATCAGTGCCAGCACTTCGCCCGTGGAGATCGAGAGGTTCACGCCGTCGTTGGCGACCACCCCGGGAAAGCGCTTGGTGATGCCGCGCAGCTCAAACTTCATTTCACCAACGGTCCCTCAAACGAACTGTAATACAACGAAACGGGGCGGGCCGCTTGCGCGACCCGCCCCGCGTCGTGAAACGCGTCAGCGCTCGTTAGAGCTTGATCGTTCCGTCAGCGATTCCTTTGCCGATGGCCTCAACTTCGGCCTGCAGGTCGGCGGGCACCGCAGTGAACGCGACACCGACACCGCCGTTGGCGAGCGTGCCGACGTAGTTGTCGGTGACTGTGCCACCTTCAACGACGTCCTTGATGGCCGCGAACACGGCTGCGTCGATGTTCTTCAGCACCGAGGCGATGTACACCTCAGCGGCATCCGGGTTCGACTTGCTCATGTCGACGTCGACACCGATGATCTTCACCTTGCCACCCGACTCGAGCGCGAACTGCGCCGAACCGAGACCGACCGGACCGGCCACCGGGAAGATGATGTCTGCACCCTCGTCGGCCTGGCTCTTGGCGATGTTCTTGCCGTCGTCGAGGCTCTCGAAGTTGCCGGCAAACGTGCCGTCTTTGCCGTCCCATCCGAGCAGTTTCACCGACTTGCCCTTCTGGGCGTTGTAGTACTCGACGCCCTTGCGGAAACCTTCCATGAAGACGGTGACCGGCGGAATGTTGATACCGCCGTAGGTGCCGACGATACCAGTCGTGCTCATCGCCGCCGACAGGTAGCCGGCCATGAACGACGGCTGGTCGGTTGCGAACACGAGACCGCGGGCGTTGGCCACCGGCGGGTCGTACGCGAAGTCGACAATCGCATAGCTGAGACCAGCGTTGGCCTCGGCCGCCGCCTTCGTCGCGTCACCGAGGAGGAAACCCACCGTCACGGTGATGTTGCATCCCTTGTCGGCGAACGACTGGAGGTTCGGCGCGTAGTCCGCGTCGCTGGACGACTCGAGCAGGTCGATGGTGACGCCGAGTTCGCTCTCGGCCTTCTTCATGCCATCGTACGAGATCTGGTTGAAGCCCTTGTCGTCGACGCCACCGGTGTCGGTGACCATGCACGCGAGCGTGCCGGCACCCGGAAGCGGCGCGGCCGTCTCCTCGGTGACTTCTTCAGTGGCTTCAGTGGCTTCGGTGCCTTCCGTGACTTCTTCGGCCGCCTCCTCGTCGCTGCCGCACGCGCTGGCGATCAGCGCGAACGCGGCAACTGCGAGCGCAGCGGACCTGAGTCCCTTGTGCCTTTTCATTGCTGTGTTCTCTCCCTCTCGTGCGACGGGTGCCGCACGTGTTTGTAGATGCGAGCATAGTACGACTCGGCGTGCGGTCACGCGTCAGCCGCAGAGCGGCGCACCGACACGACGGTGCCGGGGAGCGGCGAAACGAGGTGCTTTGTGTGGGCCAGGTAGGGATCGAACCTACGACCAAGGGATTATGAGTCCCCTGCTCTGACCACTGAGCTACTGGCCCCGATGGACAGGATGGCTCCGGGGGTGGGGCTCGAACCCACGGCCGACGGATTAACAGTCCGTTGCTCTGCCAACTGAGCTACCCCGGAAAGGCTCGTTTGAGACTACTCGTCAAATGGCCGCGATGTGCGGGCTACTCGTCCTCGACGAACGCGCGCAGACTGTTCTCGTTGTTCGGATGGCGCATGCGCGCCAGGGTCTTCTGCTCGATTTGTCGCACACGCTCGCGCGTGATGCCTTCTTTTTCGGCGACTTCTTCCAGCGTGTGCTGCTTGCCGGTGAATTCGCCGAGCCCGAAGCGCATCGACATGATGCGCCGCTCGCGCTCGGGCAGGCCGTCGAGCGCGCTGTCGACTTCGCCGACCAGTTGGCGTTGCACGGTCTCATTCAACGGGTCGGTCGCGTCGGGACTCGCCAGGGTGTCGCCGACGGTGAGGTCGTCGATGTCGGCACCGACCGGTGCGTCGAGACTGGCAGTCGACAGGGTGAGCTGCATGAGTTCGAGCAGTTTGTCGACGGTGAGGTCGCAGCGCGCAGCGACCTCTTCGGGCGTGGGGTCGCGCTTCAACTCGGCGGTCAGTTCGCGTTCGGCGCGCTGCATGCGGTTGACGATCTCCATCATGTGGCCGGGGATGCGGATGTTGCGCGCCTGGTCGGCCATCGCCCGCGTCATCGACTGGCGGATCCACCAGGTGGCGTAGGTCGAGAATTTGAAGCCCTTCGAATAGTCGTACTTGTCGACGGCGTGCATGAGACCGATGTTGCCCTCTTGGATGAGGTCGGACAGATGCAGCTCCTTGCGGTCGTAGCGGCGCGCGATCGACACGACGAGTCGCAGGTTGGCGTTGACCATGCGCTCCTTGGCTTTTTCGCCCGCCTTCACGAGGTCGCGCAGCCGGTTGCGTTCTCCCGACGGCAGCTTCTTCCCCTCGGCGAGTCGCGCCGCCGCAGCCTGGCCGCTTTTGACCGCCTTGCCGAACTCGCGTTCTTCGGCGGCGGTGAGCAGCGGATGCTGGCCGATCTCGTTCAGGTATTGCCGAACGGAGTCGGGCGAGTCGCCACTGACGTTGCGCGGGCCGCTCATCCGCGTGTCACGCTTCGACAATCCATCGCACTTCGTTCAGCCATGCCAGGAGGTCCGTGATGTCCGAGTCTGCCACATCGCGCTCGAGCAACTTGTCAACTTTCTGGCGGATCTCTTGGTCGCGCGAAATGACCTCGGGCGACGCGTTGGCGGCGCGCTTGGCGAGTTCGCGTCGCACCGCGGCACGCAGCAAGTTCACGCCCTCGACGCGCGGGTCGCCGTCGACGGAGGCCACCAAGACGGCGCTCAGGACCTCCCCCGCTTCCGGGTCGAGCTCGGCTTCCGCTCTCGAGAATTGGTCACGGTTCTTGAACAACGCACGGAACACGCGGCGGTGTGCCTCGTCGGCGAACACTTCCTCCGACACGATCGAAGTCACGGCGTCGAAGTCGTTCACCATCAGCACGAGGATGATGAACTCGGCGTTCTCGCGCGAATTCGCGGACTTCCTGGCGGCGGCCGGCGCTGTCGCCGGGGCAACGTGCCGCCCGACGCGCGCCAACACGATGTCGTCCTTCACGGCGAGGCGTCGTGCCGCCTCCGCGGCGTATTCGCTTCTCACGAGGTCGCTCGGATGTTCGCGGATGATCTCGGCGACTCGCACAAGCGCCCGTTCCTTGCCCTCGGGCGTGGAGAGGTCGGCCGTGTCGATGACGCGGTGCATGCGGAAAGCGAGGAAGGTTCGCGCATCGCGAACGGAGTCCACGAGTCCTGCGGGGTCCGTGTCGGCCAGTTCGCCCGGGTCTTTGCCGCCCGAAAAACTCGCCACCTTCACCGACACCTGCAACTTGCGTTCCCACTCGTAGAAACGCTCGGCGGCACCCTGACCCGCCGCGTCGGCGTCGAAGGCGAGCACCACGTTGTTGGCGAAGCGCTTGATGAGACGCACGTGATCCTCGGTCAACGCGGTGCCGCAGGTGGCGACCGCCCGCGTGAGACCGCTGCGATGGAATCCGATGACGTCGGTGTAGCCCTCGCACACCACGATCTCGTCGGTCTTCACCACCTCCGCCTTCGCCCAGTTGAGCCCGTAGAGAGTGCGCGACTTCGCGTAGATCCTCGACTCGGCGGAGTTCTTGTACTTCGCGGGGTCGTTGCTGCCGGGCAAGATGCGCCCGCCGAACGCGACCGCCTCGCCGGACTCCTTGAATATGGGGAACATCACCCGCGCGCGGAACGAATCTTGCTGGCGGCCGCGACTGTTGGTGAACGCCAGCCCGCAGTCGCGCATCATGTCGGCGCTCGCGCCGAGCTCGACGCTGAGCGCATCCCACTCGTCGGGCGCCCACCCGAGCCGGAACTGTCGTGCCACGTCGCCGGCAAGCCCGCGCGAACGCAGGTAGTCGCGCGCCGCCTTGGCGTCGGGCGACGTGAGGAGCCGCTGGTGGTACCACTCGACCGCCCGCTCCATCACCCCGAGCAGCTCCTTGTTGCGCTGCCGGTCGCGCGACGGGCCGCCCGTCGTGTAGGCGAGCGTGATGCCGCTCTTGCCGGCGAGATGCTCGACGGCACCGACGAAGTCGACGCGCTCGGTCTCCTGCACGAACTTGAACACGTCGCCCGACGCCCCGCAGCCGAAGCACTTGTAGCGACCGGTCTCGTCGCGCACGTTGAACGACGGGGTCTTCTCGCCGTGGAACGGGCACAGACCCACATGGTTGCGCCCGACGCGCTTCAGCGCGATGTAGGTGCCGATCACGGCGGAGATCGGTTGCGCGGCTCGCACCCGCTCGATGTCGTCTTCGGAGATGGCCACTTACCAGCACTCCCCGCTCACGCGCGGAAGGCTAGTTCGGGGGTCGTGTCCCGCGACTGTTGCGTCGGTCGACGACGAGCGACGCCGTCACGCCCGTCACGAGGAATCCGACGATCACCGTGAGCGAGATGGGCACCGGTATGTGGTAACCGGTGAACGCCACCGACATCTTCACCCCCACATAGATGAGGAGCGCCGAGATGGTCTGCGGCATGTAGACGAACCGCTCGCGCATGTCGGCCAAGAGGAAGTACAGGGCGCGCAATCCGAGAATCGCCCAGGCATTCGACGCGAACACGATGAACTGCTCGCGGCTGACAGCGAGCACCGCCGGCACGGAGTCGACTGCGAAGATCACGTCGGTCACTTCGATGATGACGAGCACGGCAAGGAGCGGCGTCGCGAAGCGCTTGCCGTCCACCTTCGTGAACATCCTCTGGCCGTCGTAACGCTGCACCGACGGCACGAACCTGCGGAAGAGCCGCATGGTGACCGTGTCGTTCGGTTCGGTGCGCTCGTCCTTGCCGCGAACGATCTTCCAGCCGGTGTAGATGAGGAACAGACCGAAGACGAGCAGCAGCACCTTGAACCGGTCGATCACCGCGGTGCCGACGAGGATGAAGGCAAAGCGCATGACGAGCGCGCCGAAGATGCCCCAGAACAGCGTGCGGTGCTGGTACTGGCGCGGCACGGCGAAGTGGGAGAAGATGACCGCCCACACGAACACGTTGTCCACCGACAGGCTTTTCTCGATGAGATATCCCGCGAGATACTCCACCGCCGCCGCTCCGCCCGCACCCTGACCGGTGAACACCAGCGCGACCACACCGGTGAACGCGAGGCCGAGGCCGACCCACACGGCGCTCTCCAGGGCGGCCTCACGGATTTCGACGACGTGTGCCTTGCGGTGAACGACGAGCAGGTCGACGAGCAGCGCCACGGCGATGACGCCGAGCAGCATCGGCCAGCCCCACACAGGCACGTCGACATCGACGAAATTGGTGGACTCGGAGTCAGCAGCGACGAGCGCCGCGATGAACGGGGGGTTCATGAAAGCCTTAAGTTTAGTTCCAACCTGATCTGATATCGGCGACCGATCTTCGCTGGACGTTGTGGCGAAAATCTCGCTGCGCGGGCGCGACGAATGCAGCAACTACTTCGTGTCGCTCTTCGCGCCGCCGATGATTGCTTGCGCCGCCGCGAGCCGCGCGATGGGGATGCGGTACGGCGAGCAGCTCACGTAGTCGAGACCCGCGCGCCAGAACAACCCGATCGACTCGGGGTCGCCGCCGTGCTCGCCGCACACGCCGAGTTTCAGCTTGCGCTTGGCCTTGCGCCCGCGCGAGGCGGCGATCTCCACGAGTTCGCCGACGCCCGTCTGGTCGATGGTCTCGAACGGGTTGCGCTTCAACAATCCTGCCTCGAGATACGCCGGCATCATGCGGCTCTCGACGTCGTCACGGCTGAAGCCGAACGTCATCTGCGTGAGGTCGTTGGTGCCGAAACTGAAGAAGTCGGCGTGGGCGGCGAGTTCGTCGGCGCGGATCGCGGCGCGCGGCGTCTCGATCATCGTGCCGATGGTGACTTGCGGTCGCTTGGCCTTCTTGCCTGACAGCGTGGTGCGCAGACGCGAGGAGAACTCGTCGAGCACGCCCTGCACCCAGCCGCGTGCAAGCGCGAGTTCGTCGTCGGTGACCGTGAGCGGGATCATCACTTCGACGATCGGCTCGTATCCCTCGCCCGCCACTTGGTCGGCGGCTTCCATGAGCGCGCGCACCTGCATCGCGTACAGCCCGGGCTTGATCACGCCGAGCCGCACGCCGCGCGTGCCGAGCATCGGGTTCACCTCGGCCCACGCGTGCGCGGCCTTCAGCAGATTCGCCTCTTCTTGTGACAACGCACCCGTCGCGCTCTTCACCTCGAGTTCTTCCACTCGCGGGAGGAACTCGTGCAGCGGCGGGTCGAGCAGTCGCACGGTGACGGGCAGGCCGCTCATCGCGCGCAAGATCGCCGCGAAGTCTTCTCTTTGCACCACGCGCAACTCCTCGAGCGCGGCGGTCTCCTCGGCCTGCGTGTCGGCGAGAATCATGCGGCGCACCACCGGCAGGCGGTCGGGTGCGAGGAACATGTGCTCGGTGCGGCACAACCCGATGCCTTCGGCGCCGAACTCGCGCGCCACTTTCGAGTCGTCGCCGGTGTCGGCGTTGGCACGCACGTTCAGCTTGCCCTTGCGGATTTCGTCGGCCCACCTGAGGATGGTGTGGAACTCCGCCGGCGGCTTCGAGCCGGCCATCGCGAGCGCGCCGAGCATGATCTCGCCCGTCGCGCCGTCGATGGAGATGAGTTCGCCTTCGCGCACCACCGTGTCGCCGACCGCGAACTGCTTGCCGTCGATCTTCACTGCTTCGGCACCGACCACCGCGGGCGTGCCCCAGCCGCGGGCGACCACGGCGGCGTGGCTCACGAGTCCGCCGCGCGCGGTGAGGATGCCTTTGGCGACCACCATGCCGTGCACGTCTTCGGGGCTCGTCTCGTTGCGCACGAGGATTACCGCTTCGTTGCGGTGCGCGACGGCTGCGGCCGCGTCGTCGGCAGTGAAGTACACCTTGCCCACCGCCGCACCCGGCGAAGCCGCGAGACCTTTGGCGATGGCCTTGCTCTTGTTCGCGAACTGCGGGTGCAGCACCGAGTCGAGGTGGTCGGCGGTGATGCGCATGAGCGCGTCTTTCTTGCTGATCTTCCACGCGTGCTTCTTGGTGCCGCCGCTCTTCACCATCTCCACCGCCATGCGCAACGCCGCCGCGCCCGTGCGCTTGCCGACGCGCGTCTGCAGCATCCACAGCTTGCCGTCTTCGATCGTGAACTCGGTGTCGCACATGTCCTTGTAGTGGCGCTCGAGCCGCGCGAAGATCTCCAGCAGTTCGGCGTGCACCTCGGGGAACTGCCGCTTCAGCGCGTCGAGGTCCTCGGTGTTGCGGATGCCGGCCACGACGTCTTCGCCCTGCGCGTTGATGAGGTAGTCGCCGTACGGCTTGTTCTCCCCCGTCGCCGCGTTGCGCGTGAAACCGACGCCGGTGCCCGACTGGCTGTTGCGGTTGCCGAACACCATCGCCTGCACGTTCACCGCGGTGCCGAGGTCGTGGCTGATCTTCTCGCGCACGCGGTAGGCGATGGCGCGCGCCCCGTTCCACGAGCGGAACACGGCCTCGACCGCGCCGCGCAGCTGCTTCGCGGGCTCTTGCGGGAAGTCCTTGCCGGTCTCGTTCTTCACGATCCTCTTGTACTGCTCGCACAACTCGCGCAGCTTCGCCGCGGGAAGGTCGGCGTCGTTCTTGGTGCCGGCCGCGGCCTTGGCCTGCTCGAGCGGGTGCTCGAACAGTTGCCCGTCGACGCCGAGCACGATGCGGCCGTACATCGCAACGAATCGTCGGTAGCTGTCGTACGCGAAGCGTTCGTCGTTGGTGGATCGCGCGAGGCCCTGCACGCTCGCGTCGTTCAACCCGAGGTTGAGCACCGTGTCCATCATCCCGGGCATCGAGAACTTGGCGCCCGAACGCACCGACACGAGCAGCGGATCCTTCGCGTCGCCGAGCTTGCGACCCATCTTTTTCTCCAGCACTGCGACGTGCTGGGCGACTTCCTTGTCGAGGCTCTTGGGCCAGCCGCCGCGCATGTAGTCGCGGCACGCGTCGGTGGTCACCGTGAAGCCGTGCGGCACCGGCAGTTTCAGCACCGTCATCATCTCGGCGAGGTTGGCGCCCTTGCCGCCGAGCAGATCTTTCATGCTCATCGGCGCCCTGCGGTGCTTGTGGTCGAAGGCGTAGACGTACGTCATCAGTCCGCCGAAGTCTACGGAACAGCGAGTGCTGCGGCGTCGCCGAGGTGCGCTCTCGTCACGAGCACGAGCGCGAAATCGCCCGCCACCGACGTGCAGCGCCCGAGCGTGGTGCCGCCGTGCACGTACGGCTCGCCCGCCGCAGCCCGGGCACCGTTCGCGGGGCGCGCGGGCAGGCGCATCAAGCGGCGCGGCGCGATGCTGCCGCGGCTGTCCATTCGCTCGACGAGTTCTTGCCCCGGATAGCAACCCTTGCTGAACGAGACGCAAACATCGGCGAGCGAGGTCTCCGCCGGCAGACAATCGCCGTCGATGTCGACACCGAAGGTCGGCCACGCGCAACGCACGCGTTCTGACTCTGTATCGTCGCGGCTGCCCGCCCGCACGTCGCAGCCGGCAGCCGCGGCCAGCGCGTCGACGTGCTGATCATCGATTACGTCCACTGCGCCGTCACCGTCGCGCCACGCCGAAACCGCAGCGTCGCGCGACAGCAAGGCGACGCGCGCCGCGTGGTCGAGCCCGCGCACCGCGAGAGTCGTCTGCGTCTCGAGCGCGAACTCGCACTTCACGCGAATCTTGAACTTGTTCAGTCTCACGAGTGCCGACGGGCCGCAACCTTCGTCGACGTCGAGCACGAATTGATCGTCGGCAACGCAGCGCACGCGAACGAGTGCCGCGAGTTTGCCGGTGGGCTCGAGCACGAACGAGTATCTCGACGCACCGACCCCGAGCGACGCGACGTCGTTGCTCAACTGCGAGTGCAAGAAACTGCGCGCGTCGGCGCCGCGCGCGGTGATCGCGTCGCGCTGGATGCGCGCGGCGAATGCTGCGGCGCTCGACCCGCCGACGGTCATCGGCCGCCCGCCTCGCGTGCCGCAGTCATGCGCCGCGCCGCTGGCACCGCCGCCAGCAACGCCGCCGCCTTGTTGTGGCACTCCATGTTCTCGTCGTCGGGGTCGCTGTCGGCCACGATTCCGGCACCGGCCTGGAACCATGCTTCGTCGCCGCGGGCGAACATCGTGCGGATCGCGATTGCTGCGTCGAGGTTGCCGTTGAAGTCCACGTAGCCGACGATGCCGGCGTAGGGTCCGCGGCGCAGCGGCTCGAGCGCGTCGATCATCTCCATCGCGCGAACCTTCGGCGCGCCGCTCACCGTGCCCGCCGGCAGCGTGGCGCGCAGCACGTCAATGGGCCCGATACCCTCGCGCAACTCGCCCGACACCTGAGACGTGAGGTGCATCACGTGGCTGTACCGCTCGAGGGTCATCAGCTCGTCCACTTTCACGGTGCCGAACTTGGCCACGCGTCCCACGTCGTTGCGCGCCAGGTCGACGAGCATCACGTGCTCGGCGCGCTCCTTCGGGTTCTCCGCGAGCTCGCCGGCGAGTCGCCGGTCGTGCTCGTCGTCGCTCCCGCGCTGGCGCGTGCCGGCAATCGGACGGCTGATCACGCGGCCGTCGCGCACCTGCACGAGCGGCTCGGGCGAACTGCCGGCGATGGTCAGCGCGTCGTGGCGCACGAAATACATGTACGGGCTCGGGTTCAGCTGGCGCAGCACGCGGTAGAAGTCGAACGGGTCGGCGCCGAGACGCACGTCGAACCGCTGCGAGAGCACCACCTGAAAGACGTCGCCGGCGAGGATGTGCTCTTTCGCCGCACGCACGGCGTCTTGGTACCGGCCGTCTGGCATCGACGACTGCGCCGCCACGGGCGGTTCGCCGTGCGAAGGTGGCTCCGTCGAGTCGCCGGGCGTCGCGCGCACGAGGTCGTCGGCCATGCGTCGCACCGCGGCGGCGGCGGCGTCGTACGCGGCGTCGATCCCGCTCGCCGACAATCCGGGCGTCGGCACGCTCTCGACCAAGTACGCGCGCTGTCGCCAGTGGTCGAAGGCGGCGAGCGAACCGATCATCGACATCACGGCGCCGGGCAGCGAGCGGTCGTCGCGCGGCGCGTTCGGCAGCCGCTCGATCTCGCGCACGATGTCGTACCCGATGTGGCCGATCATCCCCCCTTGCAGCGGCGGCAGCGAATCAATCACCGGTGCGCGGTGCGCGGTGAGCATCGCCTCCAACGCGACGAGAAACCCTCGGTCGCGCGGCACCGAGTCGGGCACCGCACCGCTCGCGCGCACCGTGCCTTCGACGAGGGAGATTTCGGCGCGCGGGCGGCATCCGACGAAACTGAACCGCGCCCAACGCTCGCCGTGCTCGACCGACTCGAGCAAGAATCCCGGCTCGTCACCCACCAGCGCGATGAACGCACCGACGGGCGTGTGGCGGTCGGCGAGCACCTCGGTCCACACCGGCACCACTCCGTGCGACGCGGCGAGTGCGCGGAATTCGTCTCGGCTCGGCGAGATGCGCACGCGACGACCTAGAGGTAGAGGCCCGTGCTCGCCTCGATGCGCGATGCCGCGACGGCGTGCAGGTCGCGCTCGCGCAACATGATGTAGTCGACGCCGCCCACCTCGACCTCGTAGCGGTCGTCGGGGCTGAACAGCACGCGGTCGCCCACCTCGGCGGCGCGCACGCTCTGGCCGAGCGCCACGACCTCGGCCCACACGAGTCGCTTCGCCACCTGCGCGGTGGCCGGAATGAGGATGCCGCCCGACGAACGCCGCTCGCCGTCAGCCGAGGGGATGCGCACGAGCAAGCGGTCGTTGAGCATCTTGATCGGAAGCTTTTCGTCGCCCGACATCTCTCTCACGCTACTGACGCTGGTCGCACGGCCACCCCGCGCGCCGCCATCGCGGCCTTCGCCTGAGCGACGCTGAACTCACCGAAGTGGAAGATCGACGCCGCGAGCACCGCGTCGGCGCCTCCGAGCAACACGCCGTCAGCCAGATGGTCTAGCGCACCGACCCCACCGCTCGCAATCACCGGCACAGGCACGGTGTCGGCGACCAACCGCGTGAGCTCGAGGTCGAAACCGTCGCGCGTGCCGTCGCGGTCCATCGAGGTGAGGAGGATTTCTCCCGCGCCGAGCGCCACCGCGCGCTGTGCCCACTCGTGCACTTCAATGCCGGTCGGAGTGCGTCCGCCGTTGACGAACACCTCGTAGCGCGCGCCACCATTGCCGCTGCTCGCGCCGCTCACTCGCTTCGCGTCGATTGCACACACCACGCACTGGTTGCCGAAGTCGCCGGCGATCTCGCGGATGAGCTCGGGGCGGCGCACCGCCGCGGTGTTCACGCTCACCTTGTCGGCCCCGGCGCGCAACAGGAGTCGCGCCGACTCAGCGTCACGCACGCCGCCGCCCACCGTGAGCGGGATGAACAACTGCTCGGCTGCGCGGCTCACGATGTCGACCATCGTCTGGCGGGCATCGCTCGATGCGGTGATGTCGAGAAACACCACTTCGTCGGCGCCCTCGGCGTCGTAGCGAGTCGCGAGCTCGACCGGGTCGCCGGCTTCGCGGAGCCCGACAAAGTTCACACCTTTCACCACGCGACCGTCGGTCACGTCGAGGCACGGAATCACGCGCGAAAAACCGCGCGGATGTCCGGCAGATGCTCCGCGCACGGTCATGGTCGTATCCCGCTCATCGTCTTCGCACGCTCATCGTCGCAGCGCACGCAGCGCTTCACGCACGCCGATGCGCCCCTCGTAAATCGCCTTGCCGACAATCACACCGGCGAGGCCGCGCACGTTCTCACGGCCGCTTCGCACTGCCACGTCGCGCAACACGCGCAGGTCATTCACATCGGCGACTCCCCCGCTGGCGATCACTGGAATGTCGGTCATCGACACAAGTTCGGCGAGTCCGTCGACGTCGGGGCCGGCGAGCATGCCGTCGCGCGAGATGTCGGTGACCACAAATGCTGACGCAGCCGCAAACTGTCGCACCGCGTCGACGAGCGTGAGCTCAGAGCCGCGCAACCATCCATGCGTCGCGACTTCGCCGTTGCGGTGGTCGAGCCCGACCGCCACGTCGATCACGCGCGCCACCGCGTCGACCAGGCTCGGGTCGCGCACGGCGGCAGAACCCATCACCACTCGCGCGACGCCCGCATCTGCAAGTTGCTGAGCGTCATCGAGACTGCGCACGCCCCCGCCGGTCTGCACGCGCGCACTGTCGCCGATCGCAGTCGCGATCGCTCGCACGACCGCGCGGTTGTCGCCGCCGCCTCTCGCCGCGTCGAGGTCGACCACATGCAGCCACTGCGCACCCTCGTCGACGAATCTGCGCGCCACGTCGAGCGGGTCGTCACCGTACACGCGCTCGCGGGAGAAGTCGCCTTGCTCGAGGCGCACGACTCGCCCGCCGCGCAGGTCGATGGCGGGATACAGGTCCATGCCGGTGGCCGCCCTCGTCACGCGTCTCGCGTTGCCGTGCTCACGCGCTCGCGACAGCGAGGCGTGCTGCGTCGACGAAGTTGCGCAACAAGGCGAGCCCGTCGACCGCCGACTTCTCGGGGTGGAACTGCACGGCGAACAAGTTACGCACGCGAACGGCGGCGGTCACGTCGCATCCGTAGTCGGCAGTGGCGACGATGCACGATGCGTCGTCGGGCACGCCGTGCAGCGAGTGCACGAAGTACATCCACGGTTCGGCGGGCATGTCGGCGAACATCGGGTCGTTGCCGCGCAGGCGCAGTTTGTTCCACTGCATCTGCGGTCGTTTCACGGTGTCGGGCAGGTATCGCACCCGTCCCGCGATCACACCGATCCCGGCAACGCCCGGGCTCTCGTCGCTGCCGTCGAACAGCATCTGCATGCCGACGCAGATGCCGAGGAACGGCAGCGTGCCCGCGATGCGTTCGTGCACGATGGCTTCAAGGCCGCTGTCTCGCACCGCGTTCATGCACGCGCCGAAGTTGCCGACACCGGGCAGCACCACGGCGTGCGCCTCGCGGATGAGCGCATGGTCGGCGGTGAGTCGCGCATCGGCGCCGACTTTTTGCAGCGCCTTCTGCGCCGAGCGCAGGTTGCCGATGCCGTAGTCGAACACCGCGACGAGCGGCGCCGACATCAGAGCGAACCTTTGGTGCTCGGCACTCCGCTCGACTCGATGCGCACGGCGTCGCGCAGGCATCGCGCGAGACCCTTGAACGTGGCTTCGATGATGTGGTGCACGTTGGTGCCTGACTGCTTGCGCACGTGCAGCGTGATTGCTGCCGCGGTGGCGAACGACGTGATCGCGTGCTCGGCGAGTTGCGGGTCGAACGCCGGATTGCCGAGCGGCAGGCACTCGGGCAGCGCCACATCCCACGCGACGAACGGACGTCCGCTCACGTCGAGCGCTACGGCGACGAGTGCTTCGTCGAGCGGAAACGATCCGCTGGCGAACCTGCGGATGCCCGCCTTGTCGCCGAGCGCCTCGCGGAATGCTTCGCCGAGCGCGAGCGACACGTCTTCGATGGTGTGGTGCGTGTCGATGTGCAGGTCGCCCGTGGCGCGCACGTCGAGGCGGAATCCGCCGTGCTTGCCGAGTTGGTCGAGCATGTGGTCGAAGAACGGGACGCCGGTCTCGACGTTGGTCGCGGCCGGACCGTCGAGGTCGACGTGCACGTCCACCTGCGTCTCTTTCGTCGCGCGCGAGCGCCGAGCCGAACGTGCCACGGCTCTAGTCTCGCGCCGAGAAAGCGCCGCGCAACGCGGCGAGAAACGCATCGTTTTCTGCCCTCGTGCCCACCGTGACGCGCAGGCAGTCGGCCAGACCCGCCCACGACGAGCAGTCGCGCACGAGCACGCCGGCATCGAGCAGCGACTGCCACACCTCGCGCCCGGGTCGGGCGTCGGGGCGAAAGAGCATAAAGTTCGCCTGGCTCGGCCACGTGGTGATCGGCAGCTCGCGCATCGCCACCTGCATGCGTTCGCGCTCGGCGACGACCGCTTTCACGCCGGCTTCCATGTGCGCCACGTGTCGCAGGGCGACGAGCCCGGCGCGCTGCTTCAGCGCGTCGAGGTGGTACGGCAACGTGACGATCTCGAGGTCGGCGATCATCCATTTCGGTGCGATGAGGTAGCCGAGTCGCGCGGCGGCCATCGACCACGTCTTGGAGAACGTGCGACTCACCGCGACGCGTGACGACTCATTCACGCGGTCGAGCGCAGTGTGCGGCGAGAACTGCGCGTACGCCTCGTCGACGACCACGACGCCGGGTGCGTGCTCGATCGTCGCCGCGACGACTCGCGGGTCTTCCGCCATGCCTGTCGGGTTGTTCGGCGAGCAGAGGAAGGTGACGCTCGGCGAGTGCTCGCGGCACACGCGGTGCACCTCGTCGGCGTCGAGCGTGAAGTCGTCGTTGCGGCGGCCGTTGACCACCGTGGCGCCGGCGATGCGCGCGATGTGCGAGTGCAGTTGGTAGGTGGGCTCGAAGGTGGCAACGGTGCGTCCCGCGCCCGAGTACGCGAGCAGCACGGCCTGCAGCACTTCGTTGCTGCCGTTGGCGACGAACACGTTGTCGGCGTCGACTCCGTGCAGGGCGCCGATCGCCGCGCGCAGTTCACGCGCTGCGCGATCTGGGTAGCGATTCCACTTCACGTCGCGCACCGCCGCAGCCAGCGCCGCGACGAACTCGGCGGGCGGTTCGATCGGCGACTCGTTGGTGTTGAGACGTACCCTTACCGACACTTGGGGCGAGTGGTAGCCCGTCATCGCGCGCAGGTCGTCGCGTTTCGGGTACGTGGGCACGAATCAAGGCTAAAAGCGCAGCGCCGTCAGCGTGCGGTCCGCACTGCCCGCTGCAGCAAGCGGATCGCGCTCGACAACCCGCGCTCGGCTTCGTAGATCGAAACGAGCAGCGAGTCGGTCCCGTCGTCCTTGCCGCGGGCGGCGGATCGTCGGCGTTCGGCGAGGTCCGTGAGTCGCGCACGGCATGCTTCGACCGCGTCAACGAGTGCCGCCAGTTCTGCTCGCGCGCTCGCGTCGTCGCGGCGGCTCGCGTCGCTTTCGCTCGTCATGCGCGCAACGACCTCGACATCAGCGCAGAGGCTACGTCTGGCGCGACGGGCAGATCGTCGCCAAACGGCACTCCGCACAGCGGGGCTTGCGCGCCTCGCACACTCGCCGGCCGTGCAGAATCAACCGCAGGCTGAACTCTCCCCACTCTTCTGGTGCCAGCAGCGCGTTGAGTTGCGCCTCCACCTTCACGGGGTCGTCGTCGCGCGTGAGACCGAGACGCTTCGACAGGCGCAGCACGTGCGTGTCGACTGGAAGTCCCGGCAGGCCGAGCGCCGCACTGCGCAGCACGTTGGCGGTCTTGCGCCCGACGCCCGGCAGCGTGACCAGGTCTGCCATCTCCGTCGGCACCTCGCCGCCGAACCGCGTCATCACCGCGTCGGCCATGCCGATGAGGTTCTTTGCTTTCGACGCGTAGAAGCCCGTCGATCGCACGATTTGCTCCACGTGCCCGACGTCGGCGACGGCGAGCGCGGCGGCGGTCGGATACGCGGCGAAGAGCTGCGGCGTCACCATGTTGACGCGCGCGTCGGTGCACTGTGCCGAGAGGATCGTGGCGGCGAGCAGTTGGAACGCCGAAGCGTGCGTGAGCTCGCAAATGGCGACGGGATAGTCGGCCTTCAGTCCGCGCAGAATGCGATCGGCGTGCGCGGGAAGCTCTGCCTTGGTCGGACGCCTGGGCCGCGACGAGACACGCCTTGCTGTCGGCCGCTTTCGTCGCGGCGCACTGCGCTTCGCCGCCGACCGTGCGGTGCGTGCCGGCTTGCGCTTCGCCTTCGGTGGTTTCTTGCGCGCCACGCGACCAACGGTAATAGTTGTCGTGCAGCGCGGCGGAGCGCAGCGCGCCGCATCGGTAGCCTTTCGCCGTGTCGCGCATCGAAATCTCGCGCATCAACCGCGGTTTCGTCATTCGCAGCTGGGATCATCTCTCATCCGGCGACATCGAAGGCATGATTCGTGAAGTCGCGCGAGCGGGCGGCGGCAGCCTGCGATGGTTCGTCTTCTCGCCCACCGACGTGGAGCGTGATGCGGCCCGCCGGCACGGGCTCGTGCACGACCAGCCGCTCATGCACATGCGCTGCTCGCTGCCGCTCGACGCCCGACACCGCCTGCCGTCGGGTTTCGTCACGCGCGCGTTCCGCCCGGGCGTCGACGACGAAGAATGGCTCGCGCTCAACTCGCGGGCGTTCGCCGCGCACCCCGAGCAGGGCGACTGGACGAGCGCCGTGCTCGAGCAGCGGTTCGCCGAGCCGTGGTTCGATGCCGCCGGGTTCCTCGTGCACGACATCGACGGACGCATGGCGGGTTTCTGCTGGACCAAGGTGCACGCCGAGTCCGACGACACCGAGCACGCGAACGAAGGCCACGGCGACCATGCTGCAGTCGGCGAGATCTACGTCATCGGCGTCGATCCGTCGCTGCACGGCAGGGGTCTCGGGCGCGCGCTCACCATCGCCGGATTCGAGCACCTGTCGTCGCGCGGTCTGCACCAAGGAATGCTGCACGTCGCGGGTGACAACACGACGGCAATCTCGCTGTATTCGTCGCTGGGCATGACGGTCGCCCACCACGAGGAAGTCTTCGTGGGTTCGGTGCCCCCTGCCGACCTCAGATAACTTCGCTGCATGCCCGATTCCCCCGCAGTCTCCCAGCCCGAATCCCCCGCACTTCCCCGCTGGAGCGTCGCCGACGTGCACGAGTCGTTCGACGCGCGCTCGTTCGTCGACGCCATGGAGCGACTCGGCGCCGACGTCGGACGTCTCACCTCGCTCTTCGACGAGCACGACATCCGCGGCACCGCGCCGCGCCAGCCGACGCCCGAGGACGGCACCGCGGCCGACGCCGTGATCGCCGCGTTCAACTCGGTGGCCGAGGCCAACAACATCCTTGGTGCGTACGTGTACGCGACGGTCAGCACCGACTCGCGCAACGAAAAGGCGCAGGGTCTGCTGTCCGAGCTCGAGGTGACGGATGCGAAAATCTCGCCGCTCGTCGCGCGCCTCGCCGAGTGGGTCGCTTCGCTCACTGCCGACGAACTCGCGAA
>Ga0233425_10003449_pt1 | contig 28613 bp, 26 predicted proteins | sample Watercolumn_Towu_2_FD_181712 | JGI IMG/M metagenome (GOLD analysis project Ga0233425, IMG submission 181712) | Freshwater microbial communities from Lake Towuti, South Sulawesi, Indonesia - Watercolumn_Towuti2014_140_MG | ecosystem: Environmental > Aquatic > Freshwater > Lake | place...
CGCATGTTCTGCCGGCTGAAGGATTACCGTCGGATTGCGACGCGCTATGACCGCCTGGCCAAAAACTTCCTCGCAGCCGTTTGCATCGCCGCAGCCGTCAGCTACTGGTTATGAGTCTGGAGCCTAGGAAGCAGACCACCAGTTTGATATCCCAGCCATCCGGTTGAATTTCCGATTTTCGTCGTGCTCTTGTCCTGCATCTCGAAAATCGCAACGTCCTGAGTATTCGGAACGGATCCGTTTCCGTTTGCCCAATAACCAGACACTATGACCCACGCCCAGTTCCACGTGCCTCTCGGCGCGCTTCCGTTGTTGAATGACGGAATAAACAACCAATTCGAATAAAAATATTTTGTTGGTTCGCTGGTTGACGCCGGGTGATAGACACAATGCCCTGCAGTCACCACGACTCGCGGACGCAAGACCGACGCCGAGCAAACATAATCCAAGTTCTTCCTTGGATCGTGATAGAACAGCTTACCAATCGCAGAATAGGGATATACTGTTGTCGTCGCGTCAGGAAAAACGCGGCCCGTCGTGAAATAGGCGCCGGTGCTGCTCGTCATTTGCGGTTGCGATACATTTCCCCGGCCAGCCGTTCCTGCTTGCGGGGTTGTGTTGTTTTCGAGGTTTAGCGGCGCATACAGCTGTTTGAATAACGCGCCCTTGTCATCCACGGTCGGCGAGCTACCCTTTCCAGTAGCCGCGGACCCCTTCTCTCCGGTCTGCTCGGACGGCGCATTCCGCCCCGGCGCGTAATTCGGCGGCGGCGACATTTCTTTGGGCTTGGCATTCAACATTCTTTGCGGGGTCCAAAAGTCTGACCCCGATGGCGAAGCCCGGGATGCGTCCGAAGGAGCCGTCAGAGTGGGAGATACGCCCGCGGACTGAGCAAGCGCCGCCCCGCTTCCCATTATTGCGAACACACCTATCGAATAAAGTTTCAACAGCCTTGACCATATAAGCAAAGATGAATACGTCATGCAATTGCCCTCCACTAGCTCAAGCCGGTATTCGCAAGAAGACCCCAGGCGCAGGCTTAAGTTTTGTCCACTTTGGCGTCCTTGACAAGGCCAAGGCGTGGTTCAGAGAAGCTCCAGTCGGCGATTGACCGAGCCCGGCGACCCACATGAAATGGCCGGATTTCCTGCGATCAAGATGCGGTTCTCCTGTAGTCTGGCTCAAACTCATGACACGCGAATGCACTATGCGGTTGCCGCCAGGGGCGTCGGCCGCCGTTCCGGGATCATGCAGAAGCCGCTCGGCGTCCTCACGTCCTCATAGCCAGCGAGTCGTCCAAAGGCGGACTGCCGCGACATACTGACAAGCGCATGTCGCCCGTTCTTGCCGGTGCGGGCGTCGGCGAGTTTCGCCCGGTCGAAATCGAGCCTGAGACGGAGCAGAAGGAGAGCCTGTTTCGCGCAGAGATTCACGCGGGCGCGCCGCGTCGCTATGTTAATCAGTGACGATGTCCGATCTGTTCCACGCCGCAAAGCTCGAAGACGACGCGCCGCGCCCGCTCGCGGACCGTCTGCGGCCGACCCGTCTCGATGAAGTTGCAGGCCAGGATCATCTGCTTGGACCGGACGGCGCCCTGGCGCGGCTCATCCGCGCCGGCGCGCTCGGTTCGTTGATCTTTTGGGGACCGCCCGGCACCGGCAAGACCACGGTCGCGCGGCTGCTCGCGCATGAAACCAGGCTCGCCTTCGTGCAGATTTCGGCGATCTTTTCTGGCGTCGCCGAGTTGAAGAAAACCTTCGAGGCGGCGCGCGCCCGACGCGCCGCCGGCCAGGGCACCTTGCTCTTCGTCGACGAGATACATCGCTTCAACCGCGCCCAGCAGGATTCCTTTCTCCCCGTGATGGAGGACGGCACGATCACGCTGATCGGCGCGACGACGGAAAATCCCTCCTTCGAACTCAATGCGGCGCTGCTGTCGCGCGCGCGCCTGATGATCTTCAGGGCGCTTGACGAAGCGGCGATCGAACAGCTGCTCAAACGCGCCGAACTGGCGGAGGGCAAGCCGCTGCCGCTCGACGCGGATGCGCGGGCGGCGCTCGTCGGCATGGCGGACGGCGACGGTCGCGCCGCCCTGACGCTGGCCGAGGAAATCTGGCGCGCCGCGAAGCAAGGCGAAATCTTCGATCGGACGGGGCTGGTCGAGGTCGTGCAGCGCCGCGCGCCGATCTACGACAAGGCGCAGGAAGGCCATTACAATCTCATCAGCGCGCTGCATAAATGCGTCCGCGGTTCTGACCCGGACGCCGCGCTTTATTATCTCGCGCGCATGCTCGCCGCCGGCGAAGACCCGCTATTTCTCGCGCGGCGCATCGTGCGGATGGCGGTCGAAGACATCGGCCTCGCCGATCCGCAGGCGCTCGTCGTCGCCAACGCCGCCAAGGACGCCTATGACTTTCTCGGCAGCCCCGAGGGCGAGCTCGCTTTGGCGCAGGCCGTCATCTATGTGGCGACCGCGCCCAAATCCAACGCCGCCTATGTCGCCTATAAGCGCGCGCAACGCGTAGCCGAGGAGAAGGGCTCGCTGACGCCGCCGAAAATCATCCTCAACGCGCCGACGAAGCTGATGCGCGACGAGGGCTATGGCGCGGGCTATGAATATGACCATGATTCGCCCGAGGCTTTCTCGGGCCAGAGCTACTGGCCTGATTCGCTGCCGCGACAGAAATTTTACAAGCCCGTCGAGCGCGGCTTCGAGCGCGAGATCGCCAAGCGCCTCGACTATTGGGACCGTTTGCGCAAGGAGCGCGGCGAACCCTAAATCCGCGCTTCAAAATCGCAGCGAAATCGGGTCTTTTCACTGTCGCCGACATGTCATGCGAGAGTGTTTGCGGCGTCGCGTTTTGGCTGGGTTTTTCTTTTTAATAACCGAGGCATGTGCGAATGAGCCGCGCGCCCTCGCATGGACCGCGCCGGGCAACTCATTTAAGGAATGAACGTCCGACGCGCGATATCCCCCATATTCGCGCCGGCGGCCAATAGCTCGAGCGGCGCGCCAATGCTACCCCAGGAAGATTTTTCGTCACGGAGCCGATTCACGTCAATTATGACACGTAAACGGTCCGTTCTCGCGCTCGCGCTCATCGCGAGCCTTGCCGTCGGCGCCGCGCTGCCGTCTTTCCTCCGCGCGATCAAGGCGGGAATCGCGCCCGATCAACAAGGCCAGGCGACCGAGCAGGCGCCCGCCGAAGGAGAAGTCCGACTTTCTCCGGCTCAGATCGAGACGTCAAAAATCACTGTGAAGGCGATCGGCCCAGGCGACATTTCGCGTCAGCTCGCGGCGCCCGCCGCCGTCACGCCCGATCCTGACAAGATCGCGCGGGTCGCCGCGAAAGTCGCGGGAGTCGTCGAAGAACTGCGCAAGCGGCTTGGCGACAATGTCACGCGCGGCGAAACCATTGCGATCATCGACTCGCGCGAAGTGGCGGAGGCAAAGAGCGAATATCTCGCCGCGCTGGCGAATTTCGATCTTCAAAATGTGCTCTTTCAGCGCGAGAAGGGACTTTTCGAAAAGAAGATCACCGCCGAGCAGCTGTTCCTGAAAGCCAAAGCGGTCTTCATGGAAGCCAAAGTCAAGCTCGATCTCGCGCGCCAAAAACTCGCCGCGCTCGACATGAGCGAGCAGGAGATCGCCGCCCTGCCGTCGCAGCCGATCGCCGACCTTCGCCGCAAGGAGATTCGCGCCCCGATCTCCGGGCGCGTCATCGAGCGCATGGTCAGCATTGGCCAGCCGGTCGGCGGCGAAGGCCAGGCGAAGGAACTCTATGTCATCTCCGATCTCTCGGTCGTCGAGGCGGAGATCGCGGTGCCCGCCGCCGATCTTGGTCTCCTGCGCGACGGACAGGAGGTGCGGATTCAAAACGCCGAAGGGCGCGTCTTCGACGGCAAGATCACTTACGTGAACGCGATGATCACCAAGGAAACGCGCACCGGAAACGTTCGCGCGCGCTTTCCCAATCCGGATTTCGCGTTGCGGCCCGGCAGTCTTCTCGAAGCGGAAATCTCGCTCAAGCAGGCGCGGGTGAAGCTGAAAGTCCCCCGTTCGGCCGTCATGATGATCGACGGCAAGGCCAATGTCTTTGTTCGAACGGCCGACGGCTTCGCCAAGCGCGAAGTCGAGCTTGGCCGGGGCGACGATGATTCGGTCGAAGTCGTCTCTGGCTTGAAGCCGGGCGAAGAGATCGCCGTCTCCAATGTCTTTCTGCTGAAGGCGGAGCTCGGCAAGCAGAATATCCCGGAGGAATGATGCGGACCGGCGGCTTTCCTCAACCGGCCTTACGGACGACGCTTCGACCGCGCGCCCCAAACCGTAGCCCTGCGCGCTAGCGGCGGCCGATGCTCAAGAATCTCATCGCCTTCTCGGTCCGAAGCCGTTGGCTCGTCGTCTTGCTGACGGCGCTCACCGTGCCGCTCGGAGTCTGGTCGCTCATGCGATTGCCGATCGACGCGGTGCCCGACATCACCAATAATCAGGTGCAGATCAACGCCTTCGCGCCGGCGCTTTCCGCCTTCGAGATCGAAAAGCAGGTCACCTATCCGGTCGAGAACGCCATCGCCGGCATACCGGGACTGGAATATACCCGCTCGCTTTCTCGCAACGGCTTCGCCCAGGTGACGGCCGTCTTCGCCGATAATGTCGACATCTATTTCGCGCGCCAGCAGGTCGCCGAACGCCTGGCCGTCGCCAAGGAGACTTTTCCGCCCGGCGTCGAATCGCATATGGGTCCGGTCGCGACCGGCCTGTCCGAAATTTACATGTGGTCGGTCGACTATGCGCCGCGGACCGGCGAAAAGCCGGCGCGCGACGGCGAGCCGGGCTGGCAGCGCAATGGCGATTATCTGACGCCGGAAGGGCAGAGGCTGCATACGCCGCTCGAACGGACCGCCTATCTGCGAACCGTGCAGGATTGGATCATCCGGCCGCAATTGCGCACCGTGCCCGGCGTCGCCGGCGTCGACTCGCTCGGCGGTTACGTCAAGGAATATCATGTCCAGCCCGACCCGGCGAAAATCTTTGCTCTCGGCCTCTCCTTCGCCGATCTCGCCGGCATTATCGAGCGTAACAACATCAGCCGCGGCGCCGGCTATGTCGAACGCAATGGCGAGGGCCTCGTCGTGCGCAGTCCCGGCCGGCTGGAGTCGATGGACGACATCGCCAAGGTCGTGGTTTCGACGCGCAATGGCACGCCGGTGCGCGTCGAGGACATCGCCGAGGTGGGCGTCGGCCGCGAATTGCGCATGGGCAGCGCCAGCATGAATGGCGAGGAGGTCGTCATCGGCACGGCGCTGATGCTGATCGGCGCCAACAGCCGTGAAGTATCGAGCGCCGTCAACGCCAGGATGGACGAAATCCGCCGCATGCTGCCGCCCGGCGTCGAGGTGCGCACGATTCTAAACCGCACGATCCTCGTCAACGCCACGATCAAAACTGTCGCGTTTAATCTCGTGGAAGGCGCAGCGCTCGTGATCCTCGTGCTCTTCGTCATGCTCGACAATTTCCGCGCGGCGCTCGTCACGGCGATGGTCATACCGCTGACCATGCTGCTGCTCGGCGTCGGCATGTATGTCGGAAAGATCAGCGCCAATCTGATGAGTCTCGGCGCGCTCGATTTCGGCTTGATCGCCGACGGCGCGATCATCGTCACCGAGAACTGCCTGCGCCGGCTGTCGCAGCGTCAGAACGCCCTGGGCCGCGCGCTGACCCTCGAAGAGCGGCTGACGACGGTCATCGACTCGGCGGTCGAGATGCGGCGGCCGACCGTCTACGGACAGGCGATCATCATTCTTGTCTATGTGCCGATCCTGACCTTTTCCGGGGTCGAGGGGAAAATGTTCCATCCGATGGCGATGACCGTCATCATGGCGCTTGGATGCGAATTCGTTCTTTCGCTGACCTTCTTTCCGGCGATGATCGCCATCGCGCTTTCGGGACGCGTGCGCGAATCCGAGAATGTCGTTGTTTCCGCGCTCAAACGCGCCTACGAGCCGATGTTGAAATGGGCGATGGCGGCGCCGTTGAAGCCCATTGCGATGGGCGCCGGCGCCTTCGTCTTTGCCGCGCTTCTCTATCTGACGCTCGGCGAAGAATTCGTTCCGACGCTCGATGAGAAAAACCTCGCCATGCAGGCGAATCGAATCCCGAGCGCATCGCTGACTCAGGCGCAGGGCATGCAATTCGAGATTGAGCGCGCGCTGCGAAGCTTCCCTGAGGTCGATTACGTCTTCTCCAAGACCGGCACGGCGGAGATCGCGACGGACCCGATGCCGCCGAATCTGACCGACACTTTCATTATGCTGAAGCCGCACGAGAAATGGCCCGACCCCGGGCTCGACAAGACGGCGCTTATCGAAAAAATGGCGAAGCGGCTCGCGCAACTGCCTGGCAACGCCTATGAGTTCACTCAGCCCATCCAACTGCGGTTCAATGAACTGCTCGCCGGCGTGCGCGGCGATATCGCCGTGAAAGTGTTCGGCGACAATTTCGACGTCATGCTGAAAGCCGCTAATCAAATCGCCGGCATTCTCAATTCGGTCAAAGGCGCGAGCGATGTTAAGGTCGAACAGGTCGTCGGCTTGCCGATCCTCGATATCGCCGTCGACAAGGCCGCGATCGCGCGCCTGGGTTTAAGCGTCGGGGCGGTGCAGGACGTGATCGGCGCCGCAATCGGCGGGCAGAGGGCGGGCGTGGTGTTTGAAGGCGATCGCCGGTTCCCGATCGTCGTTCGGCTGCGGGACAATTTGCGCGAGGACGCGCAGGCCTTGGAGTCGATTCCGGTCGCGCTTCCGACGGCGGCCGGCGCGAGTCCTGTCGTGCTGCTCAAACAGGTGGCGAAATTTTCAGTCGTCGACGGACAGAACCAGATTTCGCGCGAGAACGGCCATCGCCGAGTGGTGGTTTCGGCGAATGTGCGCGGGCGCGACATCGCCTCGGTCGTCGCCGACGCAAGGGCGAAAATCGAGTCGAAAGTGAAATTGCCGCCCGGCTACTGGATCGCCTGGGGCGGCCAGTTCGAAAATCTCGAGGCGGCGCGCGCGCGCCTGACGATCGTCGTGCCGGTCTGCTTTTTCCTGATTTTTCTGTTGCTCTATTCGGCGCTCGGCTCAACGCGCGACGCGCTGCTGGTGTTCACCGCGGTGCCGCTGGCGCTTTCCGGCGGCGTCGCCGCGCTGTGGCTGCGCGGCATGCCGATGTCGGTTTCGGCCGCCGTCGGATTCATCGCGCTCTCCGGCGTCGCCGTGCTGAACGGCCTGGTGATGCGCACCTATATTTCGCAATTGATCGCCGGCGGCATGCCCGAGCGTCCGGCGATCTACAAGGGCGCAATGACGCGACTGCGGCCGGTGGTGATGACGGCGCTGGTCGCATCGCTCGGCTTCCTGCCGATGGCCCTTGCGACCGGCACCGGCGCCGAAGTGCAAAAGCCGATCGCGACGGTGGTCATCGGCGGGCTGATCAGCGCGACGCTTCTCACCCTTGTCGTCCTGCCCGCGCTTTACGCGTTCTTTTGTCGTTCGCCCAAGTCAACTTCCCTTGAACAAAGCGGAGGCTGACCGGTGAACATGCGCGGTGTCGCCTCGGTCATGTTCTGCCTGCTTGCTGGGGGAGCGCCGGCGCGCGCGGAAACCTTGATCGGCGCGATGCGCCGCGCCTATAACGCCAATCCGCAGCTCAACGCCAGCAGAGCCGAATTGCGCGCGATCGACGAGAAGGTGCCGCAGGCGCTCGCGGGCATGCGGCCGCGCGTGACCGGCGACGGCTATCTCGGCGTGCAGCGCAATCGGCTGGTCACGAAGCAGCGGGACGTCGACGTGAACGACCCGACCAACACCTCGCTGACGAAGAACATTCAGAATGGCGGCAGCATTCCCCGCTCCGCCCATCTGACCGTCGAGCAGCCGATCTTCGACGGGTTCAAGACGCAGAACGAAACGCTGGCGGCGGAATCGGGCGTCTTCGCCGGACGCGAACGGCTGCGCCTGACCGAGCAGCGCATCCTGTTCGACTCGGTCACCGCCTATATGGACGTGCTGCGCGACACCGCGTCGCTCAAACTTCAGGAGAGCAATGTCGCCGTCCTGACCGAGCAATTGCGCCAGACGCGCGAGCGCTATCAATATGGACAGATCACCCAGACCGACGTTGCGCAGGCCGAAGCGCGGCTCGCCGGCGGAAAATCACTGGCCGGCGCGGCGCGCGCGGCGCTCGACGCGAGCATTGGCGTCTATCGCAAGATCATCGGCGTCGAGCCGACGATGCTCGCGCCCGGCGCGCCGGTCGATCGTCTGCTGCCGAAGTCGCGCGAGGAGGCGGAGCGCATCGCGCAGGCAGAACATCCCTTCATCCTCGCCGCGCTGCATGACGCCGACGCCGCCGATCTCGACATCAAGGCGCTCGAAGCGGAATTCATGCCGAAATTCTCGATCGTCGGCGATATATTTACGCAAACCGATCTTGTCGGCGTCGGCAACCGCAATGTCGGCGCGAAAATCCTCGGCCATCTCAACGTGCCGATCTATGAGGGCGGCCTGACCTCTTCCCGCGTCCGGCAGGCCAAGGAAACCGCCGGCCAGCGCCGGCTCACCGCCGATGTCGCCCGCGCCGAGGTGCTTTCGCTGGTGCGCGCCTATTGGGGCGCATTGCAGGCGGCGAAAACCCAGATCGCCTCGGCGCAAACCCAAATCGCCGCCGCCGAGCGCGCGCTCTATGGCGTGCGGGAGGAAGCCAAGGCCGGCCAGCGAACGACGCTCGAAATCCTGAATGCGCAGCAGGAGCTGCTCTACGCGCGCCTTGGTCTCATCGTCGCGCAGCGCGACCGCGTCGTCGCCTCCTACGCCCTGCTTTCGTCCCTCGGACGGCTGTCTTCGGATCGGCTCGGGCTGGCCGCGGATGGCTATGATCCGGCGCTCCATTTCGATCAGGTCAGGGACCTCTGGCTCAACCCGATGACGCCTGACGGGCGTTAAGCGGATATGCGGCGCCCGCGTGGCAAGATGCTATAACGGCCCGGCCAATTCACAAGAACTTGAGGGAGAGGAAAAATGCGAGGCGCATTCATCACGCTTGTCGTCGCAGCGGCGCTGGCGTCGCTTTCGGTGACGCCGGCCAACGCCTATTGCATGTTCGGCTGCGATCCGACCGAGGCGCATGCGCGGCAGATTTTTGAAAATCTGCTCAAGCAGCGTTTCGACAAGCCCGGCAAAATCCTCGAATTCAAGCAGACGATGAGCGAACGCCTCGAAATGCACGCCACCGGCGAGAAAGGCTTCGAGATTTTCTTCAACGCGCGCGTCGAATTTCCGGAAGGCGCCAATCTCGAATGCAAGCCCGACGACGCCGGCGCCTTTCCGGAAGGGTGCTCGTCAGGGAAACATTATGTGACGTCGCCGCGCAGCGTCGACCCGAAGGGCAAGCAATATGTTGCGCCCGGCGCGACAGTGACCTTTGACGAAGAATATCGCTTTTACGAAGACCCCAAAGGCTGGAAGGGGCCGGACGGCAACGTCTACTCGGAGTAGATGGGTCCTTAAAAAAACTATGGGCGCGCAATGATTGCGCGCCCCAAAGATTATTCTACTTTTGCCTGAGCCTTCGGCTTACAGGTCCTTGGAGTTCTGCGGGCAGCCGCAGGCGGCGTCGCAGGCCTTCTTATTGGCGCGAACTTCGTCCTGGTTCGCGCCGTAGTTCATCTTGCGCGAGATGAAGTCGTCGTCGCACTTTTCAGCGCATTTGGCCTGCTTGTCTTCGTCGGCCTTGCGGACGTCGCAATCCGCGAACGCCGGGCTGATCATCCCGACGACAAGAGCCGCCGCCGTCACAATGGCGAATTTCCTCATTTTGTTTGCTTCCTTAACTAGCCCATCGGGCGTCTAGACTTCGCCTGCGTTGGACCCCTCCCGCCTTGTAACAGCAACGGCCTCACATAACGCAACGAGCGGCGGGACGATGTCGTAAGTGGCGGTACATGTCAATTGCGCGTCAATTGCGCGTCGATTGCGCGACAGATCGCGCCGCTGCGTCACGGGACGGCGACGTTTGAGAAAATATTATTTATTTCCAGTATCATGAGCGAGACTGGCGACGGCTTGTCGCTCGCCCGTCAGCGCTGGACAAAATAGGCGCGCGGCGTCCCGCGCGCCTATTATGCTCAATCCAAAACGATTATTACAGGTTGCCTGAGTTCTGCGGGCAGCCGCATTTCGTGTCGCAGGCCTTCCTGTTCGCCTTCACCTGTGACATGTCGGCGGTGATGGACTGCTGGTCCTTCAGATAGGCGTCCTCGCACTTGCTCGCGCAAACCGCTTGTTCGTCCTCGGCATGCGTGTCGCAGCTGACGCGCGTCGCCTGGCTCGGCGCGCGCTGACCGACGGCGGCGTCGAAAGCAAACGACGGCGCAGTCGTCGCAAGGAACAGAGCGGCGACCGCCGTAAGGGCGTATTTGTTCATATGTAGATTTCCTCTTCTTCGCGTCGTGACTTTTTGTTTTTTTCGGAGCGCTGCGTTGAACGCATTCCAACCGCAGCGGCCCGAATTCAACGCAAAGCTCGATCACGCTGTCCGAGGACCATGAGCAAGTCAATCGTTTTTTCGCAAGAATTAAGGGGCGAGTTGTCGCAACACGTAAGGGAGTATGCCGCCGTTTTTGAAGTATTCTAACTCGTCGACCGTATCGATGCGCGCGAGCAGCGGCGCGGACGTCGTTGAGCCATCCGGGAATGTTATCGAAGCGACCAAGGTCTTGCGCGGGGCAAGTCCTTCGCGCAAGCCGTGAATCGTCACGGTCTCCTCGCCTTTGAGGCCGAGCGTGTCCCAGCCCGTTCCCTCCGCGAAGGTGAGCGGCAGCACCCCCATGCCGACGAGATTGGACCGGTGGATGCGCTCGAAGCTCTTGGCGATCACCGCGCGCACCCCCAGCAGCATGGCGCCCTTCGCGGCCCAGTCGCGCGACGAGCCATTGCCATATTCGGCGCCGGCGAAAACCACGAGCGGCGCGCCCTCGGCCCCGTAGCGCATCGCGGCGTCATAGATCGACATGATCTCGCCGCCCGGATAATGCCTGGTCAGCCCGCCTTCGGGCGTCAGCCCCCGCTCGTCGCGCATGATGTGATTCTTGATGCGGATATTGGCGAAGGTTCCGCGCATCATCACTTCATGATTGCCGCGCCGCGTGCCGTATTGATTGAAGTCGGCGGGCGCGACGCCATGTTCGATCAGCCATTTGCCGGCGGGCGAAGCCGCCTTTATCGAACCCGCGGGCGAGATGTGATCGGTGGTGATCTTATCGCCAAAGAGGGCGAGGATGCGCGCGCCGATGACGTCCTCGACCGGTCTCGGCGCGTGCTTCAGCCCCACGAAGTAAGGCGGGTTGCGCACATAGGTGGACTGGTCGTCCCAACCATAGGTTTCGCCGCTTGGCGCTTCGACCGCCCGCCAGTGTTCGTCGCCCGTAAAGACATTGGCGTAGGTCTCGCGAAACAGATCGCGCGTCACCTGCTCGCGGACGAAGGCCGCGATCTCCGCGTTCGCCGGCCAGATGTCGCGCAGATAGACCGGCGCGCCGTCGCCGTCATGGCCGAGAGGCTCGTTCGTCAGGTCGGTGGCGATGGTTCCCGCGAGCGCATAGGCGACGACGAGCGGCGGCGAGGCGAGGTAGTTCGCCTGGACGTCCGGATTGACGCGGCCTTCGAAATTGCGATTTCCCGACAGCACCGACGCCGCGACAAGGTCATGGGCGTTGATGGTTTTCGAGACCGCGGGCGGCAGCGGCCCGGAATTGCCGATGCAGGTCGTGCAGCCGAAGCCGACGAGATTGAAGCCGAGTTCGTCGAGATATTTCTGTAGGCCGGACGTCGCCAGATATTGCGCGACGACCTGACTGCCGGGGGCGAGGGAAGTCTTCACCCAGGGCTTGGTTTTTAAGCCGCGGGCGAGGGCGTTGCGCGCCAGCAGTCCGGCGCCGATCAGCACGCTGGGGTTGGACGTATTGGTGCAGGAGGTGATGGCGGCGATGACCACGTCGCCATGGCCGAGGTCAAAACACTCGTCCTCGACCGCGTAGCGCTGGCCGAGCCCGTCTTCTTTCTTATATTCGGTCGCGAGCGCGCCGAGGAAGGCCGAGCCGGCTTCCGAGAGCGCCGCGCGGCTCTCCGGGCGCTTCGGACCGGCGAGAGAGGGCGTCACCTCGGAGAGGTCGAGGGTCAGCGTATCGGTGAATTCCGGATCAGGCGCCCCGGGCTCGCGCATCATGCCTTGCGCCCGGGCATACGCCTCGATCAGCGCGATACGATCGTCGGCGCGGCCCGACATGTGCAGATAGGCGAGCGTCTCCTGGTCGATCGGGAAGAAGCCGCAGGTCGCGCCATATTCGGGCGCCATATTGGCGATCGTCGCGCGATCGGCGAGGCTCATATGATCGAGGCCGTCGCCGAAGAATTCGACGAATTTTCCGACCACGCCCTTTTTGCGCAGCATTTGGGTGACGGTCAGAACCAGATCGGTCGCCGTCACGCCCTCCTTCGGCGCGCCGACGAGCTTGAAGCCGATCACCTCGGGAGCGAGCATCGACAGCGGCTGGCCGAGCATCGCGGCTTCCGCCTCGATGCCGCCGACCCCCCAGCCGAGAACCGCGAGGCCGTTGATCATGGTGGTATGCGAATCGGTGCCGACCAGCGTGTCGGGATAGGCGAATTCGACGGTCTTGCCGTCGATTTGTTCGGTGCGCGTCCAGACGGTCTGACCGAGATATTCGAGATTGACCTGATGGCAGATGCCGGTGCCCGGCGGGACGACGCGGAAATTGTCGAAGGCCGACTGGCCCCATTTCAGGAAGCGATAGCGCTCGCCGTTGCGCTCATATTCCAGTTCGACGTTGCGGGCGAAGGCCAGCGGCGAGCCGAAACTGTCGACGATCACCGAATGATCGATGACAAGATCGACCGGCACCAGCGGATTGATCTTCTGCGCGGTCCCGCCGAGCGCGACGACGGCGTCGCGCATCGCCGCGAGATCGACCACCGCCGGCACGCCGGTAAAGTCCTGCATCAGCACGCGCGCCGGCCTGAAGGCGATTTCGCGCTCGGTCTTGCCTTTCTCCTCGAGCCATTTGGCGAAACTTTCGATCGACTCCCTGGCGACCGAACGGCCGTCTTCGTTGCGCAGCAAATTTTCAAGAACGACCTTGAGCGAATAGGGCAGGCGGGAAACGCCCGGCAGCCCGCTTTCCTCTACAGCCTTTATTGAAAAATATTGATAGGACCGGTCTCCGACCACGAGAGTCTGGCAGGCGTTGAAACTATTGAGCGAGGCCATGGAAGGATCCCTGCGGCGCGGAAAGGCGTGCTCTTTCTAGAAAATTCCATGCCAGGGGAGCAAATAGAAAAGGCGCCTCGGAAATCGAGCCCGTCAGCCGCGCCGTTCGCCGCGCAGCGGCCGTTCCTCCATGCGCGCCAGGAAGATGAAGGACAGGCCGAGGCAGATGGCGAGCGCGAGAAAAACCAGGCGAAAGCTCGAAAGCAATGCGGCGCCGTCGGCGCTGGTCTTCATCTCTTCGAGTAATTGCGCTCGGCCGCCGCCAATCGCGAGGGCGGCGAAAAGCGCGACGATCGCGCCGGCCGCGAGCTGCCGGAAGAATTGCATCGACGCCGTCGCCGTTCCGAGATCGCGGGAATCGACGGCGTTCTGCACGGAAACGGTGGCGACCGGCAGCATCGCGCCGATCCCGAATGTCGTGACGGTGAGCAGGGCGTTGAGTAGAAGCAGCGATTCGCGCCCGCCGGCGCCCATCATCGCCGCCGCGCCGAGCGCGGCCAGACAGCCGGCGCCGAGCCCGATGAGCGGCGCCGCCTTGTAATTCTTAAGATGCGCCATCAGCCGCCCCGACGCGGTCGCGCCGATGACGGTGCCGAGCATCAGCGGGATGAGCGTCAGCCCCGATTCGCTCGCGTTCATGCCGCCGCAGACTTCGTAAAAGATCGGCATCACCACCGAGAGACCGACGAAGCCGCCGAGACCGAAGGAGCTCGACAGGATGGCCTCGCGCACGATCCGCAATCCCAGAATGCGCAGTGGAATGAGCGGCTCCTTGGCGCGCGCGGTGCGCCAGGCGAACAGCGTCCAGGCGAGCGCCGAGGCCCCGAGGAGGCAAAGAATCGGCGCCGATCGCCACGGATAGCGAACGCCGCCCCAACCAAGCGCCAGGACGAGAACGCCGGAGGCGGCGATCAGCAGAGCGGCGCCGAGATAGTCGACGCGGTGGGGATGGCGCCGTTCCGGCAGGCGCTTCAAGCGCGCATTGACGATTAGGAGCGCGGCGATTCCGAGCGGCAGATTGATCCAGAAGATCAGCGACCAATGCCAATATTGCGCAAAAAAACCGCCGAGCGCCGGGCCGGCGATGCTCGACGTGACGAACACCGCGGCGAAATAGGATTGGTAACGGCCGCGCTCTCTGGGGGAGACGAGATCGGCGACGATGGTCTGGCCAAGCGAAATCAGGCCGCCGCCGCCCAGTCCCTGGACAACCCTAGCCCCCGCGAGAGTCGCCATGCTCGGGGCGAGGGCGCAGGCGACCGAACCGATCACGAAGGTCGCGACGCCGACCAGAATGACGCGCCGGCGCCCATGGACGTCGGCGAATTTGCCGTAGAGCGGCGTCACCACCGTCGCCGCGATGAGATAGGCCGTCACGATCCAGGGCAGGTCCTGAGGGTCGCCGAGGTCCGACGCGATCGTCGGCATGGCGGTGACCACGATCGTCTGGTCGAGGGCCGAGAGCAGCATCGCAAGGCCGAGCCCGAACATGACCTGTCGCAGTTCGGCGGCGTTTGGCGGCGAGTCGGCGGACATGATCTCGGAAGGGGGAGGGGACAGGGAGCCTATACAATGTTGCGCAGCAAAACGAAACCCTCGCCGTCTCAACGGTCCTTGCCGATGATCCGCAGCAACGCCGCCGCATCCTCGATCCCGCCGAGCAGCGGATCGGCGGCGTTGTCAGGCCGCTCGCGCGCGAGGGCGCGCAACGCCTGTTCGGAGGCGACCGCGCGCGGCGCCACGCCGCGCCTCTTGGCGATGGCGTGGCGCTCGGCCTCCAGCGCCCGCAACAGCCGCGCATCATCGACGGTCAGCGGCGAATCCTCCCGCAGGATCGACGCGGGCTCCGGCGCCGGCGCCGGAGTGGTCGCGACGGGAGAATCATCCCCCTCGCCTTCCGGAAGGTCGCCGCGAGCGAGAAAGCCGCTCGCCAGCCTGGCGCGCCAGCCAATAGCGAGCGACGACAGGCGGCGCGGCCACGCCAACGGTCCGCCGCGACAATGGTCGCATCTGCCGCAGGGCGCGCTTTCTTCCCCGAATTCGGCGAGGAGGCGCTGAAAGCGGCAGCCCGGCGCCGCCGCGAGCCGGGCCATCGAATTGCGCCGGGCGTAATCCCCGGCCGCCGCTTCATCGCCCTGCGCCCTATCCGGAATCCGCCAGCGCAGCGCCAGTTCGGCGGGCGAGAACAGCGTCAGCGCTCGGGCCGCAGCGCCGTCGCGTCCCGCCCGGCCGATCTCCTGATAATAGCCCTCGACCGAGGTCGGCAGATCGGCGTGAATGATGAAGCGCACGTCCGGCTTGTCGACGCCCATGCCGAAGGCGATGGTCGCGACCATCGCCGCGCCCTGGCGCGCGAAGAAGGCGTCCTGATTTTCCGAGCGCGTACGGGCGTCGAGTCCGGCGTGATAGGGCAGGGCGTCAAAGCCGAGCCGCGCGAGTTCGCGGGCGAGCGCGTCGGTCCTGTTGCGCGAATTGCAATAGACGATGCCGCTTTCCCCGCCGCCGCCTCGGCGCGCGAAATCGACGATCTTGGAGAGGCCAGGGCGCTTTCGCGCGAAGTCGAGCGAAAGATTGGGCCGCGCGAAGGAGCGCTGGAAAATCAGCGGCGGACGCGAAAACAGCGTGCGAGCGATGTCGTCGCGCGTGCGCGGACCTGCTGTCGCGGTGACGGCGAGAATTGGCGGCGCGCCCAGCTTTCGCGCGATCGCGCCGAGCGTCCGATATTCGGGCCGAAACTCATGGCCCCAATGCGAGACGCAATGCGCCTCGTCGATGGCGAACAGGCGGATGCGAATGCTGCGCAATAAATGCTGCGTTCCCTCCTGGGCGAGACGCTCGGGCGCGGCGTAAAGCAGGCGCGCCCGGCCAGACGCGACGGCGTCGATCGACGCCGCCGCTTCTTCGTCCGCCTGCATCGAATGTAGCGCGACGGCGCCGACTCCCTTGTCGTCGAGGGTTCGCAGCTGGTCGCGCATCAGCGCGATCAGCGGCGAGCAGACGAGAACGAGTCCGGGGCCCGGCGCGGCGGCCGGCAGCTGATAGAGGAGCGATTTGCCTGAGCCGGTCGGCATGATGGCGATGGCGTCGCGGCCGGCGAAAATGGCGTCGATGATCTCCGCCTGTCCGGGCAGAAAGTCCGAAAAGCCGAAATTGCTGCGCAGCAATTCCCGCGTTTGGGAGGAGGCGGTCAGCCCCCAGCTCATGGCGCCGTTTGCGACAGCAGCGCTTCGGCGATCTCGCGCCATTCGTCGTCGAGCGCGCCTCGGTGCGGCTCCCGCTCCGCGCGCCGATACCAGTAGGCGGCGTTGGAGAGATCGCCCTCCCTGCGATGGAGATAGGCGTGGACCCACATGCTTTCGGGATCGGAGAGCTGGTCGACGCATTTATGCGCCGCGCTCCAATCGCCCCTGGCGTCGAACCAGAGCGCCCGCAGCGGCGGCGAGAGCGCCGGCGGCTCGTCCGCGGAGAGCTGTTCGACAAAGGCGTCGAGGGTCATGTCTTGGCTCAATGCTTAAAAATTCGCCGCCGCGGCGACTAACAGGATAATATCTCACTTTGCAGTTTGAGGTTTTGATACGCGCGCGCAACTCGCCGCTGTCCCTAGCGCAATGCGGAAGGGGGTCAATGTCGCCGCAAAAAGCCAGTCTCGCTCTGGAGGCGTTCATTGACGAGACGATTCGCCTGTCCGCCAGCTATAATTACCATCCGACGACGTTTGTCGGCATGCGCGCGAGATACGGAACGCATGAAGCGATCTCCCGTCTTGTCGTCAGCGGCGATATTCAGAGCGGATTCAAGCGCCTCTGCCAGCTCGGCCTAAAGGAATGGACGATCGAGAGCGCCGTATTGAAATTCCCCGAGGAATTTTCGAAAGAAATTCAGGAATGCGCGGCGTTTAGGCTGGGACAGGTCAAAAAGGGATAGAAATTGCCGGATTGGCGAACAGGACTGGATCCTAAGTTGTGAACCAGGTCGGCCCCGCTCCTTTTACCACTCGCTATCTCACTACTCACTCCCCTCTCGCTGATTCTTCTGCGCCGCCTCGCTGGGGCCAACTTTCTTTTTTCGCCCGGCGGCTCTATTGCTGCGCGCCTCGTCGGAGACGCCCCGCTTGCCCATAAAGCTGAAACTCGCCGCCCTTTCGCCCCGGGCCCTGGGGCTTGCGGCGGCGCTCGCCGCTTTGGCCCTCGATCAGGCGCATAAATTCTGGATGCTGCATATTTTCGACGTCGCCGCCCGGCCGCCGTTGAGCCTGACGCCCTTCCTCGACATTGTTCTGTCCTGGAACTTCGGCGTCTCCTATTCCCTGTTTCCGGCCCATGAGACCGCGGCGCGGCTCGTCCTGCTGACCGTCCAGGGCGCGATCATCGCCGGTCTGGCGGTCTGGATGGTCCGCACAAACAGCCGCGCGACGGCGCTGGCGCTCGGGCTCATCATCGGCGGCGCGCTCGGCAACGCCGCCGACCGGATGACGCGCGGGGCGGTCGCCGACTTCTTCTATCTCCACACCAGCCTGCCGGTCGGGCCGCTGGCCAATTACGTGTTCAATCTCGCCGACGTCTTCATCACCGCCGGCGTGGCGCTGCTGGTTTTTGAGGGGTTTTTCCTGCCCCAGGAGCGCCGCGCGGCGGGCTGAACCCGCCGGCCGCGCTCAAACCGAGCCTTCGCCACCAAATCGCCAATAATTCGCGGCCATGTAGCGCTATTGAACCGGAGCCCCACGGAGTCCGATAGATGAAGCTTGCTCAGTCGCAGCTCGGCGCCTTCTGCGCTCTCGCCGGCCTCGCCGCGATCCAGTCTGCGCCCGCTCTGGCCGGCGACGACAAATCCACATGGACGGCGATGATGGAGATGGTCGGGGCCTCGTCGGACGAAGGCGTCGGCAAGATCGACTACAGCGAACGGCCGAAGCTCGTCTTGCCGCCGAGCGCCGGCGGCCTCCCGTCCCCGCGGGAGCGGGCCGAGCGGTCGGGAGACTGGCCAACCGAACTGTCGTCGGAGCGCCGCCGCAACGCCGATCGCTATGCGCGCGTTCCAGACGCGCCGCCGCCAGAGCAAAAGAAGGGTCTTCTCGAGCGCATTCGTGGTCCGCGTCCGACGGCCGCCGCCGGAACCGACGATGAGCCGGGCCTCCTGCAGCGCATGTTGACCGCGAGAACCCGCAACGCAGCGGCCGAGCCCGACGCGCCGCCGCGTCGCATGCTTGTCGAGCCGCCGGAGGGTTATCGGCAGCCGACGAAGGATCTGAGCACTTATCGCGAGGCGAGCTCGGGCAAGAGCTGGTGGAATCCCTTAAGCTGGGGAGCAGGCGGCGGCAGCGATAATGATCCGGTCGCGCAGACCGGCGTCGCCAATGCCGGCTCCACGCCCCCGCGTTCCAGCGGCGGCCTGTCGAGCCTAATGCCGAGCTTCTTGAGAGGTTCTGACAAGAACTAAATTCCGGCCTATATAGGAGAAACTCATTCTCCGACGACGCGGCCGCGGCCGCGGGAAAGGCCGTTCATGTCATTGGAGACGAAGGCGTCAGCCGTCGCTTCGCTTGCGCCCGGCGCAGCCGCGCCGCAGCCAGCGCGAGCAAGCATTTCGAGCTTCATGCTCGACAACGGCATGGAAGTCGTCGTCATTCCCGACTCGCGAACGCCTGTCGTCACTCATATGGTCTGGTACAAGAACGGCGCCGCCGACGATCCGCTCGGCCAGTCGGGCATCGCCCATTTCCTCGAACATCTGATGTTCAAGGGCACGAAAAATCATCCGCAGGGCGAGTTCTCCAATCTCGTCGCCGAACTCGGCGGACAGGAAAACGCCTTCACCAGCTATGATTACACCGCCTATTTCCAGCGCATCGGCAAGGAGCATCTCGCGACGCTGATGGCGTTCGAAGCGGACCGCATGCGCAATCTGGTCTTGACCGACGAGGTCGTCGATCCCGAACGCGAGGTGGTGCTCGAGGAGCGCCGGATGCGCACCGACAGCGATCCGGCGGCGCAGCTCGACGAGGCGGTGCAGGCGGCGCTCTTCGCGCGTCATCCCTATGGCACGCCGATCATCGGCTGGAATCACGAGATCGAGGGCCTCGATCGCGCGCATGCGCTCGCCTATTACGAACGCTTTTACACGCCGGAGAACGCCATTCTCATCGTCGCGGGCGATGTCGAGGCGGATGAGGTCGAGCGTCTCGCCAAGGACAGCTACGGCAAAATCCCGGCCCGCGCCGCGGCCCCGCGCCGCGCCCGCACGCAGGAGCCGCCGCACCGCGCCCACCGGCTGGTGACGCTGCGCGACGAGAAGGTCGAGCAGCCGGCGCATGAGCAGGTCTTTCTCGTGCCCTCCTACACCACCGCCGAGCCCGGCGAAGCCGAAGCGCTGGAGACGCTCGCCTATATGCTCGGCGGCGGACCGACCAGCGCCCTTTACGAGACGCTCGTCGTTGAAGAGAAGGTCGCGGTCGGGGCCGGCGCTTATTACATGGGCTCCGCCGTCGACGACACGCGGCTGTGGGTCTATGCGACGCCAGCGCCGGGCGTCGCGCTCGAAGAGCTCGACGAAGCCATCGACCGCGTGCTGCGGCGCTTCGGCGAGGAGCCGATCGACGCGGCGCATCTGCAGCGCGCCAAGACGCGCCTGATCGCCGACGCGATCTACGCCCAGGACAGTCAGTCCTCGCTCGCGCGCTGGTATGGCGAGTCGCTGGCCACAGGGCTCGCCATCGAGGACATCGTCGCCTGGCCCGATCGCATGGAGCGGGTGACCGCCGCCGACGTGCAGAACGCCGCGCGCAAATGGCTCGACAGACGCAGGGCGGTTACGGGTTTTCTGCTTCCGGCTTGAGACGGCGATCGGCAGTCGGCAGTCGGCCGACGCCCGATCCGACTGCCGAAGACCGACTGCCGTTAGGAATTGATATGACCGCTCACGCGCCCACCGTCACCATCGCCTCCCGCGCCGAACATGTGCAGCGGATCGTCACGCCGGGAGGAATCGAGGCCTGGCTCGTTGAAAGCCATGCCGTGCCGCTCGTCGCGCTCGAATTCGCGATCCGCGGCGGCGCGGCGCAGGACCCTGCGGATAAGCCCGGCCTCGCGACGCTGCTCGCCGCGACGCTCGACGAAGGCGCCGGCCCTTATGACGCGCGCGGCTTCCATCGCGCCATCGACGACCTCGCGATTCATCTTGGCTTTGGCGCCGATCGCGATGCGATCTCGGGCCATATGCAGACGCTCTCGCGCAATGTCGACAAGGCCTTCGGTCTTTTGAAGCTCGCGCTCAACGACGCGCGGCTCGAGGCCGGCGACGTCGCCCGCGTGCGCAGCCAGCTCGCCGCCGAATTGAAACGCGATGCGAATGAGCCGGATTCGCTCGCGGCGAAAGCCTTCCGCGAAGCGGCCTTTCCGAACCATCCCTATGGGCGCCCGGTGCGCGGCGATATCGCCTCGATCGATACGCTGTCGCGCGAAGACCTCATCGCTTTGCGCGAGCGGCTGTTCGCGCGACGCGACCTCAAGATCGGCGTCGTCGGCGCGATCGACGCCGCGACGCTTTCCGAACTGATCGACGCGAGTTTCGGCGGCCTCGCGCTGCAAAACGATCTCGCGCCGGTTCCGGAGATCGCGGTCGCCAATGTCGGCATGCGCGAAATCATCGAACTCGACGTGCCGCAATCGACGATCCGCTTTGGGCGCCCGTCGATCAGCAAGCATGATCCGGATTATTACGCCGTCGTCGTCGCCAATCACATTTTGGGCGGCGGGACATTTACCTCGCGGCTGTTCCGCGAGGTGCGCGAAAAGCGCGGCATGGCCTATTCGGTCTATTCGCATCTCAACGAATATGACCATTGCCCGATGCTGATCGGCGCCGCCGCGACCAAGAACGAACGCGCCGGCGAAGCGATCGGCGTGATCGAGGAGGAATTCACGCAATTCGCGGAAGGCGGACCGACCGAGGACGAATTGGACAAGGCCAAGAAATTCCTCATCGGCTCCTATGCGCTGCGCTTCGACACCTCGACCAAGATCGCCGGCCAGCTCGTCAATCTGCAACTCGACGGATTCGCGCCAAGCTTTTTGGACGAGCGCAATGGCCGGATCGCCGCGGTGACGCTGGAAGATTGCAAGCGCGCCGCGCAGCGGCTCTTGGGCGACGGCGAGCTGCTGGTGACGGTGGTGGGCAAGCCGGCGGGGGTGTGAGGGTTCTGTTGGGTCGCGGGCCGAGTTTACAAAAGCTCTAACTGATATACATATATCGCGAACAGCACGTGGAGCATTAAAATGTCCAGCCTTGCTCTTCCATGAATTCCTGGAGTGTGAGGCATGGGACTTTAAAATGTTCGCATATATTTGGAATTTTAGCCGCGTGCGGTTTTAGCTTTTCGGTCGTAACAACGGAGCATCCGTCCACTGCGGCCTTAGCAATGATGAACGGGTCTGCAACTTTGCCGCCCTTCAACACTTTCTGAAGTTCAATGTTTTGCTGGAAGTGAGCAACGGCATAAATCTTCGCGACGAAAGCGCCCTCTGCGGCGGTCGGCATCGCGAAGAGCCGCTTATTGTGATTTGCCCACTGAACGAGTGGATCGATCGAAGAGTCGGTGACTTCCCGAAAAACCTCACGTGTCGATACGATTGAGTCGTTGTCGACCAGATCGTCAAATCGCTTCCATAGGCTTGGAAATGTCTTTCGGTAATAATGCTTGAAGAGCCATGATAATGGACCGCTATCAAAAACGTAGCTCATTGAACACCTTGCGCGAAGTAGCCCTCAAGTGTGTTGATGTACTTGGGCTTGGTGTCGAGATATTCGGCAAGCTGGTTTTCGTCGATGCGGTTCTGAAGGTATTGGCTGAAAGCCAAGGAAATATACTCCCGGCCCAAGTAGGTGATTTTGGTCCAATAGGGATTGCCACCTGGCGCGCTCGGCTTCTTCTGACCCGCCCAACGCTTAATGGCACGCGCATAGTGAGCTTCATCGATCCAATCGCGATCAAGGAATTTTCGGAAAATAACCTCGCGGCTCACATGGAACCGAGCAGCAAGCAACTCGGCTGATTTTTCCGTCCGGTCTAGGTCCTTCATCGCACGCACGAAAGCGGTTTCCGGAACCAGAAACCTTGCGGCAAAACTGTTACATAATACCTCAATGCGCTTTTGATGTGCGGGAAGGGAAGGAATGTAGCGATCTTCGTTGGTGTCGATGCCGCTAGTGTGAAAAAGCAGATGTGCCAACTCGTGAAAGAGCGTGAATGTCTGGCGCGTTTTCGTCGCGCTGTTGTTTACGTAGATGATCGGGAAAAATTCGTCATAAAGGCTAAAGCCGGAGTAGCCTTCGGCCTTAAAGGCGTCTTTGAAAACGAAAACACCAACATCTTGCAGTGCTTTACGCCACTTTTTCAGTGCGGTCTCGTCGTCCGGCCAGTCAATTTGCTGCTCAAGCGTGATACCGAGAAATTCACGGACGCGCGTCGCCATGTCGTCGAGTTGCCCAGTGTCGCGGAAGCGCAACTCGTGCGTAATCATTTGAGTAGCTGGATTTCGGCCCTGAGTCAGCTCTGGCAAGTTAAGTTGTAGCGCCTTCGCCTTTCGCAAGAGGAAGCTAATACGGCGCGGAATTTTGTCGAATTCTGCATCCGGTAGTGTGCGGAAGGATTCGCGAATGGGCGGCGTCTTTGGCGGCTCGGGGAAAAAGAAAACGGCAATCGGGACCTTCAATTCCTCGGCGAGCCTTTCGAGCTGCGGATAGGTCGGAAAGGCAGTCCCGGCTTCCCATTGCTCGATCGCCGTAAACTTCTTACTGGCCTCGGCAATTGACAAGCCGGCGCGCATTCGCGCCCAAACGACAACCTCTTTGGTGATGGGGATTTGCTCTTTAGCCATGTACAACCCCGGTCACCTCTGACTCCTCGCTCCAGCCGTCGGTCGAAATTCGCGCGTAGCGGTAATCACGCGTCACACCAATTCGAGCCTCAACTGTCGCCCAAGCACCTTCGCGGCTCGCATAAGGGTTTCCAGCGTCGCACTGCTATTCCTTGGGTCGAGCAAGCGGTCGATTTGTGCGCGGCTGGTTTCCATCATCTCGGCCATGCGCGCTTTGGTGATGCCCTTCTTTTTCATCTCGGCGGCGAGCTGCGCGGCAATCACTTCCTTGATCGCGGCGGCGGTCACTTCCTCGCGGATGCCCTGCTCGTCGAGCCAGCTCTCGAAGGTCGAGCCAACACGCGGGTTCGCTTTCTTCGTCATGAGGTGAGCTCCTTCAATCGCTGCCGCGCCAGCGCGAGTTCCGCCGGCGGGGTTCGCTGCGTCTTCTTGATGAAGGCGTGCAGCGCAATCAATTCGCCGTCGTGAAAGCCGAACAGCACTCGCGCCTCCCGCTTGCTCGAAAGCGACGACCGAATTTCCCAAAGTCCTGCGCTCAGCGGACGGCACAACGGAAGGCCAATCGGCCAGCCGAATTGCGCCTTCGCCATATCACGCCCAATCGTGCGGCGATCGTCGATCGGCAATTCGCTCAACCACTCTCGGACAGGCTCGCGACCTGTAATCGAGCGCCAGAAGCGGAGCGGAATACGATCCAAGCTCGGTCATCCACAAATGAAAATGTATCAAAAAAGATACGTTCGTGCAAGCGGGAGTATCAATTGGTTTTGTCGGGCATCAAGCGTTGCCGCCTTGCAGGCAATGCATCGGCGAGCGCGTCACTTCTCCTGCGGCAGCAGCGCCAGCAAATCCGCCATTTTCGGCGCCGCGCTCGGATTCATCATGCCCACGACATGATAGCCGGCGTCGACATGCAGCACTTCGCCGGAGACGCCGCGCGCGAGGGGCGACAAAAGATAGACCGCCGTCTCGCCGACTTCCTCGATCGTCACGACGCGGCGCAGCGGCGAATTATATTCGTTCCAGCGCAGGATGTAGCGGAAGTCGCCGATGCCCGAGGCCGCCATCGTCTTGATCGGCCCCGCCGAAATCGCGTTGACGCGGATGTTCTTGACGCCGAGATCGGCGGCGAGATAGCGCACCGAGGCTTCAAGCGCCGCTTTCGCCACGCCCATCACATTGTAATGCGGCATCCATTTCTCGGCGCCGTAATAGGTGAGCGTCAAAAGCGAGCCGCCCTCCGTCATCAGTTTCTCGGCGCGCTGCGCCAGGGCGGTGAAGGAGTAGCAGGAAATGTTCAGCGACATCTGGAAGTTTTCCAGCGTCGTTTCGACATAGCGCCCGTCGAGCTGGTCCTTGTCGGAATAGGCGAGGCAGTGCACGACGAAGTCGATTTTGCCCCAGAGCTTTTCGATCTCGGCGAAGACGGCGTCCATCGTTTCGGGCTCGGCGACGTCGCAGCGGCCGACGACAGTCGCGCCGATTTCCGCCGCAAGCGGACGCACGCGCTTTTCGAGCGCCTCGATCTGATAGGTGAGGGCGAGTTCGGCGCCGGCGTCGGCGCAGGCCTTGGCGATGCCCCAGGCGATCGAGCGATTGTTGGCGACGCCCAGAATGAGCCCCTTTTTCCCTTTAAGCAGTCCGGCGAAAAGGGCGGCTGGCGCGGCTTGCTGTGTCATGCGTGTCTATGTCCTGGGCGTGAAATCTGCTCGGCGGCGCTCGCCGTTTAGCGTGGTTTGGGCGCAAAGGAAACCCTCGCCCAAAGGCGTCCGGGCCGGCGAAAAAGCGCGCGCGATTGGCGGCGAGCATAGCCAATCGCGCGGCTTTGCCCTATCATTCGATAGGAAACGTCACTGGCCGCGCAGACAAGCGACAAGAGCGAGCGGAGCGCGCCGCATGGGCAGAAGGTCCGATATCATCGCGGGGCTGGGCGGCGCGACTCCGGCGCTCAGGCGCTATGCCCGCGCGCTCTGCGCCGGAGCCGGTCAGGCCGTCGCCGACGAGCTTCTCCTCAGCGCGCTGCAATCGGTCGGCGCGAGGATCCGCGCCCGCGAGTTGCGGCCCGCCGATCTCGCCGAGGCGCGAATCGAAACCTATGCGACGCTTGTCGCGCTCGCCGAGAAAAAGCTGGCGGGCGCGCCCGGTCCGGCGTCGCGCCATCCGCCGATCGTTCACGGGCTGGCGAGTCTTGGCTTCGACGAACGCGCGGTGCTGCTGCTCGTTTCGCTCGAGGGCTTCGGCTATGACGCCGCGGCGCGAATCGTCGGCGCGACGCGAGACATCGCGCTGGCGCGGCTCATGCGCGCCCGCGCCGGGCTCGGCGCGGAGGGGCTGCGCCCGGTCGCGCCGCTCGATGGCGGCCGTCGCGCCGCCTCCCATCTGCGAGTCGTGAAGTAGCGCGATGACGCCCTCGGCGCTGATCGAAGAAGCCGACCTGCATGCGCTGGTCGACGGCGAGCTCGAGCCCGAACGGCGGCGCAAGGTCGAGGACCATCTTCTGCAGCATCCGGAGGACGCGGCGCTGGTGGAGGGCTGGCGGCGCCAGAATGCGGCGTTGCGCGCCGCCTTTGAGCCGGTGGCGCTGGAGCCGCCGCCGCTGTCGCTGCGCGAGGCGGCGGCCCGTCCGCCGGCGCCGCCGGCCGGCCAGGGACCGATCGAAACCGGCGCCATCCATTGGGGACGGCCGGGCGCGGCGCCGCGGCCGGCGCGCAAGCTCGACGACATCCGCGCCAGCCGCCGGCGGCAGGCGCTTGCCTCGACGCTGCTCACGCTTGTCGCCGGCGCGGCCGTCGCGGTCGCGGCGCTGCTGTATCTGGCGAGCCGGCCGCCGGCGCAGCGCCCAACGCTGACGATCGCCGCCACGAGCTATGCGGCGAGAGCCGGGCTGACCTACGCCACTTATGCGCTGGACGCGCGGCCCGTCGAGATCGACGCCGGCCGGCGCGGCGAGCTTCTCGCGTGGCTGCAGGAGCGCGTCGGCTTTCCGCGCGCGCCGGATTTGAGCGGCGTCGGCTTGCGGCTGCTTGGCGGACGCGTCGCGCCGGGCGTCGCCAGCCCGGCGGGCTTTCTCGTTTATGAGCGCGACGACGGCGCGCGCGTCGGTCTTTATTTCGAGCGCGCCGACGCCGTCTCCGCGCCTTCCGGTCAGCGCGGGCAGGGGATTTCGGTCATCGAATGGCGCGCCGGCGGTTTCGCCTTCGTCCTGGTCGGAGTCCTGCCGCCGGACGCCATGCAGGCGGCGGCGGAAGCGGCGGCGGCCGCGGTCGTCGCCGCGCCGCCCGAGGCGAGATAGAAGCTTCAGTTACGGCATTTTGGCGCGCGGGTCATAGGGCTGGGAGTTTCGCCATTCGCGCATCCGCGCGTCGAGCTCGCCGGATGCTCGCTCCGGCAGCATGATTTTCAAGGAAACATAGAGATCGCCGGCGATTTTCCCCTCCCCCGCCGGCAGTCCCTTGCCGCGAAGCCGCAGCACCCGCCCGCTGTTGGAATGCGGGGGGATCGTCAGCTCCACCTTGCCGTCGAGCGTCGGCGTCTCGACTCGTCCGCCGAGCGCGGCTTCATATACGGTCACCGGCAGCTCAAGTCGCAAATCCCTGCCGTCCAGCTTGAAATAGGGATGCGGCGCGACTTTCACGGTGACGATGGCGTCGCCAGGTTCGCCGCCCATGGCGCCGGGCTGGCCCTGGCCGCGCAGGCGAATCTGCTGGCCGTCCTCGATTCCCGCGGGGATTTTCACTTCGAGCGTGCGCCCGCTCGGCAGAATGACGCGCGCCGATCCGCCATGGGCGACGGTTTCGAGCGGCGCGGTGGCGGTGGCGACGACATCGTCGCCGCGCGTCGGCTGCGCCGCGCCGCGCCGGCGCCCGCCGGCTCCGAAGAGATCGGCGAAGAGGTCGGATGGGTCGAAGCTCCCGCGACCGCCGGGCGCCTCATTGCCGAAGTGATATTCGTAATGCTGCTCGCTGCCCGGCGCGCCGCCGCCCGAGCGCCAGCCGCGGGTGAAGCCGCCGGGACCTGCGCCGGCGCCGAAGCCTTCGAAGCCGGTGAAGCGAGGCTTGCCGTCGGGACCAATTTCGCCCTTGTCGAACTGCGCCTTTTTCGTCTCATCCCCGACGATTTCATAGGCCGAATTGATTTCGGCGAAGCGCTCCTTGGCTTTCGCGTCGTCCTTGTTGCGGTCGGGATGGAATTTCTTGGCGAGCTGGCGATAGGCCTTCTTGATTTCGGCGGGGCTCGCCGTTTTCGCCACGCCGAGAACGTCGTATGGATCGCGCATAATTTTCCAGTGAGCCCATGAGAGCGTCCGCCCTTCGCGGCGCAGACGCGTATGTCCGCCTTACTATTTGGGAGAAGCCCGGCCGCAACGCAAGCGGCGAAGGTCGCGGCGCGGCGCGGCTAACGCGGGCGCGAGGCGAAAAAAGCCGCAAAACGCTCGCGGGCTTGCGGCGAGGTCAGCGCTTTCGCGAAGAGCGCCGCTTCCGCGTCGATCCGCGCCAGAATGTCCTTCGGGTCGCCGCGCATCAGCCGCCGGGCCGCGCGAAGCGCCTCGGCCGGCTTCTCCGCCAGCCGACGCGCCGCCTCCATCGCGACGTCGAGCGCCGCTTCCGGCGGCGCGATCTGGTTGACGAGGCCGAGCCGCAGCGCCGCCTCGCCGTCGAAGCCCTCGCCAAGCAGCAGATATTGAGACGCCCGCGCCATGCCGAAGCGCATCGGAACCAAGAGGCTCGCGCCGCCTTCCGGCGGCAGGGCGAGGTCGATGAACGGCATTTTGAAGCGGGCGTCAGGGCTCGCATAGACGAGGTCGCAATGAAAGAGCAGCGTGGCTCCGACGCCGACCGCGTCGCCGGTCACGGCGGCGACGAGCGGCTTGTCGAAACTCGCCGCGGCGCGAATGAAAGCCAGCGCCGGAAAGGTTTCGGCGCTCGCCGCGAAGTCGCGAAAATCGGCAAGATCATTGCCGGAGGTGAAATTTCCGCCGGCGCCGGAAAAGACGATCGCGCGCACGGCGTCGTCGCCGGCCGCCGCTTCGAGCGCCGCGATCAATGCGCGATACATGTCGCGGTCGAGGGCGTTTTTCTTTTCGGGACGATTGATCAGTAGCCGCAGGACTCCGTAATCCATGGAAATGATGATCTTTTCGGACATCGAGGCCTCCGCGTCGGATTGGGGCGAGGATATGCGGCGGCCGGGCGGGCGGCGCGGGCGCGGCGCGTGGGTTCTACCTTGGAAGAATGCGAAAAGGGATCATCGGCGACTTGCGGGCGCCCTACAAGCGGCTAGATTTCAGCGCTAAGCCCGCATTCACCGGATGAGCACTGATTTTGCTGTACAATGTTGTAGTTTATGGCATATCTTTCAGAGTGTTATGTTTCATTGAGCGAGGCAGCCATGGCGAACCCGGCGGGTGAAACTACCGG
>Ga0233425_10003450_pt1 | contig 28601 bp, 29 predicted proteins | sample Watercolumn_Towu_2_FD_181712 | JGI IMG/M metagenome (GOLD analysis project Ga0233425, IMG submission 181712) | Freshwater microbial communities from Lake Towuti, South Sulawesi, Indonesia - Watercolumn_Towuti2014_140_MG | ecosystem: Environmental > Aquatic > Freshwater > Lake | place...
AGAACAGGCTATTGCATCGCGTATTTTGAAAGAAGTAAAAGACAGGCTTTCCTTTATATCGCAGGTAGGCCTTGACTATCTGACATTAGACCGTTCTTCTCTGACTCTTTCAGGGGGTGAGGCCCAGAGAATAAGGCTTGCAACTCAACTCGGCTCTTCCCTGACCGGTGTCCTGTACATCCTTGATGAACCGAGCATAGGTATGCATCCCAGGGACTGCAGGAAGCTGCTTGAAAGTCTGACTGCCATACGTGATGCCGGAAATACGGTAATTGTAGTTGAGCATGACGAGGAAACGATCAGATGGGCGGACTATGTTGTGGATATGGGGCCCGGGGCAGGTGTCAATGGCGGCTGGGTAGTAGCTTCCGGCACTCCAGGCGAGATTGAGAAGAAAGAGGGGTCATTAACCGGGAAATACCTGAGCGGGGAACTGTCTGTTAATCTGCCGATTCTCCGGAGGCCTCCCCGTGATTTTATTACCGTCACAGGCGCACGGGAGTACAACCTGAAGGATTTAACCATAAACCTTCCGACAGGAATATTTACCTGTATCACCGGAGTTTCAGGCTCAGGCAAAAGCACACTTGTCCTGGAAGTTTTTTTCAAGGCGCTTTCAAGAGAGATTTCCGGAAACAGGCTTTCCCATAAGGGGTATCGTGAAATCAGGGGCGCTGACAAAATCAATGCAATCAAGTGTGTTGACCAGTCACCTCTCGGCAGGACTCCACGGTCAAACCCTGCTACCTATACAGGCATATTCTCTTTCGTCAGGGATCTGTTTTCGCAGGTGACTGAAGCAAGGATTCGCGGATATACTGCATCGCGGTTCAGTTTCAATCTTGCAGGCGGCAGGTGTGAATCCTGCCACGGAGACGGACTGGTCAAGGTGGAGATGCATTTCCTTCCAGATGTTTATATACCATGTGAAGCATGCAAGGGAAAACGCTACAACCGGGAAACGCTTGATATAAGGTTCAGGGGAAGGAATATCGCTGATGTGCTTGAAATGACGATATCAGAGGCGCGGGTTTTTTTCTCATCCATTGCTCACATCAGACAGAAACTTGAAGTTCTTGAAGATGTGGGACTCGGGTATCTTGCATTGGGACAGCCCGCGGCTACGCTATCGGGAGGAGAGGCGCAGCGTGTGAGACTTTCACGGGAACTTGGAAAGAGGTCAAGAGGCCATATCTTATATATTCTTGACGAGCCAACGACCGGATTGCACTTTGCCGACGTCCAGAAACTGCTCGCGGTAATAAACGGCCTTGTGGATTCAGGGAACAGCGTTGTTGTTATCGAGCATAATCTTGACGTAATTAAATCCGCTGATTACCTTATTGACCTCGGGCCTGAAGGCGGTGACGAAGGTGGATATATTATTGCTGAAGGAACACCGGAAGATGTCAGCATGAACCCCGCATCATATACCGGGCAATTTTTGCGGGGCGTGTTAAAAAGACATGGGAAGCCAAGGGCCATATGAAAGATAAATTGAAACCTGAGAATTTAAACTGCATAAAAGGCTGTGTCAGGTCCATGCTAATGGTCTTTTTTATGTTCCTGTATTTCTTTTTACTTCCCGGATGTACTTCTCACAGGGAAACAATATACAGGAAAAGCATGATTTTAATGGATACGCTTATAACTGTCACTGTTGTATCCGGTTCTCAGGAACATGCCGCAAAAGCCATGGATGCGGCATTCGCCGGAATTGAAAAACTCGAAAACCTTTTGGATTTCTATTCTCCCGTCAGTGAGATATCGGTCATTAACCGTAATGCGGGCATATCATATGTGAACGTATCCCCTGATACGTTTAAGGTTATTGAAAAGGCCCTGTTTGTATCAGAACAGACCATGGGTGCTTTTGATATCTCAATTGGCCCTGTCACGTCACTTTATGATTTTCACAAAAAGGTTAAACCCAACGAGCAGATAATTAAAAAAAATCTGCAGCTTGTGAATTACCGGGATATAATAATCAACAAAAAGAAGTCTGCAGTTTTTCTTAAACGTAAAGGCATGCTGATTGACCCTGGAGGAATATCTAAAGGATATACTGCGGACAGGGCAGTAGAGATACTGAAGGGAGAAGGTATAAGCTCGGGAATAGTTTCTGTTGCCGGTGATATCCGGGCGTTTGGACTCAGGCCTGATGGAAAACCATGGAAAGTCGGTATACGGAATCCGCTGGCCGGGACCGGGGAAGATGATATAATGGCAACCCTTGACCTTAGAGATTCGGCAATCTCCACTTCAGGCGACTATGAACGTTTTTTCATTACCGGCGGCAAACGGTATCATCATCTCCTGAACCCGAAGACCGGGCATTCAGCTCAAGAATGCAGGAGTGTGAGTATCATTACCGGGGAAGGAGCGTTCACCGATGCCTTTGCAACCGGCATTTTTGTCCTCGGGCCTGAGAAGGGTCTTCAGGTGCTTGGGCAAATGGGCTTTGGCGGCGTGATTGTAGACAGTTACGGCAAGATACATCTTACTCCTGACCTGCGGGGCAAGGTTGCGTTTAAAGACACTCCTTAATAGCGCTACAAGGGGTGACCGCATTCTCCTTTTTCTTCTGATAATCCTGTCGGTGCTCGGCATGATCTTTATTGGGCGGCTTATTCCTGCAGGAAAGACCGTTCGGATATATGTTGATAACCGCCCTGTTTATGTCCTTCCTGCAGAAGTTGAAAGGACTGTAACTGTGAAGGGGCCTGAAGGTGAAACACTGGTCGAAATAAGAAAGAGCAGGGTGAGGATATCGGCGTCGGCCTGCCGTAACAAGCTATGCGTAAATCAGGGATGGATAGAAGGCGGATCTGTTATATGCCTTCCGAACAGGGTGGTTGTTAGTTTGGGCAATTCATCAGGAGAGACAGGGCCAGCAGTAGATGCAGTCACGAGATAGATACACAATAGCCCTGCTTTCAGCATTTGCGGTTGCCCTGCATGGTATTGAGGGGCTGATTCCGGCGCCAGTACCATGGCTGAGGTTTGGCTTTGCGAACCTGATTACCCTTGTAGCTTTGCTCCGTTTCGGTTTTCGTGCTGCTTTTTCTGTAACCCTGATAAGAGTTATCCTTGCCTCGATGCTGAACGGAAGTTTCCCGGGACCGGGTTTTGTTCTGAGCCTTGGCGGAGGGGTAACGAGTACCCTTTCGATGGGTCTTGTGTTTGCTATGTTGCCAAAGATATTCAGCCCGTTTGGTCTGAGTATCATCGGTGCGTTTTTTCACAACAGCGCACAGCTTGTTCTCGCGTATTTCCTTTTTATCGGAAGGCTTGAGCCTGTACTTCTGATAAGTCCTGTTATCATTTTTATCGGCATAATAACCGGCGCGATAAACGGTATCGTCGCCGGTATGGTTATGAAGGAGTTGGAAAAAAAGGATAGACGTGATGCGGATAAAAATGGGATTATAAGCAAATGAAGATTGACTGCCCCATCTGCAAAAATGCCACGACCTGGGAAGAGAATCCCTGGAGACCTTTCTGTTCCGAAAGGTGCAAGCTTATTGACCTCGGGAAATGGGTATCGGAAGAATATTCAATTGACGGCGGAACATTAGGCGGGGAAGTCCCATCCTCAGATGCTCCATCACCTGAAGACAAGGAATAGAGAAGCAATTTGCCGGGACTTTTATCATATGTCAATCCGGAGGAGGAGAATTATCAGGTTTTCGGGAAGACCAAATATACCTTTAATCTTTAAGTGTTTTTCAGGAGCAGGGCAGATTTGATTTTTTGCGGCGGTTGATTATATATCTGCTTTCACCTGATTTTTTTGCGTGCTTTTTAAGTTCGGCTGCTATTTCCGCAACCTTTCCGTAATGGTTAATGTCCGGATTGTTCATTGGAACGACTGCAATTGCAATCCCCAACAAAGGTATTTTCTGCTCGATGCCAAGCCGGTCATTGGCCGTATAGTGTCCCCTGGTTTTTTCTTCTTCTCCGAACAGATCGGATACAATGACAGAGAAGTTGCTTATGATTGTCCTGCATACTGTTTCGGCGAGTTCCGATTTTACAATAAATACGAAATCATCACCGCCGATATGTCCTGCGAATCCGCCTTCTCCTGACTGCCGGACTGCGTTTGACATTATTCTGCCTACCATCCGGATAACCTCATCGCCTCTTGTGAATCCATAAGTATCGTTGTATGGTTTGAAGTTGTTTATGTCAACATAGCAGACTGACATGGGTTCGCCAAGTGCATTCTCTATGGCATGCTGAATTGAGGTATTTCCAGGAAGTTTTGTGAGAGGGTTATTGTCGAATACCCTCTGAATTCTGTGGAGAGACAGGGAAATTCTGCTGATAAGCTCATTGTGCCTTACAGGTGATGAAACAAAATCATCAAGCGGATAATGATCCCAGTCAAATGAGTTCCAGGTGTTTTCGCCGGTGAGCGCTATTACCGGGAGCGTGCTGAAGTAGCTGTCTTTTTTTAGTTCAGAGATCAATGTCTGAATTTTTGTATCGGGTGATTGAAGGTTAAGAATAATAATATCAGGAGGATCCGAATATATGTAGCCCAGCACGGCAGATATATCATTGAAAACAATAACCTGATGTCCTTTGCTTTCTATGTGGATGCTTAGCTGAGAGGAGAGCTCCTGGTCCTTTGATATTAAAGCTATCCTAATCCTGTTTTTCACCGGTTGACTGTATTTCAATACTGAAGTTTTTTGCGTCTATAAGTTTGTCTTCTATCTCTCCTACTATCTCTTCAAGCAGCTTCTCGTTCATACCAAGTTTCTCCCATGCTGCCGGTTGTATGCGTGGAACAAAATCATCTCCGCTGAACCCGAATCCTGAGGCTTTTACCAGTATATCGGCAAGATGAACAGCTGCGGTTTTTGTCTTGTGAATAATGGATTTGTTAACACTATGATGGCATGCTATAGGCTCAATGAGTTTTTCAGGGAGAAACCATGTTTTTGCTATCCATTCGCCTATCTCCGAGTGGTCAGCGCCAAGCAGTTCTTTTTCGGCCTCGATCATGGAAACCTCTTTTTCATTAATAAGAGAAATGAGATGGTCATAGTCATCTTCCAGCTTCAGTTTGATTATTACCTTACCGATATCGTGCAGCAGTGCTGCTGTCGAGATTTCTTCTGCCTCGGGCAGTTTCAGTTTTTTCGCTATTGTGTTTGCTGCCAATGCGGCTCCAAAAGAGTGTTCCCATAAACCTACAACAGTTTTTTCCATCATCTCAAAGATGGAACTGCTGAGGGCCAGGCTCCTGACTACATTTATCCCAAGAAGAATCAGCGCATTTGATATGGTGGAAACCCTTCCTGAAAACCCGTAAAAAGGGGAATTGACAAGTTTAAGCACTTTAGCGGAAAGTATTTGGTCAGTTGCGATGAGTTTTGCTATTTCATTGACAGAAGACTTGTCGTCTTCCGCAAGAGAGCTTATCTTCAGTACAATGCCAGGAAGGGTAGGCAGGGATTTAGTGTCTTTAATGATTCTTCTTATCTCTGTCCTTTTGTCTTCCATATTGCTATTGTCTGGAATTGATAAGCTGAATCCTGTACATCTCTCTCAGTTTATTCATGAGGGGGTCATCCGTTACCTTTCTGAACCTCCTGTCAAGTATTTCGAGTTCTTCTTCAAGGGATTTTTCTCCTTCGATATTAACCGGGTGTCCTTCAACGGCGATTGACTGAATTCCCATCCTTTGCAGTCTATCAAGCAGGGAATCGGTTAATGTGACGCCCTTTCCGCAGAGAGGCGGCCCCTCAGGATTGTCAGGATTCTTGATGTCCTGTGCCAATATCATACCTGAAGCAGCGAGGGTTAATGGTATTTTCTGCATCTATAATTCCTTTGTATTTAAGTATAAACAATATGTATTTTATTATCGACTGGTTGAATGAATAAACGCCGGTAATAAAAGGAATCGTTTTGCTGATAATTATTAACAGTCTTATAATAAAGGTTCTTCGCGTAATCGAGTGGGTCAATTTTCTTCATTTAACCCTCTTTGCCAAAGAGGGGGATATTGCCTCCCTTTGGCAAAGGGAGGTCAGGAGGGATTTTTTAAATAATGTGACCTTTCTTATGGTTTTATTAGTAAGTTTCCCGATAGTTCTTTCAGGCTTTTATTGTATGGAAGCATATCAACATTACAGAGGTTTTCAAATCCCCCCTCACCCCCCTTTTCTAAAGGGGGGATATCTATAAGTGTACCTTTTAAAGAGTATTTTACCCACTCACTTACACAAAGACCCATAATAGTATTTACAGGTTTTCGTTTTTATCCGTCATGCCCGGGGTCTGCCCTCGAAGTCTGTAATCGGGGGTTCTTGGTCGGGCATCCAGAAGCCTTTAACTAATGGATTCCCGCCAAAGGCCTGCGGGAATGACTAACATAAGAATATAAAAACTATTATGAAACCCTTAATAAGTAGACATTAAAAGCAAAAAAACTGAGTCTCTCTGAATCCTCAAAATTACCGGCAGGCAGTTGACAGTGAAGCTTTATCCTGCAGTGATTCAACCGCAGGATGTCATGTATTCACACAGCAGGATTGCTTGACAGACTCCATGTACACTTCTATAATGCTTTAAAGCTGTGGTTTTCTGGTTCCAGGGCTGTTTCACAATGCCATTTTCTTAAAAAGGAAGGAGGTAAGTATGGCAAAGGTTACGATTCAAGATCTTTTAAAGAAGAAAAAAGAAAAGAAAAAGATCACGATGATTACGGCCTATGACTATCCTTTTGCGCGGATAGTTGACGAAGCGGGAATAGATGCCATTATCGTTGGGGATTCATTGGGTATGGTTATTCAGGGGCTTGAAAATACCCTTCCTGTAACCATGGATGAGATGATTTATCATACGAGAATTGTATCAAGAACCGTTCAGAACTCCATGGTGATAGGAGACCTCCCGTTCATGTCCTATCAGGCCGGTATCGAGGAAGGAGTCAGGAATGCCGGCAGATTCCTGAAAGAAGCAGGCGCGACTGCCGTGAAGATTGAAGGCGGCGCCGAGGTGGCGGGTCATATCAGAGCAATGACACGCTCAGACATACCGGTCATGGCACATATCGGACTGACGCCACAGTCGATCCACAGGATGGGAGGATACAAGATTCAGGGAAGAACTGAAGAATCAGCAAAAAAGCTGATTGAGGAAGCGCATATCGTTGAAGATGCCGGCGCGTTTTCTCTGTTGTTTGAGGCAATCCCTCTTGGCCTTGCGCAAAAGATAACAGAAGAGATTTCAATTCCGACAATCGGTATTGGGGCAGGACCTTATTGTGACGGACAGGTGCTTGTACTTCACGATGTGCTTGGATTATTTGACCGGTTTTTGCCGAAGTTTGCCAGGAGATATACAAATCTCAGGGAAGAAGCGCTTAGGGCAATCAGGCTATATAAAGAAGAGGTTGAGGAAGAAAAGTTTCCTTCCGAGGAAAACAGTTTTCAATAGCCTGAATCCAGAGATGCTTTGAGATAAATACTTCCAAACTTTTATGGTGAGCCAGTCCCGAAAGCTTTCGGGACTGGCTCACTTGTTTTCAACAGATAATCAGATTATCGCTGGATTTGACAATAGGACAACAGAGCCTTCAGGATAATTTTATGTTCCGGAGTCTTAACGCGTTTCCAATTACGGATACCGAGCTGAAGCTCATTGCTGCAGCTGCCAGGACTGGACTCAGCAGAACACCAAGGAAGGGATAGAGTATTCCAGCCGCAACCGGAACGCCGAAGGAATTATACGCAAATGCCCAGAAGAGATTCTGTTTTATATTCCGCATGGTGGCCCTGCTCAGCATTCGTGACCGGACAATGCCCCGGAGGTCGCCCTTAACAAGAGTTATCCCTGCGCTTTCCATGGCAATGTCAGTTCCGGTGCCCATGGCTATCCCGACATTTGCCTGAGCAAGGGCCGGAGCATCATTGATTCCGTCACCGGCCATGGCAACAAAAAGGCCTTTTCCCTGAAGATTTATAATCTTCTCTACCTTCTGGTCGGGCAGGACTTCAGCAAAAACCTCGTCAATCCCGAGTTTCCGGGCAACCGCTTCAGCAGTAGTCCGGCTGTCGCCTGTGACCATGATGATTCTGATGCCTTCTTCATGGAGCTGCCGAATTGCATCAGGAGTAGATTCCTTTACCGGGTCAGTTACTCCAAGAAGCCCGGCAATCGTCCCGTCAACTGCAAGAAATATTACAGACTGTCCTTCAGCCCTCATGCTTTCAGCCTTTTTTTGAAATTCACCTGCGGTAATCCCCATATCATCAAGCAGTTTCAGATTGCCGAGGGAAACGGCATGTCCGTCTATTTTGCCAATGACGCCTTTGCCCGGAAGCGCCTTGAAGGATTCTGTCGCTGACAGAATGACTCCCTCAGCTTCAGCGCCTGCTGTAATGGCTGACGACATGGGGTGTTCACTCCCTTTTTCAATGCTGCCAGCATAATAGAGGAGGGTTTTTCTATCCCATTTATTCGAAGAGAAAACTTCCACTAGTTCCGGTTTCCCGGTGGTCAAGGTGCCTGTTTTATCAATTACAAGTGTATCAACCTTTTCCATGAGTTCAATGGCTTCTGCATTCCTGAAGAGGACTCCGGCGGAAGCGCCTTTCGCGGTAGCAACCATAATTGACATCGGTGTGGCAAGTCCCAGGGCACATGGACAAGCTATTATCAGCACCGCGACAGAGTTGATGATTGCATAGGTGAATCGAGGTTCCGGACCAGTCCATGCCCATATAAAGAATGTAGCCACTGCGACAGCAATGACTATCTGTACGAAATAGCCCGAGACAACATCTGCGAGTTTTTGTATGGGTGCGCGGCTCCGCTGTGCCTCGGCAACCATCATTACTATCCTTGACAGAAGTGTTTCTGTTCCAACTTTTGCAGCCGTGATGATAAGTGATCCTGTCCCGTTTACGGTAGCCCCGATTACTTTGTCACCTGCCTGTTTTTCTACAGGGATTGATTCGCCGGTGACCATTGATTCATCGACCGAACTCAATCCTTCAAGAACCATACCGTCAACCGGCAGTTTCTCCCCGGGCCTGACACGTAATTTATCCCCATGCCTTACCTGCTCAAGAGAGATATCTTTTTCAGTGCCATCCGGCATTATCCTGCGTGCGGTTCCGGGAGCCAATTCGAGAAGCGCCCTGAGGGCAGCGCTTGTTCTGCCGCGTGCTTTCAGCTCAAGCACCTGTCCCAAAAGTACGAGGGTTGTAATCATCATTGCGGCTTCAAAATAAGTGCCAATTTCTCCTCCGCTGTTTCTGAATGAGTCAGGGAAAACGGAGGGGAAAAGCGCGGCGATAAGACTATAGCAAAAAGCTACCGCAACACCAATACCTATAAGAGTGAACATATTTGGACTGCGGTTTGCAATCGACTGCCAGCCGCGGATAAAGAATGGCCAGGCGCCCCAGAGGACTACAGGTGTCGCGAGAATCATTTCGGCCCATCTGAGTATAAAGGAAGGGATGAGATTGCCGAGGGAAACCCACGGCATATGGCTGTGCATTGTAAGGAAAACAACCGGGATTGTCAGGAATAAACTGATCCCAAAACGCTTCGTCATATCTATGAGTTCAGGATTTTCGCCTGTCTCTGCAGTGATGTCCAGAGGTTCAAGGGCCATGCCACAGAACGGACATGAACCTGGACCGTTATTCCTGACCTCGGGGTGCATGGGACATGTGTGGACTAAACCTGCCAGCTTGATATTTTTGTCTGTTGACTGCTGCCTGTCTTCCGGTCCGTTCAGATATGACTCGGGATCAGCATCAAACCTCTCCTTGCACACTTCCGCGCAGAAAAAGTAGGTAGTCCCCTTATATGTCGAAGTGGCTGCGGCATCTGTTTCATCAATAACCATTTTACAGACAGGGTCCGTGACCATCATGAATTGCCTCCTTTCAGCCTACATATCAGAAAGCTTGCAGGTGTTAAGCATTCTGAGCCGGCAGTTTCCGTCTTTGTCAAACGGGTGGAGGTCTTCATAAATATAGGCATCGCTGCAGGATTTGTTTTTACAGGTGAGGTCTGAAAAGACATCCACAATATCGCCTGGCTTTGTCACCATGAACCTGTTTCTTGGCCATATTGTGCAATCCCCTCCATTGCGTTTATACCAGAGATTAACAAATGTCATATTCTTTGTAGTGATGCCGGATTCTGTGCAAAGGTCTTCTTTTGGTTCTCCAAAAGAGGATGCAGTGAAAAGAATGCTGATAAACGCGGTAACGATGAAAAACGATAGGGTTTTCTTTAGCATGCCTTGCTCTCCTTTTTGATAGGGAAACCGGTATTTATTGCTATCCTCAACTAACCGAATGGAAGTATTATAATATATTATAAATAATACGCCTTGCTGATTATTGCAGGCGAAGAATACAGGGGGCAGCATGATTCCGTTTTACTTTAAAGCGAAAACAATATCTGACGCATGGTTTCAGCTTATCTATAACATCTTCGACAATGCATATGAGCAGAAAATTCAGAAAGGGTCCTTTGAGAACGAGCAGTACCGCCTGCAGTATCCGGGGATTGCCATATATATAGAGCATCCCTACTATGACATGATACCGGTAATGCCGCCCAATTCATGTATTCCCGCGCCTACGACAGATGAATACATTGAAGACTATTTCGTGAACTACCTGATGAATCCGGAACTATCGGAAAATGAGACCTACCGGTACGCGAGCAGGGTGCACCATGTTATGCCCAAAGGAGGGACACAGCTTGACCGTGTCATTGACATGCTCAGGGATACACCGCTTACCAATCAGGCCGTAATTGAAATTGGGACACCTGAGGACTTAGATGTCTGCTATGGAAATGACGGGAAACTTGATCCGCCGTGCCTGAGGCTCCTTGATTTCAAGGTTATACCTGTGGCAAACGACCTTGTCCTGACCGTAACCGCCTATTTCAGGTCATGGGACCTGTGGGCAGGTCTGCCAACCAATCTTGGGGGTATAGAACTGCTCAAACAATTTGTTGCCGGAGAAGCATGCCTCAAAAACGGCCCGATGTATGCGTACAGCGCCGGCGCGCACATTTACGGTTATCAGGAGGAGGTCGCAAGACTACGAACCCTGCGAACGGCTAAAGTGTAATTACTGCTGACCCAGTTTATTCATGAAAACATTAACAGAGGACGGAGTATGGAGGCGGATTCATTTGCCTGTAGTCAAATAAAATATTCAATAACAAAAAAGCGGGTCTTCGTGTAAGTGAGTGGGTAAAATACTCTTTAAAAGGTTTACTTATAGATATCCCCCTCTTTGGCAAAGAGGGGTAAATGAAGAAGATTGACCCACTCGATTACGCGAAGAACCAAAAAAGCAAATGCCCCGGAGGGGTATGACCGGGAATGAGCCCGGTATGTTCATTAATAATATGACTAAACCGGAAAAGTTATTGTAAAAGTGGTCCCTTTGCCGGGTTCGCTCTCAACGGAAATCTCTCCCCTGTGGTCCTGTATGATTTTCTGGGCAAAGGTCAGACCGAGGCCTGGCCCGTATGTTTTTGAGGTGAACAGCGGGTCAAAGATATGTTTGATCTTGTCAGTTGAAATCCCTTTTCCGGTATCGGAGATTTTTACTTCAATATTGTTGCCGCTTATTCCGGTCGAAACCTTCAGGACTTTGTCTCCGGTCTGCATTGCCTCTATGCTGTTTTTGATGAAGCTGCAGAATGCCCGTTTCAGGAGTTTTTTATCGGTATTGAGCCTTGGCAGGTTATCGGTAAATGTTTTTTCAACCGTGATCGTCTTCTGGAGGAGTTCCTGTTCGAAGATACTCATGGCGTCCTTAATGATATCATTGATATCCGATGTTTCCTTGTATGATGCCGCAACACTCTTCAGTTCAATTAACTGCTTTATCATTCCTTCCAGGACAGAGACATCTTCTATGATCATCTCCATGTATTTCTTGTTCGGATCATCATCGGATAGTCTATTGAATACCTTGCGGGCAAAACCTCCGATAGCCGTAAGCGGGTTCCGGATTTCATGTGCTACCTGATCCATCATTTTTTCAAGGGCCCCTGATTTTTCCTCAACCACCTTTTTTTCATGTACTGCCTTGATGGAAAGCAGCGACTTGACGCGTGCGGAGAGTTCCTTGTAATCGAACGGCTTGGCAAGATAATCGTCAGCGCCGATATTAAGTCCGTGAACCTTGTCTTCAATTTCACCCTTGGCGGTAAGCATCAGAACCGGTATAAGGCGTGTTTTTTCATCAGACTTGATCTGTTTGCAGACATCATATCCGTCGATTTTGGGCATCATCACGTCAAGGACGATCAGATCAGGGGCATACAAGGGAACTTTCTGCAAAGCTTCTTCTCCGTCAAAAGCCTCTGCGGTATCATACCCTTCAGCCCTGAACCTTTTAGTCAGGAGTTCCACGGTGTCAACCGCGTCATCCACAATCAATATTTTACTTTTCTTATCCGCCAATGACGCTTTCCCATTTCCCGCGCAGGTAAGCCCTGACCTGCTCGGGAAATTCACGCACATTGATTGGTTTTGAGATATAGCCTTCAAACCCGCAAGTAATAAACTTTTCCCTGTCTCCTTTCATGGCATGCGCTGTCAGTGCCACGATTGGTATATTCTCAAACTCCTCCATGCTCTTAAGTTTGCCGGCAACCTCATACCCCGTCATCTTCGGTATTGATATGTCAAGCAGGATAAGATGAGGTTTTTCAGTGATTGCCTTCTCCAGTGCATCCTCGCCATCAACTGCCTCAACGATCTGATAGCCTTTGTTGCGGAGCACTTTTACCGCTAGTTCGCGGCTGTCCTGATTGTCATCAACAACAAGAATTTTCCGGGGAATTGTTTTCTTTGGTTCTTCCATATTACCGGCTCCCATAGCTATTGGACTTTACCAATTGTTTCTTTTATCGCCTTCACAAGGTCTTCCTTGGTGAGTGTCACTTTATTAAGAATCCCCTGTATCCTTCCGTTCAGGTCGTCTGTTTCCTTTTCTGTCAAATCCTTATTGGTGAGAAGAATCAGCGGGATATCCGTGCTTCCCTCGGCTGTTTTTAAATGCTCGATAACATCAAATCCGCTTATTTCGGGCATGGTCAGATTCATGACTATGAGGTCAGGATGTGAATCCTTGATGGATTGAATTGCATCTTCGCCATTGTATGCTGAAGTTATTATATACCCGCCTTCCTTTAGAACATTACCGATATCCCGTATTGTATCCATATCGTTATCAACAATAAGAATGCGTCTGATGGATTTTGTTTTCTCAAGGTTCTTGAGTTTTCTCAGGAGAATATCTTTCCCAACCGGTTTAAGGATATAATCGGCTGCTCCGAGGCTGAAGCCAAGTCTCTGCCTGTCTATTATGGAGAGGATAATAACCGGAATATCCTGCGTCCCGGGGTCCTGTTTTAATTCCCGGAGAACCTGCCAGCCGTCCTTGTTTGGCATCATGATATCCAGAGTAATTGCCATCGGGTTGATTTCTTTTGCTTTTTCTATAACATTTTTACTGCTAAGCAGCCCGACAACCCTGTATTCATCTCCAAGATATTTCCTTATAATATCGATTGCCTCAGGATTGTCATCAATTGCCAGCACTGTCTTCAGGTTGTTTTTTTCACCGGCAGATGGTTCGTTATCGTCTGCACGGTATGCTTCTTCCGGTTTTATGACCAGGCTCTCGATAAGTTCGCATCCTTTGCAGAAATCCACCTTTTCAGGATAGCAAGCAATTTTAATTCCCGCGCATTGGGTTCCGAGAACCAGCCAGCACCTTGATTCTTTGCTTTTGTATGCAGGGCACGTCGGCTGACCGCAGTGCATGTATTCCCAGCATTTAATGGGCTTGCCCGCGAATTCCGGTTGCTTAAGAAAGGTGTCAACCGGTTTCCCGAAGTATTCTGACAGAGCTTCAGCCATTTTGGTTTCCACCAGTGGTTCGGAAGGCTGTTCAAGCAATTCCTTTTTCAGGGGGAGTGTAAAACAGAACGAGCTGCCCTCGCCAGGCTTGCTGTTTACCCAAATCATCCCCTTATGCAAAGAGACAAGCCCCCTTGCGATACTAAGACCAAGCCCTGTACCCTCATACTGGCGAACTGTTGTAAGGTCAGCCTGAACAAACTTATCGAAGATTTTGCTGATGTCTTCTTCTTTTATTCCTATGCCGGTATCGGTAACGCAGATTTCGGCAAGTATGGGCTCTCCCCCCTGCTGTATTCCTCTTTCAGACGGACTGGCAGTAAGAGTTATTCCCCCGTGTTGGGTGAACTTAATGGCATTTGCAAGAAGGTTGATTAATATCTGCTTGACCCTGGCTTCATCAGCGTATATAAGAGGTAATCCCTCACTGATATTGATTTTCATGGAAAGCCCCTTTTGCTGTATCAGGGGTTCAAACGCCGGGGTAATTGACTCCAGAAGCCTTGCCAGGTCGATTTCCTTTGGATGCAGCTCAATCTTGCCTGACTCGATCTTGGATATGTCAAGAACATCGTTGATTAATTGAAGCAGGTGCTTCGCGTTGGAAGCGACTTTCTTAAGGCTTTTCTCCTGTTCCTCGTTGATGGGCCCATCCACTCCGTCTATAAGAAGATCCGTATACCCGATAATGGAGTTCATCGGGGTTCTTAATTCGTGGGACATATTGGCAAGAAAGGTGGATTTCAGTTTATCGAGCTCCCTGAGTTCGCGGTTTGCCCTTTCCAGCAATTCCAGAAGCCTGGTTCTTTCATTCAGTAAAGCGGTTTTCCTTGTTATCTCCTGCTCAAGTTTCCTGCTGAACGAAGACACGCTTTCAACCATGTAATTGAATGTGCGTGCAAGTATCCCGATTTCATCTTCAGTCTTAATGTCAACTGAAACGGACATATCTCCCTCTGCAAACTGCTTTGCCTTTTCAGCAAGGCTTTCGACCGGTTTCCGGACGAGTCTGTTTACCATTATATAAATAAGTAAAATGGCAATAGGGATAAGGAACAAGACTATGAGTATAGTGCGGTTCCTCTGTGCTTCGACCTGGGCGTATGTCCTCTCTGCGTCAAGCCGGATAACTACGCCCCCAAGCACTTTTTTGGAGGAACCATGGCAGTGATAACAGTCAGGTTCATTCAAAACCGGCCGCATGACAACAAGGTATCGCCTGCCTGCAACCTTGTCTTCGAACGGTTTGCGGGAATCAATTTTAGGTTCCGCCCCTGTTTTCAGTATCTCGGTAAGGACACCCCATACATCTCTGTTCTGAATGTATTCAGTCACCTTTTTCTTTACCCTGTTTCTATGGGTGGAATAAGCTATCTCCTGATTGAAATCACAGATGAAGACCTCGACATCCTTCATCTTTTCACGTATATCAGACAGTTCTTTTCTGATAGCTTCACTGTCACCGAGTTCCATGGGATGCTTTATTCCGGCATAGACCGAGTCGGCCAGTTCTCTGCTGATGGAACTCGCTATCTCCAAACGGTCTTTTGTCCCGAAATAAATCCGCATGTAGATTTCAGATATCAGGACAATCAGGATAATGGCGAGCATGGCAACCATTATCTTGTATCCGAGCCTCTTTTTTAGAAATCCAAACAAAGGTTTAATCCTTGCCAAAAGCGCATATCCGGCATTTGTGTTGAACGTCTGACCTGTTAATGCGCTCCCCCGTGTATCAGTGGTTTATACCTGAATGCCCTGACCCGTTCTTCCGTGTGACAGACCTCGCAATCTTGAACGGTGGGTTTCCTTTTTATCCGGGAAAACCACCACGTCTTTACATGGAATTCACATGGCCCATGACATACTTCGCATCCGGCATTCTTAAGGTGCGGCGTTTCCTCGGCACTGACGAATCCTCCGGGTTGCCCATATCCTGTTGTATGACAGGAATAGCATCCCCTGATTTCATCTTCTGTCAGGCCTTTTTTGACACGTTCGATGCTTTCAAATGATTTGCTTTTCTTTGCGTGAGTTGTAAAACTGATGTATTCTTTTTCATGACATTTCTTGCATGCCTCTGAACCGACATATTTAGGAATTCTCTTGGCGTGAGCATAGTTGACGGACGATATGAGGAGTATTAAAACAGCGAATATGGTTATGATGACAAGTGGTTTTTTCATTCCCGGACGTATTATACCTGATTTGCTCTCTGTAGTTAAATCAGATTCTTGTCATTTGATGTATCATAAATTATGGCCTTTGTAATAGCTCTTGCGGGAAAAGGAGGGACAGGCAAGACAAGCTTTTCTGCTCTTGCCATAAGGTATCTTGTACAAACAGGAAGAGTCCCGGTCCTTGCCGTTGATGCGGACGCCAACAGCAGCCTTAATGAAGTGCTTGGAGTCAACGTTCACACGACTGTCGGCAGGCTGCGGGAAGAATCTCTTGCTGCCGTGAAGAGTGGAGTTGTTCGTCCGGGCGGGATGTCAATGGAGGAATTATTCGATTATCAGATTCAGCAATCAATTATTGAGGCCCGGGGATTCGATTTGATTGTAATGGGAAGGCCTGAAGGCGCCGGATGCTATTGCGCGGCAAATAATATCATCAGGAAATACCTCGATAAGCTCACCGATTCCTATCCCTATATGGTTATTGACAATGAGGCAGGCCTGGAGCACCTTAGCAGGAAAACTACCAATTCCGTTGATGTGCTTATCATCATGAGCGATGCTTCGGTTCGCGGGATTCGCACTGCGAAAAGGATACATGACCTTATTGGTGAACTTGGGCTTGAAATCAGGAAAAACATACTGGTAATAAACAGGGCAAAGGATAACGAACGTGAAGAGTTGCGGCTGGCCGCAGAAGGTTTCGGGCTTCCGGTCGCCGGGTTTATCCCTCACGATGAAAGTATTTCAATTTTTGATCTTCACGGAACCCCGGTGTTTGCCCTTCCGGAAGATTCCGATTCCGTAAGGGCAGTATCAGATATAATGGCCTCATTGTTCCGTTAAAAACCATGATATTTATTGACAACATCCGGAGAGGCAATGTATAAAGACTGTCAAATCTCCCCTTCCGGAGGAACCCAATGAATTCCATATTCAACCTTATAAAGGAATTGAAGAATTCCGTAAACAGAATCTGTAAAGGATACAGAAAATAAAGTAGATGAATCCTTTTTGGTTCAGGGGAGGCTTGCCTCCCCTGAACTGCAGCTTATCAACGCCTCTTCCTTCAGTTACAATTGCCTCAAACAGAACTCGATAAAAAACAATGATATTTTTGAAATATTGAAAGGAAATTGTGTATTATATAAGCTATCCCAAATGAGGGAAAAGGAGGTCAGCGATTAACATTATCAGCTTTGATTCCATGGAAGAGAAGGACATTTACAGGCACAGTACTTCTCATATCATGGCGCATGCGGTAAAGGAGCTTTTCCCTGAAGTCAGGATTGCCATAGGGCCGGCGATTGAAGACGGGTTCTATTATGATTTTGACAGTGAACGGGCATTCACGCCCGAGGATCTTGTCATAATCGAGAAAAAGATGTCCGAGATCATAAAGCGGAATAAACCGTTTGTGCGGAATGTGGTTTCCAGACAGGAGGCCATTGACCTGTTCACTAACATGGGAGAGCCGTATAAAGTTGAACTTCTCAGTGCAATGGAAGACCAGGAGGTATCCATCTACGAAGAAGGCGGGTTCCTTGACCTCTGCAGGGGGCCCCATGTAGACTCCGCCGGACAGATAAGGGCGTTTAAGCTGCTCAGTATAGCAGGTGCCTACTGGCGCGGGGATGAAAAAAACAGGATGCTTCAGAGGATTTACGGGACATCCTTTGCTTCCGAAAAAGATCTGAAGAATTATCTCGCCTACCTTGAAGAGATTAAAAAACGCGACCACAGGAAACTGGGCCGTGAACTCGATTTGTTCAGCATCAGTGAAGACATCGGACCGGGACTCATCCTGTGGCATCCGGATGGAGCAACTATGCGCCGGACAATTGAGGATTTCTGGAAGGATCAGCACTGCAAGGCGGGATACAAGCTCCTGTATACGCCTCACATCGCACGGCTTCAGTTATGGGAAAAGAGCGGGCATCTTGATTTCTACAGGGAGAACATGTTTTCCCCAATGGAAGTTGAAGGCACGGACTACGAAATTAAACCGATGAACTGCCCCTTTCACATCCAGATATACAAGACATCACTCAGAAGTTACCGCGACCTCCCGATCCGGTATGCTGAACTGGGGACCGTCTACCGGTATGAGCGCTCCGGGGTGCTGCACGGGCTCCTGCGCGTAAGGGGATTTACCCAGGATGATGCCCATATTTTCTGCAGGGAGGATCAGATAGAGGAAGAGATACTCAGCGTTCTCAATTTCACGGTTTTTGTCCTGCAGACTTTCGGATTTGACAGCTATGATATCTATCTTTCAACCCAGCCGGAGAAGTTTGTCGGGACCGCCGGGAACTGGGAACGGTCAACAAACGCGCTGAAGCGGGCGCTGGAAATCAGGGGACTCCGGTATGAAATAGATCCGGGCGAAGGGGTATTTTACGGGCCCAAAATAGACATCAAGGTAAAGGATTCACTAAACAGGCCATGGCAGTGCAGCACCATTCAGGTTGACTTCAATATACCTGAAAGGTTTGATATAACTTACAGGGGGAAAGATGGAGGAGAATCACGCCCAATTATGATACACCGGGCTTTGATGGGGTCCCTTGAGCGGTTTTTCGGCGTGCTGATTGAACACTATGCCGGCGCTTTTCCCGTGTGGCTTGCTCCGGTTCAGGTTGAGGTTATAACGATTGCGGAACGGCATGCGGAATACGCGGCAGCTGTTTGTGAAGGATTAAAGTCAGGCGGGATTCGGGCGGAGCTGAATGCGGAGAATGAAAAGATCGGATATAAAATCCGAAATGCCTCTATGAGAAAAATCCCGTATTTGGTTATAATAGGCGACAAGGAAGTTTCTGAAGGCAAATTGACTGTCAGAAAGCGTAATGGTGAAAACATGGAGCTCATTTCCTCTGATGAATTCTCCGCGATTCTGCGGGAGAAGACTGAAAAAAGAATACAGGATTTGTAAATAATGTATTATAAATACCATCTGGAGGTGAAAGCATAAATAAAACAATACGGGTTAATGAACAGATCCGGGCTAAAGAAGTAAGACTTATTGACGCTGATGGAAAGCAGCTCGGTATTATACCGATAGGAAACGCACTGAGAATGGCGGCTGATAAAGGTCTTGATCTGATAGAAGTTGCGGCAAATGTTGTGCCTCCGGTCTGCAAAATTCTTGATTTCGGGAAATACCGTTACCAGATAAGCAAGAAGCAGACGCAGAAGAAGACCGCAGGGATTAAAGAGGTCAAGATCAGACCCCAGATAACCGAGCATGACCTTGGCCTGAAGGTCAAGAATATCCGGAGGTTCCTTGATGAGGGCAACAAGGCAAAAGTTACCATGTCGTTCAGGGGCAGGGAGATAATCAGACCGGAACTCGGAATGAAGGTTTTCGACAAGTTGTCACAGCTGTTGACCGGCAAGTTCGGATTGGAGCAGTCTCCGAGGCTTGAAGGGCATAGCATTACCATGGTGATTGCCCCCAAGTAACAGGTTGCAGTTTCTTCAAATCGATAATTAAAACATTGTTCATATAATTTCAGGGAGGATATTGCCATGCCAAAGATAAAGACGCACAGGGGCGCAGCCAAGCGGTTCAAGGTTACAGGGACCGGGAAGATCATGAGATACAGCGGTTTCAAGAGCCATCTTCTTACCGGAAAACCGGCCAAGAGGACCAGAAAACTGCGTACCGCCTGTCTGGTTTCAGAGACTCAGACAGATAATATAAAGAGACTGCTGCCGTATATGTAAAAATACAAACAATTGGTGACCGGTCTCCATTATTTTTATAATGAACCGTTACCGCTTGATTACAGGAGGAGTGTATGCCAAGGGCAAAAGGTGGATTCAAGACAAGAAGAAGAAGAAAAAGGGTCCTTTCACAGGCGAAGGGATATTATGGAGCAGGCAGCCGTCTCTATAGGTCAGCTACAGAGGCAGTTGACAAATCCCTGCTGTCTGCGTACCAGGACCGCAAGATGAAGAAACGCGATTTCAGGTCGCTGTGGATCATAAGGATTAACGCCGCAGTCCGTGCGCTCGGGATGACTTACAGTCAGTTTATGGCGGGACTGAAGAAGGCAAATATCACGCTGAACAGGAAAGTTCTTGCCGATATGGCATACAGTGATCCGCAAGGCTTCAGCCGGCTTATCGAAACCGTTAAGGGGTAACCGGCATCATGATTGAAATAAAGGGGTTATGCGATTGCGGAGCTGTTGTATTACGGTCTTCCCGGTTTCATGGCCCCTCGTCACATCATTGTTTATTCATTCCATAAGAGATACGCTGGAAGCAGAGAAAACATCTTGATACCTGATATATTATCCATTAAAGATACGTTCTCTGGAGATATGAAAGCTGTTTCCGGCGCTTCGGATTTGCAGCAGCTGAGAGTCAAGTACCTCGGCAGGAAAGGCCTGATTACCTCCTGCCTCAAGGCGCTTCCTGCTGTCGCCCCTGAATTGAGGCCTGCTTACGGCCGTGATGTCAATGAGATAAAGGAGTATATTTCAGGGGTACTCGACGCAAAAGAGGAGCTGCTGAAAAAAGAGGAACACCGCAGACGGATACAGGCTGAGTCAGTTGATATAACTCTGCCGGGCAAATTTGTTCCCTTTGGAAGAAAACATCCTGTCACAGCGGTTCTTTCTGAAGTCACCGGTATCTTTGTCTCCATGGGGTTTGAAGTTGAGGAAGGCCCGGAGGTGGAGCTTGACTACTATAATTTTGAGGCGTTGAACATGCCGAAAGACCATCCGGCCCGTGACATGCAGGATACTTTTTATGTTACGGACGATGTCCTCCTGAGAACCCATACCTCGCCTGTGCAGATCAGGGTTATGGAAAACAGGAAACCGCCGCTCAAGATTGTCGCCCCCGGAAAGGTTTACCGGTGTGATGCTGATATATCTCATACCCCAATGTTCCATCAGGTAGAGGGATTTATGGTTGATACAGACATTTCCTTCAGTGATCTGAAGGGGGTCCTCGAAACTTTCATCCACAATTTTTTCCGCAGTGATATACCTGTAAGGTTCAGGCCGAGCTTCTTTCCCTTCACGGAGCCCAGCGCCGAGGTTGATATCGGGTGCTTTGCCTGCACGGGGAAGGGGTGCAGGGTCTGTAAAAACACAGGGTGGTTAGAGATACTTGGAGCCGGAATGATTCATCCAAGGGTTTTTGAGATGGTCGGATATGATCCGGAAACTGTATCAGGATTTGCTTTTGGAATGGGAGTTGAAAGGTTAACCATGCTGAAATACTCCATTGATGATATCAGATTATTTTTTGAAAACGACCTCCGTTTTCTGAGGCAGTTTTAGCCATGCGTATTCCCTGTGCCTGGTTGAATGAGCTTATTGATGTCCCGGTCCCGCCTGCTGAATTGGCCGAAAGGCTTACAATGACGGGTTTTGAGATTGAGGGCATTGAAGCAGTCAACGGAGATACGGTATTGGAAGTGAATGTTACTCCTAACCGGCCGGACTGCCTCAGCGTTCTTGGCATTGCGCGGGAAGTCTCGGCGGCATTCAATGTTCCTTTAAAGCTTCCCCAATGTGATATTACCGGTGAACAGCCATCCTCCGGATTTACCATACATATTTTTACCCCTGAACTATGCAGCAGATATTGCGGGAGATACATAAAAGGGGTCAGAACATCAGCATCGCCGGAATGGATAAAGCAGAGGCTTGAACAGTGCGGCATCCGTTCCATAAATAATATAGTGGATATTACTAATTATGTCCTGCTTGAGTTTGGTCACCCGCTGCACGCATTTGATGCCGGTACTCTTCGCAGGGAAAAAGTTATTATCGGCCCCCCTGATGTTATAACAGAAGGCAAATCATCCGTGCGCATAAAGACTCTGGACGGCATCGAAAGAGCAGTACCGGACGAATCCCTGCTTATATGGGATTCGGAAAGGCCTGTGGCAGTTGCCGGTGTAATGGGAGGTGCTTCAACTGAAGTAACCGGGGCAACAAAAGATATTTTTCTCGAAAGCGCTTATTTCAATCCGGTTTCCATAAGAAGGACCTCACGCAGGATGAATCTTGTCAGCGAGTCATCATACCGCTTTGAGCGCGGAACGGATATCGAGTTTCTTGAAAAGGCGCTTGACCGCGCTGCTTTGCTGATTCAGCAGATTGCCGGCGGAACTGTGCACCGGCTTATAGATGCGTACCCTTTAAAGTATATGCCTCAAAGCGTTACAGTGAATTACGGGAAAATGAACCGCATACTGGGAGTGTCACTTGCCGTTTCCGAAATCCTTGAAATACTCAACAGGCTTGGTATAAGAACAGAAGATAAGGGCGAGACAGCGGTTGTTTATCCCCCGCCGTTCAGGCGCGATATCCGAAGTGACATAGATGTGGCGGAAGAGATTGCCAGGCTGCATGGATTCGACAGGGTTCCGGTGAGCATACCGAGAGGACCCCTGCTCGCAGGAAGCATTAACAGCAAGGTACTGAACCGGAAACTCGTGCATGAGGCAATGCGCAAAACCGGTTTTAACGAAGCAATAAACTTCAGTTTCATGAACATGTCAAGCCTTGATATGCTGTCAATCCCTGACAACGACAGAAGGCGCAAGGCAGTCATCATCAGAAACCCGCTCAGGCAGGAAGACTCGTGTCTCAGAACGACATTGATTCCGGCCCTGATTGAGGATTTCAGATACAACCTTGACAGGGGTATGAAGGAAATACGTATTTTCGAGATAGCGCGCGTTTTCGGGAACTGTGGGAAACAGCTGCCTGATGAACGTCTGATGCTCGGTGGGATATGGTATCATGAGAAATCGCCTTCCCTGTGGAAAGAGGACGCTCCGGGATTCTTTGTCGCAAAGGGCGCGCTTGATTCCCTGTTTGATACATTGAATATCAGGAACTGCTCTTTTTTGCCTGCCTCTGAACCGTTTCTGCACGCAGGGAACGCGGCTGATATAAGTGTTTCCGGTTCGCGTATAGGATATATCGGGGTGCTCGGTCCGGACATTATCGGGAAGCTTGGACTGAAAAAACAGAAACCGGAAATCGTTGTTTTTGAAATCGATCTTGAAGCAGTTTTCCGGCATATTCCTGATTCTGTTAAATATGTTCAGATCCCGAAATTCCCATATGTGGAACGTGATATAGCTTTGGTAACAGATGAAACCATACCCTCTGCGGATATTCTGGCAATAATCAGGACGTATCCTTCCGGGATTATTGAGGATATAAACGTGTTTGATTCCTACAAAGGTCCGGGAATCCCGGCAGGGAAGAAGAGCCTGGCCTTCAGCATTACCTACCGGTCGGCAGACAGGACACTGACTGATGATGAGGTTTCCTCTGTCCATGACTCACTCGTCAGTTACGTCATGGAAAAGACGGGCGGGGAACTGAGGAAATAGAGGCTTTACATAAACAACGGTGTATGTCACCCTGAGCTTGTCGAAGGGTGCATAAGTTGTTAATGGTTCGACAGGCTTACCATGACATTTAATAATTCTGTAACCTCTCTGAATTGCATACCAGTCAGACATGCTTTTGCCTCTGTTCTCATTATGGGTTTGATTTTTTTATGGTTCTTCGCGTAATCGAGTGGGTCAATCTTCTTCATTTACCCCTCTTTGGCAAAGAGGGGGATATTGCCTCCCTTTGGCAAAGGGAGGTCATGAGGGATTTTTTAAATAATGTGACCTTTCTTATGGTTTTATTAGTAAGTTTCCCGATATTTCTTTCAGACTTATATTGTATGGAAGCATATCAACATTACAGAGGTTTTCAAATCCCCCCTCACCCCCCTTTTCTAAAGGGGGGATATCTATAAGTATACCTTTTAAAGAGTATTTTACCCACTCACTTACACGAAGACCCCCTTTTTTATTAATTGTGGGTGAAATTCCATGCTGCAAAATTGCTATGGTAAAAGGCTGGTTGCTTTTGACACAAAGAAATCATTTTTTTGCAAAAAGTTCAGAGTTTGCGATACGGCTTCTTCAATGCTTAAATCCTGAGTGTTCAATATAAGATCAGGATGGTCAGGTTCTTCAAATGGCGAGGAAATGCCTGTGTAGTTCTTGATTTCGCCGTTCAGTGCTTTTTTGTAAAGACCTTTTGGATCTCTGCTGATACATTCTTGAACGGAACATTTTACGAAAACCTCCACAAACCCGACATCTTTAAGTTGCTTTCTTATGTATTCTCTCTGCCTGTTCAATGGAGTGATAAATGAGGCGAGGACGATTATCCCGGCGTCAATAAAAAGTTTTGCAACTTCAACGATTCGCCTTAAATTCTCTCTTCTGTCTGTATCGCTGAAACCTAAATCACTATTCAGCCCTTGCCTGATATTATCTCCGTCAAAAACAAACGAGCGGATTCCCTGATCATAAAGCTTTTTCTCGATATTATGTGCTATCGTAGACTTCCCGGAGGCGGAAAGTCCGGTGAACCAGACAACCCCGCTGCCATGTTTGTTAAGCTTGTTCCTATCAGCTTTGTTAATTAATCCTTTGTGTTGTTTAATGTAAATCATGTGTTCATTATCTTATCAGAAGGAGTGCCTGAAAATCCTGGCTCGCAGTGTTTTTATACTTTTTTGATATTATTATCGGAGAAACCTAAAACTTATAACCTATCCGTTCTGATATCTCAAGGAATTCTGTCTTGAATTCAGAGGGTATATCATCCGGTGTCATTTGTCGTTGAAGTCTGTCGATTCGCCTTGTGTTATATTGGGTGTTGGAAAACAGAGAGGAAGTATTCCCTCTGAGTCTTTTTATAAGCGGAACAGGGTCATCTTCTACTCTGTGACGAATATACTTATCATAATTCTCATATTGTAAAATCATTTTGTTCCATTCCATAAAATAGAAAAAAGGTGCCCTGTCAGGATGTAATAATTTTAATTGAGGCAAAAATGATTCAGCAAAGAAGGAGAAGAAGTTTTTATCTATAAAGAACCGGATGTCTATTAACGATTGAACTGTAAGAAGAGGATTTCGAACCGCGTGAATTAAAGTAATATCACGTAACCATGGAGATGATAGGAATGGCACGGCAAGCCAGCTGCTTTCACCTGTTAGTTGAGTGGAAATGAGCTTATCAGTATTGACAAGGAAACTGAATATTTCTTCATGCCCGCAGGGAATCCCGGCGCTTGCGAGAAGCTTTGCCATATAACCTGTTCCGCATCTTCCAGTACCAGTGATAAGAAACTTTAATCTTATGCCATTTTTACTGAATTCATCCGGTACGGTTTTCATGAATTCTATACAATCGGTGAGTGTCCCGTTATATTCTTTAATGGCTTTGTCAACATATCCACCCTCTATTAAAAGGGTTCTGAGATTGTGGTGAGCGGATTCAAAATCCGGGTTCAAATCAAGCGCTTTCTGATAGCAGGCAATCGCGTTATCAGGATTGCCCTTTTTTTGCAGAACGAGGCCAAGATTATTGTATGCGTCAGCATATGAAGGATTCCTCTGGAGCGCTTGAAGAATGTATTCGGCTGCAAGGTCGTAATCCCCGGTTTCATAATAAAAAAGCCCGAGGAAGTGCAGGGCGTTTATATTATCCGGCTGAACAGATAACACCTCCTTCAGGAGATTTCCTGCCTCCTGTATATTTCCCGCCTGAAGATTATTTATGGCTGATTGGATAGATTTATCGATGTCCATCTTCAATTTTGCATCAGATTTTCATAAATGCTTCATATGCCTGAGCAAGATTTGGCGGAATGTCGTGTATAAAAGGATTTACTGATATCGCCTGTTCGTAATGATATGCAGCTTTGTTTTGATTGCCGGTGGCCTGATAAAACGAAGTCAAATATTTGTGCAAAAAGGCAAATCCCGGATACTCCTGAAGAAGTTTCTCGGCTTCTGTAATTGCTTCTTTATAATTGCCGTTGTTGACAAAGGAAAGCATTCTGTTTATTGAATCCTGGACATCATTGCTGAAAGAACTTTCACTGATTGAAAGATAACCCATGGCAAATGCAGGTTTATAATACAGGGGTCTTATTCCCCTGAAAAATCCATAAACGTTTTCGACGATTTTTGCATAAAGATTGTTTTTTTCAAATTGCTGTTTTTTCCATTCTGCATAGGCTGAATCGCTTCCGGAATCGACATGTATTGCTGTTTGATCATCTTCCATATAGATATTAAGAAGGCCTGTCAATTGAATCCTGATGCCATAGTCAAGATCTTCCTGTCCATACAATCCGTAGTCTTCACACCAGTAACCGATGAGTTTTTCAGTATATTTTGGGATCAGGATACAGGCCCCGCCGAGATTGCCATGCTTTACCCTTAAATTGCGGCCATTTATCAGCTGCGTTGGATAAGCAATATTTTCTGTTTTATATGCAACGGCACCTGTTGCGGGTGTGCTGTTGAGGGTTTCCAGCATTGGGCCAAGCCAGGGAGATTTCAGAAAAACCATATCGTTATCCAGTTTCAAATAGTAAGCCGAAGACGGTTCAAGAAGCCATACGATGTTTGATGCTTTTGCCACGCCTATGTTTTCATCGAGAAGGACGAGGTTTTTAATCAATCCTTTTGACTTCAGGTCATTCAGGTACTCTCTTGTGCCATCCTGACTGAAATTATCCACAACGCTGACAACATGAGGATAGTCAGTATAACTTAATACTGATTCGATACATTTTATCGTGTATTCAAGTCTGTTAAAGGTAACAATACAAATATTAACAAAGTTGTCCATTGAGCTTTATGAGTTTGCAGAAATTCTGTCTATATATCCTTCAACCAGAATATCAGATCCAATCTTCCTGACTTTTATGTCTTTCAGCCTGTGCGCGTCTTCAAGCCTTCTGAATGACTTTCCGCCGACAGCCGTGAATGAATCGCTGCCGCCTATTATCTTGGGCGCGATAAAGAACATTACCTTGTCAACGATATTGTCTTCAAGTGCGTGCGAGTTCAGGGAAGACCCACCTTCAAGTAAAACCGAGGTGATCTCCATTTCTCCAAGCCGTTTCAAGAGCCACCCAAGATGCAGCGAATCCTCATATTCAAGAAACCGGGTGCCCCTGCCAAGAAGAAGGCTTTTTTTCTCCGCGACGGCCGCAGACTGACATGAGTTTTTCTGTATCACAAGAAAGGTCTCAGGCGGCGTCTGCAATATCCTGGCGTCAGGGGAAATTGCGAGGCCCGGGTCAATGATTATTCTTTTTGGAGTATTTCGCTGCGGCCGGGTTCTGGCAGTAAGCTGCGGGTTATCCGCCCTGACGGTTCCGATGGCAGTAATAACCGCGTCAACGCTGCTTCTGAGACGGTGAACCATCCTTCTGGAGAGTTCCGAGGTTATCCATTTGGACTGACCTTCAGGAGTTGCTATTTTCCCGTCAATGGTCATTGCGGTCTTCAGGATAACGAACGGGACTCTTGTGGTGATATATTTGATATATGCCTCATTCAGCTTTTTGGCATCGGCTTCACAGATACCCGTGACAGTTTCGATCCCGGCGTTGTGGAGTTCTGCAGTTCCTTTGCCTGCTACCTTCGGATTCGGATCCTGCATGCCGATAAAAACCTTTTTGATTCCTGCTTCGATGATAGCCTTTGTGCAGGGCGGAGTCCTCTTGTCTGTATGGCAGCAGGGTTCAAGATTGACGTAGAGAAGGGCCCCTCCGGCTTTTTCCCCTGCCGCACTGATTACCAGTGCCTCAGCGTGCGGCATTCCGGCCTTTCTATGATAAGCCTCAGCGAGGACGGTGTTGTTTTTTACAAGGATTGCCCCTACCATAGGATTGGGACTGGTCATCCCGCGTGCCTTCGACGCGAGGAACAATACCCTTTTCATGCGGGAAATATCATTCATATGCCGGTAGTTTAGCATAAATTCTTCCTTCTCATTTTCGCATTATTTTGATATACTTAAACAAAAAAGGGGAAAAATGAACCATATCTGGCTGGGACTGATAACAATCGCATTTCTTGTCTTGACCGGTTTTATTGTGTCTTTCCTGATAGAACTCAAAAAAACCACGATAGCTGTCAGGGAATTTCTGAAGACAACCGAAACTGTTATTAAACCGGCACTTGAGGAATTGCAGCAGACAATGAAAAGCCTTAGGAATACTACTGATAAAGTTAATGACATCGCAGATGACCTTCAGGACGTTTCTCATGCCCTAAGGGATACCGGTCAGACCATAAAACAGGTAAGCACTGTAATCGGGGGTATTACATCAGCAACATGCATAAAGGTGTCCGGGTTGAGGGCAGGGATCCGGACCGCGTTGGAACTTCTTCTGCACAGCTTTATTCAAAGAAAAGGAGGCACGCAATGAAAGATGACAGCGGATACGGCGCAGGAAGTATTTTCCTTTCATTTTTGCTCGGAGGTGTTGTAGGCGCAAGCCTTGCTCTGCTTCTTGCTCCCGAGTCCGGGCGCGAGACGAGAAAAAAAATCAGGGAATTGGCTGAGGATGTTCAGGATAAGGTAAAGAATTATGCCGGAGAGGTAAAGGAAAAGGTAACT
>Ga0233425_10003451_pt1 | contig 28600 bp, 31 predicted proteins | sample Watercolumn_Towu_2_FD_181712 | JGI IMG/M metagenome (GOLD analysis project Ga0233425, IMG submission 181712) | Freshwater microbial communities from Lake Towuti, South Sulawesi, Indonesia - Watercolumn_Towuti2014_140_MG | ecosystem: Environmental > Aquatic > Freshwater > Lake | place...
ACAATCAGAATGCGGTGACCCATCTCCGCAAGCGCCGCCAATGTATTCTGGGACGTCGTCGACTTGCCGATGCCCCCCTTCCCGTAAAACGCGATCTGCCGTAGTGACATCTTCGTCTCCTGCTGTGCGCTGCCGTCGTCCCTCAGCGTCGATTTCTGGCCCCGAATCTGTGCCTGACCGGGTGCTTTCCTTCTCTCGCGCACCGGCGCGGTTTAGGGTCCGATCGAGTTGCAAAGGCCATCTCGCAAGGCGCATGCCAGCGGCATCAAAAGTTTTTATTGTGTATTTTCAATTAGTTATAAATTCGCCAGTTTGAATGTTTTGATGTGTGAAAGTTGACATGAGGAATGAGCGCAACATTGCTTGGAGGATTTTACATACCGTTGAAGCCCAAGGACCGAAGGACGGTTCGCCGTCTCGCGCCGATCGGGAATCGCGTTCGCCTGTCGCCCGGCGATGGTCCGTCTCAGGCCGATTAAGAATTGAGTTCGGCCGTCGCGCGACGACGGGCACTTTCACGCCGATCAGGTATTGAATTCGCCGTTGACGCGGCGACGCGCCGTCTCGGCGACGATCGGATCGGAATCATTGAGCAGCGGCGCGACCTCCTCCGCCGACAGCCGCGACGCGAGGCAATGGCGCACCCGCCAATCCGGATCCTCGCGTAGAAGTGACAATTGTTCCATTGTCATGCGCTGCGCGACTTCGAGCCGAACGTCGGCCGACGGATCAAGCGCCATTCGGCCCAGCCACCGTTCGTCGATGCGTTGCCCAACAATCCGTCGCACCTGGATTTCCGTATCGTCAATCATCAACACGAGCAGCGGCGGATCGAGCCGACGCGCGACGACGATGCGGACGTAATAATCCTCGTCCTCCATCATCGGCAACAGATCGCCGCCATCGAGAAGCGTCGCGATGCGGATGCGCACCTCGCGATGAGGGTCCTTGCGCAACTCCAACCGGTATCGATGCGGCAGGCGGCGCACCGCCTCCCAGCGGACGGTCTCATCGGGATCGTTCAGCATCGCCGGAAGCAGGAATGCGTTGACGAACTTCGCCGCGATCGCCCGCACCTCAAAATGAGGATGCGCGAGATGTTCCTCGGCGAGCTCGGGATTCCATTCAAAAAATCGGTCGATGCGTCGCGCGTAGCGATCCTGCACGCAGGCTTTGCGCAATTCGCAGCGTCGTGACGACAACAATTCCCGGTGACGACAGGCGCCACAATCGACGTCGCGTCCCAAATAGTCTCGCGCCTCGTCAATGTCAGTCGTCATCGGAAACGCCAATCCTGTCGAGAACGCCAAGCAACACCTTAGCGCCAATCTTATCGGTCGGATCGAGTTCCTGAAGCTTCATCACCGCTTCGCGGCTCTCCTCGATCTCGCCCAGCCGCATTTTCAAATAGGCGTAACCTTTCAGGGTGAAGAGATAGAAGCGCGGGAGCACCGCGTCATAACTGTCAAAGATCGCGTCATCCTTGTTGACCAGTCGCCATTCGATCGCGAAGTTATTCTCGCGCGCCGCCTTCACCAGGCAGCGTTCAGCGATGCTCAACGCCTCCCGCAGGCGTCCTTTGTAGAAGTAGAATCGGTAAAAGCCGATCAGTACCGCAGCGTGATCGGGGGCATGAGTTTCCGCTTGCCGCAAATATTCCTCGGCCGTCGCCGAGTCGGCATAGGATTCGGCGGCGCGCCAGAGGCATATTTCCGCTTCTTCTGGCAAGCCGCCGCCTAGAATCGCCTCGGCGAGATAATTCTGATCGCCGAGGCTCGTATCGACATCCTCGAAATGCATCGTCCGAGTCTGCCTTCAGCTCAGTGCGCGTGCTCCACGAATGTCACGGCGCTGCTCGAGCATGAGCCGCCGGCGCTCTTCGGATCATGGAATTTCAGCCCGCCGCCGGTCGGCGAATCGGCGAAGTCGATCGTCACGCCCTCAAGCATCAGGCGGCTTTGCGCCGGAAGGTAGAACTTCAACCCGTCAACGATAAATTCCTGGTCCCCATCGCGCGGCGTCGCCTCGACGTCGAATTCCGCCGACATGCCGGAACATCCGCCGGGAGACACGAGCAAACGGAATCCTCCAGCAGGATTCGCGCTGAACTGGATCATGCGCCGAACAAACTTATGCGCGGCGGGAGTCATCGTAAATTTCATCAAATCCTCCTTACGCCAGCGGCTGATAGCGCGGGTAGGAATTGTCGATCACGCAAGTATTGTCGACCGGGCAGACGGCGGCGCATTGCGGCGCGTCGAAATGACCGATGCACTCTGTACACTTTTTCGGATCGATCACGAAGGTTCCGTTCTTTTCCGAAATTGCGACATTGGGGCATTCCGGTTCGCACGCCGAGCAGCTCGTGCATTGCGAAGCGATGATTTTCAAAGTCATTGCGTCTTCTCCTTAAGACTTTGCGGGATTCGACGCCCCGCAAGTCCTTCTACATTTCGTCGTTACGCGGCATAGATGAGGGCGCCTTGACGGATTTCGGCGTCGCCGCGCTGGACATGTTCGATCTCGCCGGAATTCACCTTGTCGAGATAGGCCTTGAACCAGGCGATCGCCGATTTCTCGATGAACTCATGCGCATATTGATCGACAGGCTCGATCCCGGCCTTCAGCAGATCGCTCTTCGGACACCCGCCGATCTTGGCGACGAACACCGCATGGCAGTCGTTGATCGCCCGGATCACCGTCTCCAGACTGTCCTCGTCGCCATAGCCGCCCTGGCAGTAAAGATCGACCCGACGATGCCCGACGAATTTCGCGCCCTTGGTCGAGAGTTCATAGACCTGGAACTCCTTGGCGTGGCCGAAATGTTCGTTGATCAGGCCAGACCCCTTCGTCGCCACCGCGATCAGAAGCTGGATGTCGCTGCTCTCGCCGGCGAGGACCTTCAGCTCCTCCTGCTTCGCCGCGACCTTGGCGACCCGCTCCTCTTCAACCTTCTCCTGATAGGCCTTGCGGCCCTCAAGATCATAGTCGACCTCCATCGCCATGATCTTGTCCGTCGTGAATTCCGCGCTGCGGTCCTCGCCCAATAGACCGACCGCGTCGGCGCGGCACTGACGGCAGTGCCGCATCATGTTCATCTCGCCTTCGCAGCTGTCCTGCAGCGCCTTCAGCTCCTGCGCCGACGGGCCGCGCTGGCCGGTCAGGCCAAACACCGTTCCATGCTCGGGCGACGAGATCAGCGGCATGATATTGTGCAGGAACGCCCCGCGCGACTTCACCGCCTTGTTCACCTCGATCAGATGACGGTCGTTGATCCCCGGGATCATCACCGAATTCACCTTGCACAGAATCCCGCGCTCGGTGAGCATCTCAAGACCCTGAAGCTGGCGGTCGGTCAGAAGCTTCGCCGCCTCGACCCCGGTGTAGCGCTTATGCTTCCAGAACACCCAAGGGTAAATCCGCGCCCCGATCTCAGGATCAATCATATTGATCGTGATCGTCACGTGATCGACGTTGAACCCCGCGATCGTGTCGACATGGTCCGGCAGCGCCAGACCGTTCGTCGACAGGCACAGTTTGATGTCGGGCGCCGTCCGCGAAATCAGATCGAAGGTCTTGAAGGTCTTCTCCGGATTGGCCAGAGGATCGCCAGGACCGGCGATCCCCAGAACCGTCATCTGCGGGATCGTCGAAGCCACCGCCAGAACCTTCTTGGCCGCCTGTTCCGGCGAGAGCTTCTCCGACACCACGCCAGGACGCGACTCATTGGCGCAATCATATTTGCGGTTGCAGTAATTGCACTGGATGTTGCACGCCGGCGCCACCGCAACATGCATGCGCGCGTAATGGTGATGCGCCTCCTCGCTGTAGCAGGGATGGTTCTTCACCTTCTCCCAGATCTCGCTCGGCAAATCCCCCTCGCCGGCGCCCGACCCGCAGCTCGCCTTCCCGCTCCCCCCAGACGTCCCGCAACCCTTATGCTCCGCGATCCGCTGCATAATCCCATCAAGCGCCGGCGACGATACTTCACCAGACGCAATACCCGTCTCAGTCCCTAGCGATTCCATGTGACGATCCCCTCTGGCCGCTGGACCTTGCGCTGCATTTCGAGCGCAGGGAGCGCTTTGAAAAAAGCTCTACAGTTGGGGTCGCAACTAGCGTGCCAGCGACGCGCTCTGATTAAATCATTTGAACTCAATAAGTTATTTTAGGCCAGCGGATGTCCGTACATAAACATACAAGCTGCGTCAGTTTGTATCTGTTATGAACGCGACATCGATACCCTCTTCGTCCGCGACCTAAAAACTTTTGTATCGACCGACGATCCGCAGATCAATGCGCGCATTGGGAATGGTCGAGGGATCGCCTCTCCTCATTGCCGATACTGGTTCGATTCGTCGCAGGGCCGAGCCCCATCGCCACACTACTTAAGGGTGACGCCCTTCTCGACATGGGTCGATGGTTCGATCACGGCGCGATAAAGCGAGAATCGCAACGCTTGGCTCATTACCCGTCGGGTGAGTTGGCGGATAGAAGAAGCGGACCCATGCGACGCGCCAGATGGCAATTCGCATCTTCAATTATTTCTCGGCGTCGAGCCGATTGTCGCTCACGAAAGGGCGTCGGCTCGGGAAGTCAATCCGCAGCCAGCGTCGCAGCGCGCCGTTCTTAATCCGACGATCAGCCGGCGGGCACGCAGGTGTTCTCGACCGGACAAACTTCCGCGCAGCGCGGCGTGTCGAAGTGTCCTTCGCATTCAGTGCATTTCTTGGGATCGATAATATACATGTCGTTCTTCAGTCGAATCGCGGCGTTCGGACATTCGAACTCGCAGGCGCCGCACACGGTGCATTGCGACGCGACAATCTTATAGGCCATGGCGCGACTCCTCGCTCGTTCTATGCCAGCGGCTTGCCTTCAATTCGCGTGCCAGACATGAGAGCGCATAAAGCGCAAGGAGCGGCGACAACCCGCGCCTTAATCGTAAACTTTCATACAAATGTGTATTGTTGGACAGACAAGAATCATCGACGCGAAGCGCGCCCCGCTCAAACCGATCCATGCGCTTATGTCAAAACCGCTTGACTTCTATATTATATTTCTTGAGCGCGTAATTGACTTGACGCAGCGACAAGCCGAGCAGGCGGGCCGCCTTCGCCTGAACCCAAGCGGCTTTCTCCATCCCTTCAATGAGCTTGTCCTTGTCGATCATCCGTCGCACCGGCGGATAGCCGGGACCGTCGTTGAATTCGTCTTTTTCGGACGCCGAGGCGAACTCGTCGTGCTTGGGCATCGACGTCTGTCCACCCGGAAGGCCGATATTAATCGCTCTTTCAGCGGCCTTTGCCGGCGGCGTCGCCGTAGAATGATGACCCTGCGGATTCTGGGCGCCGCGATAGGCGCCGCTGCCGCTCCCCGTCCACAACAGGGCGGAGAGACATTTTCCAGAAGCGCAGGCAAAGTCCTCGCCGATGACGCTGTCGTCATGCGCCAAAGTCGCGGTGCGTCGCACGCAATTCTCGAGCTCCCTCACATTGCCGGGGAAATAGCAGCGCTGCAGAGTTTCGATGGCGGTCTCGGAAAATACATGGCTGCGCTCGTTTTCCGCGTTGAAACGATCGAGGAATTTTTTAGCGAGCAGCGCGACATCTCCCGGACGTTCGCGGAGCGGCGGCAAAAATACCGGAACGACATTGATGCGGTAATAGAGATCGGCGCGAAACTCGCCTTTCGCGACGGCTTCTTCTAAATTCTTGTTCGTCGCGAAAATCAGGCGCACATCCACCTTCAGCGTGCGCGTGCCGCCGACGCGCTCGAATTCGCCTTCCTGCAGCACGCGCAGCAGTTTCGCCTGAAACGCGGTGGAAATCTCTCCGATTTCATCGAGCAGCAAGGTGCCGCCATTCGCCATCTCGAACCGACCGGCCCGCTGTGCGACCGCGCCGGTGAAGGCGCCGCGCTCATGTCCGAACAATTCAGATTCGAGAACGCTCTCGGGCAAAGCCGCGCAATTCAGCTTGACGAAAGCCATCGTCCTGCGCGGAGAAAGATCGTGCACGGCGCGGGCAAACAATTCCTTGCCGGTTCCGCTCTCGCCGCGCAGCAAGACCGTCGTATTCGACTTGGCGACAACCGCGATCGTTTCCAACACGTCGACGATGGCCGGGCTCTCGCCCACGATTCCGGCGATTTCCGGCGAAGGGGCGCGCGATTTCTTTCGTGACCGCGAAGTCAACGCCTTTTCCAGGCTTGCCTGTTCGTTCAACAGGCGCTGACGGTCCGCCGACAACATGCGGTGCAATTTGACGGTCTGTCCGATGAGATTGGCGATCATCGTGAGGAAACGAAGATCGCCGTCGAAACTATGACCAGGAGGTCGCTCGCAGAGCCTGTTGATCGACAGAGTTCCGATCACGCCGCCATCGGCTTTGATCGCCACCCCGACGAAAGACACTTTGTCGCCGAGGCGCTGCGTGACGATATCGACAGAGTCGGCGAACAAGGGCTCGCTGCTGACGTCCTGGATCACGATCGGCACGGCGGTCGCGACCAGTCGATCGATGATCTTGCGCGGCAATATATCGATCGCCGGCCGTCCGCCGGGGTCGGCCCAGCCTGAGGTCGCGACGATTTCCGGATCGCCTTTCTGGTCGAGCACGACAATCATGCCGAGCCGCATGTCCATAAATGAACTGAGCACGCTCACGACATTTGTCAGCGCATATTCGAGGCGCGCCGGCGCCGTTAAAATTTTGGAGATTTCATAGATGCCAAACAGGGCCACGTCGGGAGAGGGCGTCCGCAAAGCCGTCGCGCGTTGCGTCGGGCTCGATGACGAAGCGCCTGTTCTGCCTTCGGTAGCGCTGTTGTCTTTCACGGCCGTTCTCCTGTGAACAGCCATGCCGCGCCAAACCTGGGCCGCTTTTCGCACATGCGAAGCATGGAATTATTCTGACTCCAGTTTTCCCTGCCGTCTTGTTCAAATTCCATACAAACCACCGTCCGATGTGCTTAAATGCGGTGCACAACCGGGCGTCGGCAAATTAGCGACGGTTCAGCAAATGTCGCGAAGAGACCCGCGGGTAGCGGGCGGCCAGGCGCGGCTCGCGCTTAAGCAGTTCGGTCAGCAAGCTCCTCGACGACCTTCCATCCGACGCTGCCATAGGGATCCTTCTTCGACAGAAGATCGAGATATTCGCGCGCGGCCTCCTGATTTCCTCGGCGCAATTCGATGAAGCTGAGCGCTTTCAGCGTGTAAAGCGCAAAGCGTCCGGGCCCGTCTTGGGCATGCGTCGCTTCCGGCCATTCCCGCGCGTCGTCGGGCCATCCCGCCTGTTTCACGGCTTCCTTAAGGCCTTCCGTCGCGATATCCGCCGCGAAATCGAGACTGCCCATATAGGTGTGAATTTTGTACAGGCAGTAATAGGGCGCCAATTCGCCGGGATTGATGGACAGCGCCTGCCTGAAAAGCCGGTCGGCGGCCGCCCGGTCCCGCCGATAGGCCGCGACCCCCTGCTGCAAAAGATCGTCGATCTCCCGCGCCACCACGCCGAAATTTATCCGTTCACCGTCGGCGAGGGCTATGTCCATTCGCCGCGCCAAGCAACTTCTGGACCAACAAATGCCGGCTCCGTGCACATTTCTTGAGCCGCGGTTCGACGCCAAGCGCCGAACCTACGGGGCGGATCGGAGAAGGAGGGCGTCCAAAATCTCGCATTCCGTCGCGCTCAAGCGAAATTCGAAGATCGACAGATCCTGCGCCATATGGGTCTTCGAGGATGTGCCGGTCAGACACACGATGTCGCGCTGCGTCAGATAGCGGAAAAATATCTGGGCCGGGCTTCGCTCATGCGCCGCGGCGAGATCGGCCACCTCGGGCGACTTAAGGATTTCGACATTGGCGGTGAGGGTCCAGAAGCTTTGATAGATGATCCCGCTTTCATCGCAGAACGCCCGAATTTCCCGATCGTAATGCGATTTTGCGTGAAAGCGGTTCTGAATCGTCGCGGGCCTGATGTGAACCTTTTGGCACAGGGCGTCGAGCCGGGTCAGCTCATAGCAATTGCTCACCCCCAATTGTCGGACCAAGGCCTGGTCATAAAGGCTCTCCATCGCCCGCCAGACTTCGAGCGTATCCCTGTCGTCCGGATAGGGGGAATGAAGCACAAGCCCGTCGACCAGAGGGACGCGAAGATTGAAGAGCGACGCCTCGAATGACTGCCGAACCTGCTGCGTCAGGCTTGCTTGGGGGTCATAGGGGACATTGTTTGAATCCTGCCCGGCGAAGGGCGTAAATTTCGTTTGAAGATAAATCTCCGAACGCGCCGCCAGCTCGCCGCCGAAAACCGCGGCAAGCGCCTCGCCGACGCCCGGCTCATGGTAATGCCGCGGCTGACAGGCGGTGTCGACGCCTCGAAACCCCGAACGCAGCGCCAATTCCACAAGCGCCGACGTGCGCTCCTTTTTCCAGGCGGAGCCATAGAGGAGACGAGGCATCGCCACCCCAAAGGCGGAGACGATCCGGCGCTCGTCAGTTGTTTCTTGTTTCGGGTTCAGCGCGACCATCGCGTCGGCAAGGATGGGGACAACTTTTCGATTGTCTCATTGGCGGGCGCGGACGACATTACCTCCGCGTTGAGAGGGGCGGCCAGCAATGACCGTGCCGAATTCTCTGGGGCGGGACAACGATCGTTCCAGTTCTTCGATCAGTCAATCCTTTGAGGCTTCTCGGCGCAGGAGGCGATGATGAAACTCGACGAACGCGAACATGGCGTGCTGGCTTTTGTCGATCTGGACGGCCGCGTCTGGGCGCAATGCGCGAAGTCCTCTCCTTACGCCTCAGATTATGTGGTCGAAGGTCTGCTGAGCGGATTTGTCGCCGAGGATGGAACATTCACGGCGGAGAGCGAAAAGGAATTTCGTGATTGGCTCGACGATCGCCTGCTGTATGACGAATTGTTCCATGTAAAGGACCGGGAAGCCGCTATCGAAATAACAAAACTAATCGCCGAAGCCGCGGCTCGAATTCTAAAGGACCGGGAAACGCCGTAATGGAGAAAGTTTCTCGAACCGACGCGGAAATGGCGAAGCATGGGAAACGAGGGACGCCATGGCCGACGACGCTTCAAACTATCGCTATTTTCTCTCTTATTCCGGCGTCAAACTGCCGCTGAAACTCGTGTCGCCGATCGAGGCCGGGGCGCTCGGCCACCGCAACACTTATATTCGTGCAAGCTATGACGCCGAAGAAAGGCTGCTGCGCTGCGAGAAGATCGTTTATGGCGAAGTCGAGCTGCGGCACGACTATGAATATCACGCGAATGGCGCGCTCAGCCGCGCACTGATCGAAATGGGCGGCGACGAAACCGAAATGCGCTTCGACGCCGAGGGTCAGTTGCTGTCCGAATAATTCGCGGAATGAGTTGCCGATCGCCTCGCTTCCCGTGCGCTTTGCGCATTAATCGCAGCCGCTCAGTTCGGGGCGATTGAATTTATCGCTCAGGAATACCGTGACCGGCTTGTTCGTCTAGCCTCAGATGGGCGGGCAATTGCGGTTCGCGGGCGACGAGATCGGCAAAATGCGATTCGAAGGCCTGTCCGGCGAGCGCTGCGTCGAGACCGGCCAGCGCCGCCGCGATCAAACCGGCTTCCTCTTCCTCAAGCACGCGCATCGCCGTGCCGAGATGCACGAGCACATGCGCGCCCATAGGCTGCGCGCCGACAAGCAGCATCGAGACGCGCTCGGCGCGGCCGACGCATTCGCAAATCGCGGATATGTCATCACCCTCGATCACGCGCATCGGAACGCCAAGGCACATGGGAATCCGTCCGTCCGATGATTCAGTCGTCCGCGCGCAAAACCTTGCGGCTCGCATGGGCGAGGCCGATGGCGCTGATCGCGACGATGGAAATCCAGCCGAAGGCGACCGCCAGCGCGAGAAGATGATCCGACTGGGTGGCGATATGCGCGAGGCTTTCGGTAAGATTGAACGGATGCGCGCCAGGATGCGCCTTCGCCGCGACAGGCGCGAGCGCCGCCGCGACGACGATCATTCGCAAGAAGATCATTTCAATTCCTCCATTCGCCGACGGCGGCCACGCCTTTTTGGCCTTCGTAATTCAGATGATCGATGTCATGCCCAAGCAGCGCCTGTTCCGGCGACAGCGGCTCGGCGCGCGGGACGCAGTCGACGCCCCAGCCGCGGAGGAGACCGCGCGCCGCCTCGATGGCTCCTTCGATCGCGTCGCGCACCGGCGCGGTGAGCGGACCGCCCCAATTTTCGAGATCGAGCGGCTGACAACCGACAAGCGCGAGGCGCGACGGATAATCGCCAAGGAGATCGGCGGCGCTCAGCACCTCCTGAAAGCCGGTCTGATGCAGGCTCATTTTTTTCGAGCCGGTGAATTTCGGCACCTCGCCGTCGCGCACGATTTTCAGCGTTCCGGGCGGAAGGCCGTAATCGATCGCGTCGAAAACCAGAAGGTCGTCCGCCTCGCGCACGAACTGCACGAGATAAAGCCCCTGCGTTCCGCCATCGAGCACGGTGACGTGATCCGGTAGAGCGTAGCGCCGGTGAAACGCCTCCACCGCGCGCACGCCGAAGCCTTCATCTCCCCAGAGGATGTTGCCGATGCCAAGGACGAGCACGCGCCGCGCCACGGATCAGGCTCCATCCTTGAAGTGACGCTCGCCCGAGATCATCGAGGAGATGATGCTCTGACGCGACATGATGTCTTCGCGCACCGCCGCATAAATGTGGATGATGACGAAAGTGACGAGCACATACATGCCGAGATGATGCCAGGTATGAACTGCCTGGCTGTTGGGCCATATGTAGAAGACCCAGCCGAAGAGCTTCGCCTCCCAACTGTCGGCGCCTTCTCCCTCCGAATAAAGCGCGAAACCGGTCACGATCATGAACGCCGCTGTTAACGTATACATAACGAACATCGCGGACTGCGCCAGCGGATTATGGCCGACATATTTCTTGGGCGCTTTTTCAAGGAAGGCGTACCAGCGGATTTCATGCGCGAGCTCCTTCCAGAAGGAGGCGCGCCAAACCGGCACGAAATAAATCTGCCGTGAATGTTCGTTGCCAACGAAAGCCCAATAGCCGCGCAGCAGAAAGCCGACGGCCAGGATTTGGCCGGCGGTGAAATGGGCGAAGCGGATATAGCCCATGACGAAATGCTGCGACGCCTCGCCGGCGACGGTCGGCGGCGGAGAGCCGATCAGATAGCCGGTGACGATCAGAACGAGGATGGCAAGCGCGTTGACCCAATGCCAGAGCCGCACCGGCGCTTCATAGACATAGACAGTCGGCCGCGCCAGGGCCCTTTCGCCGTGAGAGTCGGCGACGTCGATTCGCGAAATGTCGGTCATCAACCTCTCCTTTAGCGCACCTTTACCGTCGCCATCTCTTGCCCGTCCTCGCTCATCACATGCGTCGAGCAGGCCAGACAGGGGTCGAAGGAATGGATCGTGCGCAGGATTTCGAGCGGCTGCGCGGGATCGACCATCGGCGTATTCATCAGCGACGCTTCGAAGGCGCCGATATTGCCCGCGGGATCGCGCGGCGAACCGTTCCATGTCGTCGGCACGACACATTGGTAATTGTCGATCTTGCCGTCCTTGATCTTGATCCAATGCGCCAGCGCGCCGCGCGGCGCCTCGGTGAAGCCGACGCCCTTCGTCTCCTTGGGCCAGCTCTTTGGCTCCCACTTCTCGACATTGGCGGTCGCAAGATCGCCAGCCTTGATATTGGCGACCAGCTTGTCGAAGAAATGCCGCATCTGATAGCCGGCCCACTGGCCCTCCAGCGCGCGCGCCGCCGTGCGGCCAAGCGTCGAGAACAGCGCCGACGTCGGCAGGTCGAGATCGTGCAGCACTTTCTCGACCGGCTCCTTGAATTGCGGCTTGCCCTGCGCGTAGCCGACGACCCAGCGCGCCAGCGGGCCGACCTCCATCGCATGGCCGCGCCAGCGCGGCGCCTTGATCCAGGAATATTTGCCGCCCTCGTCGAGCTCGATGATATTGGTCTTCGTTCCCTTGGCGTTGGGCCCCAGTTCATAATGCGGCTCGGTGACGCCATCCCAGGGGTGAAGCCCCTTGGTTTCGTCGCCGTATTTGTACCAGGAGTGCGTCACGAACTCCTGTATTTCCTCGGGGTCGCGATGATCGACGGGATGAATCTCGTCGAGCTTGCCGTTGATGATCGCGCCGCGCGGCAAAAGCAGATTCTTGTCCGTATAGTCATTGGCGCGTTCCGGCACGTCGCCATAGGCAAGCACGGATTTGCCAGAGAGGCCGCCGCCATGGAGCCAGTCCTTGTAGAAGGAGCCGATGGCCATGATGTCGGGGATATAGACCTTGTCATTGAATTCGATCAGTTGATCGATGATGCCGTCGACGAGGTTCAGGCGTTCCATATTGATCGCGCCGACCGCGCCGACGCCATCCACGTTGATCGCGCAGGGAACGCCGCCGACGAGCCAATTCGGATGCGGATTCTTGCCGCCGAAAATCGTGTGGATTTTCACGATCTCCTTTTGGAAGTCGAGCGCTTCGAGATAATGCGCGACCGCCATCAGATTGGCTTCGGGCGGCAGGCGATAGGCCTTGCTGCCCCAATAGCCATTCTTGAAGGGACCGAGCTGGCCGGACTCGACAAACTTTTTTAGGCGCGTTTGCAAGTCCTTGTAATAGCCGGGGGAGGACAGCGGCCAGCTCGAAATCGATTGCGCCAACGCCGAGGTCGCCTTGGGATCGGCGCTGAGCGCCGAAACCACGTCGACCCAGTCGAGCGCATGAAGATGATAGAAATGCACGATGTGATCATGCGCCTGCAGGGCAAGCTGCATGAGATTGCGGATCGAATTGGCGTTCTCGGGAATGGCGATGCCGAGCGCGTCTTCGACGGCGCGCACCGAGGTGAGCGCATGGGTGCCGGTGCAGACGCCGCAAATCCGCTCGGTGAAGGCCCAGGCGTCGCGCGGGTCGCGATTCTTGAGAATGACTTCAATCCCCCGCCACATCGTTCCGGTCGAGACGGCATTGCGGATGACATTGTCGGAATCGACATTCACCTCGACGCGCAGATGGCCTTCGATTCGCGTAACCGGATCGACGACGACGCGCTTGCCGCTGTTGTCGAGCTTGAAGCCGTTGGGCGTGTCGACGCCGGCGGAAGCCGTTGCGGCGACTGGAGCGGCGGGCGCCGCGTGAACTTGTGAAGTGCGCTGCTGCGTCATGGCTGTTGTCCTGAAGGAGAGCGGCGTCAGGCCGAGTGATCATTGTTCTTCGAGACGACGCGCTTGACGGCGGTCGCCGCGGCATGCGCGACAACGGCGACGCCGACGACGCCCGCCGCCGCCAGGCCGATCTCGTCCGCGTTCTTTTCGACGCCGAATTGATGGATATTGGTCAGCCGTTCATAGAACGGCCCCTTGTCCCAGAACCCTTCTTCAGAGCAGCCGATGCAGCCATGGCCCGACTGGATCGGGAAGGACACGCCGCCGTTCCAGCGCACTGTCGAGCAGGCGTTGTAGGTTGTCGGCCCCTTGCAGCCCATTTTATAGAGGCAGTAGCCCTTCCGGGCGCTTTCGTCGTCCCATTGCTCGACGAATTGGCCAGCGTCGAAATGCGGACGGCGATAGCATTTGTCGTGGATGCGCTGCGAATAGAACATGCTCGGCCGGCCCTGCCGGTCGAGTTCGGGCAGTCTGCCGAAAGTCGTAATATAAGTGACGACGCCAGTCATGACTTCGGCGATCGGCGGACATCCCGGCACCTTGATGATCGGCTTGTCGTGGATGACCTTATCGATCGGCGTCGCCTGGGTCGGATTGGGCTTCGCCGCTTGCACGCATCCCCAGGAGGCGCAGGCGCCCCAGGCGATGACCGCCATGGCGTCATCCGCCATCCATTTCAGTTTTTCGACGAAAGGCTTGCCGCCGTCGATGCAGAACATGCCGCCTTCGTTGAGCGGCGGATTGCCCTCGACGGCGAGAATATATTTGCCTTTGTATTTCTCTTTGGTCTCTTCGAGGATCGCTTCGGCCTGATGGCCGGCGGCGGCCATGATCGTGTCGTCGTAATCGAGCGAGATCATCGACAATACGACGTCTTTCACCAGCGGATGCGCCGAGCGGATGAAGCTTTCCGAACAGCAGGTGCATTCGAGCCCATGCATCCAGATGACCGGCGTGCGCTCCTTGGTTTCGAGCGCGTTGGCGATCCGCGCGGCGCCGATCGGACCCATGCCGAGACTGGCGGCGGTCAGGCTGCAAAATTTCGTGAAGCTTCTGCGCGTCACCCCCTGTCGGCGGATGACGTCGTAAAAAGTCTCGATCGCGGCCATTCCCGCTCCTCCTGATGGCGTCTTCGTCCCTTCGTCGCGATCTTGCGTCGCGCTTTGTTTTGAAAGGGCGAGCAAGGTCCGGGCCAAGCGCCGCCAATTATTGAAATTGATTTAATTCCAAGGCGATGGGAGAGAACGAACGGTGGCTCGATGGGAAGATTTCTGCGATGCCGGCTAATCGATTTTCAATCGGCGGAAAGGCGGTTGCCAGACTCGTCAATGCGCCGTGCAGACCATGCAGGGATCGAAGGAGCGGATCACATGCTGCACCGAAGCGGCGCGCGCGCCATGGCCTTCGAGCGGCGCGCCGACGAGCGCCTGCTCGACGGGACCGGCCGCTCCGGAAGCGTCGCGCGGCGAGAAGTTCCAGGTCGTCGGGGCGATGATCTGATAGGCGCGTATCTTTCCCTTGCGCGCGCCAAGCCAATGGCCGAGCGCGCCGCGAGCCGCTTCGACGAGGCCGACGCCTTCGCCCTCTGCATCAGGCGGCGGCTCCGCGCAGAAAGGTTCGTTCAACGCCAGCGCCTTCGCCCAGCCTTCCGCCGCCTCCGCCACCATCGCAAGTTCGATGAGACGCGCGACAACCCGCGCGAAAACATTGGAGCCGCGCGAACGCGCAAGAAGAGCGCGCACAAGCGGATGGCCATGGACCGCGAGCCGCGCGAGCGCGCCGACTTCCGCCGGACGCCCGTGAAGACGCGGCGCCTTGGCGAAAGAGTAAGCGCCGGGCCTGTCGATATAGGGCTCGGTGCGCCCGAGCGACGGCTCTTCCGGTCCGTCGCGCATATAGGCGTGCGAGACGTCCTCGCGGATGGCGGCGGCGTCGAGCGGCGACAGCGCGCCGGTGGAGGGATCAAACAGGCCTTCGTTCAAGAAGGCGCCATCTTCGCCGCGATAGGCGCCATAGCTCATCAAGGGATTGGCGGCGCGGCCGAGATGTTCGAGATCGAGCGCGCGCGCGATGCGGCAAAAGGCGGCGAAATCGCCCTCGGCGCCCTCCCCTTCGCAAAAGCGCTCCAGCTCTTCGGGCGTCTTGAGGGCGAGAGGCGCTTCGAGCGGCGCCGCGAAGACCGCCGTTTCAAGGAAACGGCGGAAGTCGCGCGCGATCGCGACGAGCTGCGCCTTCTGCCCAAGGTCGACGGCGCTGGTCGTTCCGCCCGGCTGGAAAGCGAGACTATGCGGCCATTTGCCGGCGAGAATCCCCATGATTTCGAGAAGCCGGCGGCGCGCATGCAGAACCTCATTCGCCGCCGCGCCTTCGATCGCCTTGAACCGATGCAAGGCGGCCTCATGCCAGCTCCGGCCGGCATATTGCGCGCGCGCGAAATCCGGCATGAAGAAAATGTAAAAATGCGTCAGATGATCGGCCATGTTCTCGGCGGCATGCGCGAGATTGGCCGCCACGATCCCGTTAGGCGCCGGCGCGACGCCATATAGCGCGCGCAGCGCCGCCGCCGCCGCCATGGATTGCGAGACGGAGCAAATGCCGCAGATGCGCGGCGCGATGGCAAGCGCGTCCGCCGGCGGGCGGCCGACGAGAATTTGCTCGAAGCCGCGATAGAGCGGCGTCGTCACGCGGGCCGAAGCGACGGCGTCGTCCTCGATGTCGAGCTCCACTTCGAGGTCGCCCTCGACTCGATTGAAGGGTCCGACGAGAAGGCGCGTCATTCCTTCGGCCTATTCGCGCCGCGCGGCGGCACGACGACATGGTCGGCGGTGGCATTTTTTCGCACGCGCGGCGGCGTCGCCGATTTCGACAGCGCGGCGAGCGCCATGAACCAGGCTTTCGGCATGTCAAGCGGCAGGCCGATCGGCACGCCGCCGATCTTCGGCGTGCGGTGGTAATCGCGAATATCCTCGAAGCTCGGCGACGTGCAGGCGATGCAGGCGAAGCCGCCCTTCGTGCAGGAGCCGGCGCCGTTCCAGCCGCGCTGATTGCAATCGCCGGCCGCCTGCGTCGCCTTGCAGCCGAGATGCTCCATCAGGCAGCCGCGCTGCGACAAAGTCTCGGCGCTCGCCTTGAATTCATAAAATTCGTTGCGGCTGCAGCCATGGTGCGCGAGATGATCGACGTAGAATTTGGGACGTCCCAACGCGTCGAGATCGTCCGCCGTCAGGACGCCCAACGCCAGCGCCGCGAGCGTCTCCATGATCCAGCCGGGATGCGGCGCGCAGCCCGCGATATTAATCACCGGCAGGCCACGCCGCGAGCGATAATCGGCGCCGAGCGCGCCGCCCGCCGCCGCCTTGCGATATTGCAGTCCTGCGGCGTCGGTGGGATCGGGATCGGCGGCGGGAATGCCGCCAAAGGTCGCGCAGGATCCGACCGCGACGCAATAATCCGCCTTGGCGGCGAGAGAACGCGCCCAATCGAGCATGGCGCGCCCCGTACCGGCGAGACGATTGAAGAAACCTGTACCGTCGGGCCCGCGGAGAATCGCGCCTTCGATGCAAAGCGCGTGGAGCGGCGTTTCGCCCTTTTCGACTCGCTCCAGAACGACATGTGCTTCCGTTCCGGTCTCCTCGCTAACGCTCGGATGCCACAGGAGTTTGACGCCAAGCGTTCCGAGTTCATGAAACAAACCGCCCGAGCCATGCTCGAGCATGGACATGGTGCAGCCGCCGCAACTTCCGGCCTGAAGCCATAATATGTTGAAGGCGCCCGCGCTCATCCGCCTTCATCCGCCTTTAACTGCGGCGGCGCGCCGTTCATCGGAAACTGCACCGTGAAAATCGCGCCGCCGTCCGGCCGATTGGCCGCGACAATGGAGCCGCCATGTTCTTTGACGATGGAATAGCTGATCCAAAGGCCAAGGCCCGTCCCTTCGCCAACCACCTTGGTGGTGAAAAATGGCTCGAACACCCTGTCGAGCACGACATCCGACAAGCCGCGCCCATTATCCTCCACGACGATTTCCGCGCGCGCGCTCTTCTTGTGGATCGCGACCCGAATGCGAGGCGTTTCGACATCCTTCGTCGCATCGAAGGCGTTATCGATGAGATTGACGAGCACTTGATGAATTTGTCCCTCGTGAGCGTCGAAAATGACGCCCTTCTCGCAATCGAAATAAACTTCCGCTCGCGTCTTCTTGCTGCGCGCCGCCCAATTCGCAGCCGTGCGCGCGATGCGCTCGAGATCGACGGGTTGCGTTTCCGCTGGCCGGCTGAAGGAGAGGCGCCGCAAATTCCTTACAATGTCGCTGATGCGAACGGCGCCGTCCATCATGCCTTCGATGAGCGATGGCAGATCGGCAAGAATGGCGTCGATTCTATAGCGGCGCCGCAGCTCATCATCCCGGCCGCTGGCGTTAGACTTTTCGAGAAATTCGGAAAGCGCCCCGCGATATTTGTCGAGCGTGTGGATATTGCCGTAAATGAAACTGATGGGATTATTGAGCTCATGGGCGACGCCCGCGACGAGGCGGCCCAGGCTCGCCATTTTTTCCTGCTCGACAAGTTTACGCTGCGCCTGCTGCAATTCGAGATGCGCGCGGTGCAGCGCCTCATAAGCGCGCTTCAACTCGCCGATCGGACGTCCGGTGAGCACGGCGCCGACGCGCCGCCCCGTATGATCGAACCGAGCAGAGCAATTGATCGCCATGAGATCAGATGCGCCGTCCGCGGCGAGAAAACGTAGCTCGCATTCGGTGACCTTGCCAGCGACGCCTTCGGCGATCTTCTGCAAGGCGCTCGCGCGGTCCTCCTCGATCAGGAAATCCGCAAGGCTCGCGCCGAGCAAGTCCTTCTCGCTCAGACCGGTGATGCGCTGAAAGGCGGGATTGACCTGAAGGATGCGGCCCTTCTCGTCGCACACGACAAGGATATCGGAAACCGAAGCGATAACGCTTGAAATGAACTGCTGCGCTTCCTCAAGCTCGGCGTTCTTGATTTCGAGATCAGACTCATAACGAATGAGATCGGAATAAACCTCGTCGACTTTATGAATGACCTCGAGCCACATATTCTCCGTCTGCGCGTCGTCGGGCAGCCCGGCGCTCTCCGAGAGGAGATCGATCATATTCGCCGGACGAGAAAGTTTACTCGTCGTCATCGCGCAGATCCCGCTCGACGCCATAGCGCTCGATCTTATTGCGCAGTCCGACGCGAGAAAGGCCAAGCTCCTCCGAAGCGCGGCTGATATTGCCGTCGAAACGCCGCAGCGCCTCTTCGATCATTTCGCGTTCGAGCGCCTCGACGCGCGTCTTGAGCACTCGGTCCGCCACTGCATGCCCATTCGTCAGCCGAGGCGCGAGAATGCGCGCCGACAAAAGGGTCGGCTGTAGCGGCCCGTCGTTTTCCGAGAGCGTCACCATGCGCTGAATCTCATTATGAAGTTCGCGCACGTTTCCCGGCCAATCGTAGCTCGCAAGGCGCGCCAGCGTCTCGGCGGCGAAGCCTTTGACGCCGCGCTTGAAGCTGCGATTGACGTCTGCGAGGATGCGCATGGCGATCAGTTCGATGTCCTGCGGACGCTCGCAGAGCGGCGGCAGATGGATCGGAAAGGCCGCGATGCGATAATAGAGATCGCGCCGGAACCGTCCCGCAGCGACTTCGTCCTCGAGGCTTCGGTTGGTCGCCGCGATCAACCGCACATTGACCTTGCGCTGTCGTTGCGCGCCGAGCGGACGTATTTCACCCTCTTGCAGCACGCGCAGCAGGCGCACCTGAAAGGCGGCCGAGGTTTCTCCAATCTCGTCGAGAAAAATCGAGCCGCCGTCGGCGAGTTCGAAAAGGCCGACGCGATCCTGATAGGCGCCGGTATAAGCGCCCTTCTTGCAGCCAAAGAGTTCGCTTTCGAGAAGCTCGTCGGGCAGCGCGCCGCAGTTCTGCACGACGAAAGGCTTGTCGGCGCGATCCGAGCCATAATGGATCGCGCGCGCCAGAAGCTCCTTGCCGGTTCCTGACGCGCCGGTGATTAGTACCGAAATGTCATATTCGACCGCCTTGCGCGCCAAAGCGACGACCGGCGCAACCGGACTTTCCGGGTGGTGAATGATGCGGCCGAATTCAAAGAGCCGCTGCTCCTTGCGGCGGCGCGTCGCGATCTGCTCATTGAGCACCTTGGCGGCGGGTTTGGTGTCGAGGCCCGCGCCGACCTCCTTCTGATAGCGATAGAGCTGCGCCGCGTCGCGCACGCTGGCGATCAGCTTCTCCGGCTCCCATGGCTTGGTGATATATTGATAGATGCCTGCTTCATTGACGCCGGCGATGATGTCTTCGGACTCGGTATAGCCGGAGATGATGATGCGAATCGGATCAGGCCAGGAGATGCGCGCGCGCTTGAGGAAGTCGACGCCGCTTTCACCCGCCATTCGGTGATCGCAGAGAATGACCTGCACGAGTTCGCCGTCAAGGACGCTTTCCGCCTCCTTCGCCTTCGAGACGCAGATCACGTCGAATTCGTCGGAGAGGACGCGTTGCAGCGCCTCGCGCGAGCGTAGCTCGTCGTCGATCACCAGCACCGTCGAAGAAGCAGTCATCGCGTCATCCGGTCCTCGGCTCCCGCGGCTTAACATATACGAGGCAGCTGTTCTCCCGACAGCCAGTCGACGATGCGTCCGCCGCCAAAGTGCGTCGTCATCTCGACGAAATTGCGCTCGTCTTCGACGACATGGCCGATCAGGGCCGCGTCGCGTCCGAGCGGATGGGCGCGCATGACGCCGAGCAGCGTCTCGGCGGACTCGGGCGCGCATATCGCCATGAGCTTTCCTTCGTTGGCGACATAGAGAGGATCGAGTCCCAGGAATTCGCACGCGGCGGCGACCTGCGGCTTCACCGGAATCATGTCCTCGGCGATCGCGAATCCTACGTTCGACTGATGCGCGATTTCATTGAGCGCCGCGGCGAGGCCGCCGCGCGTTGGATCGCGCATCACGCGCAAGGCGCCGCCCGCTACGGCGATCATAGACGCGGTCAATCCGTGCAGCGCGGCTGAATCGGAAAGAATCTCGACGCCGAATTCGAGGTTCTCGCGCCGCGACATGATGGCGACGCCATGATCGCCCATCGAGCCCGAAACGAGGACCGCGTCGCCGGGGCGGGCCTTGTCGCTCGACAGCGACAGGCCGTCCGGCAGGACGCCGACGCCAGCGGTCGAGATGAAGACGCCGTCCGCCTTGCCGCGCTCCACCACCTTGGTGTCACCCGTGACGATCGGCACGCCGGCCGCGCGCGACGCTTCTCCCATGCTTTGGGCGATGCGTTGCAATTCCGCGAGAGCGAATCCTTCCTCGATGATGAAGCTCGCGGAAAGATATTTCGGCGTAGCGCCGGCCATCGCGATGTCGTTGATCGTGCCGTGTACGGACAGCGAACCGATGTCGCCGCCGGGGAAAAAAAGCGGCGAAACGACATAGCCGTCAGTCGTCATGACGAGCCGGCCCGCCGGCGCGTCGAGCGACGCCTGATCGTCGTTGCGGCGCAGCCAGTCATTATCGAAGGCTTCGTGAAATATGTCGGAGACGAGCTGCGCCATGGCGCGGCCGCCAGAGCCATGCGAAAGATCCACGCGGCCGTTGCGCATGTCGAGCTTGCGCCGAACCGGTTTCATGACGAGATTCATGACGCCGCCCTTTCGATGCGCGCGCGGCTGCGGTCGCGAAACCGCCCATAGACGTAATGCGCCGCGCAGGAGCCTTCCGACGACACCATACAGGAGCCCATTGGCGTCTCCGGCGTGCACAGCGAGCCGAAGAGCCTGCAGTCCGTCGGCTTTTTCGCGCCGCGAAGTATCGCGCCGCATTCGCAAGCCGGATTGTCGGCGGCGGCGACGGTGTGAATGTCGAAACGCCTTTCCGCGTCGAAAGCGGCGAAAGCGTCGGACAGGCGAAGCGCGCTATGCGGCACGAGCCCAAGGCCACGCCACTCGAAGCTTTCGCGCAAGTCGAAGACCTCCGCCATTTCCTTCTGCGCTCTTGCGTTACCGTCGCTGGTCACGGCGCGCACATATTGGTTTTCAATGGCGCAGCGACCGCCATTGATCTGGCGGATCAGCATCAGGATCGACTGCATCACGTCGAGCGGCTCGAAGCCTGAAATGACGACGGGCTTCACATAGTCGCTCGCGACGAATTCATAGGGCCGCGCCCCGATCACGGTGCTGACATGAGCGGGGCCGACCAGCCCGTCGAGCCGCGTCGCTTCACCGCTCTCGCCCGCCAATATGGCGCGCATGGCGACGGGCGTCAGCACATGATTGCAGAAGACGGAGAAGTTTGGCAGCCCCATCGTCTTCGCCTGTTTGATCGCGAGCGCCGTCGGCGGCGTCGTGGTCTCGAAACCGATGGCGAGGAAAACAACTTCGCGGTCTGGCTCCGCCTCGGCGATGCGCAGCGCGTCGAGCGTCGAATAGACCATGCGGATATCGGCGCCCGCGGCGCGCGCTTTCAGCAGGCTCGTCCCGCGAGACGCCGGCACGCGCATCAGATCGGCGTAAGTGCAGAGCGTCACGCGCGGATCGGAGGCGAGCCTGATCGCGTCGTCAATTCGCCCTACTGGCAGGACGCAGACCGGGCATCCGGGACCGTGAATCATCGCCACATTCTTTGGCAGCATGTCTTCGACGCCATAGCGCGAAATCGCATGCGTGTGCCCGCCGCAAAACTCCATGAAACGATAGGTTCTGCCGGGATCGACTTCAGCGGCGATCGTCGCCGCGACGCCCTTCGCGAGCTTAGGATCGCGATATTCATCCACATATTTCATGACGGCGTCTCCATCGCCGCAACTTCACGCAGCAGCGTCAGTGTGCGTTCGGCTTCTTCGGCGTCGATCTTCGATAGGGCGTAGCCGACGTGAACGACGACAAAGTCGCCGACCTCGACGTCCTCCACAAGCGCGATGCAGATCGCCTTGGACACGCCGCCCATGTCGATGCGGGCCATGTTGTCGTCAAGAAGCTCCGTCACCTGCGCGGGAATTGCTAGACACATCGTACGAAATCCTGAGAATTGCGAGATTGCGCGCGCGCGCGCGCCATAGCTGCCTGGCCGAGCGAAAGCCCGCCGTCGTTCGGCGGGAGCTTTCGCGCGAGCAGCGGCCGCAAGCCGAGGCTTCGCAGACGCTCTGTCAGCCCTTCGGCAAGAATGCGGTTCATCATGCAGCCGCCGCCGAGCGCGACAAGATCGATTCTCTGTGCTGTCGCCGCCCGCGCGACGAATTGCGCAAGGCCCTCGATGAGCGCGCCGTGAAACAGCTCCGCGCCTTCGCGTGGGCTCAGTCGCCCTTCGGCAAGCACGCCAAGAAGCGGCAAGAAATCGAGCTCTCCATCCACAAAACGGAAACCTTCTTCCATCGCATGCGGCGCGACGACAAGCGCCTCCATCTCCATCGCCGCTTGCGCCTCATAATGCTGGCGCGTCGAGAATCCGAGCAGCGCCGAGGCGGCGTCGAACAGCCGGCCCATGCTGCTCGTCACCAGCGGCGCATATCCCTGCCCGATGAGACGCGCCATCTCGATCGCGCGCGGCTCGTCCGCGAAGAGCCGCTCGGCCATGTCGAGACGGCCGAGCTTTGCGAGCGCGCCGACGCCCATCCGCCACGGCTCGCGCGCGGCGCGGTCGCCGCCCGGCGCTGGCAGCGGAGCAAGACCCCCGAGTCGTCGCCACGAGGCGCCGTCAAGAAGCATCAATTCGCCGCCCCAGGACTGCCCCGCGTCGCCAATTCCATGCCCGTCAAGCGCAAGGCCGAACGCCGGCCCTTCGACGCGATGCTCGGCGAAAACGGCGGCAAGATGCGCCGCATGGTGCTGCGCGCGAATGAGCGGCAGGCCTTGCTCCTCGGCCCAGCGTGTCGAAAAATAATCGGGGTGGAGATCGCAGGCGACAAACTCCGGCTTGACGTCGAGAAGATCAATGAGCCGCTGCGCGGTCTCGCAATAGGAGCGTCCGGTCGCGGCGTTTGAGAGATCGCCGATATGTTGCGAGACGAATGCTTCGCGGCCGCGCGTCACCGTGATCGTCGCCTTGAGATGCGCGCCGGCGGCGATCACACAAGGCCCGTCAGCTGCAAGTTCGATCGGCTCGGGCGTGAAGCCGCGCGCGCGGCGCAGAAAGGCTGGCGCGCCGACGACGACGCTCATGACCGAATCGTCGAGGCGCGTCACGATCTCGCGATCATGCGTCACGATGAGATCGGCGATGTCGGCGAGGCGCGCTTGGGCTTCGGAATTGTCTTTCACCAGCGGGTCGCCGCCGAGGTTGGCGCTGGTCGCGACAAGGACCAATTCCTGCGGCGCGGCGCGCCACGCGCGCGTTGTCGGCGCCCCGGCCGCCGCGTGAAAAATGAGATGGTGCAGCGGCGCATAGGGCAGCATGACGCCGAGACGATTCAAGCGCGGCGCGACGGCCTCGGCGAGCGCGCCCCTGCTGTGCATGAGCACGATGGGTCGCGCCACATCCTGGAGCAAAGCGAGTTCGTGCTCGGTGGCGCGGGCGATCGAGGCGACGGAGGAGACATTGGCGGCCATGACGGCGAAGGGCTTCTCGTCCCGCGCCTTGCGGCGGCGTAATTCCTCCACCGCCGCGCGGTTACGCGCGTCGCACATCAGATGAAACCCGCCAACGCCCTTCGTCGCGACGATCTTGCCGGCCCGCAGCGCCGAGACGATGTCGGCCGGCGAAGCGGAAAGTTTAGGACCGCATTGCGGACAGCAGATGGGCTCGGCATGGAAACGCCGGTTCGCCAGATCGCGATAGTCGCTCGCGCAAGCCGGACACATGGCGTAAGGCGCCATCGACGTCCGCGCGCGATCATAAGGCAGTCGCCGCGTCAGCGTATAGCGCGGACCGCAATGGGTGCAGGTGATGAAAGGATAGAGATGAAAGCGGCTGGCCGGATCGAAAAGCTCGTCGAGACAGTCTTCGCAAACCGCCGCGTCGGGAACGATGCGCGTCTCGCTTGCGCCACTATCCGAGTCGAGAATGACGAAGCGAGAGGATTCGAGCGAAGGCAGCTCCTCGACTTCGATCGACTCGACGCGCGCGAGCGGCGGCGGACGGCGCGACAGCGCATTAAGAAAAGCGTTAACGCGCTCGCCCTGCACTTCGAGCAAAACGCCGGCGGCGTCATTCTTGACGAAGCCGCCGAGCCGCATGCGCGTTGCAAGATCATGGACGAACGGGCGGAAGCCGACGCCCTGCACGGCGCCGCGCACGCGCACCCGCAGGCGCCTCGGCGCTGTCCGAGCGGCGTCAGCATAGGCCATTCGCTTTACTCCGCGACCGCCAGGCGCGCGGCGCGCGCTTCAATCCAGGCATAGAAGGCCTGCATGCCCTCTCCCGTGCGCGCCGAAACCACCAGCATCTGCAGATCGGGATTGACGGTGAGCGCCGCGGCGATACAGGCGCCGACGTTAAAATCGAGATGCGGCAGAAGATCGGCCTTGTTGAGCAGCATCAGATCGGCGGCGGCGAACATGTCGGGATATTTGAGCGGCTTGTCTTCGCCTTCCGTCACCGACAGCACGACGACCTTATGCGCTTCGCCAAGATCGAAAGCCGACGGGCAGACGAGATTGCCGACATTTTCAATAAAGAGAAGCGCGTTCCTTTCCGGCGCGAGCCTGTCGATCGCATGGCCGACCATATGGGCGTCGAGGTGGCAGCCTTTGCCAGTGTTGATCTGCAAGGCGCGCGCGCCACTCGCGCGAATGCGTTCGGCGTCGTTCGAGGTCTGCTGATCGCCCTCGATCACCACGATCTCGCGTCGCGGCTTCAAATCGCCGATCGCGCGCACGAGAAGGCTGGTCTTGCCCGAGCCGGGGCTGGAGACGAAATTCAGCGCGAAATTGCCGTTCGCCGCGAGACGATGACGGTTCTCGCGCGCATAGGCGTCATTCTTCGACAGAATGTCGCGCTCGATCTTGACGATGCGCTCCTGGCTCAGGCCGGGCGCATGAACGCCCGCCAATCCGGCGCCGTAATGGATCGAATCGGCGCCATGGCTCTCCACGCCATGGCGATGATGATCGTGACGGTTATGATGATGATGATCATGGCTGTGCTCATGACCGTGAGCATGCCCATGGTGATGATGATGACCATGGCCGGCGTGATCATGCGCCTGCGCATCGCGTTTTTGAGTCCTGTCGGAATCCTCGAGCGCGCTTCCACATCCACAGACCGTGCACATCAGGCGACCTCCAGTTCGACGAGGCGAAAATCATCGCCGCGGGTCATTTGAACGCGATGGCGCCCGCATTCCGGACAGGCGCCGAACCGCTCGGTCAAGGCGACTTCCCCGCCGCAATCGAGACACCAGCCGGCGCCAGGAACATCGATCAGGTCCAACGCTGCGCCTTCGCAGATCGAGCCGCGAACCACGGCGTCGAAACAGAATCGCAAGGCGTGCGGATCGACATGGCTCAGCGCGCCGACGGCGACGCGCAGCACGGACACGCGTTGCGCTTCAGCCTTGGAGGCTTCCTCCTCGGCGAGGTCGACGAGCGCTTCCATCAGCGACATTTCATGCATGCTGCGCCTCCCGAAGGCTGATGTCGCAGGATGCGCAGGGATCGAAGAGCGCCGCAAGCGTTGCGACAAACCGCCGCGGATCGGCGACGTCGAGCGTCGCCGCCGCGAGCGTCTGAGCAAAGGGGCCGGCGGGACGGAAGTTCCACTCCGTTGGCGCGAGAATTTCATAGGTCATCACGGCGCCCGAAGCGTCGAGTTCGACGCGATGAAACAGAAAGCCGCGCGGCGAATCCACCATCGCGAAGCCCTCGCCGGGCCGGCTCGAACGCATGACGACGAGCGCCTCCTCGCCCGGCAAGGGCTCCCTGCGCGCCAAGGCGTCCAAGGCGTCAGCGATGTCATAAAGGCGCGCCTGGAGCCTGGCGGTCAACAATCCGACGTTGCGGCGCAGGCAGGCGAAACGCCGCGCGAAAGCGCCTGTCTCGACAATGCGGCCCGGCAGATGCGGCGCGCTCAGGAAATCCCCGTTTTGCTCGCGCAGGGCGGCATGTATCGTCTCCGCGTCGCCAAGCGCAAGAAAATCGTCGCCGTTTCGCGAAGGCGCGAGTTGCGAATATTGGGACGCATCGCGCCACATTTCTGCGAACCACCCCTGTGAACGCCGATCCGAGTCAAGCGGCGCGCCGATGTCGGCGGCCGCCGCTTTTAATGTGGCGTGGAGCGCAGCGTCATTTTCCTGGTCGGGTGCATTGGCGACCGCCAACGCCTTACGCAAGGCTGGCAGATGCGCAAGGCGTCGCGGGTCGTTTTTCTCCCCGGGCCAGTCGAGCAGGCTCGCGCGCAAATGTTCGGCGACGCGCTCGGCATACAGCCTGCGACGCCAGCGCCAACGCAAGGCGTCTGGCGTGGATTGCGATAGCGCCGCCGCCACGGCGGCTTCGCCGGCGATGCGCTGCGCCGCGGCGCAGAGGGTGAAGACCGAGCCGATCACATGCGGCGCTTCACTCGCTGCTTTCCGATGAAGCAGCCGCGTGGCGTCGACTTGTCGTCGCGGCATGATCTTCGCCTCTCCCACCCTATCTTCGATACGCGTCACCTCGACGCCGATGCTCGTCGACATCCTTCCTGGATCGCTCATGGCGCGACATTCGCCGCTCCGCGGCTCGCGCCGAATATGAGCGCGCGCCGATCCAAACTGGCGGGTCTTGGCCCTGCGGCTTCTCGGCGATCCGCCGAACCAGGATGGAACAATTCATCAATCGCGGCGACGGCGACGGCGCGCGCGGCGGCGTGATCGACGAAGTCGTCCATCGGAGAAAAGAGCGAGCAAGAGTCGACGCGGCCGAAGCCATCAAGTCGTCCGACGATGAAGCTTACCCGCCCGGCGGGCAACGGCCAATGTGCGGTCTCGCCGAGAGGTCTCTGCGGAAGTTCCTCGGCGCCTGCGGCGCAGACCGCAAGATTCATGAACCAAGGGGTAAGAATGACGCCGAGCGCGTAGTCGCCATAGGGCCGGAAACCGATCGCCTCTATATCCAGCAGCGGATTGCAGATCGGCAGATCGCGCATCGCGTCATGGACGCGCCGGTAGTGATCGGCGAGCCGCGCGCCGGCGGACGCCGCCGCCGCTTCGCGCGCGGAATCAATCGTTGCGCTCATCGGCGAGCCTCATGAATTTCGCTTGCGGCGCGTCGCAATTGGGACAGCGCCAGTCCGCCGGCAATGCGCTGAAGGATACGCCCGGCTGAATCTGCCAAACGTCGTCGCCAATCGCGGGATCATAGACATGCCAGCACACGCCGCACTCCATTCTGGCGCCGGCGTCGGCATCGTGAGGCGCGCCGAAATTCTCGAAGCTCATTGGAAATAGGCCTCGTGAATTTCATGGAGCCGCTCGCTTGAATCGCGGAAATCCTCGGTCGCCGCCAAGGCGACGGCGGGCACGCCGCCAATTTCGAGCGTATCGAGAATAATCTCGTCCATGGCGTTGAAATATTGCACCGACCAGACATGGCGCGTCGCCGTCGCATGGATGCGGCATTTGCCATAGCCGCGCGACAAGAGGGCGAGAGGCCCCTCGCCGAGCGACGCCTGCAGAAAGCTCATGTCCGCCGCCGTCATTGGAAACAGCGAGAAATTGACGATGTGAGACTTGTCTCCCGGCGCGAACGCGGCGACCCGGGCGCGAATTTCCGCAAGCAGCGGCATGACGTTCATTGCGCCGTCGGGCGCGTCGCCGAAGGAAACGTCGCGCGCATTGACGATCGCCGCGCGCTTCACGACCTCGGGAATGGCGCCGATTTCGAGATAGTCGCCGACAAGCCGGTCGCCCGCGTTGCTAAAGCGCACGCGCCAGAGGCCCGCCATCGTCGATTCCGCAATTTGCGCCGTGACGCCGTCGGGCAGCGCGACGACGCCGCTCACCTCGCCTGCGCCGAGCGCCTGGTCGAGGAGTTCGCGCTCATCCGCGGCGCAATCGGTAATGTCGAAAAGGCGTCCCGGCTCCGCCGCGTTCTGGCGCGCGAGCGCCTCGGCGAGGTCGAGAAGAAGCTCGCCAACGCCAGCGCAGCGGCGAATGAGCGCTTCCGAATTCCTATTCGCGAGCTGGCCGAGACCCAGTCTTGCGCCGGCGGCAAGCCCGTCGTCGACGCCGATCGGCATGATCGTCATTGCCTCTTCGGCGCCTTCGGGCGCCACCCAAAATCCTGCTTTCAAGGGTCAGGCTCCGCGGCTGCAAACGTTCTCGACCTGCGGCCTCTTCGGGCCGGCGATCGCGGGCGCTTCGAGATCGAGGAAGCTTTCGATCTTGGCGATGTAGTCGGCCCAGTCCCGGATTTTCGGGAGGACGCCAACCGGCTCGCGTCCGCG
>Ga0233425_10003452_pt1 | contig 28597 bp, 34 predicted proteins | sample Watercolumn_Towu_2_FD_181712 | JGI IMG/M metagenome (GOLD analysis project Ga0233425, IMG submission 181712) | Freshwater microbial communities from Lake Towuti, South Sulawesi, Indonesia - Watercolumn_Towuti2014_140_MG | ecosystem: Environmental > Aquatic > Freshwater > Lake | place...
TGGGAGAAATTCAACAACCAGAATACTTTATTGAAACATGTATAAATTCTTAGTATTATCACTAGTAAGTGATTAAAATACCACAAACTTTATAAATAACCTCCAAAACAGAATACTATAGAGGTTACAATGACAGAGATTACACTTAGACAAAGGTATAGACTTACTCAACAGATTGGACGAGGCGGAGAAGGGACTGTTTACAGAGCAGAAACCTCTAATGGAAGAGCTGTTGCTGTAAAAGAATTACACGGATTGTATTTAGATCTTGAACAGCATCACCTTGAATCACAATTGCATGTTCTTCAAAATTTAGAGGGAATTCCAGGGATTCCACAAATACAAGAGCGAGGATTTATTGGCGGAAGATATTATATTGTTTCTCAATTAATTGAAGGCGATTCTCTTGAACAAATGGTTGCATCAGGCAAACGCTTTAATTTACAAGAGGCAAAAGAATTCATGACTTATATGCTCGAAACAATGCAATGCTGTCATGAACGTGGGATTATTATTAGAGACATTAAACCAGAGAATATTAAGACAAATGGACGGCCATGGATAGTTGACATTAATGCATTAGGAGATGCTTATGCAGAATCACAAACATTAGCAGTTGGAACTTTAGGTTATGCTGCACCTGAACAAAAAGACTGCCAAGCAGTATTTGCTTCTGATATTTACAGTTTAGGAAAAACAGTTTATAGAATGATAACTGGAAGAACTGTTTCTGGGACAAAAGAATTAAACGATCAAGATTTTGCAGTTATGCGACAGATTGATTCTGGACTTGCAGGAATTATACAAAAAATGTGTCAGCCAGAATTAGAAAGACGATATGGTTCTGCTGCTGAGGTATTGCATGATTTAGAGATTGGACATGTGACAGCACCATTAGTAGCTGTTGCACAACCATTAGCAGTACAAAGACCAACAAGGCTTTCTTGGTGGCAACTTTTATTGAAAAGAAGAGAAAGAATTGGAGATTATAGCAAAGTTCGCTATGGCAATGGTTATGTTATTATTGATAGATTAGGGAATTTGTGTTACGGCACTGCAGAAAGACCATTAACAAAAGAAGAAGCAACATTTACACATCCTCATAATGGAGTTACTGCTGGAGAAGATCCTGTTTTGTTACATCATCGCGATGGACACACTGGGCTTTTACATAAAGATGGTTCTTTCCATGTAAAAACTGTTGCAGGGGTTGATTATATCCCATTAAAAGACCAACCTCTTATTGTTTGGAATGGCAAAAAATATACAAGATATCATGACTGCTCTAATTGGCCAAAAATTGTTGGATTAACTGAAGACGGAGAAAGAATGCCAGAATTTCTTACAAAAGCAACAGTAGTTCATGGACTTCGTGGGGATTACGCAGTTATTCCAGAAAGCGAAACTCTTGTTCGTATTGTTGACAAAAATTTAAATCTTGTCTTTGGAGGAACACAAACAAAATTTTTGCAATATTCTTCTGCAGGTGGACTTGAAGTTATGGTATTTGATACTGCTACTCATTGTGGAGCATATTTACCTATTGTTGTTGGTATTGATGGAAACATGCTATATAATGTAAAAGACACACGCGGTCTTAATTATATTGTAGATTTAAGCTACACAAAACCTGCAGCTACTTCTGATGGAAGAGTGTTTAGGCAGTTAGATAAACGATCTCCCTCAAGGGGCACTACTGATTCTACCCATGTCATTGCAGACCAGCACGGAACTATAGTATGGAGAGGATATCAGCGAGTTACAGACATGCAGATTACAAACCCAAACATACTGAGAATACAATTAGATGGAGAATTTCTTAGAGAGGTAGATGTTTCAGATGCTAGAAAAGCTGTAAGAATACGTCCTCATTAAAAGCTTCTAAATTAAATACACGTAATTACTTACTCCCTGTACTGCCAAACCCACCTGAACCTCTTTCTGTAGAAGATAATTCTTCAACTTCTTGTAAATATGCAAACTCAATTTTATTAAAAACCATCTGCGCAATACGTTCCCCTTTCTTTATTGGAAATGGATCTTTGCTGTGATTAATCATTATAATGCCAAGCTCTCCTCTATACTGATGATCAATTGTTCCTGGAGCATTGACAATAGAAATGCCATGCTTTGCTGCAAGTCCACTTCGCGGACGTATCTGCACTTCAAAGCCATACGGAATTGCAATCTTGATGCCAGAAGGCACAATTGCGCGCTCTCCTGGATTAAGAATTAATTCTGCTGCACTATACAAATCCATTCCTGCATCACCATGATGCGCATAAAAAGGCGTTGGCAAAGATTTATCCAGCTTGACGATTTCCACTTTCATAGTTACACCACTGCATGAGGGATTGCATGTCCTCTTTTAATATTTCACTATTTTTTGCGTTTATCTGCACATGAAGCATCTTAAAAGAAGCAGTAATACATGTCATATTGTAGACAGGCACATTGTTTATTGTCTGCAACACAATAATTTGCTTTGTTGCTGTTTCTTTATTTTTTTTGAGAATTTCTTCTGCTATTTTTTTTGCTTCATCTAAAGAAAGTGAGACCTCTTCTCTGCGCAGTTCTGGGATAGCTGTGTGCTCTCTAAATATTTCGTCTGACACTGTTTTCGCACTTTCTGTAAATGACGTAATTGTGTCTGACTTTTTTTCATAATATCCTACTGTCACTGCATCATTCATACAAAAAATATGGACAAGATATGACTGCGGATGCTGTTTTTTCCAGTCTTTGTAAAGAACAGAACTTTCAATTTTCTTTATTATCTCCTTAACCATGAATATGTTATTTGTGCAATTTTTATAAAGTTTTTGCCCACAACATTTAAATAGAATAGGGCATTCTCAACAATTGTGAGGCAAAGCTTCACAAAATTGAATAAGGTGAAATACATATGTACGGAGATAGAAACAGAGGATTTGACAGACAGCGTTCATTCGCACCAGTTAAGGTTGGCGAAGAAATGGATGTCACAATAGAAGCAGTTGGAGAAAAAGGCGACGGTATCTGCAAGAAAAAAGGATTCGTTCTCTTTGTCCCAAACACCAAACAAGGTGACAATGTAAAAATTCGCGTTACTAAAGTTTTGCGAAAAGTAGGATTTGCTGAAGTTATCGGCGAGGGAAGCCCTCAGCCAGCTGAAGAACAGCCAAAAGCAGAAGCTGCTCCACAGGAAGAAGAAATTCCACAAGGAGAAGAATCTGAAAACTTCGGCGAAGAAACTCAGGAAGAAGAACAATAATTAATTCCTTCTTTTTTTCTTTATTATTTGATTTCTATGATTTGCTTGTTTCATTATTAATTTAAAAATACTTACATAGACAAACTACGTTGCTGAGCTTCGTGTGAGGTACTTAGAGAAGAACATACTTACTCAGTTTATAATAATATACGAGACAAAATACAAAAAAAAGTAATTATCTCCGAACATAGACTCTATTCTCAACACGCCAATATTGTGGATTGTGAACCAGCCAGTCAATTGCAGGAATTGGACTTTGAAGAACATGATCTGCAAGTTGTTCTGCACAGGAGACATTTCTATGCGCAAATTCTCTTTCTCGTCATTACAGGCAGAAATCCAAGAGTGTTTAAAAAGTTATCCGGCTTCATCCAAAAAATGCTTTCGCAGTGCAGCGCCTTCAAAATTTCGTAGAGACTATTCTAAAGTCCTGCGTTCCCGGATGGAGCCACCCCTCGCAACGGACTAGACGTCACATAGTATAGAATTTTGACCTTTGGGCGCTGCACTTTATTTTTGGATGAAGCCAAATTATCCTAAACTTTTATAAACAAACGACTATTTCAAAGGATTATTACCCACAGAGAACAGGTTTCTCTGGTGCTTCAGGGTGAAAATAATGAGGCAATGAGAATGCTTATTCTTGTTGCTTATACAATGGTGAAACAATGGGAGAAGAAAACTATCTTGTGGACTCAAAACTGTATTTGAAATCAGGAGTTCATATCGGAACAAAATTTAGAACAAAACAAATGGCTGGATTTATCTACAAAACACGGCCAGACGGATTAAGCGTGATGAACCTTGAACGAATCAATGAAAGGCTGCGCGTTGTGGCAAACCTTCTTGCACAATATGATCCACAGCAGATTCTGATTGTCAGCAGACGAGAAAACGGCTGGAAAGCTGTCAAGCTCTTCGGCAAAGCAACAGGATGCGTATGCTTTCCAGGCAGATATCCTCCTGGAATATTAACAAACCCTGCACTCGAAACATTCGCAGAAACAAAATTAATACTTGTTACAGACGCATGGCCTGACAGAAACGCTGTTCTTGATGCACTGAAAATAGGCATTCCTGTCATTGCATTATGCGACACTAACAACCAAATTAATGGCCTTGATCTTGTACTTCCCTGCAACAACAAAGGAAAGAAAAGCTTGGGATTAGTATTCTACGTTCTTGCAAAAGAATTCCTCAAGGCAAAAGGCATTATTCAAAAAGATGAGGACATGCCCATCAACGCAGATGAATTCATGGCTGAATAAGATTAGCTTCTTCAAATTCAACACCCTGCGTTTCTTCTTTCTTTTCTATTTTTTGTTTAACTGACACAGACTGCACTGGCAACTCTACTGCCTCAAATCCCTTTTCTTTAATCTCAAACAGCACAGATTTATTCTCTGGAATAAAGCGATGCTTGATTACTGTTGCTTTGCGCAATGTTTTGTACTTTTCAATCTCAATAAGACACTTTGAACCATACTTGAGGATATCCCCGCCAACAACCTTGACTCTGTCTTTTGCATCAAAATCTGCATACACCTGGCTTGTCATCAATACAGGTATCATAAATTTTCTGGCAAGAGTATTCAAGTAGAATAATTGCAGCCCAAGCTCAGAATTCACTGACTTAATACCTTCTTGCTTTGCAAGCTCTGCACGATATAGCATGGAAATGCTGTCAATAACAACAAGACCTATAGAATCGTTGACCAAATCCCGCAGTTTTCCTATTGTTTTAATCTGATCTGCAAAAGACATTGGACGCAACAAAAAAATTTTATCTAAAAATGGCTCCATGGGTTCCTGCAACAACTGCTGAAAACGAGTTGTGGAAAAACTTGCTTCTGTATCAACAAAAATCACTTTTTTTCCAGACTTCACTGCTGCAATACACGCAAGCAAACAGACTGTTGTTTTTCCAGTTCCTGATGGACCATACAATGTTGTTAAAACTCCTCCTTCATAGCCCTGCAACAACGAATCAAACACTGCTGAGCCTGTTAAGAACAGTTTGTCCATATCAATAAGAGTAGCTGGAATGTTTATATACTTTGTCGTCAATGATTCCATTATTCTTGTTAGATTCATGCTTTTATTTATGTCAAAAGTGATTAAAATAACCTCTGGTGAAAAAGTTGAAATATTTTCAAGAAATGTTGAAATATTTTTGAGAAAATGATTGTTTTTTGAAGAATTTTTTAGGCTTCATCCAAAAATAAAGTGCAGCGCCTTCAAAATTTCATAGAGATTATTCTAAAGTCCTGCGTTCCCGGATGGAGCCACCCCTCGCAACGGACTAGACATCACATAGCATAGAATTTTGACCTTTGGGCGCTGCACTTTATTTTTGGATGAAGCCAATTTTTTAATAAGGCTTATAAACAAGAATCCCTTTAACATGCATATGAGAAAGGAACAGGCATATATTTTGCTTGCATGTTTATTAGTTATTACACTTGCTGTACGATTTTACTTTGCTTTTTCTACGCCGTATTACAGTGATGATGAATCTTATTTCCATTTACGGCAGATTGAAACTATACGAGAGCACTGGATTCCACAGTTTTATGATCCGCTCAGTTTTTCAGGACGATTGTATTTATTCTCACCTTTTTTTCATTACATTTTCTCATTTATCACTCTTTTTGGCTCGAGCTGGTATGTTCTGAAGATTATTCCAAATATTTTTGCTACTTCTCTTATCATCATCATTTACTTTCTTATTGAAGAAATCACAAAAAACAGAGGCATAGCTCTTTTCAGCGCATGCATTGCAGCATTCACACCCATTTACTTTGTTGAAACTGTTAATACATTATCTCCACACTGTCTTGCAATTCCATTAACATTCTTGTTTTTACTGTGCTTTTACAAACTAAGAGAACCACACTATGCATTATATTCTGGCATACTGCTCTGCTTTCTCGTACTGCTTGAATCATCAACATTGCTTCTCCTTGTTGGATTGCTTGGATACATCTTCTTAGAAAAAATATTCGAGCTTCCCCAGCGAAAAGAAGAAAAAGAATTTATCTTCTTTGGAGTGCTGCTTGCATCATGGTTCTATCTCCTCTTGTACAAACGACCGCTTCTTGAACACGGCATTTATATTCTTTGGCAAAATATTCCTCCGCAGTTAGTAGATAAATATTATTACAACCTCACTATTACCTCTTCCATATACCACATTGGATTAATTCCGCTATTTTTCGGCCTCATGGTGATGTACTACATTCTGTTTAACAACCCATTCAAACGCTCTGAAGAACAGATTTCAATAGAAGAACGAAAAAAGATATTCCCTATTATCGGCATTATTGCCACTACAACAATCCTCCTCTGGTTTAAAATTATTGAATGGACAACAGGGATGATTTATCTCTCCCTCTTGCTTGTTATTCTTTCAGGGTATGGATACATGCTTCTCTACAATTATATTCTTCGAACAAAAATACGCAGCTGGAACACAGGCATATTTTTCCTTGTCTTTATTATTTTTGCCCTGAGCTCAAGTATCCCCCTTATAACATACAGCACAGTAAGAATAGAACAAAGCATTACACCTAAAGAGGTTGCATTCTTACGTTTCTTGCCTGAAATCACCTCAGAGAAAGATGTTATCTTAAGTCTTGTTGATGATGGCAATTATATTGAATATTTCGGAAACCGAAAGACTGTTGCAGATTCCAATTTTTTTCAAATACGCGATGCTTCTCAACGATTGCAGGACATTAACACTCTTTTTACAACACATTCAAAAATAGTTGCAACGCGCATCATGAACAAATATCACGCAAAATACATTTATGTTTCAGCAACTGCAAAAAAACTCTATGGCATTGAATACCTGCCATATGATGATAACCACTGCTTTAAACTGTTATATACTGGCGAGGTGAGACTCTATGAAAGCACTTGTTCGTGAACAGCACCTCAGCAAAATTTTCTTTTTAGCACTTGCAGCACTTGTACTCTGCATAGTCCCCCTTTACAGATATTTTTTTTATGATGGTTACGCATCTCAAGAGAATACATATTTTCACATGAGAATGTCTGAAACAATATTTTCTGGAATTTTCTCTGCAGACCCTGCTGTTGTGATGGAGACTTCTTACTTTTTTGATCCGTTTGATGCATTACTCGGCATAAGCAGGTTTTTTATCGGCACTCATGCTGCACTTCTGCTTCCGTTTATTCTTGGCATTATAACTCTTTTCTTTGTCTATCTTACTATTGCTGAATACATTCCATCTGCTAAACAACAACTTATTGCAGGGATATTCCTGCTTTCCTGCCCATTAACCATTACATTATTCACTCATGCAACTTCGTATGGATTTATTGCATTTCTTATGAGCGCAGGCATATACTTTTACAACAGAAAAACATGGCTTGCATATATTATACTACCTCTTCTTTGTTTCTATTCTCTTTATCACAGCATTGTTGCAATTCTTTTTTTATTGCTCTTGAAAAAAAAGCCCTTTGCCTTAAGTGTATGCCTTGTTATTTTAGCAGGCATTTTTTCATTTCTGCGGCATGATTCATTTCAGTTTCAGATTCCTTCTCTGTTAATTCTCATTCAACAACTTTTCTCAGATTTTGGCAGCAGTTTTGGCCTCAGCATCTTTGGCATTTTGCTTGCGTGCTTTGGATTGAGCACAATTCAGAAAAAAGAGCTGTGGATTGTACTCTGCATCAGCATTTTGTTTATTTTTGTCTCTCCTCTTTATGCAATTTATTTTATTCCTCTTCTTGCGTACAGCGCTTCATATGGATTCTTTTCCCTTCTTGAACGGCAATGGTCATTGTCGCATCTTCAAAACATCGCAGTTCTTCTTCTTATTCTCGGCATTCTTTTTTCTGCAACAAGCATGATTAGCAGGATTGCACAAGAAAATCCAACACCTCTCCATATACAGGGATTAGTGTGGCTGGGTAAAAACATTGAAGATAAAACAATCATCCTCACTGACAAGCAATATGGATTTATGGCAGAATATTTTACACATCAACAGGTTTTATTTGACAAAAATACTCCTGTCACAAATATACCTCTCGAAACATCATTTATTTTTTATGCAAAAAATCCAGAACAAACAACAACTCTTCTGGACAGATACCACATTGATTATATCATTATTTTTTCTGAAACACCACATGCACAACTTAGCAATTATCTCCTCACTAAGGAAAACTTTAAAAAGATTTTTGAAAACAGCGAAATTACCATATGGAAAATTGAGGGACCATTATGAATCCAGCGTATCTTGGCTTAGTTTATTTTGTCTGGTTTTTATCCACTTATTTTATCGTGGTTCTTATTTTAAGCCTCATTGAGTATAAAGAAGAACTGTTTATCTCTCCTGCACTTGACAAAAATGATATTCTTCCAAACGTAAGCATTATTATCTCTGCATTCAACGAAGAAGAGTCTATCAGCGCATCTCTTGATTCGTTGCTGCAACTTGATTATCCCAAAGAAAAAGTGGAGATTATTGTTGTGAATGACGGCAGCACTGACAACACACGCGAGGCTGTACAGCCATATACTGAAAATTCCCACATACACTTTATTGATAATACATCTAATAAAGGAAAAGCTGCTTGTTTAAACCAAGGAATCGCAGCAGCAACAGGAGAATATGTTGCATGCATGGATGCTGATTCTGTTGTTGACCCGCAGATACTTAAAAAAACTGTTCCGTACTTCAAAAATAAGAAAACAGGCGCTGTTACTGTCACAGTACTTGTCAAAAACCCAAAGAATTTTCTTGAAAAAGTTATTGAACTTGAATATATCCTCGGTCTTTCTTTATTCCTCAAAATTTATTCTCTTTTCAACACTATCCAAGTCACACCAGGGCCATTTTCCATTTACAGAAAATCTGTTGTTGATGAAATCGGCGGATTTGATGTCACGAACATTACAGAAGATCTTGAAATTGCATACAGAATTCACAAAGCAAAATACATTATTGCTTTTTGCATGACAACATTTGTCAAGACTATTATCCCTAATAATTTCACAGGATTATACAGGCAACGAAGACGATGGTATACTGGCGCAATTCAAACAGCAGTACAACACAGAAACATGTTTTTTACTTCAGAATATGGCATATTTGGATATTTTGTTCCGTTTAATTTTGCCATCATTATTCTCGGTTTAGTGTTATTCATACTTTCTCAATATCTTCTTGTTACAAATATCATTAAGAATATTTCTCTTTTTGCACTGACTAATTATAATTTTCTTGCTTTTCTTTCCTTACGGGAATTTGATCCTCTTGCATTAAGCATTTTTGGATTTTTTGGCATAAGCTCCATATGCATGACTCTTCTCACTCTCATTATAGGCATGAGATTTGCAAGACAAAGCCTGAGAACAAGAATTCCTGGCTCAGTTGGATTTGTCTTCATGTTTTTTCTTTATCAATTATTCTGGTTTGTCTCCCTTTACACTGCTCTTACTAAGAGGAAGATACGATGGTAAAAAAAAGAATACTTCTTGTTGGTTTTCTTATCACTCTTCTGATATTTGTTACTATTTATTTCACTAACATTATTCTCAACAAACAGCGAGAAGATGCTATTGATGAACGCATGACAAGCCTTATTGAGAATTATGAAGAAATGCAAACCCTTTCAATGATGTCAAACCTGTTTGGCGAAGAAGGAACATGCCTCATTATGCAGGCACAGCTTCTTAATATGAACAAAGAAATATGGGAGACAGGGAGAAAGATTGATCAGTATAGAACCATTACTGAAGAGTTTATGGATGATCCGTTTTATCTTGAACAAAAACGAAGATTTAATCTTAATGAAGCGCTGTATTTTTCTTTATTAGAACAAATGAAAAAATCCTGTGAAGTGAACCAAACGACACTGTTGTTTTTTTACCAGAAAAAAGAGAATTGCCCAGACTGCGATGCACAATCCTTTGTTCTCACTGACATAAGGCATGAATTTGATGAAGAATTGGCTATATTTTCCTTTGACGCTGACCTTGATCTTGCACCTGTTGCTATTCTTGCACAATATTATAACCTCACTGAATATCCCTGCACCATTGTTGAAGATACAGCACACTGCGGATTATATGACAAAGATGACATGATGGACATACTTTGCAATACATCTTATTTTTCTGAATGCAGTGATAATCCTTAAATAGACAAGAATACACCTTTCTGTATGCGTTTCAAAGAACACAGTGCTATCATTGTTTTGCTTTTTTGTTATTGCTGTATTCAACTCTATTCTCTCACTACACCTGCAGACATATGGTGGGATGCTGCAGTGTATATGAACATGGGCACGTACATTTACTCCCTCGGTCATGTTGGATTATGGGAAGATGTACGGCCACTGATATGGCCAATGATAGTTGGATTTTTCTGGAAAATCGGATTTGATGAATTATTGTGGGCGAAAATCGTAACCATACTATTCTCCATCGGCACTCTTCTGCTGACATATATTACTGGATGCAAATATTTTAACAAAAATACAGGGATTGTTGCTGCACTGTTTCTTGCATGCTCTCCTCTCTTTTTTTTATACACCTCTGTTCTGCAGACAGAAATTCCTGCAACCTTCTTTTTTCTTCTTGGACTAATGGCTGGATCTTTTGCAGGCAGTATCTGGATAGGAATTTCGTTTTTAACTCGGTTTTTTCAGGGTTTTCTTATACTCCCTTTTATTGTGTATTCAATAATAAAAAAACAATTCTGCTCTTTTTGCTTTCTCATTCCTATACTCTTTTTTCTTGCTATTAATTATGTTCTTTACGAGAACCCATTTACTCCATTTATCAGGCAAGCATACATGACTCTGCATACAGGATGGATATTTCATCAGCCAGGGTATTATTATTTTACTGAACTATTTAAAGAAAATTATTTGTGGATTTTTGCTTTTGCGGGCATATACTTTGCTGTGAAGAAAAAAGAATATTTGATTCCATTTTTACTTCTCTGCGGTTTTGCGCCATTCGCATTTGCAGCACACAAGGAACTCCGCATCCTTCTTCCATTGCTTCCTTTTCTGTTTATGCTAACTGCATACGGATTATTAGAGCTGTTTTCATGGAAATATGCAGCACTCTTTTTGGCAATATGGTTTGTTGTGACAGTACCTCAACTTCATTTCAACACATATGACGATCATCTTGATTTTTTTTATACTGCTAATGTTTCTGAAAAGGCATGGATATCAAACCCCTCATTTATTATTAATAAAAATGTCCTTGCAGAGCCATTGTATTATCCTTTGTATAACTCTGAAAAAATACAAGAATTACTTGCGAAAAGACATGAAGCTAAGACAATTCTTCTCAACAGCTGCGATGTTCTGCCGTGTCCTGATGATGCATGCATAGCAGACCATGCACTTTTTTTGGAAACTCTAAAAAAAGAATTTGCTGTACGCACGCTCGCATACAAAAATTGCGACTATTATATTTTTCAGTCACTTGAATAATGATTTTAAGTATATAAAAATGTGTTTGTAATTTATTTTTGACATTCCTTCTGAACGCAAACCAAAATCATACTGCACTTGCGCTACAGACGTATCTTTTGGGAGATACTTGAGTGTGTCAAACAATACTTTGTATCCTTTCAGTTCATATTTGTCATATTTTTTTGCAACAATGTCTTTGAAGAGTTTTGTTTTCATGCCAAAAAATCCTGACACAATATCTTTACAATACAGCCCACTGATTTTTAATCTCAAATGGCCAAGGCTAATTGCAATTTTTGACATTACACGCCTATGCAGTGGCCAGTCATTCAACACCTGCTCCCGAGTTCCGACAACAACAGCAGATGTTTCTAATGCTTCTGCAATGTCTTTTATTTTTTCATACGGATGCTGCATATCTCCATCCATCACAATTGCATACTGTGTTTTTGCTGTGCAAATGCCTTCAATGACACTAATTGTGAGGCCATGAATCAGCTTTTGCGAACGATCAATGACTCTTGCACCTGCTTTTTTTGCAACTGCCTGGGTGCTGTCTTTTGAACCATCATCAACAACAATAATGCTTATGCCTTTGTATGTTTTTTTCAGAAGAGAAATGAGTTTTTCAATATTCTTTTCTTCGTTCAATGTTGGAATGACTATTGTCATATCAGTATATTTTACCATTTTTGTGAGAAAAATATTATTGTATTTAAGAGTTGTGGAAAAATTCATAAAGACAACTTCAACAGACAACAACTATGAGGCTTATTATTGTACGTCACGGAGAAACTGTTGAGAATGTTGCAAAGATTGTTCAAGGATGGAGCTGCGGGACACTTAATGAAACAGGAATACAACAGGCAAAGAAAGTTGCAGAACGATTGAAAAATGAAAAGATTGATGTTTGTTATTCTAGTGATTTAGAACGAACAATGAAAACTGCACAAGAGATTATGAAATATCACAAAGGCGCGCAGTTAATTCCTAAAAAAGCATTGCGGGAAAAGAATAGTTCTATATGGGAAGGAAAGAAACGAGAAGAACGAGATGAATTTCTCAAAAAACACAATATCTCTCTTGAAGAATATAAAGCTGAAGGAGGAGAATCTATTCCAGAAGTACAATTACGCATGGTTGCATTTTACAATGCACTTGTAAAAAAATATACCACCGAAACAATCCTGCTTGTCAGTCATGGAGGTTCATTGACTGCATTTTACTTATGGCTTTTCAAATCTGATTTTTCTGAATTTAAAAAATATCATCCAGAAAACACAGCAGTGACAATTCTTGAAGTTGACAATGACAAGAAACATACTGTGCATGTACTTAATTGTATTACGCATTTAAGATGATTATATCTTCTTTATCACAAATCCATTTTTACTGTCATCTATAGAATATCCTTTTGCTTTTATTTCATCTCTTAATCTGTCACTGTCTTTCCAATTCTTTGCTTTTCGCGCAGATTCACGCTGCTGGCCCAGATATAAAACATCAGCAGGAATCTGTTCTTCTTTTGTCAATAATCCCAATACTGCATCAACTGATTCAAAAAACACCTGCACTTTTTTTGCATCTGATTTTCCTAACTTACTTTCTTCTATACATTTATTGATTTCATGAATACAGGAAAAAACAGCAGACAACGCAGTTGCAGTTTCCAAATCATCATCCATAGCTGTCTCAAACTTTTGCTGAGCTTCGACAAGCAACACATCTATTTCCTTTGATGAAGGAATATCTGAAGTTATTCTCTTTACTCTTTCATAACAATCTTGATACCTCTGCACAGCAGATGCTGCTGCATCAAGACCTTGAAACGTAAAATTCAACTGCTGGCGATAATTAGAGGATAATAATAAATAACGAATTGCCATTGGTTTGTAGCCTTTTGCAAGCACATCTCTCAGCGTGTAAAAGTTTCCTAATGATTTGCTCATCTTTTTTCCATCAACAAGAATATAATCATTATGCAGCCAATAATTCACAAACTTTTTTTCTGTCACTGCTTCTGCCTGCGCAATCTCATTTTCATGATGCGGAAATATTAAATCAATGCCTCCTGTATGAATGTCAAACTGCTCACCAAGATATTTCATACTCATTGCACTGCACTCAATATGCCATCCTGGACGACCTTTGCCAAAAGGGGTTTCCCAGAAAATAGGACCATCTTTTTCATCCCAGAATTTCCAGAGCGCAAAATCCCTTGCATTCTCCTTTTCATACTCATCTGCTGCAACACGGCTTGCTTTTTTTGCCTGTGTAACATCTATTTTTGCAAGCTTTCCATAGTGCTGGAATTTTGCAATGTTAAAATAAATGCCTTCTTCTGTTGTATATGCAATGCCTTTGTTCAGCAACTGGTGTATCAGTGCAACCATTTCATTCATATGCTCTGTTGCTTTTGGATAGTGCTCTGCTGCAAGAATGTTAAGAGTTTTGATGTCGTCAAAAAATGCTTTGGCATACTGCTCTGTAAACTCTTTTAATGAGAGATGCTCTTTTTGGCTGTCTCGAATAATCTTGTCATCAATGTCTGTAATGTTAATAACCTGCATTACTTTGTATCCTTTGTATATCAAATATCGCTTGAGAATATCTGCACAGACATACGAACGAAAATTACCTACATGTGCAAAATTATACACTGTCGGCCCGCAATTATACATATGCACAAGACCTTTATGCAACGGCTTAAAGAGCTCTTTCTTTCTTGATAACGTATTGTAAAATTGTAATGGCATGAATGATAAGAATGCATAGAGGTTTTTATAGTTATTGGGAAATTCTTTTCAATTAACAAAATTATTATATATATTCACTCTTCAAATGAGATTGTGAAACTTATTTTTATATATGGTCCACCTGCAGTAGGCAAGTTAACAATAGCAAGAGAACTCGCAAAAATAACCCCCTATAAAGTTTTTCATAACCACATTGCACAGGATTATATAGAATCTATCATTGATTTTCACGACCCTCAATTTTTTTATTATATCGAGCAATTGATGTTATATGGCATTACTATAGCCGCAAAAGAAGATACGCCTATTATTTTCACCTATTGTTATGATTATAAACAGGATAATTCATTTGTAAAGAAAGTAATGAAAATTGTAAAAAAATATTATGGTACAGTTTATTTTGTGCAGGTTACATGCTCTGATAAACAATTATTTAAAAGGGTAACATCTTTATCAAGAAAAAAATATGGCAAAATTAAGTCTGTCAAAACTTTGAAAACACTTTTTAATAAATGGAATTTGAACCATGCAATTTCATTTGTAAAACAGTTACATATAAATAATACATATTTAAAACCTAAAAAAGCAGCAGAGCGTATCAAACAGTATTATCATCTTTAGTCTATTTTCTATCGTGCTTGTCCATTGAAATCAAAATGGGAATTTCAATCGAAATCTATATAAACACATGTGATGTACTTTTCACATATGGAATATTTGTGCTTTGAAACACTGGCAAATGAACTAAGAGTACAGATACTCAAAAAATTAAAGAAAAAACCTATGAATGTCAATGAATTAGTTGAACAACTTGGTGTTGAGAGAACAAGAGTTTCTCACTCGCTGCAGATGCTGCGAGAATGCAAATTTGTGATTGTTAAAAAACAAGGCAAAGAACGCATTTATGACCTCAATAAAGATTCTCCATTATGCTCAAAGAAATACACAACTGTTTTTGAAGCAATCATCAGCCATAAAGAAAAGAACTGTGAGGCATGCAAAAAATGCAGAAAATAACACTTGGACTAAACGAATCTGTGGTACGACATATTTCTGCTCACAAAAAAGAACCGAAATGGATGCTGGAACTCCGATTACAGGCTTTTCAATATTTCCAAAAACAAAAAATGCCTCAGTGGGGGCCTGATTTGTCAAAATTGAATCTTAAAAAAATACATTATTTCAGTTCAGCGGGAGAAGAAAAAAAACAATGGAAAGATGTGCCAAAGGAGATACGAGACACTTTTGAGCGATTAGGCATTCCAGAAGCTGAACGAAAAGCACTTGCAGGAGTTGGCACACAGTATGAGTCAGAATCTGTTTACCACAGCCTTAAAGAAGAATGGAAAACAAAAGGAGTTATTTTTGAAAATCTCGATTATGCAATACAACACTATCCTGACATGGTCAAACAATATTTCATGAAATGCGTGCCTTACACTGACCATTATTTTGCAGCGTTACATTATGCAGTCTGGAGCGGCGGGACATTTATTTACATTCCAAAAGGACTCAAAGTTGAAATACCGTTACAGGCATATTTCAGAATGAATGCACAAAACATGGGGCAATTTGAACACACTATCATTGTTCTTGATGAAGGGGCACAAGCACATTATGTTGAAGGGTGCAGCGCTCCATTGCACAGCACGCATTCTCTCCACGCAGGATGCGTTGAAATTTTTGTCAAAAATCGCAGCCACTGTAAATACAGCAGTGTTGAAAACTGGAGCAAAAATGTCTTCAACTTAAATACAAAACGAGCTATTGTTGAGGATTATGGTACTATTGAATGGCTTGGCGGAAATTTAGGAAGCTGCACCACTATGCTATACCCCTGCAGCATCTTGAAAGGAAAAAAAAGCACTGCTTTGCACACAGGAGTTGCATTTGCCGGCAACAGCCAACATCAGGATACTGGAGCAAAAGCAATTCTCATTGGTGAACAGACCACTTGCACGATTAAATCAAAAAGCATCAGCAAAAAAACAGGCACAACAACGTACAGAGGAGATGTTCGAGTTATGCCGAATGCAAAACATGCAAACGTGCACATTGTGTGCGAGGGATTATTGCTGGATAAAACAGCTATTTCCAATACTATTCCAAAAATCGAGGTTCATGAAAAAACTGCAGACATTGGCCACGAAGCAACAACAGGAAAAATCAGCAAAGAAAAGCTGTTTTATCTCATGAGCAGAGGATTAACAGAAGAAGATGCACTCAAGGCAATAGTAACTGGCTTTGTTGAACCATTCATCAAACAGCTGCCGCTAGAGTATGCAGTTGAACTTCACAGATTGCTTGAACTGGAGATTGAAAAATGATTGTCAAAGGCAAAAATGAAAAACCTCTTGTGATTGAAAAGTCCACACAAGTAGTTTGTGCTCCATCGAGCAGGGCAATACTCTTTGACACTACTGCTAAGACGACAACAATTGATGTTAAACCACATGCAGAGATATTTTATATTTCATGGAACAAAAAAATGAAAAAAGCAATTGTTGGAAAAGAAGCAACAATTCACTGGATTGAGCTCTGTACAACAGATGTAAAAACTGAAACAATTCTTGCTGGAAAAAAGGCACATGCACGGTTTTTAACACTGAGCATTGGAAAAAACATGCATATTTCTGTTCATAACACAGTCCTTCATCAAGCAAAAGAAACAATATCTGATATTATTATGTTTAGCACTCTCAAACAAAGCACTTCTTTCTTACGCGGAACAACTATTATTGAAAAACATGCTTCAGGGATTGCACACCAAAATTTCCAGACAATACTGTTAGATGAAAACTCTCATGCATCTGCATTGCCTGAAATGTTTATCTCTACAGCTGATGTACAAGCCTCGCATCATGCACGCGCTGGCCAGATAAAACCTGAAACCGTATTTTACATGATGTCGCGGGGAATTGATGAAACAACTGCACAACGCATTGTTACACAAAGCCATATTACTGCACTGCTACACCAATATCCTTTAGAAGTGCAACACATACTGTATGATTTACTTCAAAAAAAATGTGGTGAGAATTATGAACATTGAACAGATACGCAAGGATTTTCCAATCCTTAAACGAACAATTAATGGGAAGAAACTTGTTTACTTAGATAATGCTGCAACAACACAAAAACCGCAATGTGTGATTGATGCATTATCTGACTTTTACATAACGCACAATGCAAATATTCACAGAGGGATTCATGCTCTCGGCGAAGAAGCAACAATACTGTATGAAGAAGCACACAAAAAAACTGCAGCATTTATCAACGCTGCATCATGGAGGGAGATTGTTTTCACAAAAAATACTACAGAAGCACTCAACTTACTGGCATACACACTCCCCCAGCTCTGGAAATCTGGAGAGATTATTATTTCACAGCAAGAACACCACAGCAATTATGTTCCTTGGCAGCAGGCTGCACAACGGCATGGATTGAAATTAAAAATATGCTCATTAACCCGCGAAGGAACAATTGACATGAAGAAACTACAGACACTGATAACAAAAAAAACACGCATTGTCTGTCTTGCGCACATTTCCAATGTTCTTGGAGGAATTACTGACATTACAGAAGCAGCAAAACACACACATGCTGTTGGTGCATTGCTCTGTGTTGATGGAGCGCAAAGTGTGCCGCACATGCCTATTGATGTTCAAAATCTAGGCTGTGATTTTTTATGCTTTTCAAGCCACAAAATGCTCGGACCAAACGGCATTGGTGTCTTATACGGAAAAAGAGAATTGCTTGAAAAAATGCCTCCTTTTCTTATGGGTGGCGGCATGATTGATGTTGTTGGCAAAAAAACAACATGGAATGAACTGCCCTGGAAATTCGAAGCAGGAACTCCTGACATTGCAGGCGCTGTTGGGTTTGGCGCTGCACTGGATTACCTAAACAAAATTGGCATGAATACTGTCTGGAATCATGACCAAAAACTTGTGGCTTATGCTCTTGCAAAATTGAAACAAATTCCTGAAATCAAAATATTAGGGCCTGAAAAAAGAAGCAGCGTGATTTCATTTACTCTCAAAGGAATCCATCCTCATGATATTGCAACTGTGCTCAATGAAGAAGGAATTGCTTGCAGGGCTGGCCACCACTGCGCTCAGCCATTGTTTGATGAACTCTGCATTCCTGCTGCTGTGCGCATTAGTTTTTATATTTACAACACTACAGAAGATGTTGATGCATGCATTGCTGCATTACACAAAGCACAAAAGGTGTTTGCATGACTGACATGGAACTTATTTTAGAACATTACAAAAATCCATTGAATAAAGGTATTTTGAAAAAGCCTGACATTACACATAAAGAGAAAAATCCGTCTTGCGGGGATGAGATTGCTATCTTTGTCAAGCTCAAGAATAAAAAAATTGCAGAAATACGATTTGACGGCTATGGCTGCGCAATCTCTCAGGCAGCAAGCTCTCTTATTACTGAATTTGTTAAAGGAAAAACACTTGATGAAGTATTGCAATTAAGCAAAAAAGAGGTTCTTGAACTTCTTGGCATTGATGTTGCGCCGTTACGCATCAAATGCGCAATGCTTGGCCTCAGAGTGTTGCAGCGCGGGATTTTACAATATACAGGCATGAAAAAAACTGATATTTCATTATCAGAGATAGGGTGAAACTATGGCATTAGTAATAAAAAATCTGCAGTGTAAGACAGACAGCAAAGAAATTTTGAACACGCTTTCCCTTACTATAGAAAAAGGAACAGTTCATGTTCTTATGGGACCAAATGGCTCTGGCAAAAGCACGCTTTCTCATGCACTGATGGGAAACCCTGCATATGATGTTCAGGGACACATTATTCTTGACGGAAAAAATATTTCTGCTCTGGAACCCCACGAACGAGCAAAAAGCGGTTTGTTTCTCGGCTTTCAGCATCCAGAAGAAATTCCTGGCATGAAGGTTGCACATTTTTTACGAACAATAAAAAATGCAACTGGAGCTGCTATGGATATTCCTTCATTTCAAAAATTATTGAAAGAGAAAATGGATTTTCTCCAGATTCCTGCTGAATTTGCACACCGCTCTCTGAATCATGGTTTTTCTGGCGGAGAAAAGAAAAAATGCGAGATTCTCCAGATGGCAATTCTTGAACCAACATACTGCATTCTTGATGAAATAGATTCTGGCACTGATGTTGATGCACTGAAAACTATTGCAAAAGGGATTAATGCATTACTAAGTCCAACACGAGGATTTTTAATCATTACCCACTACACACGCATACTGCAATACTTGAATCACATTGATTATGTTCACATCCTTGTTGACGGCACAATTGTACAAACAGGGAAACAAGAGCTTGCTGCAATAATTGATAAAGAAGGATATGAAACATACAATATTTCTGGAGGATATGATGGTATTCATTCACAACATTAATCCTGTGCTTTTGCACATCGGACCTATTGAAATACGATACTACGGCCTTGCATATGTCTTAGGATTTATTCTTGGATATTACATCCTCAGATATTTGTTAAAGAAAAAAAATATTGGCATGAGTGAAGATGAATATGATTCTCTCGTTGTATATATTGCTGTTGGATTATTGCTCGGCTCACGAATATTTTATTTTGTGTTTTACAATTTTGGCATGCTGCTTGATAGTCCTCTGCAGTTTTTCAGAATTTGGGAAGGAGGCATGAGTTTTCACGGCGGATTGATTGGAGTCATAACTGCAGGCTGGCTGTACTGCTGGAAATTCAAGAAAGATTTTTTTGCACTTGCAGATTTAGCAGTTATTCCTGTGATTCTTGGATTAGGAATTGGCAGAATTGCAAACTTCATTAATGGAGAACTCTATGGACGAGTTACATCATTACCATGGGCTGTTGATTTTGGGGATGGGATTGGCAGACACCCTTCTCAATTATATGAATCTGCAAAATGTTTTTTGATTTTTGGCATTCTCTGGTTTATGAAAAATAAAGAACTGAAAAAAGGGACTTTGTTCTGGACATTTGTAACTCTCTATGGTTTATTTAGATTTTTTATTGAATTTGTTCGAGAACCTGATCCGCAACTTGGATTTGTATTATTTGGCATATTTACCATGGGGCAGGTATTGACAGCTATTATGGTTATTGTTGGGAGCATTATGCTATGGAAACTATATAAACCTTAAGTTTTATATATAACCTCAAGAAACAAAAGATTATGACTGTTGATGAGATACTTGTTATTGACGATGATCCTAGCGTTGTTGGACTTCTTGAAGAAGCATTACCTTGGTATACTACCGGGCAAGTTACAACACAACGCGATACTGGTGTTGCAGCACAAGATATACTAAGCGGGATGCGCAATCCTCGAATTATTGTCAGTGATTATGATAATTGCAATGCAAGCGGTGACAAGCAAGGAGGATTAACATTATATGGGCTGCTTCAGAAGGCAGGAAAATTGCCAGCACATTACATTATGATCAGTGGATCCCCTCGAGCAGAACTTCCTCCTCTTCCTGAAGGTGTTGAATTTTTTTCTAAACCTTTACAGCTACAAGAATTGGGAAAAATAATAGAAAAATATGATTAAATTTATTCTGAAACAATCAGTTTTCCATTCATATTTTTTGTATTTGGACCAGAATAGACATTAGAGAAGAATGCAAATGTGCCGTCCTGATCTGCAACAAACTCGATTGTTTTGTAATTATTTTCCTCTAAATACTCATTAATGCCATATGCTGGAAGCACAAAACCGAAATTTGTATCTTTTGCATATGCAATAATCCTGACTGTGTCTCCTTTATTGACCTGCAACAAGTGCGGAGAATATCCTTCTTTTGAAATAGTCATTGTGAATTCTTTTACTGTGATAAACTCTGTGCCAACACGCTCTTCTTTCACATTGCCATATTCAATAACACCGACAACCTGGCCTGTAATGTCATTCTCTACAAACTTACTCTGGCAGGCTGCCAACAACATTAGAACAACAAGACCAAAAAACAGCATTTTTTTCATATACATCACCTTTTTTCAATATTCTGATTATTTGTCTATTTAAAGATTGTCACAATATTTATAAAATACCTCGGCACACATAACATTATGACGACAGTAGTTTAATGGTAGAATATGGGACTGTGGAATGCCATTGCATTGCAGACATCCTGTGGCGGGGGTTCGATTCCCCCCTGTCGTCTATTTTTAAAAAACAACAACCTTTATAAATAAGCGCCTTATTCTGATATGCAACCCGAGTTCGGAAGAGCGCGTTTAGGGTTTCCTAAATCAGTTCTTTAGTTTTTCAGGGCATTACAAAAATGGAACAAAAACTCAAATATTTAGTACGAATAGCAAACACTGACCTTAACGGCAACAAACCTATAGGATATGGCCTCTTGAATATTCGAGGAGTTGGCTTTAGTTATGCAACAATGACCTGCCACCTCGCACAAATCAATCCAATGAAAAAAGCAGGTGAGTTGACTGACAAGGAAGTTTCTCTTATTGAATCTATTATTACAGAACCTGCAAAATACGGCGTGCCTGGATGGATGCTCAACAGACAAAAGGATTACGAATCTGGAGAAAACATGCACTTGCTGGGACCAACAATCAAATTCGTCCAAGACAATGATGTCAGGCGATTAAAGAAAATCAAGGCATACAAAGGTATGCGCCACGCTGCTGGATTGCCAGTACGAGGACAAAGAACACGTTCCAACTTCAGAAAGAACAAAGGAAAAACTGTCGGAGTTATCAAATCTGCAGTTGCAAAAGCAGCAGCAGCTGAAAAATCCGACAAGAAATAAGAAGTGAGCACTCATGGGAGATCCAAAAAAAATCAGAAAAAAATACACTCCGCCAAGCCATCCATGGCAGAAGGCGCGCATTGAATCTGAAAAAATAATTGTCAAAGAATTTGGAGTAAAAAACAAAAAAGAAATTTGGAAAATAGATGCATTTTTGCGAAGCATCCACTCTCAAGCAAAAAGCCTCATTATTGCAACTTCTCAGCAAGCAATGATGGAAAAACAAAACCTTATCAAGAAACTTCAGAAATACGGACTTATCAACGCAGAAGGAACAATTGACCAGATTTTGGGATTGACGCTTCATGACATTATGAACAGACGACTGCAATCTCTTGTTGTCAAAAAAGGACTTGCAAAAACAGTTTCACAAGCACGACAGATGATCACACACAAGCACATTGCTATTGGCGAGAAAAAAATCAGCTCACCAAGCTATCTTGTGACTCTTGAAGAAGAAGGCATGATTACCTATGCACAAAGCTCTTCTTTTTCCAATCCAGAACATGCTGAACGAGCAAAAATGCACGCGTGAACACAATGGAAGAACAACAATTTGAACGAAAACGAGGCCCACTGCGATGGGGCATCTGCCACATTTACTCTTCATACAACAATACTATTATTCATATCACTGACATTACAGGCTCAGAATCTATTGCACGAACAAGCGGCGGGCAAGTGGTCAAGGCACACAGAATGGAAAGTTCGCCAACTGCTGCAATGAGCGCTGCAAAAAAAGCAGCTGATATTGCTTTTGAAAAAGGCATTAATGCAATTCACGTTAAAATCAAAGCACCAGGCGGTCATAACGGACCTCACAATCCTGGACCAGGAGCACAGGCTGCTGTACGAGCATTGTCACGCATGGGTCTGCGCATTGGCATTATCCAAGACGTAACGCCAATTCCGCATGATACTTGCAGAAAGAAAGGCGGTAAGAGAGGAAGACGAGTATAAAATGGAAATTCGCATCTTAGAAAAATCAAAAATGCAAATGTCATTCATGATACGTGGAACTACACCTGCATTCGCAAACACATTACGCAGATTGATGATGGCAGAAGTTCCTACAATGGCTATTGAGGATGTTGAAATTTCCAAAAATAGCTCTGCATTGTATGACGAAACACTTGCACACCGCTTAGGGTTGCTGCCATTAGTGACTGATGTAAAATCATACAGACTAAAAAAAGGAGCAGAAGATGACGGCAGCGCTGCATGCGAAACAACATTGACATTGAAGGCAAAAGGACCATGCACTGTATATGCTTCATCATTAAAATCAAAGGACCCAAAAATAGTTCCAGTCTACCCAGACATGCCATTATGCGTGTTATTGAAAGGACAGGAAATTGAATTAGTTGCAACTGCAATCCTCGGCAAAGGAAAAGAACACATGAAATGGAGCCCTTGCCTTGCATGGTATGGGTATGAACCAACATTGACAATCAATCAAAAAAGCGAACAGCTTGAAAAAATGAAAAAAATGTATCCTCCACAGATATTTGACAAGAACAGCAAGATTGACAAAGCAGCAATCCTTGACAATAATCTTGTTGATGCTGTTGATGGTGTCTGCGAAGATATTATCAAAGTGGAGTACAACGACAAAAATATCATATTTCATATTGAGGCATGGGGACAATTGGACTGCAAAACCATTGTCCAAAAGGCAATAGAGCTCTTTGATGAGCAACTTGAAGACCTAGATCAGAGCCTCAAGAACCTCTCATGAGGAGGTGGCAGAGCCTGGTCAAATGCGCTAGCTTGAGGGGCTAGTCCCTTAGTGGGTGCGCGTGTTCGAATCACGTCCTCCTCATCACAATCAAGGTATACACATGAACGAAAAAAAAGCAAATCCAGAATTGCAAAAGCTGATTGAAATGCTTCGGCGCACTTCAGCAAAAGAAGATGTTGGCACATGGAAATGCATTGCTGCAACACTTGCAGGAAGCACAAAAAAGCGGCCAGCAGTGAACATATCTCGAATCAACAGATATGCTCAAGAGAATGAAGTAATTGTTATTCCTGGAAAAGTTTTGGCATCAGGAGAACTTGACAAAGCTGTGCAAGTTGCAGCATACCAATACTCTGCAGAAGCACGAGCAAAGATTGAACAGGCAAAGGGAAAAGCACTGACATTGTTTGAGCTTATGGAAAAAAATCCAAAAGCAAAAGATGTGCGCATATTGGGGTAAAAAATGATAATCGATGCAACAAATTCCATTGTAGGCAGAATCGCAACAGTTGCTGCAAAACAAGCACTTCTTGGAGAAGACATTGTTATTGTCAACTGTGAAAAAGCATATATTACTGGCGGGAAAAAATTTATTACTGACGATTATCTCAGAAAAAGAAAACAGGGAACATGGGCAACAGGACCATTTTATCACAGACAACCTGACAGACTTGTTCGACGAATAATTAGGGGCATGCTGCCACACAAACAAGAAAAAGGGAAATCTGCATTTAATAGAATTATGTGCTACATCGGCGTTCCTGAAGAATTCAAAAATCAAAAATTTGAAGTCATAGAAAACGCACAAATCTCAAAAGTGCCAAACCTCAAATATATCTCCATCGGCGAGATTTCAAAATCATTAGGAGCAAAGAGGACTGGTGAATAATGTCCAAAATCATACAAACATCTGGCAAAAGAAAAAGTGCAATTGCACGCGCAGTTATCAAACAAGGAAAAGGAATTGTTTTAGTAAATAACAAACCATTATATGCTTTTGAACCTGAAATGATTAAACTTCGCATTCAAGAACCATTATTGCTTGCTGACAAACTTGCAGAGGGTTTAGACATCTCTGTTAAAGTATTTGGCGGCGGAGCAACAAGCCAGGCAGATGCTGCACGACTTGCTATTGCACGAGGATTGGTTGCATATACCAACAGCAGTGCATTGAAAAATACCTATCTTGAATATGACAGACAGCTTCTTGTTGCTGACATCAGGCGCAAGGAGAATGCAAAACCAAACAGCCATGGACAAGCACGAGCAAAAGTGCAGAAGTCCTACAGATGAGGCAAAAATGATAATTCAAATTCGATGCTACAGCTGCGGAAAACCAGTCGCACACCTCTGGGAAGATTATCAAAAAAGAATTGCAAAAGGCGAGGACAGAAAAAAAATTCTTGATTCTCTTGGATTAAAACGATACTGCTGCAGACAGACCATCATGGGACATGTTGATCTCCTCGAAACAGCAGGAAATTTCAGAAAAGCGTAGTAATATTTTTAAATTAATCTTCTTTTCTTTGTACTATGGTGAATTTTAAAGGACTTGAAGATACTGTACAAAAAGCATATAAATCTTGTGTAGGACCTATTGTTATAAATGCATTATCTGGAATAGTAGTTACAACTGCAGTTCTTGATGGTGCAAACATAGGAGAACGATTCCAATCACCACATATGGGTGCAGGAATAGGACTTGTTACTTCAGTTGCAATATGTTATGGAACTTACAGAGCAATCAATAAAAGATACAATCCAGATAATATTCCTTTTGATCCTCTTTATCTCATGTACGCAGTAGTAAGTGGTTATGCTACTTTAATGATGAAAATCTGTTAAAAACAATCACTTTTTTCTTAACAATAAAAAAGCATGCGTAACAATAAACAATATAAACCCTGAGTTTCAGTTATAATCGGAAAGAGCAACTTCTTTCCTGAGTTTTAACAACTTTTTCGTATTGAGGTGATGACTATGGAGATTCCATTAGGATTAAGCTATGACGATGTTCTTCTTGTGCCAAAACATTCGCACATCAGCAGCAGAAAAGAAACAAATGTGTCAACACCTTTAACTAAGACTATCAAACTTAACATTCCGCTTGTGTCTGCAAACATGGATACTGTGACAGAAAGCAAAATGGCAATTGCAATGGCACGGCAGGGCGGAATTGGAATCATTCACCAATTCATGAGCATTGAAGAGCAATGCATGCAGATACGAAAAGTCAAGCGCTCAACAAGCTACATCATTGATGAACCCTTAATTATTGATGAAAACAAAACTGTCGACGATGCCCTTGATTTTATGGAAGAACACGACATTAAAGGATTACTTGTCACAAATTATGAAAAGAAATTTACCGGAATTCTTACACAGCGAGACATACTTTTTGAAACAGATTTCACAAGAAAAATTAAAGATGTCATGACACCACAAGAAAAGGCAATCACTGCTCCTGTCGGCACGAGAAGAACAGAAGCAAAAGAGATTATGCATAGACATAAAGTGGAAAAACTGCCTCTTGTTGATGAACATGGATATATCCGCGGATTAATTACTGCAAAAGATATTCTTGACACCTACAACTACAAAAATGCAAGCAGAGATGCAAAAGGGAGATTGCTGGTCGGAGCAGCAGTTGGTGTCAAAGCTGGCTTTTTAGATAGGGTTGATGCACTGCTTCGAGAAGGAACTGATGTTATTGTTGTTGATATTGCTCACGGCCATAGTGATCTTGCAATTAATACTATCAAAGCAATAAAAGCTCAATATCCTTTAATCCAAATCATTGCTGGCAATGTTGCGACAGCTGAAGGCACTGAAGCACTCATTAAAGCAGGAGCAGATGCAATCAAAGTTGGTGTTGGACCAGGAAGCGGATGCATCACACGCTTAGTTGCAGGAGCAGGAGTGCCGCAATTCACTGCTGTCCTCAACGCTGTTGCTGTTGCAAAACACTACGACATTCCTATTATGGCAGACGGCGGCATCAAACAAAGCGGGGATGTTGCAAAAGCACTTGCTGCAGGAGCAACAACAATCATGTGCGGAAGCATGTTCGCAGGCACAGATGAAAGTCCTGGATTTATTGTCTTCAGAAACAGCAAACGCTACAAAGAATACAGAGGAAGCGCAAGCTATGAAGCAAATCATGCACGACGCGAGCGAGAAACTGGCAAAATACTTAAAGAAAAATTTGATTACACTCCTGAAGGGGTTTCTGGCTACGTGCCATACAAAGGAAGCGTTGTTGAGGTTGTTGATTCTCTTGTCAATGGTTTACGTTCAGGGATTAGTTATTGCGGTGCATCTACTATTTCAGACATGCAAGCCAATGCTTCTTTTGTCCGCATTACAACTGCAGGACTGCGGGAAAGCAAACCACATGATATTGAAGAGAAATGATGAAAACAGTGTTAAGGGTTTTCAGCGACACGTGCGACAAACCCGCGAGCACGCCTGCCGTTGTAGATGCCGCCATCCGCACCGATGCCGAACATATCATAATTGACGCCAAGCATCAGCGCACGCTCAACACTCTTACTAGGTTTACTATTAAAACGCCCTAAGTAAGAATCTTTTCCTGAAATCCATTTTCCAACTTGTTGGATTCTACCACAATCTTCTACTCCCACTAATGCTTGCATTGCTTCACTAAACTGAGAATTTTGATTAAGATCTCCGTTTAGACCGACAATATTTGCTTGTTCTGCACACTCTGACGCATAATCAACATCATGTTTTACTGTATCTAAACCTTCTCGTGCATAGCAAACACGAGTGCTTGTCATCATGAAATATCTCACAAAGTCATCTGCAAACATTGTTCTTACTTCTTCAACAAGTGGTTTTTGAGTTGAATGTTCTCTATTGTCATACAATGCACTCATAACTGCAAAATACAATGAACCTGAAGCAAGCTTCCATTCTCCTTGCTGTGTCATTTGACTCCATTGACCTTGCCTGTGGCTTTCCTCATTATCAAGCAATGTTTTGCTTACATCAACAGTATGAACTCTGCCTTGATACATAACTCCATGAATTCTATACCTGTCATCAAGAGATTCAATAGAAAATTGAGATTGTACTGAAGCTGGAACTTGCTGAGAGACAACAACATCATCTATACTGTTATGAGTCATACAGTAAGGAAGCGTATTTTGATTTATAAAATAAGTGCTATTTTTTAACAAAATCTTCCGGCTTCATCCAAAAAATGCTTTCGCAGTGCAGCGCCTTCAAAATTTTGTAAAGACTATTCTAAAGTCCTGCGTTCCCGAATGGAGCAACCCCTCGCAACGGACTAGACGCCACATGGCATAGAATTTTGACCTTTGGGCGCTGCACTTTATTTTTGGATGAAGCCAAATCTTCCACAAAATATATAAACTATTGTCTATACTATGTCTAGACATGACATTATCTCAAATAACTGTAAAAGAACAGCTTATGAAACGAGTGGTACGCTCTGGGAATGGAGGAGCAGTGTGGGTGCCAAAGACATGGCTTGGGCAAGAAGTAATCGTTATTCTTCCAGAAAAACCCTCATTAAACATGAAAGAAGAGATTCTTTCT
>Ga0233425_10003453_pt1 | contig 28584 bp, 25 predicted proteins | sample Watercolumn_Towu_2_FD_181712 | JGI IMG/M metagenome (GOLD analysis project Ga0233425, IMG submission 181712) | Freshwater microbial communities from Lake Towuti, South Sulawesi, Indonesia - Watercolumn_Towuti2014_140_MG | ecosystem: Environmental > Aquatic > Freshwater > Lake | place...
TCGCGTACGTGGTCGGGGGTGACAACGGCTACGGCCTGAAGCCGGAGCCGGGCATGTTGCTCAACGTGATGGAGGCCTTGCAGGTGCCGAAGGAACGGACCGTCCTGATCGGCGACAGCACGAACGATATCAAGGGGGCGCACAATGCCGGCATCCGGGTCTGCGCCGTCGGCTACGGCATGGGCAACCGTGAGAAGATGGCGGCGTGCGGTCCCGACTGGTTCATCGAACAGCCGGCAGAGCTCATCGAGTTGTTTGAATGACCGAGAACGCGTCGCACGTATCTCGTGAATCGTATCTCGCCGTCAGTAACAAGTTGCAAGACTCAAGTGGTGAGTGGCAAGACACAAGTAGCAAGTACAAAAGTGACTAAGTCGCAGGGTCCGAAACTTGTCGTTCGACCTATCGTTCGACCCAGAGGCTCTCGACGGGGAGGCTCTCGACAGGTTACTTGGCTACTTGCAACTTGTCAGCTTGGTCACTTGTTAACTAGCTCCATGCGTCATCGGCACGCTTCACGCTTCACACTTGTTCTGGTTCTTAGCCTGAGCCTCAGCCTGGGCCTTGACTTGGTGCGGGCGGCTACTGCGGCGTCGGCGCCGTCGTTGGCCGAGCGGGTCATCGAGCATAAGCTGGCCAACGGGCTGACGGTCCTGCTGGTGGAGCGGCACCAGAGCCCGGTGCTGTCCATCAACGTGACCTTCGGCGTCGGCGGGGTGAACGAGCACAACGGAGCCACGGGCCTCGCGCACCTCTACGAGCATATGGCCTTCAAGGGGACGCGCACATTGGGGACTCAGGACTATGAGCGGGAGAAGCCGCTGCTGGAGGAAATGAACCGTCTCAACGCCGCGATCGACAAGCTGCGGGATGAGCTGCGCGCGTCCGGTCAAGAAGATTCCCCGGCTCTCCAACAACTGAAACAGGCCTTCAAGGAAGCCCAGGAGAAAGCCGGGGCCTTGGTGGTGGGCAACGAGATGGCCCTGCTCTACCAGCGTCACGGCGCGGTGGGCCTGAACGCGTCCACCGGAAAAGACGTCACCCGCTATGTCGTGAGCCTCCCGGCCAACCGCCTGCCCCTTTGGGCCGCTGTCGAATCGGACCGGATGGCAAGCCCGGTGCTGCGTGAATTCTACAAGGAGCGGGCCGTGGTCATGGAAGAACGGCGGCTGCGGACCGAGGACAGCCCGAACGGCCTCTTGTACGAGGCCTTTGCAGCCGCCGCGTTTCAGGCCCACCCCTACGGCTTTCCGACCATCGGCTGGGGCTCGGACATCCAGGCGCTCACGCCGGCCGCCACGACCGAGTTCTTCCGCACTTACTATGGTCCTGCCAATGCCGTGATCGCGATCGTGGGCGACATCAATCCCCCGGAGGTCATCGCGCTGATCGAGCGGACCTTCGGAACAATCCCCGGCACCCCCCCGCCTCCGCCGGTGGTCACGGTCGAGCCTCCGCAGCGCGGGGAGCGGCGTGTTGAGGTCGAGTTTGACGCAGAGCCCGTGCTCCTGATCGGCTACCACAAACCGGCTCTGGGCCACCCGGATGACTTCGTCTTCGATGTGCTCGACTCGGTCCTTTCAGAGGGCGTCACGTCGCGCCTCTACAAGCGGCTGGTCCGGGAGAAAAAACTGGCGGCCTCCGTCGGCACCGATTCCGGCTTCCCTGGCATCAGCGCCCCGAACCTGTTCGTGATCAGCGCTACGCCCTTGGCGCCGCATACGACCAGAGAATTGGAAGAGGCGATCGATCTCGAACTGGACCGGCTCAAGACCGACCCGGTGTCGTCGAAGGAATTGGAGAAGGTGCTGAACACCCTGGACGCGGCGCTGGTGCGGTCGCTCCGCTCCAACAGCGGGTTGGCCTCGCAACTGGCCTTCTTTCAGGTCGTGGCCAAGGACTGGCGGTATATCCTGAGGGCGCGCGACCGGATCGCAGCGGTGACACCGACCGACATCCAACGGGTTGCGGCCCGGTATCTTGTGAAATCCAACCGGACGGTGGCCACGCTGGTGCGCGCTCCCTCCGCGAAAAGCAGTGTTGCGGGCGTGCCTCCGCCCGTCGGCAGCGGACCTGCTCCCGCCAAGACTCCGTCGGCCACGCCGGCCCCATGAGCGACGAATTGTAATCGAGGAACGATGAACAGGAAGCCTCCGAGACTGACCCATCAGCCATTGGCTCCTTCGACCAGCTCAGGGCAGGCTCTCGGCCATCGGCCATTAGCAATGATCCCCGTGTTGCTGCTGGCGCTGGTCGTCGGGCTCACGGCTTGGTCTGATTTCGTTGATGCGGCTGAAACAGTTCAGGCTGATCCAAGGCAGATGCAGTTCGAGCCGGTCCGGTTCACCCCGCCCGATCCGGATCGGCTGGTGCTGGACAACGGCATGGTGGTGTACCTGCTGGAAGATCATGAACTGCCCTTGGTGACCGTCACCGCCACGATGCAGACCGGTGCCTGGCTCGACCCGGCCGGCAAGGTAGGCCTGGCCGGCATCACGGGCGTGACGATGCGGACGGGCGGGACCAAGCGCATGACGGCCGAACAGGTGGATGAGGAATTGGAGCAGTTGGCTGCCTTGATCTCGGTCGGGATCGGAACGGAATCGGGCTCCGCCATGCTGGATGTGCTCACGAAGGATCTGCCGCGCGGGCTCCAGATCTTTGCGGACGTTCTGATGACCCCGGCCTTCGATCCCAGGCGTGTCGAGCTGGCCAAGCTACAGGCGATCGAGGGCATCCGCCGGCGCCAGGACCAGCCCCAATCCATCGTGGCGCGCGAGTTCGCCAAGCTGCTCTACGGGCCGACCCACCCGTTCGCTCGGGAGAGCTCGGTGGAGTCGGTGACCAGGATCACCCGCGACGACCTCGTGGCCTTCCACGCCGGCACAGTCCATCCCAACGGGATTATTCTTGGAGTGACCGGTGACTTTGAAAAAGAGGCGATGCTGGCCCTGCTCCGCCAGACCTTCGGGTCGTGGCAGAAAGGCGAAGTGCCCGCCATCGTGCTGCCGCCGGTGAGCGCGGATGAGGCCAGGGCTGGCCAGAAAATCGTCCGGTTCATCGGCAAGGGGACTTCACAGACGCACCTGCGGGCGGGCCATCTGTCCGTAAAGGAAACAGACCCGGACTATCCGGCCCTGTCCATCCTGAACGACATCCTGGGGGGCAGCTCGTTTCGCAGCCGGCTCTTCAACGACGTGCGGACGAAACAAGGGCTGGCCTACTCGGTGGGCAGCGCGCTCCGGGCCGGAGTGCGGGAGCAGGGGGTCTGGTTGATGCGCGCCGAGACCAAGTTGGCCTCGACGCAGGAGGTCGTGAGCCGCTTGGTGGCCAACATGGAACGGCTCCAGGCGCAGCCGGTGACCGACACGGAACTCAGCGAGGCCAAGGAAGCCTTTGTGAACTCCTTCGTCTTCTCCTTCACCAACCCATCCATGATCGTCAGCCGCCTGATCGGGTTGGAATACGACGGCCTCCCGAAGGACTTCCTCCAGCAACTCCGCGATAAGGTCGTGAAGCTCACCAAGGATGATCTGCTCCAGGCGGCCCGCAAGCACCTCCACCCGGACCGGCTCCGCATCCTGGCGGTCGGCCCGCCCGACGCCCTGCCGCAGGTGTTGTCGGGGTTCGGCGAGGTGAAAGAGATCAAGCTTCCGCCGGAAGGGTGAAGATGTGGCCGTGGCAGGAGTCTTCGCTCCGCACCTCCCGCGGCACCCCATCCACGGCACACCGGAGCGGAAGCCTTCTGGAATTCTCTCGCCCACGGTCTTCGACCGTGGTGGCTCGGTCAGTTCCAGCTTTCCTTCTCCGGTTGCCCGGCGGGTCCCCGCCGCTCCGGTGAAGTCGCTCATCCACCTGCCACGGCCACCGATAGAGTAACGCGGCAGGCTTGTGGGAGGGGAGAGGAGATGACCAGGGTCCCTGGTCGGCGCCACCCGCTCCATGCGGACAATGAGAGGTAAATCCGCGCCCATCCCTTCCACCTCCAGCATGAAGAGTCGGAAATGAGTGGCGTGCATATTCAGATTACAGTGGTGCAAGGCAGTATTCTGGAGGTACAAGCCCAGGTGATCGTGAACGCAGCCAACAGTCTGGGCATCATGGGCGGGGGCGTGGCGGGCGTGATCAAGCGGGCGGCGGGCGTGGAGGTTGAGCGGGAGGCCGTCGCACAGGCGCCGATCGCGGTGGGGAACGCAGTGCTGACGTCTGGCGGAAAGACGAAGTTTCGGGGCATTATCCATGCCCCCACGATGGCGCGTCCGGCCATGCGCATTCCGGCCGTGAACGTGGGGCAGGCCACGAAGGCGGCGTTGACCTTGGCCGACGAGCGGGGCTTCACCTCGCTGGCGATTCCCGGCATGGGCACGGGGGTCGGCGGGGTGGCGCATGCCGAGGCGGCGGCTGAAATGGTCCAGGCGATCAGGGCCTTCAAGCCAATGTCGCTTCAGTCGGTGATCCTGGTGGACGTGGATGCAGCGATGGTGAAAGCCTGGCAGGGGCAACTGCGAAAGGCGTAATTCGTCATCCGTCATTCGAAATATACGAAGAATTCGACTGAGATTTTTCCCCACGAATGACGAGTGACGAATAGCGAATGACGCTTATCCTATGCCGCTCGAAGACGACTTCTGCGACATCGTGAAGAAGGCCCGGATGGGGCAGGGACTGTCGGTCGGAGACCTCGCCCAGAAGACGGGCATCGCGGCGGGGGACATTACCACGCTGGAGCGCAACGGACGGGTCCCCACGAAGGCCGAAGTTCAGGCTCTCGCGGCCGCATTGAAGCTCAGGGCTGAACCGCTCATGCAGGTCGTTGACGGCTGGCTGCCGGCCTCGGTGCCGGACACGATGGAGGGCCTGGACACCGTCCATGGCAGCGTCGGCGGCTACGCGGTCAAGGGCTATGTATTGCACGACGGGGGTGAGGCGATATTTGTCGATACCGCCTACAATGCGGAGGCGATGTTGGAGGTCCTGAACCGACGCAAGCTGACGCTCAAGGCCGTCTGTCTGACGCACGGCCACGCCGATCATGCCGATGGCCTGGATGTCATCCTGCAGCATCATCGAGCGCCGGTGTATATTGGGGAGGCCGATCTCAGCCTGCTCGGCTGGCGCCCGCCCCGGGAGCTCATTGTGGCGGCGGAAGACGGGCGAAGGATTCCGGTCGGGCGTCTCGCCGTGCAATGTCTGAAGACACCCGGCCATACGCCGGGCGGCATCTGCTATCGGGTGGAGCAGGGACACCACGAAATCTGTTTTGTGGGGGATACGCTCTTCGCCGGCTCCATCGGGCGGGCCAATCCCTTTTCGCTGTACCCGGTCCATCTGGACTCGGTCCGCCGTCGCGTCGTGACGCTCCCGAACGACACGATACTCCTCCCAGGCCATGGGCCAGCGACGACCGTCGCTGAGGAGTTGGAGCATAATCCATTCGTTGGCGAGCTTGATGGGGCTACTGGGGAGACGCGATGAGTGAAGAACGGCCGGATCGTCTGTTCGGTGATCTGCTGGACGAAGCCCAGCCGCGGTACATCCCTGTGCTCAGCGACGAGCCGCCGGAGCGTCGGCATTTTTCTGAATATGTCTTGCCGATGGGCCTCTTCCTGACCACGGTCTTTACGACCCTCTGGGCAGGAGCCTATGCGACCAGGAGCCAGCCGATGGAGGGGGCCTTCGAGTTTTTGATCACCGAGCCGGCCTCGCTGGTGAACGGCCTGCCCTTCGCCGGCACGTTGCTGGCGATCCTCGTCACGCACGAGCTGGGCCATTTTATTTTGTCGCGTTTGCACCGAGTGCCCGCCTCCTTGCCGCTGTTCATCCCCGGCCCGCCGCACTTCATCGGCACCTTTGGCGCGATCATCCGCATGCGCGGGCCGATCCTGAGCCGGAAGGCCCTGTTCGATATCGGGGTGGCCGGGCCCATCGCCGGCTTCGTGGTGGCGGTGGCGGCCCTGGTGATCGGCCTGCGCCTGTCCCAGGTGGTACAAGCGGAGAACGCCTTCGGGTTGCATCTCGGCGAGCCGTTGTTGTTGCAGTTCGTCTCGTGGCTGGTCCTCGGTCCGCTTCCGGAAGGCGCCGATGTCGTGCTCCATCCGGTCGGGTTCGCGGCCTGGTTCGGACTCTTCGTGACCTCACTCAACCTTATCCCCATCGGGCAGCTCGATGGCGGCCACGTGGCCTATGCGCTCTGGGGATCCTGGCAGCGGACGATCGCCTTGGCGATGCTGCCCATCCTTCTGGTACTGGGGTTCCTGGGCTGGCCCGGCTGGTTCCTCTGGGCCGGGATGGCCGGCTTCATCGGCTTGGCCCATCCGCCGGTCCTGGACCCGGAAGTGGCGCTGGGGCGTATGAGGATCTGGGTGGGCTGGTTCGCGCTGGCGATCTTCGCCCTGACCTTCGCGCCGATCCCGTTCTCAGTGCGCTAGCGGGGCGTACTGGCTGCGCACGCCAAGATAGGCTTTTCCGGTTGCCTCTCATCCACGGATGCGGTGTGTCAAAATTTTAGGAATTGCGCCTCTGGGGTCGACTGTGAGCAGGCTGCGCAAGCACCATTCCTTCATAATTTCGATGGTCACTCTGGGAGAACGTCGGTAGTTTCTAAGAAACGTTTGATATCGAGGGGCGTATCTTGCAAATTCTTCTTCCGCCGAAAAGCTGTGGGCGACTTTGACTCCGAATTCGGCAAAAAGACGCTCGGAGCGAGGCACATGGAAGCTGACGGTTAGCAGTGCGACCTCCTGCATCTTCCATTGAGTCAAGAGTCTGGCGACATGCTCGGCGTTGCCGGAGGTATCCAGGGACTGCTCCTCGAGTTGCACGGCTGAGCCTGGAATATCGGGAAACCGTTTGAACAGGTAATCGCGCATAGTCGCGGCTTCGGACGGCCATGTCGGTCCAGCCGTGCGCCCCGAGGCGATCACCAGGAGGGGAGTCACATTGGCTTGATAGAGGAAGCCAGCAGCGAGTGTGGACAGCCGGGATTCGATGCTGAGCTGTAATTTCCGGTTGTCACCGGACATTCGCCGAGAAGGATATGCGCGCCAGTTCTTGCCGAGGACAACGAGAGCTTCGTAGAGCACTGGAGTTGTGTTTACCTAGTGCTGGGCCTTCTCGATCTTGGCCCACGAATCCCGGAGCGGCACCGTTCGGTTGAAGACGAGTTTGCCTGGCGCTGAGTCTGGGTCCACGCAGAAGTAACCCTGCCGTTCGAACTGGTACCGGCTGCCGGGGGGCGCCCCGGCGAGGCTTGGCTCCACCAGACAGCCGGTCACGCGCTCCAGCGAGTGTGGATTGAGATTGGCCGTATAATCCTGCCCCTCCTGGGCATCGTCGGGATCAGCCTTTACGAACAGCGACTCGTACAGACGGATTTCGGCCGGGAGGGCGTGGGTCGCCGAGACCCAGTGGATCGTCCCCTTCACCTTACGGCCTGCTTGGGAAGACCCGCTGCGCGTCTCCGGGTCGTAGGTGCAGCGCAGCTCGACCACCTCGCCGGTCCGCTCATCCTTCACCACCCCTACGCACTTGATGATGTAGGCATAGCGAAGGCGGACTTCCTGGCCGGGCGCCAGGCGGAAGAACTTCTTCGGCGGGACCTCGCGGAAATCGTCCTGCTCGATATAGACCACGCGGGCAAATGGCACGTTCCTGGTTCCCGCGCTAGGATCCTCCGGATTGTTCACGGCCTCCAGTTCTTCCACCGTCCCTTCCGGGTAGTTGTCGATGACCACCTTGAGCGGCCGCAGCACGCCCATCACGCGCGGCGCCCGGCGGTTCAAGTCCTCTCGGATGAAATGTTCGAGCAGCGCCATCTCGACGACCCCATCCCGCTTCGCCACGCCGATGTGCTCGCAGAAGGAACGGATCGCCTCGGGCGTGTAGCCCCGCCGCCGCAGTCCCTTGAGGGTCGGCAGCCGGGGGTCATCCCAGCCGGCCACGTGCCCCTTCTCGACCAAATCCAGCAGCTTCCGCTTGCTCATGACCGTGTAGCTGAGGTTGAGCCGGGCGAACTCGATTTGCCGGGGTCGGCACGGGGCGTCCGCTTGCTCGACCACCCAATCGTACAGAGGACGGTGGTCTTCAAATTCGAGCGTGCAGATGGAATGGGTGATGCCCTCGATGGCGTCGGAGAGCGGATGGGCATAGTCGTAGGTCGGGTAGAGACACCACTGGTCGCCTGTCCGGTGATGGGTCGCGTGTCTGATGCGATAGAGGGCCGGGTCTCTCATGTTGATGTTGGGTGAAGCCATGTCGATCTTGGCCCGCAGCACATGGGCTCCGTCCGGAAACTCCCCGGCCTTCATCCGCGCGAACAGGTCCAGGCTCTCTTCGACGGGGCGGTTCCGGTAGGGACTCTCCTTGCCCCGCTCGGTCAAGGTGCCACGGTGGGCGCGCATCTCGTCGGCGCTCAGACTGTCCACGTAGGCCTTGCCCTTTTTGATCAGGTGCACGGCATACTGGTAGAGCCGCTCGAAATAGTCCGAAGCGTAAAACAGCTTGTCGCCCCAGTCGAACCCCAGCCAGCGCACGTCGGCCTGGATCGCCTCCACGTATTCCACTTCTTCCTTGGTGGGGTTCGTGTCGTCGAACCGCAAGTGGCAGACGCCGCGGAATTCCTGGGCGATCCCGAAATTCAGGCAGATGGACTTGGCGTGCCCGATGTGCAGGTAGCCGTTGGGCTCCGGGGGAAAGCGGGTCACGATACGCCCATGCTTGCCGGTCGTCACATCCTGCGCGACGATCTCGCGAATAAAATTGCCTGCCGCCGAAGACTCGGGGTTGGTCATCGGAATCGATCCTTCTTCATGTCAATCAACGGCTCTTTCCGTTTTGGTAGTTCTATCACAGACGAGGGGAAAGGAGAAATACGCGACTTTCATAGAAGGCTGGAGGCAGCCGTCGTATAATCTGCGGAAGGTTGGGCAGGTCGGCATACGGTGCCTGAGCATGATGGCCGGATTCTTCCAACGATCCGTCACGACGACACAATGGGGGCTGGTCGTCACGCTGCTCCTGGTCCATCTGCCTCTGACCGCTGGCTGCGCCAGATGGTATTTTCGTGAGGTGCCGACGCCGCCCCAGCGGCCCATGAAACACAGCTTGCAGACCTGGCCCTATCGCGAATACTGGACCGGCGTGATCTTCAACGGCGAGAAGGTCGGGCTCACCCATCTGGCTCTGGTCCCGCCCGCTGAGGCGGGAGGTCTATACGAGCTGCGCTCCGAGGCGCTCCTGGCGTTTCACTTTCTGGGATTCAACAAGCACGTGACGCTCAAGGCGCAGGATTGGGTCGCCGACGATCTCCGCCTCGAGCGGTTCGCCCATGAATACGATCTCGACGGCAACAAGATGAAGCTGGCGGGCAGGGTCGAGAACGGACGGTTGCTCGTCGAGCGGGAAGCCGGCGGCCGGACCAGCCAGGAGACGATCTCTGTTGCCGACGCGCTCTACCCCACCAGCGCCATAACTCTCTACCCGACGTGGCAAGGGCTTGAGGTGGGAAGGCAATATGCCTATCAGGTCTATGACGGCCAACGTCAGGAGGTGGCGCTGGTATCGCAATCTATTGAGGCCTACCAGGAGAGCGACCTCTATGCCGGACGCGCCTTTCAAGTCGTCACGACGATGGATGGCCAGGAGCAGACCACTTGGTTGAACGAGCAGGGGGAGCCGGTGCTGGAGATGGCCTGGAAGGGGATTTTGATCTCCACGCTCGAAAGCGAGCAGCAAGCCAAGGCCTATCTGGCCCAGGCCAGCCTGAACAAGCGGGACGTGCTGGTGGAATTCAGTCGGGTGCGCACGAGCAGACCGCTGTTGCACCCCCAAGCGGTCAGGATGCTGCACATTGCCATCCAGGGACTCCCCGATACGTTTCCCGTGCCCTCGGATCACTGGCAACAGTGCGGACGAGACCAGCAGACGAAGGAAAGAGTCGAATGCGTCCTTCGTTCAGCCGAGCCTCCCTCGCCGGCTCCGCCGCCCGATGCGCTGAATCAGTCCCTTCAGCCTTACGTGCAACCGACGGCCTCCATCGACAGCCGGCATCCGCTCGTGCTGGGGACCGCGCGGGACATCGTCGGGTCCGACTCCGATCAGGTTGCGGCGATCAGGAGCCTCGTGGTCTGGCTCCGGCAGGAGATCGAGCAGACTCCGGTGGACGTGTTCTCCTCGCTCGAGGTGCTGCAGGGGCGCAAGGCGGAATGTCAGGGATTGGCCTTGCTCTACTCAGCCTTTGCGCGGAGCCTCGGGATTCCCACGAAGGTGACGAACGGGCTGGTCTACTCGCAGGAGCTCGGCGGCTTTCTGTACCACACCTGGGCCGAGAGCTACGTCAATGGGGAGTGGCTGCCTGTTGACCCGACCTTCGGCCAGGTTGGCGTGGACGCCACCCATATCAAGCTCCTGGAGGGTGAACGGCTTGCTGACCTCCTGCCCCTCGCAGACATCGTCGGGAGGGTGAGCATAGAGATTCTGTCGTCCCAGCCGTCTTAGCAGGATGTTGAAATCAGGTTGCACAGAGCGGGGAGTGTGAAGGCGACGATCAATCTGCCGGAGTGAAGGGAGGGTACGCGTGAAGGGGAACAACTACTGGTCGGCGACGTTCGTGATCGGTCTTGCAGTGGTCATGGTCCTGTCATGTCCGACGGGGGCCGTCGGTGAGGCGTCCGTTCCTTCTCCAGCCGACACCGAAGCGGCTTGCGCCGGCGGTTTCCGTGGCAAGCAACTGACCCCCAAGGTGCTTGGGCAGGTCCTGGAGGCCCATGCCCGATGGCTCGAAGATGCCCTCGATCCGAAAGGCAAAAAAGCGAACCTCTGCAAAGCCGACCTGAGAGGAGCCCAGTTGCGCGAGGCGAACTTGGAGCGGGCGGACTTGTCCGGGGCGGACCTGCGCGGGGTAAACCTGCAAGACGCGATCCTGAGCGACGCGGACCTCTACGGGGTCAATCTGCAGAAGGCGAACTTATCCGGGGCCGATCTGACCAACGCCGACCTCCGCAAGGCCAACCTGGCCAAGGCCAATCTGCAAGAGTCCACGTTGGCGGAGGCGGCCCTCTTTGGAGCCAACATGGCGAAGGCCAACCTTCGCGGCGCGGACTTGGAAGGTGTCCGTTTGTACGGAGCGGACCTGCGGGAGGCCGACCTGCACGAAGCCAATCTCGGTGATGCGCACCTGTACGCGGCCAATCTGAAAAAAGCCGACCTGTCCGGGGCCGACCTGACCGACGCCGATCTCCGCAAAGCGCATCTGGACAGGGCGAACCTGTCGCAAGCTGTTCTCAAGGAGGCCAACCTGACCGGCGCCAACCTGGAGGGGGCCACGCTCCAGGAAGCCGACCTCTTCGCTGCCATCCTCACGAATACGATTCTGTTCAAGGCCAACCTGCGGGGAGCCATTTTGTCCGAGTCCGACCTGTCGAACGCGAACCTACGTGAGGCGAAGCTCCAAGGAGCAGGCCTGGCCAGGGCCAATCTGGAGGGGGCCGACCTGGGCAAGGCCGACCTGCATCGAGCCAATCTTGGCCTGGCCGTCCTGTTCAAGGCCGATCTGCGCGGCGCCAACCTGCGCGAGGCCACCCTGCCGCAAGCGGTCCTGTTCAAGGCCCGACTCGTGGGAGCCGACTTGCGCGGTTCGTCGTTGGAAGAGGCCTACCTCTCTGAGGCCGACCTCGAACGAGCCGATTTGACCAACGCCAATCTGGAGGGAGCGAATCTGGTCAAGGCCAACCTGCGCGGCGCCGATTTCCAGAACGCGAACCTCCGCCATGCCAATCTGCACGAATCGGAGCTGAGCCAGGCAAACCTTGACTCGTCGGTTCTTGACGGAGCCGATCTCAGCAAAGCCGTAGGGCTGACCCAAGGGCAGCTCAACCGAGCGTCCGCGGGAGAGGACACGAAACTCCCCGAAGGGCTCGAACGGCCGAAATCCAAGTAGGTCCGGCTTGAGGCGGTTCCCAGACTCTCAAGGCTCGCCGGCCTGGCTTTCCTTCGCCATGCCGCTTGTGACCCTGGATTCAAAACAGCTCTGGCAGAGGTGGGTCTGCTTGTCGTGGGAGGTGTAGAAGACGGTCAAGCTGCCGGCGCCGCAGTCGGCGCAGGTGGCCGGCCCAATCCAGCGCGGGTCCGGAGGTAAGAAGAGCGCGACCCGGCAGCTCATCGGTTCTCTCTCGCTCCCGTGTTCCTGCTCAAAGAAGCAATCCCTCACGGAAGAGTACGCAGATCGCTCGCAGGAAGGCAAGCCTGGGCATTCCAGACCTATGCCCGGCAATCCTTGCCGAGTCCTTTCCTCCATTCCTAGCGGTTCATCCGAATATGATGCGGATTCATGGCCCCTCGCCGGGGTACGGGAGTTGCTCATCCCAGGGGCATGGCCCGGTGGTCAACTCCAGCGTTCACTGGAGGCACAGGAACTATCCGCGCGTGGAGGAGGCCACCAAGAAACACTGGAGGGGTTTCTCGGCGGGCGACAAATTCGAAAAATCGTAAAAGAGCCCGCCGTTCAACCGAAGGTTGGTATGGAGGATGAGCTATGCGACCGACAACGTCAGCCCTGCTCGCCCTCGCGGTCTCGTGGGTGAGCGTCGGCAGCGCTTGGGGGCTCGAGTTCATGGCTGATCAGATCACGCGCATCAACGGGCACAGCCACAAGGCCAGTGTCCTGTACCGGGATGACATGTGGCGTCTGGAGCACAGGGATGCCGGGCCTGTCAATGTCACGATCGTGCGGAAAGACAAGCAGGTGATGTGGTTTCTGCTGGCCCGGGTGAGACATTTCAAGACCCTGCCCTATGATCCGGAGCAGGCGCCGAAAGTCAGCGAGCGGCTTGAGGGTGAATTCATGCGGGAGGTCGTCGGCACGGAAATCTTGGAGGGTCATCCCACGACGTTGTACGAGGTGACGACGAGAGAACAGGATAAGGATGTGACCTACTATCAGTGGCTCGCGACGGACATCCACTTTCCGCTCCGGCTGGCCCGCAAAGACGGGAGTTGGACCGTGGAGTACCGGAATGTGAAGCTCCGAGCCCTGCCCGTTTCCCTCTTCCAAATCCCGCTGAGCTATTTGCCGCTGGAGGAATGGGAGAGGGTCAAACAAGACAGCCCATCCAAGCTGCCGATGTAGAGGAAAAGCCTGCGACGACCATCATCCCCGGGAGTTTCCCCTGTACTGCCTCCACATGTCCGCAATCGGCGCGGCCAGCAGGACCAGCGCCACGGCGAATAGCGGCCAGTTGAACCAGGTCGGCTGCATTTTCTGAACGGCCTCGTAGCCTTCGCCAGCCACCCGGATGGCGTCGGCCATGAAGACATAGAGCGCCACCAGTGCGCCGGCGAGGCTCAACCCCCAGGACCTTCGTCCCGGCCACAGTGAACGTTGCCCCTGCTGGAGCTGGCTCATCATGGTGCCGGCCACGACCATCAAGCTCGCGATGAGAACCGGAGCCAGCACCGGCCCCCACCAGGGGAGGGGAATCAGAAACAGGACATCCCAGTCCATCACAGAGCCGGGCCAGCCGGTCAGGGGCACCAGGAAGACATAATAGAAAATGTCCCAGACGCCGAAGGCGATAAGGAAGTAGCCGAAACGGGTGCGCCCGGTCTGTCCCGCCAGCCATCCCACCGCGATCAGCATGGCGATGGTCGCCGCTTCTCTGACTATTTCCGTCTGGATCACCCATGCCGGGACCTCCAAGGGGCTTGGCATATACGGATCGGGCCTGTCGAGGAGCGCCCGCAGGTAGGCCACCACCGCCGACTCCACCAGCGCCATGGCCAGGGCGTAGAAGATGACAGCGGCCCAACGTTGTGTGTCCTTCATGGTCTCCGTGCGTTCTCCCGAGGGGTCCACCGCTGCTCTTACGGCTCCCAGAAGTATTTCATCGAGAATCCGGGATAGATGGCGTCCACGTTGTTCTGCCCGGCTATCGTGAAGAGGACCCCCGCCGATGCGACAAAGTCCTGGGTGAACTTGTACTCCACGGCTGCTGCCGTGCCGATCAGCGAGAAGGTCTTGAACTCGGTGTTGATGGCGTGGCCGTCCAGCCGGTACGGTAGCCCTTGCTGGGCGACAAAGTCCAGGATCAAGCCGAAGCCGCGCTTGGCATTGACGACGTACTCGATGCCGACGCGGGCATCCAGGATATCCCCCGGATAGGTCGTCTTGCCTCCTTCGCTTCCCGGAGCACTGTAGGTATACATCACCATGCCGCTGAGACGGAAGGGTTCCAGGTTCTTCCTGATGATGGGGCCTTCGGTGAAGGAGAGGGAACCGGCCCGCGTGATGGGACGGGGCGTGATCGGCACGAAGCCGCCGGGAATCTCATGCGTGCCGGCCCAGCGGCTGCCCGGCAGCGAGATCCGGCTGTAGGTTCCGATCGAGGGCCGCCAGGTCTCCGGGTCCTGCACGACGAAGCGAGTCTTCATGATCAGCCCGATGTCGTCGAGCCCGGTGGCGTTGGCCCGACCGGAGCCTGAGCCGCTCAGCCGATCGGAGTCCCAGGAGATCATGGCGGCGCTGATGCCGACCGACACGTGGTCGGTCAGGCCGTAGAACAGGACCGCGCCGGGAACGATGACGTCCTGGTGAAAGGACGTCCCCGACCCGGTGGGGGACAGAGAGCTGCCGAACCGCCCGTTCGTGATTTGCCCGTAGGCGAAGGACCAGAGCAACCACCGACCCTTCGACTGGAGGTCGGCCGGAGACACGAGCAGAGGCCCGTGGGTCTGCGGGTTCCAACTATGCCGGAACTTCTGCATCTCCTGGTCGGAGGGGAACCAGTCAAACGCCAGTGTGCTCGCCGGACTGGCCAGCATGAAGAGGGCGACGGCCGCAAAGTGCCAAACCGGATGCGTCCGCCCCATCCTCCTGTCATCAACCCTGATCATGGCCTCGCATGATTCAGCAGCCGGGTCGAGATTGCAAGGGAAGAAACGATGGCGGACGAAGAGGGCGCAAGCTTGCTTGCAGAGCAAGGCCTGTCTAAGATAAGCCCTCGTGCTCCAAGGATGGGCGGCAGGGGCGGACGGGTGGTTCAGGTTGGAGAAGGGCCGTCATGGCAGAGCTTGATCCCAGAGAAGGGCCGGAGTTCTTTCTGAACGTCCCGTCGAAGCTGGACAATCCCTACGCAGACTTTGCCTATTTCCGCCGGCACCGACCGGTCTTCTACTATGAACCGATGAACACTTGGTTCATCTTCCGCTACGAGGATGTCGAGCGGCTGTTTATGGACCCACGACTCAGCTCGAAGCGCATGGGCGCGTTCATCGAAGGGGCGCCAGCGGACATGCGGGAAGAGGTCAGGGGATTTACCAGGATCTTCGAGCGGTGGGTGTTGATGCTGGATGGCCCGGAGCATAGCCGCCTACGCAAGCTCCTCCACCGGGGCTTCAGCCCGCGCGTGGTGGCGACGTTCCAGGAGATGATCACAGGGCTTGCCACCGAGTTACTGGATCGCGTGCAGGGTCGCAGCGCGATGGATGCCGCCGCGGATTTTGCCCACCCCTTGCCGGTCATGGTCATTTGTGAGTTACTCGGCGTGCCCAGGGGAGAACGGGACCGGGTCATGCACTGGGCCGACAGCATCGCCGACTTCTTTAACGACCTCCCCATCACCGCCCGGAACACCCAGCGGTTCAAGGGTAGCAGCGAGGAGATGATCGCCTCCGTGCGCGGGCTGATCGCCGAGCGCCGTGCTGCTCCGAAAGAGGATTTCCTCAGCGAACTGGTGCAGGCTCGAGAGGACGGGCAGGGTCTGACCGAGGAAGAAATCCTGGCCAATTGCATCGTGCTGCTGATCGCTGGGCACGAGACGACGCGCAACCTCATCGGCAACGCGGTCTATCTTCTCCTGACCCATCCGGAGCAACTGACTAGGCTTCGTCGAGATCCCTCGCTTTACAGGAACGCGATTGAGGAAACGCTGCGGTTCGAATCAGTGCATCCCATGATGCCCCGCATCGCGGCGGAAGACCTCACGCTGCACGGACACCAGATCAGGAAAGGTCAATTCGTGTACCTCTGCATGGGCTCAAGCAACCGAGACCCCGACCGTTTCCCCGATCCGGACGTGTACGACATCACCAAACAGCCGGACAAGCATCTGGCCTTCGGCATCGGTCCGCACTTTTGTTTGGGGGCGCCCCTGGCCAGACAGGAGGCCCAAATCGCCCTCCAGACACTGTTCACCCGCATGCCGAACCTCAAGCTTGATGAGCGTCGGCCTCCGCAATGGCAGCGCATCGCCAACCTGCGCGGCCCTCGGTCCCTGCCAGTAGTTTTTTAGAGAGTGAGCCGCGTTTTAGGGAAGGTGATCAGCCGGCTTGCTGGGCGGAAGAGGATTCGGCCGGGGTCGGGGCTTCCCACCCTCCGCCCAACGCCTTGAAGAGGCCGACCATGTCGGTCAACCTGGCCCGCTCGGTCTGGACGAGCAGGGTCTCCGCGTTCAGCATCGTCCGTTCCGCGTCGAGCACGTCCAAGTAATTCACGAGCCCCTCGCGATAGCGGATCTGCGCCAGCTCCAGCGCGGTCTGGGCCGCCGTGACCTGTTCGCGCTGTCGGTCCCGCTGCTCGGTCCTGGCGCGGATCGAGACGAGCAAGTCGGCCACTTCGCGGAAGGCGTTCAGGATGGTCTGCTGGTAGCTCTCCAGCATCTGCTCGTAGCGCGCCTCGGCCGCGTCCAGTCGGGCGACGTTGGTGCCGCCGAGAAAGATCGGGAGCGTGATGGACGGCCCGATGGTGTACGTGCGGCTGTTCCCCGTGAACCAGTTGTTGAAGTCCACGGTCTGCAGGCCGCCCTGCCCGGTGATCGAGAGCGAAGGGAAGAAGTAGGCGCGGGCTTCCCCGATGCGGGCGTTGGCCGCGATCAACGTGCGCTCGGCCTGCAGGATGTCGGGCCGCCGCTCCAGCAATTGCGAGGGCAGGCCGACCGGAATCTCCGGCTGAACGACCACCGTCCGGAGCGGTTTCGCGTCCAGCGCGAGCGAGCCCGGCTGCGAGCCGGTCAAGACTTCGATCCGGTGCAGCTCGATGGCCCGCAGACGTTGCAGTTCCGGGATCTGCGCCGCGCTCTCCGCCGTCAGGACTTCGGCCCGCTTGACGTCCAGCTCGGAGGCCAGCCCGACCGCCGCGCGACTTTGGATGATCCCGAGTGAGTCCCTGCGCAGGGCCAGGTTCTTTTCGGCGATGGCGACTTGCTCGTCCAGCTCGCGCAGGCGGAAGTAGGCTTGGCCCAGGTCGCTGATGAGGGACAAGGCCACGGCCCGGTGATCCTCCTCCAGCGCCACGGCTTCGGCTGAAGCTGCCTCCAGCCCTCGCCTGATGCGTCCCCAGAGGTCCAATTCCCAGCGCAGGTCGGCGGCGGTATTGTAGAGGTTGAAGCCCGTGCCGGGAGTCGCGAAGACCTGGGGCCCGATGCGCTGGGGCGAGGCGAGCGCGAGGCCGGCCAGCGTGTTGGGCGAGATTTCGATCCGGCTGTAGCTCGCGCTGACGTTGACCTGCGGGTAGAGGCCGGCGCCGGCTGCCACAAGCGTGGCGCGCCCTTCCAGCACGCGGGAGGCCGTGCGCCGCACGTCGTGGTTGTTTTGCAGCGCCTTCTCGATCAAGCTGTTGAGCTCCTCGTTCCGGAATTCCTGCCACCAACGGGCTTCGGGCAGCTTCTCGGTGGAGACCGTCACGCCGGCCGCCTGGCCGCCCGCCATCTGATCCCAAGCCGGAGGCACCGGGATGTCCGGTTTCCGGTAATCTTGTCCCTGTACGCAACCGGCCAATACCAGGATGTTGAAAAAGACCCCCAGCTTTGTTCTCAGTCGCTCGCTCCCCTCAACGTACTTCTCCAGTACGCCTCGGGGCTCTCGCTCCCTGCGGCCGCGCTGAACGGTCTTTTTGAACATCCTGAAGGGTTTTCTACCGGAGAATCTTGTCATGGTGTGCAGTATGAGATCACTTACCCTTGGGCGCCGGCGTCTCCCGCTCGATAAACACGTCCACCTGCTGTCCCGCATAGACGGGGAAGGCGGGCCGCTCGAAGCGGTAGATGATCTGGAGCACGCGGGTGTCCACCCGTTCGGTATTGTCCCCCGTCAATGACTTCTTCGGCACGATGTAGGGCTCGATCCGTGCGAATTGCAGCGGGATCGACTGAGTGGTGAAACCCTTGAGATAGGCCACTCCAGGCGCGCCTGCCTTGACCAGTGGCGCGTTCACCTCGTCCACATCGGCGCGCACCTGCAACCGTTGTGTTTCGCCCAGGAGGATCAGCGGGTCCGTGGCTCCGACTATGGCATACTCGCCGGCCCGCACGTTCACCTGGAGGATGGTCCCGGCACGGGGCGCGCGCACCGTGAGGCGTTCCAGCAGGATCGTCGTCTCGTCCCGCTGGGCGACGGCCTGCTCCAGGTCGGCCTGGTTGCGGACCAGCACGCGCTTGTTCGCTTCCATCGCGTACCAGGTGCGCTTCACGTCGTCCTCGCTGATCGCGCGGCGGTCGTGGACGGCCTGGAGCCGCTTGTACTGGACTTCGAGGTCTTCCAGACGCTGCCGCTGCTCGTCGATCCGCGCCCGCGCCGGCAGGATGGCCGCTTCGCGGACGCCGAGCTGCGCGCGCAGCTCGCGGTCGTCCAGTTGCAGGAGCGGGGCGCCCTCCGCCACCTGATCTCCCACGACGACGAAGACCTTGGTGATGAGCCCGGCCACGGGCGGTGCGATCCGCACGTTCTCGTTGACCGCCTCGATGATGCCGGCTGCCGCCACCGTGGAGACGTAGGGGCTCTGGGGCGGGGGCTCAACCGGCGGCGGCATCGGTTCCTTCTGACGGGCCGCCATCAGGACCCAGACCGTGAAGGCCATCCCTGCGAGCGCAAGCCAGAGACTGATCCGCTTCAGAAGGATCATGGTTGGGCCTCCGGTCCTGCCGCCTCCGGCAATCCTCGCACGCCGGTCATGCCGAGCGGATGCAGCGGCGCGGTCGGTGCGGCGCGAATCCCCACGATGCGGCCGTCGGTCAGCTCGGCGATCCGGTCGCCGTAGTGGAAGACCCGGCTGTCGTGCGTGACGACGATCACGGCCCGGTCCGGCGCGCGCCCCACGTCCCGCAGGATGGCCATGACCTTTTGCCCGTTCTCCCCGTCGAGCGCCGCCGTGGGCTCGTCGCAGATCAGGAGGCGGGGCTCCGCCACCAGCGCGCGGGCGATGGCTACCCGCTGCTGCTGCCCGCCGGAAAGGTTGGCGGGCAGGAACTCGGTGCGGTCGCCGAGCCCGACGCGAGTCAGCATCGCCTGCGCCCGCTGGAGCGCGTCGGCCCTGGATGTCCCGGCGATGAGCAGAGGCACCGCCACGTTCTCCGCCGCGGTGAGGGCGGGCAGCAGGTTGAACTGTTGGAACACGAAGCCCATCGTCTCCCCGCGGAACCGCGTCTTTCTCGCGCCGGACAGTGCGTGCAGCGGCACCCCCAGAATGTCCAGCTCGCCCTCGTCGATCTCCAGGATGCCGGCGATCGCGGACAGGAGGGTGGTCTTGCCCCCGCCTGATTCCCCCACGAGCAGCAGCAGCTCGCCCAACCGCACGTCAAGGTCGATCCCTCTCAGGACCGTGACTTTGGCGTCACCCCTTCCGAACGACTTGATCACGCCCCGGACCTTGACCGCCGCCGCATGGGACGGCGCGATCGGCTCCGACTCGTCCCGTGTCTCGATCTCCATGCCGCTCACCTGAAGACGATCGCCGGCTCGACCTTGGCCAGCTTGATGATGCTGATCGTGGCGGAGAACGTGCAGATCGCCAGCAACGATCCGAACACCAGCGTCAGCAACGGCCAGGTTTCGACAAACGGCAGTTGCCCTTCCGAAGCCGTCACCGCCCCGAAGAGCGTCGCCAACCCGATGCCCACGCCGTACCCGATGACGCCGACCGTGAAGGCTTGCAGGATGATCATGCGCGCCAGCGTGAAGGTGCTGGTCCCCATCGCTTTCAGCGCGCCGAACTGCTTCAGGTTTTCGACCGTGAACAGGTAGAAGGTCTGCCCGGCGATCGCCATGCCGACGATGAATCCCAGCACGATCGTCGTGCCGAAGTTGATCCCGATGCCCGTGTTCTTCAGGACCCATTGGATCGTCTTCCACCCGAACTCCTCCTGGGTGAACGCGCCGAGGCCGGTCTGCTCCCTGATCCGTCTGGTCACCTCTTCGACCGGCTCCCCGTCCTTCGCCTTGGCCAGGACGTAGGACAGGACCCGGCGCTCGGGGGGCGCGTAGATGATGGCCCGCTCGAACGTGGAATAGACGGCCGGGATGTTCTGGAAGTCCTTCTGGATGTTCGCGATCCCCACGACGCGCGCCTTCTTGTCGTTGATCTCGAACACGGTGCCGACTTTGATGACGTCCGGCCCGCCCATCCGCTCGACGGCCCACTGGTCCACCACGACCGCGTCCGGCGTCCGCAGGTCCTCGATGCGCCCCTTGTGCATGAGCGCCGGGCGGCCGATCAGGGTGGCGGAATCCAAGCCGACCAGGGAGATGCGGTGATATTCGCCGTTGGTCAGCCTGGCCCGCACGACGCCCTTGAAGAGCGGCACCGCCCATTCCACGCCCGGCACGGTCCGCACCCGCTGCACGCTCGTATCCGCGACCGGTTTCACCTCTTCCACCTGGCTGATGTTCGGGTCGGCCACCCAGATCTGTACGTTCAGGTTGCTGATGCCGGACTGAGACCAGATCATCAGGCCCCAGAAGATCGAGCCCTGCTGCACGATCAGCATGACTGCGAACGAGAGGCCGCAGAGCAGCATCAGGTACTTGGCCCGGTCGCCGAACAGCATCTTGAGCGCGACGTAGTTCATGCCGGGTCTTCTCCGATCCCGTCCCGATAGTCAGGCGGAAATCCCACGACCCGGGGCGCGCGCGGCAGAGCCGGCGTGTCGTGACGATGGAAAAAGAACGTGCAGAGCCTGGCGACCGGACAGCCCCGCTCCAGCGCGACGGTCCAGAAGCGGCGCACGTGCTCCCCGTCCGCATGCTGCTCCTCGTCCCACAGCCGGAACGGGCCGGGGAACTGGCTGGCAAAGGTGATCCCGCGGGCGGCGAGCCGGTCGGTGAGCCCTTCCACCAGGAATTCCAGGACATCGCCGCACCACCCGAACCGGCGCCCGCCGGCGGACCGGTCGCCCGACGGCAGGATCTGCGCCTGCCGTTCGTCCAGATATTTCTCCACGGCCTGGCTCAGCGTTTCCGGAGTCATTTCATTCTTAGACAGGTCCATAGCTGGGCCTTTTAGAGCACAGACGATGCCAGGAGGGAGCCTGTCCCTGACCGGCTCGCTAACCCGTTGAGATATGAAGTCCGAGGCGACTAAGGCAGTTGTGAGGATGCTTCGGCTGGTCCGCTCAAAGTGCCCGGATGCGGGCGGTCCTGCTGATATATGGGCAGATCGTCAAGGTCGGGGCTTGGAGGGTTTTCTGATCCCGAGCTTCTTCATCCGGTGCTGGAGCGTGGAGCGCTTCATCCCCAGACGGGCGGCCGCTCCGTTCGCGCCCGCCACGACCCAGTTGGCATGATGGAGCGTGTCCACGATATGTGTCCGCTCCGCTTCGGCCAGCGTCTTCGGGCCTTTCACAGACCGGTCGGACGAGGGAGCGCCGTCATGCTCCAATTCCTCGATGGTCAGGACGGACCCCTGGGACAGGATGACCGCCCGTTCGATCAGATGTTCCAGCTCGCGCACGTTGCCCGGCCAGCCATAGGCGGTGAGCGCCTGCAAGGAAGCCGCGCCGATCCGGGTCACGCTCTTGTGATGGCGGGCGCCGTACTTCTTGGCAAAGTGGCGGGCCAACATCGGAATGTCTTCCCGACGCTCGCGAAGCGGCGGGATGCAGATCGGAAAGACCTCCAATCGGTAGTAGAGGTCCGCCCGGAAGGTCCCGGCCTTGACGGCCTGCTCCAGGTCCGTGTTGGTTGCCGCCAAGACGCGCACGTTCAGCTTGATGGTCTGGCTCCCGCCGACCCGCTCCAGCTCTTGTGTTTCCAGCACGCGGAGCAATTTCACCTGGAGGTCGAGCGGAATTTCGCCCACCTCGTCCAGAAAAATCGTCCCGTGATCGGCCAGCTCGAAGCGCCCGATCTTGCGGGAGGAGGCGCTGGTAAAGGCGCCCTTCTCGTGGCCGAACAGCTCCGACTCGATCAAGGTGGGAGAAAGGGCCGCGCAGTTGACTTTGATGAGCGGCTTGTCCTTGCGGGGCGAGAGTTGATGGATGGCTTGGGCGACCAGCTCTTTCCCCGTGCCGGTCTCGCCGGTGATCAGCACGGTCGAATCGGTCGGCGCTACCTTCTCGATCGCCATCAAGGTCTTCTGGAGCGCCGGGCTCTCGCCGACCAGTTCTTTGAAGTCCACCGAGGCCCTGATCTCGTCGCGCAGGTAGACGTTCTCGAGTTCGAGCTGGTTCCTCAGGCGGCGGATCTCGTCATAGGCCAGGAGGTTTGCGATAGCTTGCGACAGGTGGAGGCCGACCTGTTCGGCCAGGCTCAGATCCCGCTCGGAGAACGCGTTCCTCCTCCGGCTGCCGATGGCCAGGAAGCCGAAGGGATCGCCGTTGACCGTGAGCAGGCAGAGCATCGCCGAGAAGAACCCGAGCGCTTCGAAATAGCCTTTCTCCGGGAACCGCTCGTTGCCGTACCCGGTGATCAGGAGCGGCTTGCCCGTGGCGAGCAATTCAGTCCAGGCCATCCGCTCGCGGGGAAGCCGCCGCAACGCATCCATGTCCAATTGCAGACCTTCGATGTAGATCGGCTCGATCCAGCGCCCCTGCGGCTCCGTCGTAAAGCGCATGAGGCCGCTCGCCTCGTGGGGAATCACCCGTTGGAGGATCGGCTTGATGGTCGGGATAAGGCTTTCCATCGTGACCGAGCCGACCACCACCCGGCTGGTGATTTCCATGAGCGTGTCCCGCTCTTCGGCGGCCAAGACCGCCTCCAGCACCGGGGCGATCCGGAGGGCCAGTTCCTCCAGGAGCAGATGATCCTCTTCGGCAAACGCTTCCCGTTTCCCGATTGTCACCGCTGCCAGAACGGCGATCGTACGGGATGTTCCGCCGGGCCCGTTTCCTGAACGGAGGATGAGCGGCGCGACGATGACGGAGGACGGGCCGAGGCCCGCCGTGTGGACGGTGCGGCCTTCCGTCCAGGGGGAATGGCTGGTGTCGTTGCACAGAAGCGCATGACCGGCCTGCACGACCGCCTCCTTCATCGTGCCGGTAGCGGGCAGTTGCCCGACCAGGTAGCCGGGCGAAGCGGGATCAGTCAGGCACTCGGACACGGGCGTGAAAGCTCCGGCTGCCTGGCTGTAGAGATACAAACCGATGACATCGCAACGAAGGCGACGAGTCAGCTCATGGCCAAGGGTCTTGTCGAACTCACGCAGCCCCCGTGAGCCGATGAGCAGGCTGACGGTCCGAAGCAGAAATTCACTGCGGTTCAAGGTGCCCATATGTGGGCACTGTACCACGGAACAGTCTGGTTTGAAAGTCCTCTAAAGACTTGTGGCTATTGTCCCAGCGGGAGGATTTCCTTAGCGATCGCATGGAGTCCCTCGAGATTGACCCCGTGAAGCGGCTTTTGGTCCAGCCCGTACAAGGTTCCCAAATGGCCGGGCGCCTGGACCTGTGCTTTGACCATGACCCGGTCACCGTCCGAGACGTCCGGAGGTCTGATCACCGTCAGGCCGCACGTGCCCAGGACGGCTATGTCGAGCGAGCCCGTGTCGTCCTGGAGGGTGAACAGATAGGTGCTGTAGCAGATGGTTCCGGAAGGCTGGCGGTAGGGCTCCAGCACTTGGACTTGCTGGACCGTGCCCTGCAGGGTGACGTAACGCAGGTGGTAGGGTTCAGGATCAGCGACGATGGTTCCGATGGCCAACGGTTCGTCAGCCAGTACAGCGACGGCACTTACAAGCGCAAGGAAGGCTGCCGGGACCATGCTCCGTGCAGGCATGGCTCAGCAGACCATAGGCGTAGCGTCGAGGTCAAGCTGTCCCCAGCACTTCACGCACCTTCTGTACCAACACGTCCAGGACAAATGGTTTTTGGATGAACGCCGGTCCGGTTTGTGAGCCGAGGTGAGGAAAACAGGCCATGTCCGGATAGCCCGACATATACAGCACCTTGGTGCATGGCCGCAGGGCTTGTACCTGCTCCGCTAAAGCAGGCCCGTTCATGTCCGGCATGAGGATGTCGGTCAACAGGAGATGGATGGTGTCCGCATACTCTTGAAAGAGGCGAAGCGCCTCGACGCCGCGATCGGCTTCCAGCACCTGGTAGCCGCGCAACCGGAGGATGCGGCAGACCAGTTCCCGCACCCCACTTTCGTCGTCCACGACCAGAATCGTCTGCGACCGGCAGGTCAGGCCCGAGCGGAGGTCTTGCGGTTTCGACATTGAATCCACCATCAAATGAAGCTAGACTCCTTCGCGGCATTGTGACGGGGCGCACCGGCTCGGCAGAACTGACACGCCCCGTCCCGCCACGGGCGTCCAGAAGGCGACACCCCCGTGGTGTGTTTGCCGATCGGATTCATGAACAGCGCTGGCCGGGTGAGCTGGTGTCAGGAAGTATAAGCTAAAACTTATTCTCGGTCAACCAGAAATAAGCTAATCTAGCATGGGCTCGGAACCGCGTGGAATCATTGACCGTCTCCTGGTTGCCCTGGACTGCAAGACCCAGGCGCAGCTTGCGGCCCGCCTTGAAATTCGACCCCAGTCCATCGTCTCCGCCGTCAACCGTGGGGAGATCCCGGAGGCGTGGCTCTATCGGGTCGCCTACCTTACGGGGAGAAGCGTCGAATGGCTGCGGACTGGAAAAGGGCCCGCGCGGCAGGAGAATGTCGTTGGGGAGGGAACAAGCCCGCCCTATGGAGAAAGAGGGGGCCAGTCGGCGGCCCTCCGTCATGTACTGGAGGCTTGGGAGGAACTCGATGAGGAGGAGCGAGCTACTGTGGAACGGTGCGCGGAAGTGCTCCGGGTCGGCGATCGCGATGTCCGCGAACACCTGATTGCTCAATTGAAGCTGATCGAAGAAACCGTTCAGCGACGGCGTGCCAAGCGCCGACGCGGGCGCCGTTCGTGAATGGGTGTTTTAGTGCGGAACGTGGCGTGCGTTTGTGGATGAATCGTTGGGGGATGAGTCGGTGAAACGACCTGCGCAGATGGAATCCTACGTGAAAGGCGCCAGGCCTCGCTTCGAGCATGGGCTGGCCGAGCTGGTCGAGCTGCCCTCCATCAGCATGGACCCGGGCCGGGCCGCGGACGTGCGCAAGACAGCGACCCTCGCGGTTCAGTTGCTCAAGGACTTGGGGGCCGAGGCGAAGATCGTGGAGACCGGCGGCTATCCGGTGGTCGAGGGCGGATGGACCACCGGCAAGCACCATCCCACCGTCCTGGTCTACAACCACCTGGATGTGCAGCCGGCTCAGGAGCCTGAATGGAAGCAAGCCCCCTTTGCCTTTCGGAAAGATCACGGTCTCTACCACGGCAGGGGCGCGACCGACGACAAGGGGCCGGCCCTCACGGCCCTGCTGGCGGGACGCTACGTCGTCGAGCAGGGAGTGCCGATCAATGTGCGGTTCTTGTGGGAGTTGGAAGAAGAGATCGGCAGCCCTCATTTCGCCGATGTGCTGAAGCCGAGGGCGGGGATCAGCAGGCCGGACTCGGTGGTGGTGTCGGATACGATCTGGATTGCCCAAGGGCGTCCGGCCGTGCCTTACGGACTGCGCGGACTGCTGGGTGCCAGGCTCTCGCTTCGAACCGGACGGGCTGATGTGCATTCGGGCCTCACGGGCGGCGCCGCCAGAAATCCGCTCACCGAGCTTTGTGACTTGGTCAATGCCTGTGTGGATGCCGAGACCGGCCGCGTGAAGATCCCCGGCTTCTACGACGACGTGGTCCCGCCCACGAAGGCCGAGGTCGAAAACTTTCTGGCCTCGGGTTTTACGATCGGGCGGTTCAAAAAGGCTTTTGGGTTCACGTCCCTGAGGAGCACCGATCCGGCCGACGTCCTGCGCCGCATCTGGGCCTCGCCCACCTTCGAGGTGCATGGCCTGGTCGGCGGGTACATCGGGCCGGGAGTCAAGATGGTGGTGCCCGGCTATGCCGAGCTCAAGGCCAGCATGCGGCTGGTCCCGAACCAGAAGCCGGAGACGATCTTCCGCCTGTTCAAGCGGTTTGTGGCCGAGCGGAATCCCAACGTGACGGTTGAGGCGGAAGGGATGTTGCATCCCTTCAAGGGCCACTTCAGCGGCCCCTATGCGGAAGCGGCCGGGCGCGCGATGAAGGCGGGATTCGGCAAGGAGCCGGTCTTCATCAGGGAAGGGGGCTCGATCGGCGCGGTGACGACCATGCAGCAGGCCTGGCGTGTCCCGATCCTCTTCATGGGTTTGAGCCTGCCGGAGCACGGCTACCATGCGCCCAACGAATACTTTGACTGGGGGCAGGCCTCAGGCGGCATGAAGGCGTTGGCGGCGTATTTTTCCGAGATCGCGCGAATGAAGTAGTAATCGGTTATCAGTCATCAGTTCTCAGCAAAAACCTCTCCGTCTTGACTGACAACTGACCACTGTCAACTGACAACTCCTTCACGAGGCTGCGAGCAGCGGCTTGAAGACCGGGTCGGCTTCAATCACGCCCTTGAGGTTGTCGTTGGCCAGCAAGAAGCGCCAGGAGTCCATAGAGGCGCCGGCCAGCTCCAGGTACCACCGTTGCGCGTCGGTCAGGAGCTCCAGCATGGCGTGATTGTCCCGCTTCGGGGTGAAGGCCAGGCTGTACGCCATCGTGTAGGCGGCGGCAAACTTATCCAGCGGACGGTCGGTGAATTTGTACGCTTCCTCCGCTTCCTTATACGCTTGGACGATCCCCGGGTCGTCGAAGGTGCGGTTCCAGGAGACTCTGGCGATCCGGGACCAGGCCAGCTCGATCAAGGCCCGCGCCCGGTGGACGTAGCGCTCCGGCGGGATCTCCTTCAGCAAGGCCTCATGCGCGGCGATGGCGGCGAGCTGGTCGTTGTTCCAGCGGTACGCAATCCCAAGGCGCAGGCGGTTCTCCAGATCGCCGGGCCGAACCTTCGCCAGCATCTCCATGGCGGGGATGAGACGGTAGAGATAGTCAGCCGGGGTCGGCTTGGGGAGGCCGCCCACTTCCATGCCCAGTGCAATGTCCATCCTGGTCGTCTGCGCGTAGGTATCCCAGTACAGTTCATCGAAGCGGTGGGCCAGCTCACGGTCGCCGATGGCGATTTTGTGCTCGGCCGCCCCAGCCTTCAAAAGGATCTGGTACAGGTCGCGGGTGAGCAGGGTCAAGGCATCGGGATGGCCCGGATCGACGATCAGTACCCGGTTCAGCATGGCGAGGCGGTCCCGCGCCTCCGGATACAGGGCGGCCCGCCCGACCGCGGCCAGCAGGGTGCCCGGCTGATCGGCCGGTTCCCACCAGAGGGGCGAGGTCTCGACCAAGCTGCTGGTCTCGGTGACGAAAGGGATGACCGTCGGGGTGCCGGCCGCGCCGCCGGTGGGGGAGTCGATGGTCAGATTCACGACCGCCGCGTCGCCGGGAAAGCCGAGCTTCTTGAGACCGGTCAGCACCACCCACTTGAGCGTGACAGCCTTCAGCGCTGCGCAGGGCCGCTTGACCGTATTGGCCCACTTGTAGGAGCCGGGAGCATAGGCGACCGGCGAGGTCAACGGGTCCTTGTAGGCAACCTGCATCCGGACCAGCGTGGCCGGAGCGGCCACCGTCGGCGCATCGTCACGCAGCCGGAAGGAGGCAGCCGGCAGCTTGGCACTGTCCAGTGCCTGTACACTGAGCCCGCCGGCCGGCGGCGAGAGACCCAGGAGATCCATGACGAAGAAGGATGCTGTGTAGCGGTTCAGTTGCTCGCGGAAGAACACCAACGAGCCCTTGCCCGGCCACAGGATATCCATTCCCTGCTCACGATACTCGACGGCGGTCTGATGGGTCTGCACAAGCCGGTCCCAGCAGGCGGCGTACGATGGGTCCGATGGGGGAGGAAAGGATTTGAGCGGTGTGGCGCCATTGGCCGACACCAACTTGTACTGACAGGCGAAGTCGAGTTGGCCGACCGTCACGCGATCGCCGGAGGCCAGGGCCTCGGCATAGCGGACGGCGACGGCCGCCGTGCCGGTTGGCTTCTTTGCTTGCTTGGCCTTTTGGGATTTCTCCGCGGCTGAGGCCGAGTCAGCCGTTCCATCAAAGGACAGAATCAGGATGAGACAGAACAAACCGTTCAGACCAACTCTGAACGTCAACGATGATGCCGCAGACATTCCACTTCTCCTCCAGTTCAGATGGACAGCGAGGGCACACTGTACCATGTCGTCAGCGCGCGGTGAAAGAGCGGACGGTACGTCAATGGCGCTCTTGTGGAGGCGGAGGTGGCGTCAGGGGTTTGGGTTGGAAGCGCACGAGGGTGCGGATGTAGGCGAGCACGTCCCGGCGCTGCTCCTCGGTCAAGAGGTCTTTCCAGGCCAGCATTGAAGTCCGGGGCTTGCCGTTCGCGATGACGGCGAGCAGCTCCGCGTCGGTCTTCACCGAAGTGC
>Ga0233425_10003454_pt1 | contig 28583 bp, 19 predicted proteins | sample Watercolumn_Towu_2_FD_181712 | JGI IMG/M metagenome (GOLD analysis project Ga0233425, IMG submission 181712) | Freshwater microbial communities from Lake Towuti, South Sulawesi, Indonesia - Watercolumn_Towuti2014_140_MG | ecosystem: Environmental > Aquatic > Freshwater > Lake | place...
CGGGGATGGAGCGTACCAGGCGATGTCGACGCTGTCGCAGGTGGGCGTGTTGATTCCAGTTCGACTCTCCCCCGTGACTTCACCGTCGAGGTCCCCCGGCCTGCTTCCCCGGGGTGTTCTGAGCCAATGAAATACCGGAATATCACTTATCTTCATCTCCTACTCCGGCATGAAACCATGCGGAGACCCTCGAGTCCGATTCGTATGGTCCAAACAGGCCCGGGATCGCTCGGAATTGCCCCTGAAAACGACGGAACCGTGTCGGCATGGGGGGGGGTAGGGGGTCGGTTTGCGGGCTTCCTGGAGGCGATATCGCCTTTGGAATCTGACCTCTCGTCAACCATGTGTGGCAATAGGGGTATAAGACGGATATGTATGTAAAAGTAGTCAGACCCAATCAGTGAGGGGGGCGGATACCCAGGGGTGCGGGTGTGTGCTTCATGCCCATCCGGTGGAGTTTCAGTGCTCAGCCAACGACGGGAGCCCACGACGGGCCACGGCAAGTCGATCTTGGAGTGATGCGGTATTATTTTTGGCCTCTGACCGATGGAGGTGATGATCATGCACGGACGCAGCCTCGCGGGGCTCGCCTCGGTGGGGGCCGCCCTGCTCGCGGTGGCGGGGTGCAGCGGGATACAGGGCGAGATCGGGTCCGTGCCGCCGACCGTGCAGATCGTCGTGGGCCCGTTGTCGGCCGCGAGATCGGAGCCGCCACGGCTCGCCCCTGCGGGTGTCATCGTCTTTGAGGCGCAGCCGCGGCACATGGCCGCGACCCCGGACGGCGCGCGCCTCGTCGTGGCGACCATGGCGGTCGATGGCGACACGCCGCTCGCGGGCCTGGCCGTGGTGGACACGGGATCGCGCCAGGTGATCGGGGCAGTGCCGATCGGTGAGGGTTACCCCTTCCAGGTCGTGCTGAGCCCAGAGGGGTCCCTGGCCTACGTCGCTGTCTCGAGCACGAGCGGCACTGGGCCCGTGGCCGGCACGAACCGCATCGCCGTCGTGGACCTCCAGTCCGTCACGCTCGCCGGCGCCATCGAACTCGGCGGCAACCCATTCGGCCCGATCGGGCTCGCCCTCTCCCCGGACGGGAGCCGCCTGTACGCCACGCACCGGGGCTCGAACACCGTGGAGGTGATCGACTCCGCGGCGCGTCGGAGCGTCGGCGCGATCCATGTCGGTGGCACTCCTGTCGTCATCGCGGTCTCGGCCGACGGGAGGTGGGCCTTCGTCGCGAGCCGCGACTCGGGCGTGCTGACCTGGCTCGACCTCGAGAACGGGAGCATTCGCAGCTCGACCCCGGATGCGTTCGTACGTAGCGATTGCACGACGGCCGTCGCGCTTTCGACCGACGGCCTACGTGCGTTCGTCACATCGAGCGAGTCGGGTACGATCTCGGTCTTGAACGGGGACCCTGACGTCATGGACCCGGGCGTGCAGGGCACCATCGAGACCCAGGCAGGCGGCCTGACCGAGATGGCTGTCGTGTCGGCGACGAGCAGTCTGCTCGTCCTCGACGAGACCGCGGCCCTGCTCCTGCTCGTCAACGTCGATCCCCAGAACCCCGGCTACGGCACGGTCGAGCAGTCCATCACGGCCGGTGACGAGCCGGTGGACGTCGTCGTCACGTCCGCGGAGCCGGCGAGCGCGGTGTATGTCTCCAGTACGGCGGAGAGAATCGTGACGGTCTTCGGCCTGTGAGCCCGCCCACGCTCGGAGGTACCAGCTGATGCGCAGGGACGACGGCAGCGCCGCGACGTGGAAGGCGCCGCTCACGGCACGCCGAAGTCGAGCCGTTCCGAGTCGGAGACGGCACCTCATGCTGATGATCCTCGACCAGGCACCGACGCTCGTCGCTGCGGTATCATCGGGGGTGCCATGGACCCACGCCGACGACGCGAGATCGGTAAGCTGCGCGAGGACCAACCAGTTGAGGGCTGCCATGAGGTCTCCCCGAACAATGAGAGAGACGCACCGGCTTCGGGCAGCAACCGTCCTCGTGCTCGCGGTACTCGCGGGTTGCCACGACAACAGGAACACCGACGCCAGCGCGGCCGATGGCGGGGCCCTCGATGCCGATGGAAACGTAGATAGCGGCTCGGACATCGATCACGACGCAGATGGCGACTCACGACCGGACAGTGATGAGGAGATCGATCACGATCGAGACATCGACGCCGACGCCGACCGTGACGCCGACGAGAGCGTGGTGCTGCGAGCGACGAACCCCGTCCTCGCCGGCGACCACCCCGATCCTCACGTGCTGCGGACGATGAGGTCGGACGGGAGACCGGTCTACTACCTCACAGCGACGGTCCACAACAGCGGCGACATCCCCATCTACCGCTCTGAGGATCTCATCCACTGGGAGCGGATGGAGCGCGGGGCCTCCGACCGGACATCCACCCCGGGGAGCTCGCTCGCCATCAACGAGGGGCACTTCTGCTCGATCTGGGCGCCGCAGATCGTGGAGCTCGGGCCGGGCTCGTTCATGCTGTCCTTCTCGGCGGAACGCTTCTCGTCGCCACAATCGCCATGCCCGGGGTACAGCGAGGCCGGTGGCGTGTACCTCGCGTGGTCGAGCTCGCCCGAGGGACCCTTCGCTCCGGTGGACCACCCCTGGGAGCCCATCCCCGCGGGCGGTCACATCACGGAGTGCGCGCTGCGCGACAGCCTCCCTCGGAGCCTCTGGACGGCGTCGCGCAACTGCCAAGGGACGTGGTGCCACTACATCATCCAGCTCGACTCGGACGTGTTCCGCGACCCCGTGACCGACCGCTGGTGGATGGCGTACTCGTGGTTCACGAACAGCCCGCCCATGGTGGACTGGGAGCGCGGCAACCACGGCGAGCACGTCCACGTCGTCGAGCTCGACCCGGCCGACCCCTTCACCGTGATCTGCGATCCCGCCGTGCCGCAGGTCTTCGTGGCCAACCCGCACGACGCAATCACCCTCGAACGACTCCGACGATCCTGCGACCGGTGCGGCGAGATGCTCTCCATGACGCGAGGACGGTTCGACGAGGAGGTCCAGCGCGACGGCTGCTCGTGGGGAGTCGCGGAGGGAGCGAACCTGTTCCGCCGCGGCGGGTACGTGTACGCGATGATCAGCGGCTCGCTCTGGGACTCGGGCTACTACCACGTCTTCTGGATCGCGGCGCCGAGCGTGGAGGAGCTGAGCCTCGACAACGCCGGAAGGCTCGTGGGCCGGTACCTCGTCCCGAGCCGCGGCCAGGCGTTCGGTCACGGTCAGGCTGTGCTCGGTCCCGACGGCGAGACGTGGTACTTCGTCCACCACCGTCTCGACCACGCGCCGTGCCGCGACAGGGGAGAGTGTTCACGGGACGTATGGGTCAGCCCGATCGAGCTCGATGACCGCGGCGACGGGTTCGGCGACGTGTGGATCGTCCCCCGGTTCCCGGCAGAGACGCCGGAGGTCGAAATCCGGGTACTGGCCGCCGGGTGAACCGTCACGTGGCTGGCCGTCCAACTGATGATCATCCAACAACCATTGCCGACCGGTCAGTGTCTCGTGAAAAACGCGATGGTCGAAGGCAATCGCTCGCTGTACCCTGTCTTCGGTCCGTAGGTGATGCTCACGACACCGTTCCTCACGCAACTCGATTCGCGCGCCGCAATCAAGGGGTCGAGGGACCCTCTCGGCGTTCAGTCGATCTGGTCGCGGCTCGGTCATCGCGTGGTCGCGAACCTGACGACCGTGAGCAATTCGGTGCGGGACTTCACTGTGCTCCTGCTCGGCTACTACTTCGTCGAACGAGTAGCCGACGAAGGGGGGACTGAAGGTGACCTCGCTACGTTCCTGAAATGGGAGCAGCTCGCGGCCTACGCACGGGCCCATGTCATTCATGAGCGTGGCTTCCGAGGTACCGAGCGAGTGGCGCGACGACTCTCCGAGGGCACCCGGGTACGAATCGGGATCGACGCGGGGGCGCAGATCCTCGGCAACCAGAAGATCTACGGTCTCTGGGGCCTCTACACCATCCCGGCGAAGGCATCCGATCTCCTCGAAGGCGATCCGACCCGACTGACCTTGGCGGCTCGGGACGTGGTGGAGCGCAGCCTTCTCCCTACGATCGAGTCGGTCGGGGCACGCACCGTACGGGGCATCATCGAACGCCTACGAATGCCCGAGTACACCCTCGACGTAAGGGAGCGGTCGCGAGACATTGCCCTTCTCGAGGGCATCGCCAAGGCGCTCCGAACCCTTCGTGCTCCCGAGCGGGATCTCTATCGTGATCACCTGCTCCACGGTGGCCCAGGCGATCACAACCAAGCCCGTGGCACTCAGGGCATGCAACGAGTTCTCGCGGAGCTACTGGCGGAAACACTCGACGATCATGGCTGGTCGCTGGCGCCGTGGTCGATGCGCGTGCTCGCTCGACAAGCTCTGGGGAAAGGAGATGTCGGTTCACGACTCGCGTTCCGACTCGAACGCATTGTCGCCGCGGAGACTCTCATAGCCCCAGCGGTCGCGTTTTACGAATACGTGCTCAGTTGTGATGGCCAGGCTCCTTCCCAGGTCGCGGGTGACGTCCGCCGACACTGGGGTACCGAGCTACAGCGTTCCGTTGACTTCAGTGCCATCGAAGAGCTCGAGCCGGAGCTGCGCGCAAGGACCGACGACCCCGATTCAGGGCGTCGGTGGGTCCGGCTCGCGGCGGCGTTCTACGAAGCGCGCTACGAGGAAGCCATCAACCTCGTTCTCGAGCAGAACGCGGCGATCATGAAGGCGCGCACCGCCGCCGCTCCGTGGGTCGAGATCCGAGATGACAAGCTGAACGTCCGGTTCCGCGACGAGCATCTCCCCAGGCTTCCTGCGGCAGCCGATCTGGCGAGCTACTGGCGACATGCGTACTTCATCGAGTCCCTGCGGAGCGTGGCGGCCGCGCTTCGAGGTCCGCGATGAGCGAGATCCCGCGGGCCGTCCTGTCGGAGCACTTCCAGGAAAGGATGAAAGGCCGCCGGCTCGTCTCGGCGATCTTCACGACGTTCCGCTTCGAGCCAGGCTTCTTCGAGACCGAGGTGCTGCCGGTCTTCCTCGACATCCCCCTCAGTCACGCCCCGGTCATCAAGCTCGTGCAGCTCGAGGAAGCAATCAAGTCACTGAAGGGGACCATTGCGGTCTACTATGATCGTCACGGGATCGTGGCCGAAGGGGGCGCAGCGAAGCTCGACGTCAGGCGGATTCCGATCCGTCACAAGATTGGCATCTTCCACCCGAAAAACGTCATCGCGCTCGTCGAGGACGTCTCTCCGGACGAGGACGGGAGTCATGCTCGCGCTCTCCTGTGCGGGTGCTCGTCCGCGAACCTCACACGCGCCGGCTGGTGGGAAAACGTCGAGGCTGCGCATATCGAGGAGATCGCCGACGGAGCGCACACGAGTCTTCGAGACTCGCTCATCGAGTACATCGACGCGCTCGTTGGAGCCGCAGAGGGACGCCGTGCGAACGACGACCTCCGTGCGGCGCACGGCGCGGCTCGAGACATCCGTGAATTCCTCAGGCGGACAACCCAGCGGGAGCACCGCTCGGTCGACGGTCACCTCCTGGCTCACTTCCACGACGGAGAGGCGTCGCTGCCCGACTTCATCGAGAGCGTCGCGGGCAGGTCGCTGCGCGGCTTCTGTCTCGAGGTGATCTCCCCGTACTTCGACGCCGGCGGCGTGTCGGCGCCGCTTGATGCTCTGCTCGAGCGGTTCGCGCCGGCTGAGTCGCGAGTGTTTCTCCCGCGGAACGACCGGGGCGAGGCGTTGTGCACCGAGGCGCTCTTCACATGGGTGCGCACCCGCCCCGGCGTGTCGTGGGGAGCGCTCCCCGGCGATCTCCTCCGACTCAGCAAGGCAGAGGACGCGAAGCATCGGACCGTCCACGCGAAGGTGTATCGATTCTTCGAGCCCAAGAGGGGGGGACGCGAGGTCATATACGTCGGCTCGAACAACCTGACCACACCCGGTTGTCGCATTGCGGGTCAGGGCGGGAACCAGGAGACGGGGTTCCTCGTCGAGGTCACGCCGGGGTCGCGACCGGACTGGTGGCTGACCACGGAGACGAGGCGACCTTCCGCCTTCGCACCGCGCGAGGAAGACGAGGGCGCGGCCTCGAGCGGCGGCACGAGTCTCGTGCTCCGATACCGCTGGGACGTACATGAGGCGAGCGCCCTCTGGAGTGGCGAACAGGTCTCTCCCGAGCTCTCGGTACGCCACGGTGGTGTGAGCGTGCTTGACCTCTCAGAGCTGCCGCCCAGGGCGTGGGTGACTCTCGACGTTGAGCATGCCTCGCGGCTCGAGAAGACTCTGCTGTCCACGTCGCTCCTCGAGGTCTTCGGCGAGGGCGACGAGCCGGGCCTCCTGCTGGTCCAAGAGGAAGGCATGTCCCACCGGCCGTCGCTCCTCCTCGAGCTGAGCGCTGCCGACATCCTTCGCTACTGGGCGCTCCTCACAGTCGAGCAGCGCACCGCGTTCATCGAGGCCCGCGCGCGGATCGCGGGCGATGACGATCCCCTCTTGGCGAAGCTCGCGCCCATCACGTACGAGACGACGCTCTTCGACCGGTTCGCCGGTGTGTTCCACTCGTTTGACTGCCTCGAAAAGCGGATTCGCGAGGCCCTTGATGAGGGCAAGGTCCGCGAGGCCGACTACCGGTTATTCGGCAGGAAGTACGACTCGCTCGGGAGCTTGCTCGACCGTGTGCTGAAGGACGCCGGCGAGGGCAGAGGTGACGCCGTCGAGCAGTACGTGGTCGTACTCTGCGCAATCCAGCTCCTGCGCGAGCTGGAACGCGCGTATCGCGACTACTGGGCCGAGCACCGCAACGACGTCCAGGAGCTCGAGTCTCGTCTCGCCGAGGTCGCAGCCCTTCGCACTGCCATTACGGCGGGTCGCCCGGAGATGCCCGAGTTCCTCGCGTGGTTCGAGATGTGGTTCCTCCGACGCGCGGAGGCCGTGTCCGAGGAGGAGCCCTCGTGATCGACCTTCAAGCCGCCCGCGAGCTCCTCGATTTCGGCAAACGCATCGGCGACGGCCAGCGCGCCGATGAGCAACTCCAGGGCGCGGTCGCTATTCACAACATCCTCCGCGAGCACCGATTCGCGTACCTGGCCGACGAGGTCGGAATGGGCAAGACCTACGTCGCGCTGGGCGCCCTCGCGCTCTTCCGGCACTTCGAGCCGGGCTTCCGCGCCCTGATCATCGCCCCCCGTGAGAACATCCAGCGGAAGTGGGTGAAGGAGCTCGTCAACTTCGCTGCCAACAACGTGCGGTTCGACGACCTTCGGGTGCGCTCGCTCGACGGCCGTCCCGCGCGACCGCTCGTCGAGTGCGCCAACCTCCTCGAGCTCGTGAAAGAAACGAGTCTCGACCCGGACCGCGACTTCTTCGCCCGCATGACGAGCTTCAGCCTCCATCTCGGGAAGACTGCCGAGGAATGGAAGCCGGTGCGCGACCGGCTTCGCAGGCATCTTCCGTGGCTCTGCGACGAGGCGTTCGACCTGCGGAACAAGGAATCGTTCAAAAGGAACTTCGCGCGGGCCATCTGCTGCGCGCTTCCGAGATTCGACCTGATCATCGTCGACGAAGCTCACAACCTCAAGCATGGCTTCTCGACCTCGGGCTCCGCGCGGAACCAGGTCATCGGCGAGGCGTTCGGCCGTGCTGCGCCGCTCGGTACCGCCGAAGCACGTCTGTTCCCGGGATACGGCCCACGCGCCGCACGCGTGCTCTTTCTTTCCGCAACCCCGCTCGAGGAGACCTACAGGCATCTCTGGAACCAGCTCGATCTCTTCGGCCTCGCTGCGGGCTTCGATGAGCTGCGAGACGACAATGTTCCCGAGGCTCTCAAGAAGGAGGTCGCGGCCCGGTTTCTGATCCGGCGCGTCACCTCGATCGAGGTCTGCGGACGCGAGCACACGAAGAACATGTACCGCCGGGAATGGCGGGCCGGCGGCGTGGTGCACCACGACGAGCCGATCACCGTCACCGACAACCGGCAGCGGTTGATCGTGGCACTCGTGCAGAAGAAGGTGAGTGAGCTGCTCGGCGGAAAGCAGTTCAACCGCTCCTTTCAAATCGGCATGCTCGCGTCGTTCGAGAGCTTCCTCGAGACCGCCAAGCTCAAGAGGGACGACGACAAGAGCATGGTCTTCGACGACACGGAGCAAACCGATGTCCTGGTCGAGCGAGAGGGGATTGATGTCCACGACCTGAACCGGCTCGCGCGGAGCTACCGACGAAGGTTCGGGCGCGAGATGCCGCACCCGAAGATGGACGCTGTAGTCGACTGTCTCGCGTCGGCGTGGCCGACCGGGACGAAGTCGCTCGTCTTCGTCCGGCGTGTTGCCTCGGTGAAGGAGCTGAAGCGCAAGCTCGACGAGCGTTACAACGATTGGATCGTACCCTTCGTCCGTGGCCGCCTCGCCCCCGAATTGCAGGGTCCATTCGACGCGGTCGTCGAACGTTACCGACGGGAGAAGGAGTGGGCCGAGACGGCTCGCCGCACCGAGGTCAGCGCACCGGCTCATACCGGCGACGCCGAGCCCGGAACCGTCGTGGACGACCACGGCGGGATCGATACGTTCTTCGCCTGGTTCTTCCGGGGAGAGGGCCCGGACGGCGTGCTGAGCGGGGCCAACGTACAGGGACGGTTCATCAAGGGAAGCGGTGCCTACTCGACTTTCTTCTCCGACAACCACGTGATGGAACTGCTCGGGTGCGGGCCCGGGATGGTCCTCGCCTCGCTCGCCGAGGCCCTGGGGTATTCACAGGGTGAGACGAAAGCGAGGTTGGGGGACCGTGCGGCGAAGTACCTCAGCCGGAAGGCAAAGGTGGTGACGCGGAAGAGCCGCACCGAGGCGGCGCAGGCCGCTGCGCTCGAGTTGCTTCGTGACCGTGAGACCAGCAGATTCTCCGCCCGAGCCGGCGTGATTTGGAGTGAGCTTTACAGGACGTCGATCCCCCGCGAGCACGCCAGCGAAGCTCCACCGGAGATCGCGAGCGCCCTCGAGCACCGGACCTTCTTCACCGAGCTGCGGCTTCCGGAGCACACCGACCTGCGGAACCGCATCTGGCCTGCTGCTAAGGGGATCGAGTTGTCCATCGAAGACTTCCGCGACCGTTTCCGGGAACAGGTGTTACGCGCGGAGCTCCTCGCGATCGCAGCTCGGCTCGGCCACGCCTTCATCGATCTCTACCTCGCCGCCATGACGGGCAGGTCCACGCTCGAGACCGGGCGCGGGGTCGAGCCGATGGACAGGGGAGACGACGCCGACGAGAGAGAGACCGATGTTGGAGGTCACCGCCTGCTCCGCGAGTACCTCGGCATCCTCGAACTGCAACGCCGGACCACTGGGGCTCGCCCCTGGGGCGCGCTCGACGAGCTCTCCGAGATCGCGACGAACTTCGAGCTGATCCTCGACGTGAACTTGCCAGATGCGAGGAATGCACCGCTCGAGGAGACTGCGCGCCAGGTGGCGAGCCTCCTGCGTCAGCAGCAGCCGACCGGTGGGATGTCAGGCCAGGTCAACCAGACGCTCGTGCGGCAGTTCCGCATGCCGGGCTACCCGTTCGTGCTCGTCACGACCGACCTGCTTCAGGAAGGCGAAGACCTCCACACGTTCTGTTCGTCGGTCCACCACTACGGGATCTCGTGGACCCCGTCGGCGATGGAGCAACGCATCGGGCGAATCGACCGCGTGCGATCGCAGACGGATCGGACGCTCTCGTCGCTCGAGCGCGAGCCGACCGGTGAGGATCTTCTCCAGGTCTTCTTCCCGCACCTCCGCGACACGGTAGAGGTGCTCCAGGTGGAGCGGGTGCTCGAATGCATGAACACGTTCCTCCGCCTCATGCACGAGGGCCTCTCCGTGCGCACGAGGGAACAGCGCCGCATCGATGTGCAGCGCGAGATCCTGGCGGCTCGGAGACACGCGATCATGGGCCGCGAGCCGCTCCGGAGCGCCTTCCCGGTGCGGAACACGGCGATCAGAGGAAGCAAAACTTCTTTGGCTGTTACGGACGATCTCGGCACGCGGGTGCGTGAGCGGTTCGAGCGGCTGCGCCGCCCTATGCTCGGCACCCTGCCGGTCGAGTGGGCAAAGGATCCTCCCAAGGGAACACTCCTCGGAACGACGACTCTCCCGAACGGACGGGTCCAGCCATTCATGCTCGTTCTCAGGTCCGAGCTGGGGCAGCCGGTCGTTCGGTGTGTAAGCCCGATCGGTCGAACAGATCCTGGCGATGACCCTGAGCCGATTGTCATGCGCGCAGCGCGTCTCCCCTCACGTATCGGCGCGATCGAGACGAGGGAAGAGCGTCAGTATGACCTCACCGTCGAGGACGACGTCCTGATGGGTACGGCCGAATACGATTTCAAGCGCGTGAGCATCCTCGTGCGTCGAGTCACCGAACAGGCCGACCGTATGGAGCGGGAACACTTCGACGACGGCCGCGACGCGACGCTCGACGCATTCGAGACCGATCTCCGAAAAGAGGGCGCCGATGGCTGCTGACTGGCGAGCGCTGTTCAATGGCTTGAATGTCAAAGTGGAGGGCGACGAGGTCGTCATCAACTTCGACAACGGCCGCAGCCAGCGCGTTCGAGTCTGCGAGACGGATGAGGTGTTGGAGCTCCACGCTATCGTGGCGCGCGCCTCCGCGGTACGCGACGTTCGTGATCTCCCGCTCCGACTCTGGTTACACAACCGAGCGGCTCAGCTCGTCAGCTTCCGTATCGATACCCGCGGTCGCGTCTACGCCGAGGGCTGGGTGCCGAAGGTCGGCATGACGGCCGAGGAGCTCCAGCTCGTTCTGCGCCGGGTCGCGGCCGAGAGCGACAGACTGGAGTTTCTGCTCACGGGCAAGGATGCGGAGTGACATTGGGCGGAGTGGAGTGTCCTCGATCTCAAGGACAGGGCCGTGGCCGGTGATCCGGACAACTCCGGCTCTCGGTGTTCCCTCTGCGAGACTCGTGAAACCGTGAACGTGGTTGAGCAGAATCCCGGTACGGCCCTCCACTCCGGGGATCTCCGTGGTATTGCAGAGCTGGTATTCCACGAACCGTCCGTCGGGTCTCGGAAGGCAGCTCCTCGGCCCCCGGTCCTCGAGTCAAAAAAGAAGGGTCGATCCAGGCCGCAAATAGCAAGGATCCGACGCCTGGAACCGACGGAAGAGGGTCGGCCCGTAGGGGAGTAGGGGCCCGGTTTCGAGGCTTCCTGGAGGCGTACAGCGCAAAGCACGACGGCATCGTGCCGCAGATGTAGGATATGGTAGTCAAAGCAAGGGGTGACCATCCTCGCACCGGCCGACCCGGCATCGGGGCTCGACACGGGCGGCACCGTTCACGGCACGGCGACGTCGAAGCTCCCGTCGATGGCGAGGGTGTGACCGGCGCGGGGTCCGCCGCCGATGATCGTGACCTGGTACTGCCCCGAGAGCCGCGCTCCGACGGTATCGAGGCGGAGCCACATATCGATGGAATCGGGATAGGTCCCGGCCGCGTCACAGTACGCGATGATCAGGGTCTTCCACTCCTCGGGCAGATCCCCGAGGCCGGCCCACGAGTTGTCGGACGTGATGAGGCTCACGTTGACGGGACCCGTCATGTAGTCGTCGCAGTCGTAGGTGCCTGGGGCGAGCGAGCCGTAGTCGCCGAGGTTCGCCTGTACGTTGCGGCCCCAGTACGGCAGGAACAGGTACGCCGACGCACCGCCCGCCACCTCGGCGCCGAAGGACCGCGCCACCTCCACGCCGTCCAGGGTCCAGACCAGCACGGCATCCGGATCTTCGTCGGCGTCGGCATCGGTGTCTCCGTCGGCGTCCATGTCAGCATCTGCATCGACATCCGTGTCGGCGTCGATATCGCCGTCGGTGTCGGCATCGCCGTCAGTATCGGCATCGCCGTCTATATCGCCGTCACCATCCACGTCGGCGTCGCCGTCGGCGTCTCCATCAGGACCGCCGTCGGTATCCCCATCCCCGTCTCCGTCACCCTCGCCGCGGCACGCCGAGACGAGCACCATCCCGATCAGCACCAGGAGCAACTCGCGCATGGTCCCATCTCCCATGCCAAGTATCGCCGCGCTCCAGCGCCGGTGGGTGGGGCCGTGACCCATCTATCTATCCTCCTCGAGCAACCGCTCACCGACCGGGGTCGTCCTGTACCGCTGCCTTGAGCTCCGGGGCTTGTCGGGGATCGTCATCTCGAGTAGGCCCGCCTCCAGGAGCGGGCGGAGCACTTGGTCCCTGAACTTGGTGCGATTCGATCGGCCACAGAGCGCCAACAGCTCAGGTATGGTCCTCGGATGTCGCGCAGATTCGAGCACTTGTACTTGGTCCCCACTTGGTCCCCACTTGGTCCCGAGCTCCGGGGTGGCCTGCTGAACCGGCCCGATCTGCGCCCGGAACGTCACGACCATGAAGCCGGTATCAACCTCGAAGGTCGGAGGCTCGACGCCGTACCGCTGGCACTCCTCGATCACGCGGTTCGTGCCACGACCCCAGACCTCGACAGCGCCGGTCCGGTGGAACGCCTCCGCGATGAGCGGGTTGCGCAGCACGGACTTGTGCGTGCCCGACAAGGACTCCGCCGTGACACCGCGTGGCAGCGTTCCCATCGAGCGCACCTCGATCCGGTCGTCGAACACGGCGACGGCCACGTAGCTGCTCGGTTGCGCGTAGTCGCGGTGCATGACCGCGTTGAGCAGGACCTCGCGGAGCGCCTCGGGTGGAACCGGCAGGCGGTCCTCGCGGAAGATTTGGCCAGGGGGGAAGTGCGCCGCGAGCGGGAGCGTCCGGTCGAGCCATGCCATGGCCTCGCACACGATGGCGAAGGCGTGGATGTGTTCCTGGCGATTATCGAGGATATCTCCCGTGATCTTCGTTCCGCGGAACCGCCCCATCTTGAGCATGCCCTGGGGATAGTCGGGCAGGAACCGCGTACCGTAGAGGACCTGCGCCGCCTGGGTGATCACACCGTCCCGCCGGAGCCCGAGCCGGTCGAGAACGTCGCCGACGTCCGTGCTCGTCCCCGCGGAGATGCGCCGCTGCCGGATGGCGGCATCCCGGGTCCGGAGGATCTCCTCGTGGTCCAAGTCGTCGAGGGTCACGTCCACCGCCGGCTGGTTCTCCCAGCGCCGTCGTGCATGGGCGCGGTCCAGCAAGAGCGCTTCGTATCGCTCCTGCGGCATGACCGAGGTCGTGGTCTGGACGCGCTGGTACGCCCGACCGTCGAAGGTGAACGGGAGCGCATCACCTTGTGGGCGTGCTTCGAGGACGATCACCGTCTTGCCCCGATCCGGAAGGTCCACGAGCTCGACGTCCACCGGAGCTGGCGGCTCGAACCGGTTTAGCATGGCCGCGATCTCTCGGCGAGTCTTCTCGGAGACATCCTGCCCGACGACCTCGCCGCTGTCGGTGACGCCGATGATCACCGTGCCACCCTCGGCGTTGAGCATGGCGCACAAGGTCTGTCCGGCCGGGTTGAGCTGCCCGGTCGACCGCTTGAGCTCCAGCGTCTCCGACTCGCCGCCGGAGATCTGCCGCCCGAGGTCACGCATCACTCGCTCCTCCATCGCCCCGGAGCGCCTTCTCGACATCCTCATCCCTTCTCGCTTCATTCACTTTCACCTCGACGAATTGCTCGGCCAGTCCCCAACAGCGTGCTCAGCGCGATGGAAGACTCGAGGTGGCGACGAACAGATGAATCGATCTCCCCATCTTCCCCAAACCATGGACAGATCCTTTGGCCCATGTGCTGCCAGACGTGGTCCATGATCTGATGGGCGACGCTCAACTCACGGCCGACGAATTCCGAGATGCTGCCTGAGGCCCTGGCAAGATGCTCCCCAGGCGGGAGGCGCAGGTCGTGTCGGCGGAGCGCTCTTTCATCAACGACGATGCGATCGTTCTGAGTGACGAGCCGATAATAAATTCGGATCGGCCCCCAGTAGCCGGCGACCTCGAGTGCCTTCTCGGCGAGCTTGAGCGTCCATAGCACTTCACGGAGCGTAACGACCGGCCTGTATACGAGTGTCCCATCGGTCTCGGGGAAGAAGCAGCCCTCATCCGTGTAGCGAGTGATCCCATTCCGTCCGATCCCGACGTAGTAACCTGACGCCTCGGGATCCTCGCTCTCGTGTAGCCACGCGACGTATCCGCTGCCGGTGATCTTGAGGTTGTCGAACAGGATGCCATGGCGCTTCGGATTCATGTTGAGCTCGCGCCGAAGCATCTCCGGGTCCAAGAGACGTGGGTTGAACATGCCGGGCCGCCCGAAGACCGGCACCACCAAGATGGTCTCACCGTCGGCGGTCCGGCGCCCGAGTTCTCTCACCGCGAGGCTCTCCGTGCGATCCTCGATGGCACCCTGCTCGAGTGCGAGCCGCAGATATCGTTCTCGAAGCTCGGGCTCCGACATGAGAACGGTGCGCTTCTCCGATCTCACATAGACGCGGTTATCGCCGAAGCCGGTGACCATGTGGACCTGGAAGTCGGACGGGTACACCTCCACCACGAGCACGAACCCTCCGGCGGCAATCGGTACTCGGCGCATGCGGAAGCGCGGGCGAGGGTGGATGCCGGATAGGAGGACGTCCTCCAGGCGGCGTGGGATGTCCTCGTCGGCGAGCGGCGAGATCACCTCAGGGAGCCCATCCGGTATGCTCTTGCTGTCGCGTTCCTTGATACCATAGACGATCCGACCGCCAGCGGTGTTCGCCATGGCGGCGACGTCCTTGGCCGCCTCCTTCCGTTCCTTTCGCACGTCGAGGTCGATGCTTTTCTTGTATTCGAGCCTGATCGACTCCTCGGTCTGATCGCGGATCAAACTACTGATGTCGGACTCACTCAACTCCTCTATACGCTTGCTGAACATCGCCTTTTCCCGGGCGCCCTCGGTCGCCCCTATTGTCTGAACGCCCCTACCTCCAGAAGCGTGATCTTTCTTGAGAAATTTATCGATCGCTTACCACCGCTGATGAATTGATGAACGTCGCGTGCGTCTCCTCATCTTGCCCGATGAGGAGTCCTGTCTCTCCGGCATGATCGAACAGAACGAGCGCCGTGGGCTGTCTCACGCCCGGTGAGTGCTCGATCGGAGGCACGAACTCGGTCGATCGCTTCAACGGCGCTGGAGTGGCGCCGCCTGCTTGGGCCACGTCCTCGACGAGGCCGTGAAGTGCCTCGAAGGAGCGATGGGCAAGCTCGAGACCGTCGATCTCGTCATTGAAGACGAACTCCTTCGGAGCCTTCGTCGCGGGGTTGTCGGGCAGCCGTACGGAAACGCGGGTGATCGTCTCCCCATCCGTCAGGAGGAAGCAGCCACGGGCGAGAACATCGTGATGCTGCTCGATGTCCCTGTAGAGCGCCGCCGTCTCTCCGGACTGCTGCCAGTAAGATGAGACAGCCGCGCGCACCTCAATGGGGATCGCTCCGTACCAGCCTGGGCGCTTCTTGCCCTTGTCGAGCTTCGGGCCGAGTTTCTTGCTGGCGTCCCTCATGCTCGATGGGGCGTTCCTCGCTCCGTTAGCGTTGGTTACAAGGACCCATACATCGTTCTGAAGGACTCGGAGCGCGGTGAGCGCCCCTGTGATCTCAATGATGAGCCCGACTACAGTCGGAGACCATCCACGGAGGGTCTCAGGCACGGACCCCATGGAGCGAACATGAGCGTTGAACTGTTGGCGTGCCACAAGCTCCAAGTGGTCAGCCTGCTCGAGGTGGAACAACACCTGGTAGGCTCGTTGGAGAACCACGAGGGCGCGGCGTTCGGCCCCCGTTCCAGAAAGCGAAGGCATCCATCCGCCGAGGCGTTGGAAGAGACCACGCGAGTTGAAGACCTCCGCAGTGTACACTCTCAGCCACCTGATCCTCTCATCTGGTGGTCGTTGGATTCATAGAGATCTCTTCCCCTCGAACTTGAGGTACTTCCCCGCATTGGTGTCCCACCTCCTTGAAACCACGCCCACGTCGAGGTAGCTGTTGATGTCCTTCACCGCTGCCAAGATGGCATCCCTAGTGAGTCTCTGGCCCTGGTGTATCAACCTCCGATAGAAGAGACACCACGCCACGCAAGCGTCTGAAAGCGCGATGTTTCCCGAAGGTCCGATGATGAATCCATAAGGGCGGAGGTCCCCCGTTCCGAGGTGTTTCGTCAGTCCGTGGACTCCACCGGAGCATGCAGAGACCACAAGCGCTCGGGCCGGGGTCGCATGAGGCTGAGTCAGCTCCGCCAGCTCGCTCCAGGTTATCTCCGATCCGTCTGTGAGCTGAATCCCTTCCGCGTCGCCGTGACAGCTCAGGTGGAGAATGATCGCATTCGACTTTCGAGCTTCTTCAACGGCACGTTTGAGCGAGTCCCTACTGATGATCTGGCGGTACTGCATGTTGATGCAAAGCAGGCGTCCTATCTCTGCAACGGCGACCCCCTCACGCTGCTCGCGATAGATCGCCTCTTCGTCCAGAGACTCCGCCACGAGAACGGCGGCGATTTTCATTGATGGTATCTTGATCCTGACCATTCACCCCACCCCCTGCTTCGCCGTCGTCTTCGCGGTCTCCACAACAGCAGCAAGTGACGTCGCCTCAGCGAGCTCCTCGGGCGTGGCAGGCGTCTCGAGCTCCGGAAACAGCGGGCTCCCCGGCGACCAGAGCTCGACGCTCTCCGGGTGCTCGTCGAAGAACTCGGGGTCCGTGGTGACGCGCAGAGGCTCCGGCATCCCGGGCATCTCGAAGCGGTACTCGCGTTGGCCGAGCGGCTTGACCTCGACACCTGGCGGGAGGAGCTCGGGGACTCGGATGAGCTGGTCCAGGTCGTTGAGGTCGTAAGCGGCGGTCGGTCGTGACGGCGTTTCGAGCTCCGACTGAGCGATCACATCGAGGTCGAAGCCGGCCTGCTGTGCGGCACGGACGTCGTCGTCGATCTTGGAGACGAGCTCGGCCTTCATGCGATCGCGTTCGGGCTTCGGGGCCTTCAAGGCTGTGTCGCCGATGGCCTTCGGGAGCTGGGCGAGGATCGGCTGGAGCTTGCCGACGAACTGGGAGAAGAGGCCGATGCGATCTCGCAGCGCGCAGTAGACGTCGGTTTCGACGGTGTCCTCGTAGTGGAGGTTCACGATGCGGATCGTCTCGTGCTCCTGACCGAGACGGTCGATGCGGCCGATCCGCTGCTCGACCTTCATTGGGTTCCAGGGCATGTCGAAGTTGACGAGGGCGCCGCAGAACTGGAAGTTGAGACCCTCTGCGGCGGCGTCGGTACAGAGGAGGACATCGGCGGCTCCCTCGCGGAAGCGGCGCTTCGTCTCGTCACGGGTGATTTTCTGCCAGGTGGTCCCGTCGGCGTTCGGCACCTCGCCGCCACGGCCGGAGAAGCACATGACCTTCAGCCCCTCCATGGTCTTGAGGTGCATTCGGAGGAAGTCGAGGGTGTCGGTGTACTGCGTGAAGATGAGGACCTGCTCGTAGCCGGACTCCCGGAGCTCGTAGAGCTTGTTCACCAGCGCCTTGGCCTTCGTGTCGGTGGGGAGCTCGTGGATGTTGCTGAGGAGGCACTCGATGTCGGTCCGTTCCTCGGCCGCGAGTGCCTCGCGCTCGAGCTCATTGACCTCCTCGGCGTCCATGGCCTCGTCGGAGAGCTCGTCGTCGGAGACGTTCTCCTCGCTGAGCACCAAGTCGGGCTCGGTAGCGTTCATGGCGTCGAAGTGGAGGCTCAGGGTGCGGGCCAGGGCGGCGAAGCTGCTCGCCAGGCGCCGGCGGTAGATGGTCATCACGAAGCCGACAGCGCTGCGCTGCTTGGGGGCCGCCGCGTTGTAAGTCGTCGAGATGTAGTCCTCGACCGACTCGTAGATATCGCGCTCCGCGATGGTCAGCTCGATGAAGACGTCCTCGACCTGCCTGGTGGCGATGGGCGTCGAGATCTTTCCGGCCTTGAAGTAGCTCCGGAGGAGCTCGCGGGTGTGCCGTGAGATGAGCCGGGCCACGGGCGTGTTGGCCTTCATGATCTGGAGCGCGGCACGCCGACGTTCGGTGCTCAGGCCCTTTCGGGCTGTCGTGGCCTTGTCGCGGAGGGCGGCGAGGATCTTCTTCGTGGCAAGGCTGCTACCTCCGGGAACAAGCCGCTGAGCGTCCTCCAGCCTCGTCTCCCCGAACTGGGCCTCGGTGGCTCGGAAGAGGGCCGCGAGCTCCTCGAGATCCTCCTGTGAGGGATTTCCCTGGGCCATCTTGTCGAAGAACCGTAGGAAGGCTTGCTCCGACCACGCCTCGGGGAGACCGAGGAGCTCGAGCAGATCCCAGACCTCGACGGGGTGGACCTGCATCGGGGTGGCGGTGAGTAGGACCAACCCTCGAGTGCGCTCACGAAGCTGGTGCGCGAGGCGGAGGAGCTGGTTCGGCCCGCGCTCCTTCTGACCGCCGACGCCTCTCCTCCGGGCATGGTGAGCCTCGTCGAGGACGAGGATGTCCCAGGGCTCGGCGTTCTCGAGGAGCTCCTTGGCACGATCGGCTCGGCGCATGAGCTGGCTCGAGGTGATGACGCAGGGTTCCCTGTGCCACTCCGTCTTGCTCACCTTCCGCTTCGCCGCCTCGCCGAGGGCTCGCGTCGGATACCACGAGAGCTCGTGGCCGTCGTAGATGGGCCAGTTGAGGTTGAACTTCTCCCGGAGCTCGATCTGCCACTGCGAGAGGATCGCCTTGGGCGCGAGGATCAGGATGCGCTTCGCTCGGCCGGCCAGCCACGCCTGGCGGAGGAGCATCGCGGCCTCGATGGTCTTGCCCAGCCCGACCTCGTCGGCGATGAGCACCTTGGGCGGCCAGCTCTCGTACAACCGCTGGAACGTGCGGATCTGGTGCGGCCAGGGCGTGACGATGCTCGTCGCCTCCCCGACCCGCTCGCCGCCTTGTGGGAAGGTCGGAGCGTGCCGGATGATTCCCCAGGCCAGGCGTCGGAGCCGCTCGACGGGGTCCAGGCCGAGCTCCTCCGACTGCTCCTGCACGTCGGGCTCCTGCGGCACTTCGGGTTGCTCCGGAGGGGTTTGCTGCTCCTCCTGAAGGAGCGTGGGCTTCTTGTCGTTGGCCGGCAGGAACTTGAGCAGGTCTCTCTCCACGGCATCTGGGATGTCGATGACCAGCGCCCGCTTGAACTCGTTCTTCCAGAGGCACGCGAAGTCCCGCTCGATCCCCTCGACGTAGTCGTTCCCGTCGCCGTAGTCCCAGAAGACGGTGAGCTTCTCCCAGTTGCCGGCCCACCCCTTGGCGGTCTCGTTGACGCTCCCGTTGAAGGCGAGGCGGTCGCCGGTCTTGTCCTCGATGATCCCGCTCTTGTCGTGGAAGATGCCGTCGGCCGGACAGGGGTTCCGGTTCTTGTCACAGGGAACGGCGACTTTCACGTGGAGGTATCCGTTTGCGATCATCCAACTGATCAGCTCGAGCGCCAGCGCCTCGTCGGAGCTCTCGGCCACGAGCGGCATGGCCCGGAACCACGCCTCGAGAGTACCCTTGAGCGATTCTCCCTTCTTGATCGCCTCGACCTCGGCCTCGTCGAGAGTGCAGCCGACCAGGAGCCGCATGGTGCCGGAGTTGCGGACCAGACCCTCGACACCGCGAGACGCGAGCGTGAGAGCGCGGGCGTTGAAGTACCCGGTAGCCCGGTCGTACCGGGTGGCGCACCGCAGGGCCGGCACGTAGAAGTCCGACACGAGCTTCATGTCGTCCGAGTTGTAGGTCGGCTTCCACGTATGGTCCTGGAGCAGGCTCACGGATCACTCCTCCTTCCAGAGCTTGAGCTGCTCGGGCTCCTTGACCCGATCGCTGTAGGCCAGACGCCTCAGGTGCTCCAAGGCGTCGAAGTCGCTGGCGGCCTCCGCCACGACCCCGGTCTCCCCGGTGACCCCGGTGAACGTGCTCGACACTGGCAGGACCTCCAGCACGGCCGTGAGCGCGGTCGCGAAGGTTGGGCTCTTGTCAGCGCCGCTCTTCTGGAGGAGCTCACGTCCAGCCTCGAGCCCGTGGGTCCGCACCCGGTAGGCCGCATGGTGGAGAGCGTCCATCATGCTCTTGCTACCGTCGGCCGGACCGAGTCCCCCTCGCGCGGCCCGCTTCCCGCTGTCCCAGAGGATCAGGTCGCTGCCCTTCTTCTCGGCGAGGTGCCCGACGACCTCCCGATCCATGTCGAGCCCGACGACCCGAGCGAGGCGCAGCGCTTCGTCGTAGGGGAACTGGGGCGCCTTGAAGGCGTCCCAGGCGAGCACGAACCACTCGGTGAACCCGTCGAGGTTGGCCTTACGGTTCGTCCGGAGGAGCTGCTCCATGCGGCACGCCTTCACTTCACGACGAGCAGCATCCAGGGCGTCCTCGGGGCTGACGGCGTAGGGATCGAACGCCTCGTCGGCGTCCCGATGCTTCCCGTTCTGCTGCAGTGGAGTCCCCCTCGTGAGCGGCCAGTGCTTGGCGAACTCCTCGAGCGCCGGACCGAAGCAGGAGAGATAGAGGTCCACGCCGCCGATGCCAGCCTCCTTGTAGTCCTTCACCCTGGCACGCACGGCTTGGGCCACAAGGGGCTCCACGTCCTCCCAGTACGCCGGCTCGGCATCGGGTCGAGTAGCTCTTGGGCGGCAGACGAGGAAGATCGTGCTGTTGGCCGCCGCCTTGTCCTTGATGTGGAGGCTTCCTTCCGCCTCTGTGTTGAGCGGCCAGGACGCGGTGATCGTGAAGCCTGCCTCCATCAGCCCGCTCGTGAGGGCGTCCCAGGCACCCGTGGCCTTGTGCGTGAACATCAACGTCAGGATGCCGTCGTCCTTGAGCACCCGTCGGCACTCGGCGAAGATCGCACCCATCCGCTCCTGGTAGTCCTTGCGAGCAAGATCACGGGCGCCTCGTCCGCCCTCGAACTTCGCCGGGTTCGCAACGGCCTCTTTCTCCTTGTCGGTGAGCTTCCGTGTGAACCACTCGGGGTAGACGTACCCTGCCGTCCGCTTCAGCCAGACGTAGAAGAAGTCCGACAGCTCGGCATACATCACGTTATCGTAGTAGGGCGGGTCCATGACCACGACATCGACCGATCCCGAGTCGACGTGGTCGAGACTGTCCGCAGACGAGCAGGTGATGACGACAGAGGGAGGCGTGAAATCGGCGAACAGGGACTCCTGTGTCGTGGCCTTCTTCTTCCCCTTGAGGTTGACGTCGGGACGCGAGAGCTCCACGAGCTCGGCGACGCATTTGCCTTCTTGCTCGATAGCCCAGTCGTATCCCAGACCGACAACGAGAGGCGCCATCTCAGCGTATGACCACTTGAAAGCGAAGTTGTGGCTGTCGAAGGTGTTGACCATGACCTCGCGGTTGACGTGCCAGCGGGTCATCCGCGAGTTGTAGTCACGGAGCTTGTCGAGAGCAAAGCTCAGGTACACTAACGCTGCCTGGGTCGGTTCGTCGAGCTGGCCCCTGGCCCTCTCCTCCTCCAGCAGCTCGCGGAATACCTCGACACTGGTGCCGTGGCAGAGAAGCTGGCGTGGTGAGAAGAGGTCCTTGAACTTGGTGTCACCGTATTGAGCGGGCGTATTCCCATGGGTCCATGACTCGGTGTCCATAGGAAGATCTTCCGTTGGAACCAAGTCAGATGCTTCCCACTCTGCCATCTTCTCGTCGAGGAGACGCCGGCACTCCTCGGCGTTATCGTCCTCTGGACGCGGAGCCCGGTAGCCCCGCTGCCAGCCCTCCTTGAGCTTCCCCGACTTCGTCTTCTTCTTGACCCGCTCCTTGTACACGATGGCGAAGAGCTGGTCGCCCATGAGCCCGCTCATCGCCTGCCGCTTGATTTCGCTGTTGCTCACGACTCGTCCGCAGCCTGGATAGGGGCATGCAGCGTCCCCTCGGGCCACGGTCCCCTGCGACTGCTCCGTGGCCCTTTTCACGATCTCGAAGCCACACCTCCTGGTCTTCTCGTCGGGGAGCAAGCGCACGCCCGTACCGTCCGGTCTTTCCGGGGCGAGCCACCAGTTGGGACTGAGCGGGATCAGTCCGTCGCAGTAGGGACAGGTGATGGTGCGTGCCCAGAGGTAGCCCTCAACGATGTTGCCTTGGGGTTCGGGGGGGAAGATGCCCTTGTACTTCGGTGTGGCGATCTCGATGAATCTCTTCGATAGATGTTCGTATGCCTCAAGGAGAGATAGGCCGTGATTTATCGGCGCCTCAACCGTTTGCTTGAGGATAAGGTTTGCTACAGGATTCAGGTCATTCGCAGAAACATTCAAGCCAAGCCGAGCGGCTTCAAATGGGATACTTCCACCGCCCGCCGTTGGGTCGAGAACGAGTGGATCAGTTGTACCAGTTCTCCTTACCTCGTGTCGAAACCACTCAAGATCTTCCTGAGTCGGAAGGTAGCTGAAGGCTCGTTTATACCCGTATGGGTCGGGTCCGAGATTCTCGCCGGTCCTTTTCGCAGACTTTATTCGCTTCGCGGTCGCCACCGGATCCCCATGGATGCCGAGTAAGTGCTTGAACTTGTCGCGGTCCACATCCTCGGGCAGGAGCGAGGCCATGATGGCAGCCCGCGAGGCCACAAGCGGCCTGCGTGCCCACCAGACGTGGAGCCGGTTGGGCGCCGGATAGGGCGTCATGGGGGTTCGTTCACGGACGCTTTCTACGCCGAGTGCTGCAATGGGCAGCCATCTCTCGATCAGACGTGCCTTCATCTTGCCTTCCATCAGGACTGCCTCGGGTCGATGAGCAGGAACCTGAGCGCCATGAGGACTCGGCGGGGGTACTTGCGGTGCATGGCCATGCCCAGCCAGTAGGCGGCCTCTTCCTTTCCCATGGCCTCGATGCCCTCGGAGCACTGGCGCATGTTGATCCGGCTCCGCATGGGCGCGAGGACCCGGAAGAGGAGACCCAGACGAAGCGCCGAGAGCTCGCCGAGGTCGAAGTGCTTGGTAGCGCCGACCTTCATGCCGGAGATGTCGATCTTCTCGGCCGAGAGCTGGCGGAGGAGTCTGTGCTCCACCAGGGCGAGGTTCCGGCCGTGGAGGCCGGCGATCCGCTTCTGGTGCTTGAGCTGCGGGGTGGCGCTCGATGGGAGCTGCCAGACCTCGAGCTCCTGCTCGCTGGAGGAGCGGCGTGTTGCACGAAGCTCGTAGATCGGGGCCGAGGTCTTCTTCTCCTCTGGCTTCTTCCTCTTCCTTGCGTTGCTCATGCCTTGGCCTCGGCCCTGGCCTCGACATAGACGGCGCCGGTGGCGAACCGGGCGAGCCGTTCGGTCAGTTTGTTCGGCTCGTCACCGCCGAGCTCGAGCCCGTCGGTGAAGGTGAGCGTGTAGGTGGTCTCGAGGCTGGTCTCGCTTCCTTCAGCCTTGGCCGCACGGAACTGCGGCACCAGGAACTCCTTGAGCGGCTCCGCGTCGTTCGGCACTCCGGTGAACTCCACCGAGAAGCTGCTGCCGGACTTGGTCTCGTATTCGCCGGCCATCGCGACCTTCCGTTCGGCTCCGGAGACCGCGTTGACGGCGCCGAGCAGGCGGAAGGCGTCCTGTGCGTCGAAAACCCGGAGCGACAGGACGGACAGACTGGCAACACCCTTCGCCCTGGCGTCCTCCCAGATCCGGGTCAGGGCTTCACGCAGGGGGGCCTCGGCCGTGAACACCTGGGTCCCCGGCTGAACCGGCGGCAGGGTGGTCCCCTCTTTGATCGAGACGACCGCGGAGCTCCCACCCGTCGGGTACGGCTTCGATGGCTCTCCAGGCGACACGGGGCCCGAGGACGGCCTCGGCGCCGGGCGGGGCCAGATAGCCTTCGCCTTGGCGTAGTCCATCGTGAAGACCAGCGACTGCTGGTCGACCTTGATGTCGCACCAGGGGTCACCCTCGCCGGCGAGGAGCTCGTCTCGCTTGTACACATACATACCATCCTCGATCCCCTTGCGGACGAGCTTCACGAAGTTCTCGTCGCCCAGCATGATCGGGAGACGGGGGTCCTTGCGGAACTCGGCTCGCAGTTCTGCCGTGCTGATCTGCCCCTTCTTGAGCGGGGTGAAGTCACGGACGTACTTGGGAGCCAGCGGGTTGTCCTCGGCCTGGAGGAGCTTGTTCATGTCCTTGAGAGCCCGGACGACCTGCTTCTGACCAGCTCCGGGGGAATCGGAAGCTGATGGTGTGTCGAACGCAGTGTGGCCGAGGTCCACGTCCTCGTCGCCGACACGGTGGCTTCGGGACGGGAAGAACAGGTGCCGGAAGCACTGCTGGATAGCCACGGCGATCTCCTGCTCGGATCGCTGGTAGAGCTCCCTGACCTTGTCCTGCTGGTGCGCGGCAAGTTGCTCGAGCCTGTCGGGCGCCTTCATGGCCTCCAGAGCCAGCCGCCGGACAACTTTCGCCTCCATCTCACCGCGCAGCCCCCCATCGGCGACGAGGAACACGAGGTTGTTCCGCAGGCTCCGGAACTCCCGCTGGGACCCCTGCAGGGACCCCTTGCGCTCGAAGATGTCGGCCACGTCCTTGGGGAGCTTGAACAGGTCACCGGACACCGTGAGCGCGTCGTGGCTTATGAGGACGAGGATGGGTCGGCCGTCACCCACCTCGTCCGGGACATTGTTTGGGCCGCCAGCGAAGGGAACGAGGTTCAAAGCGGAGCCCTGGAAGATCTTCTGGATTCGATCCCGAAGCTCGGCAAGAGCCTCGCCCGGATCGACCTGGGTCTCCTGACGGCGGATCATCTGGGTCAGGTTGGCCTCGGTGAGGAACCGCAATGGCACGCTGGGCCGATCATCGAGGTAGGCCGAGCTCGCGATGAACTTCTGCCGGGCGTCGTTGATGAACCCGAGATCCATGCCAGGACCGAGGATGCAATAGCGGAGCTCCTCGGCCGTGACGCCCTTCAGCGCCTCGTTGAACGCGTAGGTGTGCCAGAGGATGGACCTGGCGACGAAGGAGCCGTAGGGAGCCATGCCGGCGTAGCTCTTGGCGTCGAGTTCCTGAGCCAGCGAAGCGCCGCCTCCTGTGGCGGCGACGTCGTTCCGTATGGCCGGATCGAAGGCGCCGAGCTCGAGCCTGGTGACGACCTCATTCCGCGTCGGTTCATAGCCCGGGTCGAGGTGGTGGATGTGGATGGCGTGCGTGCCTTGGGGCTTCTGCTTCCAGAGCCACGCGACCGTCTGGGTGAGGAGGCGGAGCATCCCCCGGACCCGTTGGAAGTTGCTCAGGGTGGAGAGCTTGTCCGTGAGCGTGCTCATTAGCGCGGGATGAAGCGGGAAGCCGTCGGCAAGCTCCTTGCGACGGTCCTCGTCCTTCCGAGGTGTGGGCAGATCGCCAGCGTGCGTGATCCAGAGCTTGTCGTAGGCGTCGATGACCTTCCGTGCGCCGGCATCGTTGACGTCCGCGAAGAGCCTGCGTCGCAGCACTTGCGCGACTTCGCCTTCGGTCGTGGGATCGAGGAGGGTCGCCTTGCGGGCGGCGACGCTCTCGGCTTCGTCGAGCTGCCGGGCCACGAACTCGTTCTCGGCCGAGTAGGCGTCGACGGCTTTCCATCCCTTGCCGATGGCTAGTGTGAACACCATGGCCGCGCCGGGAGAGCTCTCGACCGCCTTGAACAGGGAGGTGAGAAACGCGGTGAGCTGCCCAGCTTCCGGTCGCCCCTTCACCTTGCGGACGTAGACCGAGAGCTCGTCGAGGAGGATCAGGGTCGGTTGCCCCCCGAACAGCTCGCGGAGGGTATCCGCGCCAGGAGCCACGTGCTTCTCGTCACTGGCCTTGACGATCTTGTACCCCTTGGCGCCGGCCAGTGCGTAGGCCAGCTCGCCCCAAGGGGTGAAGGCGCGGAGGTCCTTGTCCAGCGGGCGGCCGTTGATCGGGTCGGCGTTCTCGCCGTCGAAGGCGCCGACGCGGACCTTCCCACCCTTGGGGAGCAGTGCCGGGTCGATGAACTCGTCGATGTTGGTCACGCCCTTCATGCCCCTGGCGGCATGGCTCAGGGCGATGAGGGAGTGGGTCTTGCCACCACCGTACTGGGTGTCCAGCCGGAAGATGGAGGACGCCTCGCCCCCGGTACCGCTCAGGCGGAGGCAGACGTTCTTCAGCAAGGACCGCAGACCCTTGGTGGGGTGTGTGTTCGCGAAGAAGATCTTCGGATCCTTGTACTCCGGGGGAGCCTCGTCGTTGAGGACCTGGGCGAGGTCCGCAGCGAAGTCGGACTCCTTGATCTTCCCGCCGACGACATCGGCGCGGGGCTCGCACAGGTCGAAGATGGTCGGAAGGGTCATGCTGGTCTCCGTTCCCCACGGGCGGCCACACCACCGCCCCCACGATAATCAGTCAGTTGCGGTAGTTTCACCCGGTCGAGGCAGAAGGAGCATACTGATCGAAGCGAGCGGGCGTCCATTGGAATCTCATGACGCCATGTTCTCCGTGCCCCATGCTCGGAACCATGGCCGTTCACGGCCGGACCGAGGCGCTGGTCCACCTCCGCGGGCTCATGCGGTGGTACCGAGATGACCTGCGTTGCCTCTCGATTGTGGTCGAGAACCTCCTCGTTGCGGCCAGGGAGCTCAAGCCCGAGAAGGCTGGCCTGGTCGCGGACGTCCTGGTCGGAGAGCTCCGGCGGGTGAAGAGCTCGAACACGACGAGGGGCTACCTCGGCACAGTGCTCGACCGGCTGACCCGTCTCCCGCCCGAGATCGCGCTGCCCCGTCTCGCAGTGCTCGCCGCGGACCGGAGCTTCTCGCATAAGATGCGAACCAAGTTCAAGGGTGCTGCCGAGTCCCTCCTGTACAGGTAGCAGCTCGAGGAGACCGCGGTAGATCGTGCTGCCCGATCCCTCGGGAGGTCCGTTCTACGGCGGGTGAGATTACGACGTAAGAAGACCGGCCGAGGCCGGTCCAGAGGATGGGGTGGAATCGAATCGTTCAACGCGGAGGGACGACGCCCCCGGCAGCATCGTCCGGTGGACACCTCCCGGAGATCTCCGCCTCCAGCATGCGGCGGCGTTCACCAAGGGTCATGGCGACGACCTCGGGGACGGTGAGGGCGTAGCCAGCCACGGACGTGTAGGAGTACGTCCCCGACACGATGCCGAAGACGAGAACTTGCTGCTGGACGAGGACGTCGGTCGTCGCGGGGTAGACGACGTGGATGGGGTTGCTTCCGCCGAGCGGGTCGATGAGGAGCTGCGTCGTCCGTGAAGATTCGTCCTCCACGACCTGGAAGATGCGGCCGTGGAACCGGATGGGTCTGCCCCTGTAGCGGTCGGGGCGCGTCTCGAGCATCCCTACCGTGACGTCGTCGTGGAGCTTCAGCATGGCCGCCATCTCGCAGAGCAGGGCCTTGCGCAGGGCGCCGGCATCGGTATGCACCTTCCCGGCCGTCTCGATGCGGTACTGCACGAAATCCAGGGGCCGATCCTCGGGTGTCGGCAGCCGCGCATACTGCTCTGCCTCGGCGACGATCTTCTCGCAGTTCTCCAGCGTCCGCCGGCAGTGGGCTTCCTTGTCGGGTGCCGTCTTCTCGGCCAGTGCCGTGCGGAGCGCACCCGTGACGAGACGGCAGGCATCGACCTTCCACTCCGGCACGCAGTCCGGGGACCGGCACGGTCCGCAGACCTTGGTGAAGCACGTCTCGCAGGGAGCCATGGGATCGGGTGGGGGTGGTGTCGCGGCGCCGGCATCGAGTCGTGGCGCCGGGGTGGGTTCCGACCTGGTGCATGCCGTGAGGCCGACGCAGATCGCGGCGATCACGGCGAGCTTCGAGCTCATGGTTCACCTCCTCGTGGGGTCGATCGCTACTGCGTCTGCGCCGAGCGCCTGCGGTACTTCTGGACCTCCTCCGAGATCTGGTGCAGGCACCACGCGATGACGACGGCGTCGTCGAGGTAGCCGGCGCCGGGGATGGGGTCGGGGATGGCGTCGAGCGGGGAGATGAAATAGGCGAGGCCGGCGATGACCCACGCCTTGGTCTCCCACCGCATCACGTAGTGGGGGTCCGTCAGCATCTGCCACAGGAGGCGCACGGACTCGAGGAGATCTCGCGCCGCCCCTCGTGCCCTGGCCGCAGCCTCGGCCCACTTGAACCCGGCCCTGACCTCGGCCTCGTCATCGGCGTCGATGTCGTCGGCGAGTCGCTTGACCTCGTCTTTCTGCTTTTTGGTCATCTTCTTTCCTCATCGGGACCCGTCCCGCATGGAGCACGGGACGGTTCACGTTGCTGAGATGGGAGCTACAGCCGCATCGGCATGACGACGGCCAGCCGATCGCCGGCGTCGATGCGGAGCCCATCGGTGGGGCGGTCCATCCCGAGATCGATGGTGTCGTGCTGTGTCGCCACGGCGTCGCGGAGGTAGGCGAGCTTGAACCCCGTCACGAGGTCGTCGCCGGTGTGGTTCGACTCGAGGACGGGCACGACGACCTCCGCGTCTCCGAGATCGGGGTCGCTGGTGGCCAGGGTGATGGTGCCGTTCACGACGACCCGGACGGAGCCGTCCTTCGAGAGGCGGGAGACCCGTTCGAGGGCCCGGCGGAGGATGGCGGTCTCGAGGCTGATGTGGACGGACCTGTCACGGGGCGGGACGACCTTGTCCACCGGAGGAAACCTCGCCTCGACGAGCTTC
>Ga0233425_10003455_pt1 | contig 28580 bp, 41 predicted proteins | sample Watercolumn_Towu_2_FD_181712 | JGI IMG/M metagenome (GOLD analysis project Ga0233425, IMG submission 181712) | Freshwater microbial communities from Lake Towuti, South Sulawesi, Indonesia - Watercolumn_Towuti2014_140_MG | ecosystem: Environmental > Aquatic > Freshwater > Lake | place...
TAAAAGAGTTAAATCAGAGCAATGAGCATTTAGAATCAAATGCTACAAGCAATCACAGGTCTTATTGCAGGCCAAGAATGGATCTTTATTGCAATTGCCGCAGGGATAATTCTGTTTGGCGCAAAAAAGATTCCAGAACTTGCGAGAACACTTGGTAAATCACGCATGGAATATGAAAAAGGCAAGTTTGAGGCAGAAAAGGAACTCAAAGACCTCAAAGACAAAAAAGACTAGGATTCTGCCAGATTACAAAGCTCGTCTATTATTTTACTAAACTCTGATGGAATATCAGATTTGCCAAAAATATCATCTAGTTTCATCATTCCTCTGAGCTTGATATCAGCAGTTACTGTAAGCTTGGTTCCATTGTCTAATTTTTCGTAGACTTCGGAGATATGAGTGCCCTTGATATCACCTCCCAGAACAAAAGTATCATGTGATTCTGGATATTTTGTGACGTGTTTTGTAGTCATGACTAGCTCCTTTTGGCCCAATCTTAGATGTTCTTCTACTATAGCGATATTATCACGGATTGACCTTACTCGAATTGACGGATAAAACTGGGGTATGACATTTTGAAAATTATCATAGTTTGCTACAACATCAAAGACTTTTTGTCGCTCTGCTTGGACTAGTTTTTGGATGGTTATCTTTAGCAAACCTAGCTGCCCCATCTTTTGTACAAATCATGATCAATGTTGAACTGATCAAGGCATTTGCCAACAGTATGGTCAATTATTTGCTCTATTGATTTTGGCTTTGTGTAAAATCCAGGAACCGGCGGCAAAATTACAACACCTAATCTTGCCAACTTTAGCATGTTTTCCAGATTTATTGCAGTCAGTGGCGTTTCTCTTGTTACTAGGACTAGTTTTCTTGATTCCTTTAGTGTTACGCCTGCTGCCCTTGCCACCAGAGTTTCATCATATCCGTTTGCAATGCTGGACAAAGTCTTCATTGAACATGGAATTACAATCATACCATCGTGTCGGTATGTCCCAGAAGAGATTCCGGATGCCAGGTTAGTGTCATCTGAATATTCGCTTGCCAATGACTTTAGCTGGTCCAGCTTGTAGTCAGTCTCCATTGCCAGGCATTTTTTTGCCCACTCTGTTATTATCAGATGCGTTTGGATGTTGAGTTGTTTTAGCACCTCTAAAATTCGAATTCCATAGATTACCCCGGTGCTACCAGTGATACCAATTACCAGCTTCATGATATGATTGATTGGTTTTGATTATTTTAAGCTGTAATTACACCAATGAATTTTGACACTAGGAATTGTATGAAATAAAGTCAGTCATACGAATATGAGATGTTATATTACCAATATTTGCACACTTGATTGTTGATCAGAAAATCAGATATTTCTAAAATTATACAAAATTATTCTGATTTTAGAATTGGCGTTTTGGGGAGCCACTCCGCCCTAGAAATAATGGATGGTGCAAAAGACGAAGGAATCCCAACTGTTGTCATATGCCAAAAGGGCAGGGACATTCCATATAGGAGATTCAAGAGAATTTCAGACGAGATCATTGTTGTGGATAAATTCTCTGACATGGCATCACCCAAAATGCAAAAAATGTTCCTAAATACCAACACCATTATTGTACCGCACAGGGCACTTACTGCCTATTTGGGATATGATACCATAGAGAAAAAATTCAAGGTACCAATGTTTGGCAACCGCATACTATTTCAGGCGGAGGAACGAAGCTTTGCCAAAAACCAGTATTATTTGCTGGAAAAATCAAAGATTAGGCTGCCCAAGATTTTCCGTGATCCAAAAAAGATAGACAGGCCGGTAATTGTCAAAGTACAGGAAAAGAAAAGAAAGCTAGAGCGCGCGTTTTTTACTGCATCAAACTATCAAGATTTTGTAATAAAATCCCAAGATAAAATCAAAAAAGGAATCATCGATGCAAAAGACCTCAAAAAGGCAAGCATCGAAGAGCTAGTCCTAGGAACATACATGAATTTTAATTATTTTCACACGCCAATCTCCGACCAGGTTGATTTTATTGGAATAGAGAGAAGACTGCAGACCAACATACATGACTATAACGCACTGCCAGCAAAACAACAGCTAGACATCAATTTAGATACGCAAAACATCGAGGTAGGCCACACACCTGCAAGCATTAGAGAGTCATTATTGGAAAAAGTAATAGAAATGGGCGACAAGTTTGTCGCAGGCGTCAAAAAAGTCTACCCGCCAGGAATCATAGGACCATTTTCACTCCAATCCGTAATAACTAAGGACTTGGAGCTAGTCGTATATGATGTGTCATTGAGGGTACCAGGCAATCCAATTGTGGCCACTACCTCACCATACACAAAATACCAGTATGGGGAGACATTTGGAGTTGGTCGCAGAATTGCAATGGAGATAAAGCGCGCCCACCAAGAAGGAAGACTGGAAGAAATCCTAACTTAGATTTTCCATTTTGTCTTTTAGTAGTGTCTTTCTAACCAATATTGGAATGTTGTAAAAGGCAGCTAGTGCCACTGCGTCAGATGCCCTATAGTTTCTCAGTACAATGTCTTTTTTGCCTGTAAAGTAGAGGTTTGCGCGCAATACACTTCCGCTCTCGTACACTTTGACTTTGACTAGGAGCATTTCGTTTTCTTCGCAGATCTCTTCTATCATGTTGTATATGGTAGGCAGGGTATCGCGCCGACCTTCCAAAAACGACTTGATGTGTCGTGCGACTTCTCCTGAGAATGCCCTCATGTGGAATTCCTTTTTGTCATCAGACTGTAGTATAATGATGCCTTCCATTGCATATGGGTCGATAAAGCCAACATGAGTTATTTTTGCGGTGGAATAATCCGGCTCTTGTTTTTGAGAAATATCCAACTGATTCGATTATGGATTGGTTTCTATTAAATAATGATATGATCGTATGGATAACTTATCAGTTCTACGCGGCTCTTAAATGCAAAATCCACCAAATCACATCATGCAAATAGACATACCACTACCATGTCCGGCATGTGGCGGAAAAATGTACTCAGTTGGCTATGACGCGCCACTGAAGATCCTAAAACCCAGAACTTGGCAAGCTTGCAAGAGTTGCAAGTTCTCTCGTAGTGTAGAAGACTTCAAAAAATCACTCTGCTGTGCATAGCGGTGGATTAGGTCTTTTTCTTATTTTTTTCAAAGATTGGTTTAAGTTTGGTTTTATTTGAGCCAAGCCTAAATGGCTAAAGACGGCAGGGGACTCATCACACTTGGCTTTGTGGCAATTGCCATTTTGTTTTTGATTTATGCAAGGCTTGGAAACGCAGAGGTAACACCAGCTGCCATAGAGTCAATTGAAAGACTAGGTGTATCATTTTATGGTATGATTTTATTGGCGCTAGGCGCAATAGGATATGGGTTTTACCAATACCACAAGTACAAGGTTGAAAAAAACCAGGACGACCCGTTTTCCATAATAGCTCAGGTGACATGGAATTCCAAGTCACGCAAAATCTTTGTTGCCACGTCAATTGGATATGGAGTGTTTTTTGCACTGACTTCGGGAATCTTGGTATACCAGCCGGACGTTACTTTTTCATACCACTATAACGTGACAATTCCGTCTGCACAGATTGCCCCATGTTGTGGGGAAATCGGTTATGTGCCCAAAGTTTTGGTATACCTAACAGACCACATTGGAATGCAGATAATTCCGATAAACCTGATTTTGCAGATTGCCGTGTCGTATTTGGTGGGCCTAAATGCGGCAATTGCAGTCAATGCTTTTTCCATACTACGTAAAGGTGCTGGAATGGGAAGTGTGGCAGCAGCTACTGGATTGTTCGTTGCATGTCCCACATGTGCAGGAACGTTTGTGTCATTGTTTGTTTCTGCATCCAGCGCCCTGGCATTTACTGTTGCAGTAACTCAGTTGCAGACAATATTCATTGCAATATCCATTCCATTGTTAGTAGTAACACCAGTGATAATGGCAAAAAAGATCAAGTCCAGCGGCTGGAGCTGCAAAATTAACTAGGCTTTACTTCTGGGATTTTCCAGTTACCAATGGCGTATCCGTCACGTCGCAGATACTTTAGTGTCAGCTTGTAGATGAGCTCATCATGGTTGACTTTTTCTAGGATTTCAGACCACAAAATCTTGCCGTTTGCAGCAATGATTTTTTTAAAATCAGGGTTTAGTGCTTCGGCTATCTGCTTGCACTGATCAAATGTTTTTCCGTTTCTATATGACCTAATGCGCCTATCGCAGCTGTTCATGAATAGAATATCACACTAGCAGAATAATTACTTGTCTTGTCGCGCCCTGTCTTTGCCTTTTTCGGCTGCTTCCTTTCCTGCATCATACGCCTTGGTGCCAAGCTCTGATCCTTTTTCAATTCCTTTTTTGCCAAGCTCAGCTCCCTTTTCCATTCCTTTTTCAGCTGTGTCTTTGAGTTTTTTTAAAAATCCCATAATACAAAGATACATTCAGAGTTTAAAAAATATTCTAGAACTGCTTTAGTTTTTCTACAATGATTTTGAAGATTTCGGCATTATCAATTAAAATGCAGGGAATGTTGTTTTCTGCACAGGCCTGTCCGCTTTCAGTGTCCCGTGTAATTAGGATCATGCCATTTTCTTTGGCATAGCTTATCACGGAATAATCCGTGTGGAGTTTTTTTCCTTCCGTGATTAGCTTTTTGACTGAATATGCGTCATAACCCAATCCCTTGAGTTTTTCATCCCAGCCATCATCCATCTCATCTACTAGGATCTTCATTGTATCAAAATCGAAAAATCTGTATTATAATGTTAGTCAAATATGTAGCCAATTACAAGTGGCAAGAACACAGCTAATGCCACCATGGCACCCAAAATAGCCACAACATGATGCGTGTCCATGATACATTGTAACATCAGAGGATTGTAAGACTTGGTGTGTACAAAACAAACAACTACAGATGTGCAGTTATTTTTTTGACTTTATTGACTATGGCCATCTTTTTTGTGGCGCTGACTTCGGGCTCTAGTGTGAAATAGACGGTTTTGCGCTGTGGGTATACTACTATTTGTGTTACCTTTTCGCGCTCTACTTGGACGTATCTTACCTTACCCAGAGTTTTATTGAATTCCTGTCTCATCTTGCGCCTTTGTGCGACCTGCTTGCAAAAATGCTCTTCTTCTTTTTGTGATTTAAGCGAGGTCTTGCCCTTTTTCATTATAGACTCCAGAATGTTTCCTTTTAGATCGATGATTGCAGCAAACCTCATTGTGTGATCAAGACCTATGATGTCTTCTACTATTTCCATTAGTGTGGCGCGCTTGTAGACATTCATTTTTCTGTGATTATAGTTTGGCCAAATATAATTGAATTAATGATTTCAAAAATTATTATTTGATGTTAGAGCTAACAAATTGTGGATAAGATCAAAAATGTTCTAGCAAGGCTGGAGCGACTATCCATTTTAGAAAAATCAAGACAGATTGACGTAGAGCCAGACAGGCGCATGCTTGCCATAACTCCAGAGACTGCCAGGTTTTACCACAGATTATTGATCGGAATTAGGGCAAAAAACATCCTAGAGCTTGGAACATCGACTGGATATTCCACGTTGTGGTTTGCAGATGCCATGTTACACCACACCAAAAATCCCAAAATAACCACAATAGAGGGGAATCCAACCAAAGTCAGGATAGCGCGCTCTAACTTTGAGGCTGCCGGCATCTCCCAATACATCAAGATCAGGCAGGGCAAGATAAGAGATGTGCTAAAAAATATGCCGCTAAAGCCTGCCTTTGAGTTTGTTCTAATTGATGCAGATAAAGAAAACATTACAGAATACTTTGAGCAGGTTTTGCCAAGAACAAAAATTGGTGGAATCATTGCAACTGACAATGTGCTTTTGCCTGCAAAATACCAAAAATTCATGCGCAAATACACCACATACATTACAAAAAACAGGCGTGTCGTAACTGGCACCATCCCACTGGGATACGGCCAAGAAATTACAATACGGCTAAGCTAGACTTTGAGTTTTTTTATTTTCTGAGATTCTGCAGATATTGATTTTGACAGTACTTTCTTTTTTTGTTCTAGCTGCTTTATTTTTGCGGTTTCTTTTTTCTTTTGTTTTGTGATTTGCGATTTTTGGGCCCTGATCTGCTTTTCTATTGCCGTTTTTTCTTTTGTAATTAGTTGCAGTTCTGATTTTGCGGTTTTTACCTGAGACTCAAGTAATGTGCGCTCTTGCTGGATTTTATCCAGTAATTCTTGGTCGGATTTTAGTTGCGATACGGTTGGAGTTGCAGAGACTAGCTTTTGCTTTTGTTCTTGGATTTGCGCAGTGATATTGGCTTGTTTTTGTTTTGATTCTGCTAGGAATTTTTCATAGCTCGATATGGTTTTGAGCAATCTTGCCTGGGTTGCAAGCTTTGCCTTTTCTTGCTTTACTTGTTCTTCTAGCTGTTTTTCTTGGGATTTTGCCTCTTCAGTGATTTTTTGGTTTTCCACTCGGATTGTTTCTAGCTGTTCTTTTTCCTCTTGGATTTTTCTTGCCACCTGCGCCTGTTCTGCTAGGCGCAATCGTTCCTGTTGAGTCTGGCTTGCAATGTCTGCCTGCTCTTTTTGCAGTTGCGATATTATGGCATTGCGCTCTTGTTTTGCTTTTTCTAGTTCTGCTTCCTGTGATTTTATCTGCTCGACTAGCTTGTTTTGTTCCAGTACGCGCTTGCGCTCTTGCTCTATTTGCGACTGGAGTTGTTCTTTTTCTAGTTTGACTTGTTTTTCAAATTCCTGTCTGTCCAGAATGATTTGCATTAGCTTTGATTGTTCTATTCGAATTTTTTCCGCCTCGGTCTTTTCGTGGTGTAGTTTGTCCTGCTCTGTTGCTAGCTGTTTTTGTATCTGCTCTAGGTTTTGTGATTGGCCTTGCCAGCCTTTTGGTAATGTGCCTTGTTGCTTTGAAGTGGACTGGAGATGTCCCATGTTTTGGCTTATGACTGATTCCAGATTTGCGATCTTTTGGTTTGCCCAAGAAACCTGAGACTTTAGAGTCTCTATTGTTTTGTCCGAGTCTTGTTTTTCTGTTATTATATTATCATAGTTGATCTTTTGCCCAAGTTTTGATTCTAGATATTGTTGGTCTGTTTTGTATAGTGTTTTTCCTTGCTTGAGAAACTCTAAAATGAATTGGAGGCGCCCAGTATCGCCTGCACCAGATGAGATTAGTTTTTGAATTTTTACTAGAATACTTTCTTCTACTTTGAGCTTTTCCTGCAGTCCTATTTCTTGGGAGAATTTCTCATCCAGATACTTTTGATCAGAGTGGTATAGTTGTCGGCCTTCCCTTAGAACAGTCAGAATGTGTTGAAGTCGTCCCGGATCACCTTTGCCGGATGTGATCAGCTTTTCTACAAATGCCCTAGTTTCCTGTGGAGTCAGGTTTACCATACCGCGTTCCTTTTTTGTATGTAGGGCTGGTATTTTAAGACCTCAGAGATTTACTAAATTTAACAACTCAGGCTGCGCCTAGGCTAGTCTTTTGCGATGCAAGACTTTCCATTTGGAAACATCTGTGGACGATCGAATTATCATCACACCACCAAAGGCAAATGATTTTTTAATTTTGAGGTGTGTTTTGATTTTTCTTTTTGTTGAGCAACTCATCTTTTTGTAGATTAGGCTAATGTGTGGAGCAAAATCGTATTTTGTGCCCAGAGTTTTGTGAAGGGTTTTTTGTGTTTTTGCCAGTGTTTTGTCTTTTTTTATTTTGATGTATAGTGTCTTCCAGACATAATCTGATTGGCCAATCCCAGTTTTTGTTGCCTTGATTTTTCTTGCATCTAATAATTGAATGGCATATTTTGCCTTGCTCAAACTTTTGATTCCGCTGTATAGTGTAATGTGGGCAGAAAATTTTGGCGCGTTGTGTTCTTTAGCCAAATTTTGTATGATTCTGTTTAGATATTTTGCATTCTTGGAATTAGGAACAAGCCAAATTGAATAGGTCATGATATTTTTTGTGTAACTATATTTCGGTATGGTGTATATTCTGTTGCGGAATAGTTTTGGCCAAACTCTTCTGCAAATATTGTGTCTTCCTGTGCAATTAGCAAATGGGCAGCCATTGGTGGAACGATGATTATTGTTGGGGCATGGATTGTCTGGATTTTTTCTTGGTTTGTGGTAATGTCTTTTTCTCGATATTCTATCACGCCCGATATCAGATGATGCTTTGTCTCAAATGTGTGGTAATGTCCTCCCCGGGCAAATCCTTTTTTGATTTGAACTAGGTTGATGTTTTTTTGGCCATATTTTAGAAAGATTATTGTTCCGCGTGAGTCTGTTGCCTGTTTTTCATATTCTAGATTCATAGAATCACTATGCTGATGAACCCACGTTTATCTTCAAGGATAGAGTTGGGGATAAAGCGGATGGGTTGTCTATGCTTTCCCAGACAAAGATGGTTGCCTCATACTTGCCAGTCTCATTTGGTGTCCAAGACAGAGACGGTGAAAATGATTGTGCTGGAGATAACACACCAGTAATCCATGCTAGCGATACAGTTATTCCGTTTTGGTCTTGTACTTGGACAATATACGCAAACTCTTGCTCAAAGTCTTGATTGTTTTTTAGATCAGCTGCAATCTGGACTTGCTTTCCGACTTCTATTGTCTTGGTTTCAGAGCCCACACCTAGATTTACCTGCGCAAATGCCACTCCAAATAATCCAAGCAACACCAAGCCAGTTACTGCAATTTTGTACAATGTTTGAGATTCTTGATTTCTGCTTGATAAACTAATCTTCTTCGGACTTGTCCATGTGTTCTACTGCACAATCAGTAGAACAATAGTTGGATGCCCTGTTTTTGTATTCAGTGCCACAGTTTTTGCACTTCATGTTTTGGCATGTTATGTGAGGGTGTGATAAAATTAACCATAAAATACCAGAATTGGAAACGCTATTGCCAAGGTGCGACCCAACTAGGATCATGCCGCCTCTGCCAATATTGACCTAAGATAGTTTATCTCATCTATAATGTTGTCACGGAGCTTTTCTAGTTCTATGATTCTGTCCTGAAACGATTTGTACTCTGGATTTTGCGTGTCAAACCAGTATGGTGGCAACATCATGGTGTGTGATCTTTCCATGATATGGAACATGCAAAAATTGCATAAAAGACTCACTGATAATTTATCAGTAGACGGGCTGGCAATGGCTTGCCAGGGTCCGGCATTAATCCCATCTACTAGTATTGGATTTGCAATTTTTGTATTAAAGATACGCGTATGAATTATCTAGAGATGCCGCACTTGACATAATATTTTTGATGATATTCCTCTGCGCGATAAAATTCCGGTGCGGGTAAAACCTGTGTGGCTATTTTTTTGCCAAATTTTCCTGATTGGTCTAGTCTTTGCTTTGATTCTTGTGCTATTTTTTGCTGCTCAGAGTCATGGCAAAATATGACAGAACGGTATTGTGTGCCAATGTCTGGTCCCTGTTTGTTTAGTTGTGTTGGATCATGCGAGTTCCAAAACACATTCAATAATTTTTCATACGATAGAACATTTGGATCAAACTCTACTTGAACTAGCTCTGCATGGCCTGTCTCATCGGTACAGACCTCCTCATATGTTGGGTTTTTTGTGTGTCCTCCTCCATATCCCACTGCGGTGGCTGTGACGCCGGGTGTGGTTCGAAATATGTCTTCTACGCACCAAAAGCAGCCTGCTCCAAACGTCGCCTTCATGATTTTGATATCATTGTTCCATAGTTAAAATGATTTTTCCACATTACTTTTCGTACAGCCAGACTTGAATCTTGGTCAATGGGATGGTCAGATTATCAGGTATTATAATGAGCAGTCCTGCATTTTTGCTCACATTATTACAGGTGCCAGAGAATCGTTCATAGTTTTTGCCAAAGCAGGTACCATCGGTATAATGTGTGAATTTGCCGTTGTCGGTGTCATAGTTTGTTTGCTGCTCTATTGAATCCACAAAATAGACATCAAAGCCGACTGCGCTATCGTTGATTTTTACCGTATAATCAAACGATGCACCATCCTCTGATGAGCAAATTGGTATGAATTGTGAATAACCAGTCTTTAGCTGGGCTTGCTGTTCTGCATAATCCTGTCTGCTGGATTCTGGAGTATACATTGTAATGTTGGGGTCTGAGTTTTTTTGCAAGCCTGTTGCATACTCGACATAGTGTCGTAGTGTGTCTGCCCCAAACCTTGCATAGTGAGGCTCCCATGTGTCGCGGCAGTTTGTGTTGCTGTTTTGGACTAGGATGTAGGGCTTGTCATGGACATGTCTTATCTCATCAACATTGTTTTGCTTTGATATTTCCAGTCTTTCTTGTGCACTGAGTTGTGTAGTAGCTTGGCGTGACCAAACATTTGTTATTTCATATACAATGTTTCTAGGATAGCTGTTCCATCCAGGCTCTAAATGCACGTAGACGGACTGCTTGTTAATTGATTGCTGTTGTAGGACAAATGCAGATACAATATAGTACAAAATGATAATTGCAATTATAGCTATAATGGTATAGTGTATCTTTCTCATGTGTGTGATGATTTTGTGGGGTTTTTATTTTGTGATAATTGATCTTAGATCGTTTCCTGTTTCATGGTAGTATTGATGCTCTAGTTCTTTGAGGCGTTCCTGTGTTTTATGCTGGTATGACTTTGCCTGCTTTGATCTGAGCGTGTGGTATTCCTGTACTAGTTTTTTTAGATCAGAGCTTTTCATTGCGCAAACTCTAGGCTGTTTGCCTTTTTGAGTGATTTTTTGACTTCTATTATCTTAGAGTCGACCTTTTTTGCCCTATCCAGTGAGGACTTGTATTTTTGATACGATTCGGAATATTTTGACTGGTAGAATAAATCGTCTGCTTGTGTCTGCAAGAGTTCCGCGTCACTTTGGAATTTTTTTGCTGCAAAGAGAGCGTCTTCTGCCTTTTTCATTTCTGCCTGCGATGCCTTGTTTGTTGTCCAGGTGGAATTGACAAATGGCACCATCAGATCAATTGTGTTTTTTGTGGCAAATAATTTCTTATCAGAGAGGGTTTGAATCGATGTTGCCTTTGCCTTCCAGTCTACTGGCTTTGCAGTCTTGGTCTGATTTTCTGTTTTTACTGGCGCCCTTGCCTGAATCCAGGACTCGTAATTTTCAATTTGTGGATACATTACATCTGTTGGGTCTGTGCTGTGTGGAAATCCTATTGCATGGCCCAGCTCGTGCTTTGTTATTTCTAGTGCATATTCTGGTGAGACTAGGTTCCATTTTTTGTCCTTGAAATAGCCCAGAGAGATTGTAAGCTTTGGCTTGCCATACTCGTTTAGCGTACTAGAGCTGTAATAGCCAAGTTTTCCGGAATCATACTGGCTTGCCCATTCCAGTACAAAGTCTGCCTGGTCTTGGTACGGGACTTTGTCTATTACCAGTCCGGGTGTTTTTTGCTGCCAGAATTGTATTGCCTTGTCTAATGTGTCGCCAAATGTCTTTTGCCAGTGTGGTGGCATTTTTTGCACATGTATTTTGTATGTTTGAGCATCTGCATTGCCAATCAAAACAAAAGATAATGCAAACAATGCAATCACGCCAAATACTTGCTTCATGATATCACATAATCAGAGGCCCAAATAAGGCAGATGTTGTTAAATCACCTAGCTGGCTCGCGAAACATCTGGGTTGTAAATCCAACAGATATTGTACTGGGATCGTTTGCGGAAATGAAAAACTCGCCTGTCTTACATGACTTGGGCATTATCAAGCCCCACATTGTAACCTGAATTGTGTCTCGGTCGGAGGTTATTTCTAAATCCGGCGAATAGAGCTTTTCCATTCCTGCGCAGACTTGGACCTCAATTACATACCATATGTGTAGCGTTCTTGGTTTGGCTATTTTTGTGATTTTAACAGACTTGGAATCAGATAAATCTTTGATTTCTTTGAGGTCTTTTTTTATTGGAGTTTTGTATGGCTTGGCTTCTGCTATTGATATGATAGATAATATCAGAATTGCCGCCAAGGCAATTCCTAGTGCCTTCATGGTTTTATCATACCAAAAAATATGATTTAAGATTTTTTGAAAAATCCAGACTTGGTTTTGCTTTGTATTATCATAACTAGAAATGCTGGCGCTACAAGGTACAGCCCTGCATTGAGCAGTATTATGCCCAGTCCATATCCTAGCATTTTGGATTCCGAATCAATATCAATGTGATTTAGAATCGATAGTGTGGATAACATTGGAGTCAATGTGATTCTTACCACATCTCGGAACAGTGGGCTTTGTCTTTCCCAGTCTGCGACAATTGGACTAAATGAATAATAGAACTCGTTGAACCCCGCCATGAATGTTGTTCCTGTTTTGGTGTTTAGCAATACGCCATCTCGCAGTTCTCGAAGATGTTGTACTTGGGGGGCAAGCTCAGTTCCGTGCGCAGCAGTTGCAATTAAGCATCCGCCTCCAAATGGCCCTGGGTTTTCATCCACAATACATACTCCTTTGTCCAAGTGTGTCCCCTCACCACACTGCATTTGCGGTGGTTCTGGCTCTGGCAGTCCCACTACTTCGTATATGGTCTTGCCTGGAAAATTCCTATCAAACCAGGCCTTGTATGCTGCCTCTGAATTGTATCTATTCACATATGTCTGCGGGTCTTTGTTTGGGTCTGGGAATCCCGGAATGTGTGTAGTCGGCACTGGCTCTGGGTCCACTATAGGTTCTGGCTCTGATGGTACAATACAGGTCTGGGTTTTCTCATCAAATATTGTTCCTGTGCCACACTTGGTTGGTTCTGGCTTTGGCACGGGTGTAGGAGGGTCTACGGTTTTGATGCTAACCACATTGGATGCGACACTTGCTCCGGCAGCATTTAGTGCATAAACACGATATGAGTACGTGTTTGCAAGCAACCCGGTGTGCGAGTACGTGGTGCTAGTTGTCTTGCTTGCCAAAGTACGATACGAGTCGGCGCCAATCTTGTATTCTATGGTATAACCTGTAATTGATGCACCACCGTTACTTGATGGAGTTGTCCAGTACAGGTTGATCTGAGTAGGCGACGCAAGATTTGCAGAAAGCGTTGGTGGGGACGGAGGCTTGGTAGTAATTGGTGATGCGGGAGGAACAGTAGACAGAGTTGGTGTGGCAGAGGCCTCTGATGATGCAAGGCTTGTGCCAGAGGATGTAATGGTGTAGATTCTATAGACGTGTGTTACTCCTGTTGCAACACCCACATGAGAATATTTTGTTGTGGCATTTAGTGTACTTGGTGTTAGTGTTTCAAATTGTCCGGGTCCCTTTTTGACTTCGATTTTGTATCCTACTATACCAGTAGATGTTGGCGCCTTCCATGTAAGGTCGATTTTAGTTGGAGAGTATGGAGTCGCAACCAAATTAGTTGGCGGATTTATTGTAGTGGAAGAAGTTGATTGTGATGGAGGAACCGCATTTGATGTGGACAGTGGTGTTGCGGTCGCATCTGCGGATCTTGGACTAGAACCAAGCGTAAAATGAGCAGACACTACATACGTATATGTCTGGCCAGTAGTCAAAGAGGATATGGTATAGCTGGTGGCAGTTCCTGCGTTTTCCTGTAATACCACATAGCTGTCTTGGCCTATCTTTTGCTCTATTTTGTAGCCTGTGATGGACTGCTTGTAGGTTTGCGACGGTGGAACCCAGGTCAGTGTGATTGCAGTAGGAGATATTGCAGTAGCGGTGACTGTTGGGGTCGTGGTTTCCTTTGGCGTTGCAGATGTTTCGCTTTGCGAGCCTGCGCCAACAGAGTTTACTGCTGATACTCGATAATAATACGTGGTGCCGGTGGTAAGGCCAGTATGTGAGAATGATGTTGCTGTGCTTTGCGAGTTTGCAACCAGTGTTTCAAAAGATCCTCCGCTTCCTTTCTTTGATTCTATTTTGTAGCCGGTGATTGCCGAGCCACCATTGTTTGATGGAGTACCCCATGACAGATTTACCTGAGTTGGGGATGCAGCTGTTGCAACAAGTGAGGTTACTGCACCTGGCACACTGGAAGACTGAGAAGAACCAGTAGGAGTTGCTGAAGATTCGGCCGATGTTGCACCTGTCCCAACTTGGTTTATTGCAGATACTCTATACACGTATGTTGTACCGGTTGTCAGACCAGTGTGGGAATAACTGGTTGTGGTGGTGCCGGTGTTTGATACCAAATTAGAAAAAGAGTCAGAGCCTGTTTTGAATTCTATTTTGTAGCCAGTAATGGCAAATCCACCATTATTGGAAGGGGCCGACCAAGACAGATTAATCTGGGTTGCAGAACTTGCAGTTGCTACCAGTCCAGTTGGTGCACTGGGGACACTGGATGTCGATGAGGAAGTAGGAGTTGCAGATGCCTCAGAGGATGTAGCTCCTGTTCCAATGGAGTTAATTGCAGAGACGCGATACGTGTAGGTTGTTCCGGTGGTAAGGCCAGTATGAGAATAGCTGGTTGTGGTGGTGCCGGTGTTTGATACCAAATTAGAATAGCTGCCAGAGCCAGACTTTACCTCTATTTTATAGCCAGTAATTGCAGAGCCACCATTGTTTGACGGTGCAGTCCAGGAGAGATTGACTTGGGTTGGAGATATTGCAGTCGCCCCAAGTCCAGTTGGTGCTCCAGGCGCAGTAAGTGCTGATGATGATGTCGGTTGCACTACAACCTCATTTGATGAGGATGTGCCAGTGCCAAACGGGGTCACTGCATATACTCGATACACGTAGATCTGGCCTGTAGTCAAGCCAGTATGGGAATAGCTTGTAGTTGTGGTTCCTGTATTTGTCACTAGTGAAGTATAGCTGCCAGCACCAATACGATATTCTATTTTATAGCCAGAGATTGGATAGCCGCCATTGTTTGACGGTGCAGTCCAGGACAAGTTTGCCTGAGTTGGTGATGCTGCAACTCCTGTCAGTCCTGTTGGCGCTCCGGGCAACGAAGCAGTGGATGATGACGTCAGTGTTGCAGAAACCTCAATTGAAGGATTACTTGTTCCAACATTGTTTGTTGCAGAGATTCTGTACGTGTATGTTGTACCAGTTGTTAATCCCGTATGGGCATAATCCGTGACAGGTCCGCTTGTTGTGGCAACCAGAGTGGACCAGCTTCCGCTGCCTATTTTGTATTCTATTTTGTAGGTGTTGATTCCAGCCCCGCCGTTATTGGAAGGAGGCGTCCAAAACAGGTTTACCTGTGTTGGTGTCACGGCATTTGCAACTGGATTGGTTGGCGGATCAGGTACGGTTGCGGCATACGCAGATACGGTTGAAAATATTATGATAAATGACAGTACTAGGAATGTTGGTGCCCTCACAGCTAAACAGACAAGTGTTTTGTAATTGATAAACACTTGGAATAAATCATTAGTGAGGGTTTGATAAAACTAAACTATTCCAGATGCCTGGTTTTTGAAATTCGAGTCATACCATGTTGTTTGGTATTTGGTGGATCTGGAAGGTATGATGTTAAGAGCAATGTGGGAAAAGGCCTGTTTCTTTGATGTAGAGCCATGTGTGTGAAGCGTCTTTTTTGGGATAAAGACCATGTCGCCAGGAACTAGTGGTGTGGTTTGAGTCTTTTTTATTGTAAAGTGCGATTTTTTGTTTTGTAGTTTTTTGAATAACTCTAGGCTTCCCTTGCCAGATGTTACAATTAGGATCTGGTCTCCGTTGTGTGCGTGCAGCTTTGTCTTGGCGCCATTTTTAAAATAGACGTGGTAAATGTCATGCCCCTTGGATGATATAGTAGAGGAGATATCCTTCATGTGGACTGGGCCTGTAAACCAGTCCGGGTTTATCTTTCGCCGATTACCAAGAGTGTAAATGTTTGATTTCAATTATGATTTCTGCTCAGAGCATTCCATATAATGTTACGTGGACTTTTCAAATTCTTGCTGTGATTCCTTTTGGTAAAATATTATGCAAGATTCACAAAATGAATCCCACTCACCAATGTTTTGTTTTGCAAAATAATCTAGGCACCACTGGTATGGTGGGGTTTTTCGGTATTGGAATTGCTGTATTGTGTAAATGTCCTTTAGTGCAAACATTTCATTGCATCTGGTACATTTGGCAAGCTTTTTCATGTCTAGCAGTATGCGGTTATCTTTTGCAGAGCTTGAGTTATTTTTGGCAGGTCTTGGCCTGCAGTGTTTCTGTCATGGATTAATTCAGAGTAAAATGAATCCGAGTCTATTTTTTGTATGTCGGATTGATAGCAGTTTAGTGCCTTTTCTATTGTGGATAGGTCAGACTCGAGGGATTTGAGAGACACTGGGTTTTGCAATCCGTCGTTTATTTTGAAAATGATTGACTCAGTTGTTTTGTAGGACTTCATTGCCTCTTGTTCTATTATTTGGGCAAACATTGGCGCATCCTTGATTTCAGGGGACTTTCTTATGTTGCGTAATCGTTTTTTGTAGTGGTGCAAAGAGCGCAGTATCAGCTCGTATCCGCCCTCATCTTTGAGATAGATTCCGCCCAGCCAGACTGACATGAATTTTTTCTCAGAATTACCATTTGTAAATGTCACGTAAAATCCAGCACGCTGGATATGACATCCAGTACATGTTGGTATTCTGGTGTTGCCGGATCTCCTCGTATTACCAGGGTTCCGTTTTTGTGGTATGATGCCTTGATGTCTTTGACTCTGGTGTGTATCCTAAATGATTCCATAATTGATGGTTCCTCTGCGTCATAGAATTTTACATTGAAATCAGACTTTAGCCGGTTTGTTATTATGACAAAATCGTCTTGGGATATTTTTCTAACAAACTCCATGTAGTGTGTGGATATTATGAACAACATATCTCTATTATGCTATTTTGTGTCGTCTCATAGACATGGTTGTAACTACAAAGATGTACCAACAAATGGTCAAAGAAACAGAAATGTCTCAGCTTGACAAAGTTGGCCTAGAAATGCAGGCAAAAAAGGTCCTGGCTCAATAATTCACCAGAGTCCGCCGCCACCTTCATCTGTCATCTTTTTGGCAGGTAGGTGTCCGTGGGCCTTGTTTATGTGTCTCTTTAGTCGTTCTGGGTCATGTAGTTCCAGTCCGCAGGTTTTGCATTTGGTTTCGTTTTCCTCTTGTTTTTTCTTGAATAGACCCATTGTTTTTGGTATGATTTGGAAATCTGTTATAAATTATTCTGATGGTTTTTAGCCAGAGCTTGATTGGTATGGTTGTGCACTGTCAGTGTAGCGAATGTGGATGCAGAAAAGAATTTGATTCTGTTGATAAGGAAAAACTATTGAATACCATACAACATGGAAGACTGGACAAAAAGCAGATTGAATTTGCAATGAAAAGAATTGACAGTAAATTATGTGAGAGCTGCTTTGTTGGCAGGCACGTAAAATATTGATTATTTTGAGTTTATCTGGATTAGTGTAGTTATTTGGTTTACGTAGATGATTCCGCCATCATCTATACTAGATATGGCCTGCAGTACTGTGTCTTTTTGGGAATTTTTGCAAATAATTTCCATTTTTGAGCGCGCAACACAATAGAATGGTTTGAGTGATTTGCCAGAGTCCATTTCCAGTACGGAATAATTTTGGATTCCTGCTTGTTCCAATTTTGTCTTTAGCTGTTGCAGATTTGTATTGCGAATTACTGCATCAATTTTTAGCAATTAATTTTGTGATTAATTTAACTATAAAAGAACTAGATTGGTCGATGAATACAATCTATTCCTTATCGATAAATTCATCTGCTGTTGGTGGTTCTGGTGAGAGTCCCTTTCTCTTTCTAGTATCCGCAATCAGGTTTGCCTGAATTGATTTTGGCATTGGAGTCCACGCCTTAAAGTGAGTGTTCCACATTGCTTTTCCGGCTGTTTGGCCCCTCATTACCTCAGATATATCAAATGTCTCAGATGCTGGGATTTCACCTGTTATGATACTGGTGATTCCTTTTTGCTGCATATCCAATACTTTACCACGTTTTCCAGACAATACTGATGCAACGTTGCCAATCATGTCTTGTGGGACTCGGACTTCGATTCCAAGCATTGGCTCTAGCAAAATTGGATTTGCCTTTAGCATTGCTGCCATGCATGCTCTTCTTGATGCTGGCGATAATTGTGATAGACCTCTGTGTGCAGTGTCCTCGTGGGGTACAAAGTGAGTAAATGTAAACTTGCAGTTTCTAACCTGTTCTTTTGCCAGTGGTCCTTCCTTCATTACCTCTTCAAATCCAGACAGTATAGAATCAGACGATTCCTGAATAAACTGGACACCTTTGGTTCCGTTGATCATAATGTTTCCACGAGAATCATATCTCATGACACGCTTTGCAGTGTCCAAATCCCATCCTTTTGATTTCAAAATACTTTCCATTTCCTTTTTGTCTTTCATCTCAGATAATTGTCCTGCACGAATCATGTCTGCAATTTCTGGCTCTAGTGGCTCTACCTTCATGAAAATCTTGTTGTGTCTGTTTGGTGATTTTGACATTACCACTTCGGACTCGTTTTGGATGGTCTCTCTATAGTTGATCAATGGCTGTGAAGTCACTATTTGCACTCCGGCATCAGCAATTAGAGAGGTGGCAATTTCTAGGTGCAACACACCCATGCCAGCAATTACTGTTTCTCCAGATTCTTCGTTGATTTTGACTACAAGGTTTGGATCTTCAATTGTGATTCTTCGCAGTGCCTCGACTAGCTTCGGCAAGTCTTTTGGGAATTTTGCCTCTACTGCAATTTGCACTACAGGCTCTGATACATACTTGATTCCTTCAAAGATTGAAACGTCTTTAACAGTAGATAGTGTCTGTCCTGCACGAGCTTCAGTCAAGCCCAATAACGCAGGAATGTTACCAGCACCAAGCTCGCCTACCATTTCTCTTTGGTTGCCCATGAAAAAGTTCACAGACTGGATTTTTCCCTCTCGTTTAGTATCAATTAGATGCACTGGCATTCCGTCCTTTAGTGTGCCAGAGAACAATCTGCCAATTGCAACAGGTCCTGCCGCAGGATCCATTGCCATGTTTACAATCATCATAACTGCAGGACCATTGTCATCGCAATTCAGAATTGCTTTGCCAATGTCAGATTCTAAATCACCTTTCCAGATTTTTGGAATTCTGTATTTTTGTGCAACGTGTGGTGGTGGATGATGCTTTACAACCATACCCAGTACCGCTTCTGCAAGTGGTGCCTTCTTTGCTAGATCATCGACATTAGCGCCTTCTTGGTATGCTGCATAAATGTCCTTAAATGAAATTCCTTTTTCCTTCATTACATCAATGTTAAAGCCCCATCTGTCTTTGGCAGAGCCAAATGATACAGAGCCATCTTGGATTGATACTTTCCACTTTTCCTTGTATTCAGGTTCTGCGTATGTATCGATTAATCCATTAAAAGTAGAGACAATTCCTGCAAGCCATTCTTGCATCTTGTCCGGTGTAAGCCTTAACTCTTTGATTAGACGGTCGATTTTGTTGATATAAAGAACTGGTCGCACACGTTCTTCCAGTGCTTGTCTAGTTACGGTTTCAGTTTGTGTCATGATTCCTTCTACGGAATCAGATACTACTACAGCACCATCGATTGCTCTAAGGCTTCTAGTGACACGGCCTGTAAAGTCAATGTGTCCAGGAGTATCAATCATGTTTACGACATATTCCTTGTCGCCTTTTTCAAATAGCAATGTGACGTTTGCTTGGACTATGGTCATCTGACGGTCTTGTTCAAGCTTCATAGAGTCCAAGGCAAGTGCTCTTCCTGCTGCCTGAGGAGAGATAATTCCTGCATATCCTAGTAGATTGTCACTCATGGTTGTCTTTCCATGGTCTACGTGAGCAATTACACCAAAGTTGCGGATATTTTCCTTGTTTTTGATGATCTTTAGGATCTGCTCGGTTGCCTTGTACTTCATATTTGATTGGCATACTTTTCGGAGGGGTATTAAACCTTATTTCGGCCCGATCAGACTTTTTGCGATTTAGTAGATCATGCCAGAGCTTGCAGCTCGGATTTTCTTTTGCACCATAAAATAACAGTCATAGAGTTTCTTTTTGCGTGCAAGATTCAGTGGTATGATTTGTGATACAAAGATGTAAAACAAAACCTGCGATATCAGATCACCACTAATTGATGGATGATATACGTACAATCCGAGTCTTTTGAGATGTGCTGCCAACTTGGAATTGTGTTTGTTTTTTGGCTCCAGAATTATGATGGTATCGCCGGGTTTGGCAGAAAACAAGCCCATGTGTGAGAATTGTTCTATTTTTTCATAATGTGAGTCAATTCCTAAAATCTCGCCAAGCTTGGCAGATGCATACATTGCTATTGGGTATGTGTGTTGGTTCCCAAGAAAATAGATCTGATTGTGCAGAATTATTTTTGCAGCCTGTCTTGTAGCTTGTGTAAATAATTTTTTTGCATTTTTTATTCTGAATTTGTGGACTAGCGAAATACAGGTCAACGCACTAGACAAAAACCCGACACTCCCAGATGTTAGAATGCCAGAATCGGAATAATCCAATACGATAACATTTTTGCATGTCTTGGCCAGCTTGCTTGAGGGGTTTTTTGTTATTGCTGTTTTTTGCAGGACTAGTTTTGCCGCCTTGATGTTAGATATGGTATTACCGGAAATTGATACAAAATAGGCGTGCTTTTTGCTAGCAATGGTTTTGTTTTTTGCAAGCTCAAGCGGATCACATGCTCGGAGGGCATAATTTGAAAATGCTTCTGCAAGCATTGTAGCACATAATGAATCACCACTTCCAACAAAGATTGCGTTTTTTGTAATCTTTTGAGGCTTGAAGTTTTGCAAATACTTCAGCTGCAGCGATACATCATTTGCATATGCAGTAATTGTATTCACAAAAACTATTGCAAGTCCCATCTTATGTGCTTGGTGATACGATATTGTTTGGACAAATCAAACACCCTAGTCTATATCGTGTTGATCTGATCACTGGTTTTCATTGCTAAAACAAAGATCAAGACATGAAATCATAACAACCGCAGAGGACCTAATGAAGCATCCAATTATGATTGCTGAAAGCTCGACTATGTACAATGCCACAGAAACAATTTTGGATTTTGATATCTCTGGAGTAATAATCGAGTCAAGCCAGCCAAGACATCTATCTCAAAAAGGAATATCTCAAGCATTACTGGAAAAAGATCAAAGCATCAAATCAATTCCAGCATCGGAAAAAACCCGTGAACTCACAATGGTGGACAGACTAGCGCCGGTTTCAAACTGTGCTGACCTAATGCTAAAGCTTCGAATCAATGCACTTGGAGTCAAGGATGGAGAGCGCATACTTGGAATCATAACCAAGCACGATCTAGTCAAGTATTTTGAGCAAAGCATTGTAGATGAGACCAAGCTCTCAGAGATAATGTCGGTGGGTAGCTTTTTTGTTCCACATACTGCGTCACTGTATGATTCATTATACAAGATGCTAGACAGCGGAATTTCACGCATACTCATCAAGGATGACTCGGATTTGCCGGTAGGAATTGTGACTTACAAGAGTTTTCTTAAAACCGCAATGTATCATTCCAACCAATCAAAGGACGCAGTGTTTTCGCAGAATTTTGGCAAATCCTACAAGATTGGCCAAATAATGACCAGACAGATCATATCAGTTTCAATTAATACCAGCATTGCCAAGGTAGCAAAAATTCTAGTTGACTATAGGGTGCACGGTGTGGCAGTCACACACAGACAAAAAATAGTTGGCTTTGTGACTGAAAAAGACATTACACGCCAGCTTGCAAAAATGGCCTAATTATTATTACCATATCAAAAAAGCCAAAATCATGAAGATAACTGTTGGACATACTCCAGACTCTGATGATGCATTCATGTTCTATGGAATGCTCACAGGAAAAGTCCCATCAGATGACTTTACTGTCCAACATGTGATTGCAGACATTGAGGAGCTGAACCGTCGGGCATTATCAGAAGAGCTTGACGTTACTGCGGTTTCTGTTCATGCTTGTGCATATTTGCCAAACCACACCATACTGCGAAGCGGTGGAAGTTTTGGAATCGGTTATGGCCCAATTGTAATAGCAAAGCAACCCATACCGCAAGAAAAACTGGTAGGATTAAAAATTGCCATTCCAGGTAAGATGACTTCGGCGTTTTTGCTACTCCAGTTAATGATTGGAAAGTTTGATTATATCGAGATGAAATTCAGTGACATTCCAGCTGCAGTTCGAGACGGCAAAGTCAATGCAGGCCTAGTAATACATGAGACCCAATTATCATACGAATCAGAAAAGCTCACAAAAATACTAGACGTTGGAAAGTGGTGGGACCAAACCACGAATCTGCCAGTTCCCCTAGGCACAAATGTCATGAGTAATAGATTTGATAGAAAAACCATCCAAAAATTCGACAAATACCTCCATGATTCCATTGTGTATGGATTGGAACACCAAAAAGAAGCATTAGACTATTCCATGCAGTATAGTCGAGGCAAGCCAGAAGGCCTAATTGAGAAATTTGTCAAAATGTACGTAAATGATGTGACAGTAGACATGGGAAACGCAGGCGAGCAGTCAATTAGAACATTTTTTGAGATGGCTGCAAAAAAAGAACTGATTCCAAAATTCAACATACAGATTAGTTGAGATAGGAGGAAGCAACACAAATGCGATTGAACAGGTCATCGCGAACTTGAAACATCAATTACCACCCGTGTGATATTCTCAAGCTTGTGTTTGCTTCATTACATTATGATAAATTTGAAACATAAAGCTGATCCAATACGAACTTGACATTTGTCCAGATAACAAACCAGAGATTCACATTTGTTAAGATACAATATCAAAGAGAGATTAGTTTTCTTTACAAGTGTTCAGTGGCACGATTTGTATAATAATGATAAAGACCATAAAAAATCATGGTCCTAGTGGACAAAAAAATCCTCGGCGGAGGCCTTGCAATGCTAATTGTCGGAATTGTCCTGATTTCATATCTAAATTCCACAGTGCCGATTGGCTATGCAGGCATGACCGAAGAACAGGCATTTGATCTTATGAATCGCGAGCGAGTCCACGAGGAGTATTCTACCCTAGCTGCAATTCTTGCAGGAGTGGGGTTTTTGCTGGTTTTGATAAGCTTTGGCGCAAGAAGAAAAAAGGGCGGAGCAAAGACAATAGAAAAAAAGCCACCAGAGACATCCTAAAGATTTTAACCAAAACCATCCCACACCACATAATTGGTCACAGCCGAAATCAGCCTTTATCCAGTTGGTACGGATTCGCCAAGTCTTAGTTTCTATATCGCAAGGGCAATTCAGTCAATTAATGATATTTCCGGAATAACACATCAGACCACCGCAATGGGAACCATCCTAGAATCAGACGACTTGCAAAAAATCTTTGATGCCACAAAATCCATGACAGAAACCATACACAGACTGGGAGTAAAACGAGTAGAAGTAATCCTCAAAATCGACTCACGCACAGACAAAGTGCAATCTGCCGCAGACAAGATGACATCTCTGAACAGACACCTAAAAGGTTCGTAGAATCTTAAAAAACGTGTTTCTCTGAGCGGGCTGGCGTCCTATTTCTTTTACCATTGTTGCAAGCTCCAGCACCGACGAGTTAGTCGGCTTGCCAGCTGCACGATAAATCTCCTCAGAAAATGCAGTGCCAACTAGGTCACTTCCACCATTAGAGAGTGCAACCTGTGCAAGCTTTTTGCCCAATGCAACCCAGTACACCGAGATGTTATTGAGGTACCCTGCAAGCATCAGCCTAGATATTGCAATAATTTTTAGATCGTAAATCGCAGAGGACTCGTGGTTTACCTGGTGTTTTTGTTCTAGTTCAGTATTATCAAGGCTGAACTTTAGCGGAATGAATGTGATAAATCCGCCAGTTTTCTTTTGCAGTTCTCTGACTTTTACTAGGTGATCAATTATGTGCTCTGGCTTTTCAATGTGGCCATACAGCATTGTGACATTGCTTTTGATTCCAAGATTGTGGGCCTGCTCTATTGTATCGAGCCATTCCTGTCCAGAGCATTTGCCACGGACTATTAGATTACGAATTTCCGGATGGAATAGCTCCGCTCCTCCACCAGGCATTGAATCAAGGCCTGCAGATTTTAGGCGTGAGAGTATCTCTTTGACTGAGGTTTTGGTTAGTTTTGATAGAAAAAAGATCTCAGCCGCAGTAAACGCCTTGATAGTAAGATCAGGATGATTCTTTTTTATGATTTTCATCATGTTTTCATAATAGTCTAGCTGCAAGCTAGGATGAAATCCGCCAACAATGTGGACCTCGGTTGCGCCCATGGATTTTGCAGATGCTACTCGTGCCTCAATTTGCTCAGGCGTTAGTGTGTATGCATCAGATTCATCTCCTTTGCGATAAAACGCGCACATTTGACAGCTGGCAGCACATAGATTGGTATAGTTCATGTAGTATGATGCGGCAAAGGTTACGGTATTTCCAACTAGTTTTTTTCTGACCAGATCAGCAGTAGCTCCTACCATAAACTGATTATCGGAATTTATCAGATCCAATCCATCATTGTATGATAGTTCTTCGCCGGCAAGTGCTCGGTCTATTGCCTTTGAGTCTACAATCAAGTCACGTAGCATTTGCTAGCTAGTCTAGGATTTGTAAATATAAAAGAAACGTACCGAAATAGACAATTCAACAGAATTTTCTATTTGCGGTTGTAGTGGATTGAGCCGTACTTTTGCTTTTTGAGCTCAGCTGCTTTATCAGCTTCTGCTTTGGTTGCTTCTTGCTTTGCTTTTTCTTCTACTGCACCAATGTCCTTTTGGATCTTTGGTACTTTGTGACCGACATCAATTGCTACTTTGAGATCTTTTGCTGGAGCTTTTGGAAGATTCTCCTTTTGAGACTTGACCTTCATTGCAAAGTTCTCTCTTTGTGCTTCCAGGTCGACTTGTGAGTCGCTTGGACCACCAGATGCCTTTCTTGCATCAATCGCTGCTTTTGCTTCCCCTTTTAGGGCTGCAAGTACGTCAGCTGCTGTTGGGTGATCCTTTTTCTGGATTGCCTCATTTCGCTTTGCAATTGCCTCTTCGATAGCTTTGGCTGCTTGCATTTTCTTTGCTTGCATTTGTGCCTTGATATCTGCGGCCTTTTGCTTTTGTGCTTCTAGTCTGTCTGCTCTTGCTTGATCAAAAGCATCTCTGCTTTTCTCGTGTTTTGCCTTTGCAACAGCATGTGTATCAACTGTTTGTGCATAGGACAATCCGACTGGACCAATAATTGCAGCGGTCAAAAGAAGTATTGAAGCTAGGATACCTAGTTTTTGCATGATTGAGCAACCAAGAATTCAATATAAAAATAATGCGCCAAGAATCGACAGTTTTTGGCTACTTTAAGAGGGATCTGCAGATTATTCTTCGATTGCTTGTGATTTTTTGGCTGCCTGAGCTGCTTTTGCCGCCTTTATCTTTGCCTGTTGGAGTTCATAGTTTTTCTGTTCTTGTTGCTTTGCTTTTTCTTCTAGTCTTTTTTGCTCTTCTTTGAGTGCCTTGATGTCTGATTTGCGCTTTTGCTCTAGTTCTTTTTGCAGGTTCTTTTGCTCAATCATTGCATCGACTTTGCCTTTCTTTGCCTCTGCCGCAGTATCTGCTCTTGTCTTGTCTAAAGTTTCTTTGGTGTTTACTTGTTTTTGCTCAGATACTGCCTGCTCGCGTTTTTGCTTGAGCTCGTCTACTTGGGCCTGGGCTTTTTCCTTGATTGCTTTGAATTCATCTATTCTTTGCTGTCTTTTTTGGAGAATTTCTTGGCGCTGTGCCTCTTTGATTGCTTCCTGTTCTTTGCGCTTGGCATCAAGTTCTTTTTGGTTTTGCTTTAGCTTTTCCAAGATTTCTTTGTTCTTTGCCTGGGTTTCTTTGAGCTTAATTTGGCGCTGCAGTTCTAATTTCTTTAGTTTTTCTTCTTGGGTTTTTTCAAATTCCTCAATTCGGTCTGCCGCTGTTTGCTTTTCCTTGGATGGCTCTCGCTCTGATAAGTCTTCAGCAAACGATTGCGAAAATGGCACTACCAAGACGGATGTAAGTAGAATTACTCCTGCAAGTAAAGCCCGGTTTCTCATGGTATTGCAGGTAATATCATACTATAAAATAATAACTAATTATTTGTCCAAAAGAAAAAGAGTTGTTTTACTGTCCAGCCTGAGTTCCGCTTGAGCTACCAGTAGAGTTGGTACCGGTGCTTGTTCCCGATGTAGAGGAATCAGAACTCGTTGAGCTAGAATCAGTATCTGAACTACTGGATGTTTCTTCTGCTGGTGGAGTTTCAAGTGCTGGCTTTTTTGATTTGAGTTTGACTAGCTTGTCGAATTTCTCGTTGTGCTTTTGCATTCTCTCATCAAACTTTTTCTTTGCCTCTGCCTGTCTTTCTTCAAAGTTCGCTATCTTTTTCTTCGTTAGTTCTTCGTACTTTGATTTTTTGGCGGCCATCTTTTGTTCTGCCTTGTCTGTCTTTTCCTTCATGTGCTCTTCCATTTTGGCCTGTTTTTCTTCGAGTTTGCCTTCTGCCTTTGCTCGCTTTTCTTCAAGCATTTTCATTCTCTCTGCGACCAGATCATCAAGTGTTTTTGATTTTTGCGGTGATCTTTCTTTGATCTTTGTTACTTTGTCGTCGTATTTTTTAGCAAGTCTTTCTTTTTCTTCTGCAATCTTTTTCTTGATTCGCTCTTCGTCGCTGAGTGGTTTTTCAGGCATCGCAGGCTTTGCTGGAATGGCTGGTGTAGCAGGTGTCGTTTCAGTGCTAGCCGAGTTGGTTTCAGCGGTTTGTGCAAATGACAATCCGATTGGTCCTACTAGTACAGCACTCAGTAGTATTAGTGATGCCAGGATTCCTAATCTTTGCATACCACAAAGCGATTTTTGAGGGTATTTAACATTGTGGAATGATTTCTCCACATCTTCGCATGTTTTGAGTTCTACCATTTGAAAAGTTTAGTTATCCACATCACAAAACCATATTCATGGTACTTCCACTGGTGGATGAGTTCAAGCCAAAGTGCTACATTTGCAATAACGCATTTGACACAGTAGAATTGCTGCGAGAGCACCAAAAATCACAGCATGCGGAATTTGTCAGCTATCACGAAAAGCAAAAGCGAGAGCCAGCACCTGGCGATGTTACAGTATTTTAGAAATGTCGGAAGATCTAACCAACGCAAACAAGCTGTTTTTGGCAAAACAATTCGAAGACGCGATCATATTATACAATAAAATTCTAGAGAAAAATCCGCATAACCTAGACGTAATAAACAACAAAGGATATGCTTTGGGCAAGCTCAAAAAACACGCAGAGGCAATACAGTGCTATGATTTTGGATTAAGCATATATCCAAATGAGAAAACATTGCTTGTAAACAAGATCTCCTCACTAAGAAAGCTCAAGGCGTATCAAGATTCTCTGAATATTTGCGAGCAGATTCTCAAATCACACCCAGACGACAATATCACACTATACCACAAGGAGCGGATTTTATTTTCCATGGAAAAATATCCAGAGTCAATTCAGTGTTGTGATGTGATTTTAGCATCGTATCCAAAAAATGCCGAGGTGTTATTTGACAAGGCGGCATCCTTGGCAAAAATAAACCATACCCAAACGATCCCCACACTAATTCAAGCAATTGCAGCTGATCATCATCTAAAGGTAAAGGCAAAAAACCACAAGGTATTTGCAAACTATTCCACAAATCAGGAATTTTTGCGAGTCGTTTCCTGAGACTTTAGTAATTTTTCTGTGATTTCTTTTGATATTTGCGCAATGTCATAGTCCTTGTCTATTTGTAGTGCTTTTTTAAAACAAGTTAGTGCATCCTGCATTTTGCCCTGCTCGCCAAACGACAGTCCCTTGTATGCAAGCGCCATTGCGCATTTTTTATCCAAGAACAAAGCCTTGTCATAGTACGATATAGCCTCATCGAATCTTCCCAGGCCGTGCAAGGCTGTTCCCTCATTTAGTATGGCAGTTACGTTTTCAGGACTAAGTTCTACTGCCCGCTCAAAGCATTTTAGTGCCTGCTTGAATCGACCCAAGTTTTGCAGTGCCACACCCTTGTCAATCATGGCATCCAAATGATTAGGATCAGAGTCTAGGATCTGATTGTATAGCGTGATGGCCTCTTGGAATTCTCCCTCATGGCACAGCTCAGATGCCTGATTGAGTGTTTTTTCCAAGTCCTTCAAGGTATGATTCAATGATACCACAATGGACATTAGTCTTACTATACAATGATTGGATTTGTAGATTCCAGTGCGCAAACATGACAGTCCAAGCTAGCATCAAGCTCACCAGTTCCATTTTATCCAAAACTAGTACAGTGTTTCTATGTCCAATCGTTGTGAGATATGCAATATCACCTTCTATTCTTCTTCTGGGTTGAACGCTCACATTGAGAGGACTCATAAAATAATAGAGCAGAAGGACAACCGAGTGCTAGATTCCTTTACGTAGCCTTGTATCTACACGATGACAGTTGTTCCAAAAACTCTTTTATTGTAGCAATATTGAGTACCATCATAGCCTTTGTTAGTATCTTTGATACTCACTTGGATTTGAAATACAATCC
>Ga0233425_10003456_pt1 | contig 28578 bp, 26 predicted proteins | sample Watercolumn_Towu_2_FD_181712 | JGI IMG/M metagenome (GOLD analysis project Ga0233425, IMG submission 181712) | Freshwater microbial communities from Lake Towuti, South Sulawesi, Indonesia - Watercolumn_Towuti2014_140_MG | ecosystem: Environmental > Aquatic > Freshwater > Lake | place...
TTCCCATCCACGGGGGACTTTATCTTCTGAAAAACTTTCATGGTCTCCAAGAGCCCCAAGATCTGTTTCTTTTTGACCTGATCTCCTTCGTTGATATAGGGAGGATGATCCGGGGCCGGCTTCCGATAAAAGACTCCGGACATGGGAGCGCGCACTTCGATAAGTTGAGAATTGGTTTTCGGTTCGAACATGTTCAATCTCCGAATGTTAGGCCTTGTCCCCCTATTAGGGCAGAGAAAAATTCAGTTCATTTTGGAAATTTTCAGATTTACATTAGGCGGATCTCAATCCTAAAATCTCCCGGGCTTCGATCGGGCCGGCGATTTCCTTGCCCGCTTCCCGGATGATTGCGGCCAAGGACTCAACCAGGACACCGTTATTTCGGGCCTTCTCTCCGCTTGGCAAATAAAAAGTATCTTCCAGCCCGGAACGCACATTTCCTCCCAGTTCGACGCATCTCCGGTGAAGGGGCCAGACTTCTTTCCTTCCGATGGCAATCACCTGCCAATGAGCACCTGGCGGCATTTCCTGGACGATCAAAGGCAGCCAATCCGCCTTGGCGGGCATGCCGCTGGCTACTCCCATGACCAGAGAAATATGGGCCGCTCCTTCAAACATCCCGTTCTGCTGATAAAGTCCGACACTGCGCACAATCCCGGTATCAAAACACTCAAATTCGGGGACAACGGCATTGGCCTTCATCACTTCAAGGAAGCGTTGAACCTTATCAACGGGATTATCAAAAAGGGTCGGAGGCCAGGCCCAGGACCCGTCACTCCTTAGCTTGAGATAATTCAGCGACCCGGCATTGCAGGCAGCCATTTCGGGTTTAAACTTCTCCAGACAAGCGCTCGGCGCGGAAATATCGGGTCCCACCACCCCGGTGCTCATACAAATGATGATTTGAGGCACCCTGGCCTTAATAGCCGCTAGAATATCCCCCACGGTCTCCGGATCCCAGGTAGGCAGATGTCCCCGCCCCTGACCTTGATTTCGAAAATGGACGTGAACAATAGAGGCCCCGGCATCATAAGCTTGCTGGGTGTGGTCGGCCATTTCTTCGGGAGTAACCGGAACATGATGCACGGCCGGATCGGTCAACACACCGGTCAGGGCGCAGGTGATGATTGTTTTGGAAGTCATTTTATCCTCCTTAATTTAAGTCGGCCCTGTTCCGTGGCTTTTGGCCCCCTCGGGGTGCCAAACCCGTTTATTCCTCGTTAATTCCAGGGCCTCAATGATCTTCTTTCTGGTGTCTTTCGGTTCAATGATCTCATCCACGGCTTGGGCCGTCCAACTCCGGGCCGCTTCAAAGACATCTATTTTTTCCCGGGACCGATTCAGATATCCCTCATAGGCATCCGCCTCGATGCCTTGCCCATAGACTTGCAAATAATTCAGGGTGGAGGCCTCAATGGCCATACGAGCTATAGGCCAGGCATAACACAAATCGACTCCCATTCCCTTAGCACCGCCCAGAATGATCCCGCCGGCATCTCCATAGGATTCTCTCAGAATGATGCTGATTTTGGGTATCCGGGCCGTGGCATAGACATCCAGAATCTTGCCGAAATGCCTGAGAAGCCCAAGAGCCTCCTGCTCTTCTCCGGGCACCTCAGGAGGGGTGTCGACCAAAGTGACCAAGGGAATATGGTAAGCATCCAGAACCTGCAGAAAGCGATAATATTTATCACAGGTATTGATCTCCAGAAGGCTTCCCGGCTCCTGGGGATTACTGGTCACCAGTCCGACCACCCGACCGTTAAAGCGGCAGAAGCAGGTGATCAGATTTTTGGCGTATTCTTTTTTAATCTCCAGGAAATCTCCGTCATCCACCAGAACCTGTATGACCTTATGCATATCATAAGTCAGCTCATACCGGTCGGGAACGATCTCCATCAATTCCTTGACCTCCCGGTCCGGCAGATCAGCAGAGGTCCGAAAAGGAGGGGCATCCCAGCAATTCGAGGGCAGGTATCCCAGAAGCTCCCTCGTTTTAAAAAGTGTTTCACGGTCATCATCTCCTATCAGGTCACAGGTCCCACTATAAATCATATGATAATCCGCACCGCCGACATCATCGCCGATCTGTTCGGAGGTGGCCGCCTGGGTCATCCGTGGGCCGCCCAGCCAGAGATGAGCCGTTCCCCGGCTCATGAGCAGGAAATCGCACAAGACCGGGCAATAAGCCTGCCCGGCGATACAAGGTCCCATGAGGACATTGATCTGGGGGATCATGCCGGAATAGCGGGACTCCAAGGCAAACCACCAATCAATCCCGGCCATAGGAACATCCCGGTATCCCAAACGGCCTCCGGAAGAATCGAGGAGCCAGACCATCGGAATCCCCCAATTGGCGGCCATTTCCATCAACTTGACGAACTTTAAGCCGTGCTGTGTTCCGATGGATCCGCCCTGAACCGTGAAATCGCTGGCATAGACCGCCACTCGGCGGCCGTCGACCTTTCCCGTTCCGATCACTGCTCCGTCACAGGGGGCCTCCAGATCCCGGCCGTCAATTCGTCTGCCCGTGGTCGTCACCGAGGACCCCAATTCCTGGAAGGTTCCGGGATCCAGGAGAAGGTCGATCCTTTCCCGGGCGGTCAGTTTGCCCCTATGATGCTGGCGGTTGATTTTATCCGGTCCACCGCCTAAAAGGTTTTTCTCCCGAATGTCCCTCAGATGTCGAATCGCCTGATCGTATCGTTCTCCCATTCTATCACCTTAATGCTAAGGCCCAAAATTTTTGCGTCTTAAACCTTGGATTTTTTAAGCCGGTTTTATGGACCGTCTTTTCTTGGGCAGCTCTTCCCTTTTTTGACTGGCGGCCTGAAGGGCTTTGATGATTCTGGGACGGGTATCCCTCGGGTCGATCACTTCATGGGTCGTGTAATACGAAGTCCATATCTTGGCCAGATTCAACACCGAAAACTGTTCTTTCAGGATCCCCAACAATTGCTGAAATACCTGAGCAAAATTTCCCTCTTCTTTGGCTTTGGCCAGCTCTTTATGAAAAACCGCCTGGACTACTGTCTCCGGACCGGTAGGGGCAAATTCGGCCGTGGGCCAGGTGTAGACAAAATCAGGAAACATTTTGGAACACCCCAAGACGATATTGGCCCCACCGTAGGAACGTCTCAAAACTATTGTAATTTTAGGGCAGGTCAGATGAGCATAGGTATGCAGGAGTTTGGCCCCATGGCGAATCACACCCCGTCGTTCCCATCGGTCTCCCGGAGGAAAGGCGGTGGTATCCACCAGGGTGACCAAAGGGATATTAAAAGCATCCAGAAAACGCATAAAACGGTCATATTTATCTGAAGAATCGGGCTCGAGGATGCCGCTCAGTTCATCCGGGTTATTAGCGACCACACCGACGGCCATGCCACCGAAACGGGCCAAACCGGTGATGAGATGAGAAGCAAAGTTTTCTTTGAGCTCTAGAAAATCACCCCGATCGACGATTTTCTCAATGACCTCCTTCATATCATAAGTAAACTTGGGATTATCCGGCAGGACTTCAAGCAGCCCCTCTTCCCTTCGCCCGGAATCATCTCCTGTTTCCTTATAGGGGGGGTTCTCCCAACAATTCCGGGGGATAAAATCCAAAAGGTCCTTCGCCCGTTCAATCGCTTCTCGGTCATCATCGGCAACAAGGTCAACCTGGCCGCTTCGGGTCATGTGGAACTCGGCCCTTCCGGCATCAGGAGAAACCAATGGTCCTCCCAGCCAGAGAAAGCCGGTCCGTCGATTCATAATCAGGAAGTCATAAAGCACCGGCAGAGAGGCCAGAAGTCCGGTACAGGGGCCGAGAAGCAGGCATATCCTGGGAATAATGCCGGAATAGAGACAGGTCGTTCTCAAGAGTTCGCTCAGGCCATTTAAACCGGAATCCCCTCCTTTAAGGCTGAGTCTCTCCCCGGCTGAATCCACCAAACCGATAAGGGGGAGTCTCATCTGTCCGGCCATTTTGGTCAGATCCGCCAACTTCCAGACGCCCTGATCACCAAGGGATCCAGAGAGAACGGAGAAATCTAAAGCGTATAAGGCCACGGCTCGGCCCCGGACCGTCCCCAACCCCATAACAACCCCATCGGAGGGACTCGGTCTATGGCGGCCGTCAAAGGGAGGACGCCCATCCCGTACGGCCGAACCGATCTCCTCGAAGCTGCCGGGATCCAACAGTTGATCAATTCTTTCACGGGCACTCAGTTTGCCGAGCTGATGCTGCCGGTCTATTCTCTCTGAGCCGCCCCCGGCTAGATTTTCTCGACGGATACCTTCTAAGCGTTCCAGGTAACTGTCCATCCATTTACCCATGATTTTTGTCTCCGTGTCAAAAACTAAACCATCTTATCGATCAGGAATATAGGCCGAGGCCTTTAGCAAGTCAGAAATAAGTCCGCTGAAGATCACTGAATAAAATTAAAATACGGCCCGCTCTTTTTTGACGACTCTCATCCTTGCCCTCTTTAAACTTTCAAAGCCGCTTCAAATCCCTCCTTTACGGCATCCCCGATATTCCCCGGTTTCCCGGCATCTCCCAGAGTGAGGATCTCCAGACCCTTTACCTTCAGCCCTTCGACCAAATCATTTACCGGCATAACGCCCGTAGCCATCACCACCGTATCGGCCGGGATGGTCTCTTCCCGGTCGCCGACCAAGACCTTCACCCCTTCATCACCGATCTCCAGCAGTCTTGTTCCCAACTTGATTTCCACTCCCAGGAATTTCAGACTCTTCATCAGGGACCATCGGGAAGAACGACTCACATTATTGGCCACCTTTCCGGCCATCTCAATGATAGTGATCTTGCGGAGTGGTTTGTGGAGCAGTTTCAAGGCCATCGCAGGCTCCTCGGCCAGATGATACATCAAAAAAGTAAAGGTCTCAGCATCCGGAATTCCCATGACCCCGACAAAATGAGCCGTTTCACAGCCGGTAGCATTTCCCCCCACGATAACGACCCGTTCTCCGATACGGGAAACATTCTCATCCAGGACATCCCAGGCACTGACGACATGAGGTTTCCCCATCCCCGGAACAGCCAAGGTGATCGGTTCGGCCCCGGTGGCCACCACGACCAGATCCGGTTTCTGACTCTGAATCAATTCCGGAGTTGCCGTTGTGTTTAAGTTGACCTTGACCCCATAGCGGACCATCCGTTGGGACATGCTGCTTATTATCTTCCCGAACTCCTTCTTTCCCGGAGCGGCCATAGCCAAGGTGAGCTGACCGCCGAGTCGATCCTTGCCTTCATAAAGAATCACCTCGTGTCCTCTTTGGGCGGCGGTAAGGGCGAATTCCATTCCCGCCGGGCCCCCGCCGACGACCAGAACCTTTTTTCGGATCATGGCGGTTTGGATTTTTGGTTCCTGCTCTCTTCCTGTCCGAGGATTGAGGATACAGCCCACCGGATTGCCGGAAAAAATGGGATCAAAACAGCCTTGATTACAAGCAATGCAGGAAATAATCTCCTCTCGACGGTTTTCCTTAATCTTGAGGGGAAGTTCCGGATCTGCCAAAAGGGGCCTTCCCCAACAGATCAGATCGCAGGCCCCGGACCTCAAGGCCCTCTCCGCCACCTCCGGATCCCCCAGACGGTTAGAGGCCAAAACGGGTATACGGACTTTCTCTTTAATCCCTCGGGCCAAGTATAGGAAGACCCCCGACGGGACATCACTGGTCAGCTGCGGAACGGAGGTCTCATGCCAGCCGCCGGTAACATTGACGGCATTAATCCCAATTTTCTCGGCTTCCAAGACAAACCGTGCCGATTCCGTGTTAGTATGACCGCCCTTCATGAAGTCATTTCCGGAAACCCTGATACCCAGAGGCATCTCGTCTCCCACAGCCTGTCTTACTCTTTGAATAACCTCCAGACCGAAACGCATCCTGTTTTCAAGGTTTCCTCCGTATTCATCTTCCCGCTGATTGGTAATGGGCGAAAGAAATTGACTGATCAGGTAACCGGTGCAGGCCAGGATTTCCAGATAATCGAATCCTGCCTCCCTGACCCGATGAGCGGCCCGAACATAGGCCTGCTGGACTTCCTCAATATCCTGCCGGGTCATTGCCCGAGGCGTCTCCCCGGTCAATTTACTGGCAATGGCCGAAGGAGCAATAGGGGTCATTCCACTCAGGAAAGAAAAGGCATACCGACCCATGTGAATAAGCTGGATACCGACTTTGGTCTCCGACAATCCATGGATCTCCTCTACCAGGGCCTTCAAGGGTCCGATTTGTCGGTCATCAAAAAGACCGATGGTCACTGGGGCACAGCCCACCTGATCAACCGCAATAGGGCCCAAGGTTAAAAGCCCAACCCCACCTTTGGCCCGCTCCAGATAAAAGGCCCGGTGACGGTCATTGAAAGAGTAATCAAAGGTGTAGAGAAGTCCCATGGCCGGCATGACGATCCTGTTTTTAATCTCTAGACCGTTTATCGTTATGGGCTCAAAAAGCCTATCAAATACCATACTACCTCCTTCTCCCGACTGCCTTCGGTTTCCTTTTAAAGCCTTTCCTCTTCATTGGGAATTACAGGAAACGAATTCCTGACACGACATGGATCTGTCGAATAGCCAACCCCCAATTCTCCAATAAGTGTTTCCATCAAATGATGGACAAAAAGAATTTTTATCCAAAATAGATTAAAAGTCAAGTAAAAATTCGTAGGGACAGGGGTAGGTCAGGGTCTTGAGGCGAATCCCCTACCTAGTCTCAGGCATCCGCAGTAATCCGGTTATCGGCCGGAAGAATTGGGATTTGGGCTTTTTGTCCTGACCGAACGGGCGGCTTCCTTCCTCTTTCCGGAATGGGTCTGAAGGCTGAAGGCCGGAACCGAAAGTTCCTGTTCAATCCGTTCCGGTTCGAGAGTGTTATATTGAACTAAGCCGAGGAGATGGCGGAAGCTGTCCAGCTCCACCTCAAAAAAATCTACAGCGACGATAGGCTTGTCAATTCGTACTACTCGCCCCTTAAGCTGGACATCCAGTTCAGGAGATTCAGGTTCCAAATGAATCGTTATGGCGACTTCCGTCCCGATTTTAGGAAAACGCTCTTTCGGACCGTTAAAAAGGCCCCCTTTGAGACTCAGATTAAGAAGTTCTCCCCGGAATGTTCCTGCCGGCCAGGAGAGGGATACCTCTTTCCGGGACTCTACTCTGGTTCTTTTCCGCTGGATCATGACAATACCTTTAGCCTATTATTTATTCTTTTCGACTATAACTTTAGGGAAATGCTTCGTCAAGGATAATACTGTTTCCCCATCCCCAAAAGACAATGCTCCTAAAAAGGATCTTATCCTTCTAACGAAAAGTCATTTTCAACTCAACCATTCCTTGTTCGGTATGTTTCTGCAAGTCGAATCCCATGGTCTCAAAAAGATGGAGCATGGGCCTGTTTTCCATCAAAACCTCGGCGGTAAATCCCAAGAGACCTTCTCGTTTGGCTAAATAGGTCAGATAGGTCAAAATTTCTCGGCCGATCCCTTTACCCTGATATTCATCCCGGGTCACAAAGGCCACTTCGGCAAAATGTGATTTTTCACTAAGAAAATATTGGCCCATAGCGATAATGGTTTCTTTCTCATCCTCTTTTTTATACGCCAGGATAAGCATCTCCCGAGAATAATCGACAACCACAAACTCCTGCAACCGGTCGTGATGCATATCATAGCGCATCGACATAAACCGGCGATGGAGACTCTGATCGGAAAGGGAATAGAAAAAATCTTTGATCATGGACTCGTCGCTGATTTTTACCGGGCGGAGAAAGATCTGGACGCCGCTATGGGTGGTTCGAAAGGTTTCCAGACTTTCCGGATATTCACCTTTTTTCCCGGGGATAAAGGCCTGATCCCGGTAAATCAGATTAGCCTTTTTGGCCTCCTCGACCAGCCAGGGGCGGAAGTCGGGATGGGCGATGGAGATCAAAGCCATGGCCCTCTCCCGGATGTTCTTCCCTTGAAGATAGGCAATCCCATATTCGGTGACCACATAATGGATGTCTCCACGGACAAGGGACACCCCGGCCCCTTCCCGGAGAAAAGGAACGATGCGGGAAACCTTGCCCCATTCGGCCGTGGACTGGAGGGCCATAATGCTTTTTCCTCCCGGTGCCAAAAGAGCCCCCCGCATAAAATCGGCCTGCCCTCCAATACCACTGTAAAAAGTCTTTCCCAATGATTCGGCAGTCACCTGCCCGGTCAGGTCGATTTCCAAAGCACTGTTAATGGCTATCATATTCTTCTGGCGGGAGATGGTCAGCGGATTGTTGGTATAGTCTATGGTCCGGAATTCAATGGTCGGATTATCCTGGAGGAACTCATAGGTCGGCCGGTGCCCCATACAAAAGGTGGCCACCGTTTTCCCCCGGTTCAAGGACTTACAGCTGTTGTCGACCACTCCTTTTTTGATCAGATCGACGATGCCGTCGGTCAACAGTTCGGTGTGCACCCCGAGATGTTTTTTGTCGGTGAAGGCTCCCAAGATGGCATTGGGCAGACTGCCGTAACCCACCTGGATCGTATCCCCATCCTGGACGATGCGGGCCACATAGTTGCCGATCTGACGGGCCACCTCATCAGGCAGAATAGCCTCATATTCCAGGAGAGGTTCATCATGGCAGACGATAAAGTTGACGTTTTCAATATGAATAAAACCGTCTCCATGGGCCCTGGGCATATGGCTGTTGACCTGGGCGATGACCACGGAGGCCTTTTCCACCGCCGCCTTGACGATGTCCACACTGATCCCCAGACTCATATAGCCGTGGCTGTCCGGAGGTGAGGTTTGAATCAAGGCCACATTTATTGGGACCAGTCCTCGATAGAACAGGTCCGGAACCCTTGACAAAAAGATGGGTGTATAGTCGGCCAGACCTTGATTAACCGCCTCCCGGGAATTATTCCCCACAAAAAAAGAATTATGGCGGAAATTATCCTGAAATTTTTCTTCCGTGTAGGGAGCGACCCCCAAGGTCCAAACGTGCAGGACTTCGGCATCAAAAAAGGCCTTAGGGTTGGATTCAACGAATTTGATCAGGGCCTTGACCAGATATTGGGGTTCACCACAGGCGGTGCTGATAAAGATACGGTCCCCCCTATGGATATGACTGAAAATTTTATCTTCAGGAACAAATTTTTCGGGATACGCTTTTCTTAATTCCTCAAAGTGAACGCTTTCGACTGCCGACTCCATAAATGAACATCCTTTATCCGTAGTGTTTTTCTTCCTCATCCGGCGTCACGGCATCCCCTTCAATATCCCGTGTCAAGCCTTGCCTCTTTTTCAATTCCTTGTAATATTCATGCTGAATCAACAGGTTCATAACCTGATTGGTGCCGGTCCAGATCATGGCCAAGCGGCAATCCCGCAGCATCCGTTCAATCGGATAGACCGTCGTATAACCGATGCCGCCCATAATCTGCATGGCATTATTGATAACCTGCCAAGCCATTTCCGTGCCCACTTTTTTGGCCTCCGAGACCAAACGTCGTCCGTCCTCCCCGGCATCCACCTTTTTGGCTGCGGCAAAGACTAGGGCCCGGGCGGCATCCAACTGGCACAAGGAATCGGCGACCATAAAATTAATAGCTTGAAAATTATCGATGGTCTTCCCAAAGGCCTTACGGCGGGTTGAATAACGAGCCGCCACCTCCAAAGCCGCCCGGGCGGCCCCAAGGCATCCGGCCCCGCTCAAAAGGCGTTCCGGCACCATCATCCGATTAAATACGGCATAGGCATTATGAAGGTCGCCGACCACATTTTCTTTAGGGACGCGCACATCTTTGAAAACCAAACGCCCGGTTCCCCCGCCCCGAGTTCCAAGGAGGCTGTAGATATTCTGGACCTGGACTCCCATGGCCCGCTCCACAACAAAGCAACTGATGGATTCATGGGGCGGGGCCTTAGGATCCGACTTGGCATAGACTAGAAACCAATCAGAGTCCTGGGCACCAACGACAAATCGTTTTTCTCCATTTAAGAGAAAAGATTCGCCTTCTTTCACCGCCGTGGTCGTGGCACCGAAGAAATCCGATCCGCCCCTGGGTTCGGTCAGGGCCTCGGCGCTGTATAATTTCCCGTTCAAGGTTGGGGCCAAATATTTTTCTTTTTGCTCCTTGGTCCCGAAAAGATGTAAGGCCTCGCCGACAATACTCGGCATGACAAAAGCACAAGACAAAGAGTTGCCCAAGACCCCGACCTCTTCGACCGCTGCCACTTCGGCCGTCCAGTTTAATCCTCTGCCCCCGTATTCTTTTGGAAAACGAGGCCCCAACACCTTTTGGGCGGCGGCCATTTCAATAAAAGGCCGGCCTGTTTCAATCTTGCTGGCATCCATATCCCGGATCAGCTGACTGGGCACGGTTTTTACGAAATCACGCACCTCCTGCCAGTATCCTTTTTCGGTCTCATTCAACAAGTAGTCGTACATACCTTCTCCTTGATTTTTTAATTAAAAAAGGATTCAGGGGGCCAAGGGGTCGAGGATTGAAGTGAAATGCGTGGAAGTAAATCTCCTTGAAACCTGGAATCCTTGAACCCTATTTTCGGATTAATGTATCAAATCTCCCAAATCCCGGCAATCTTTTTCCCGCACTTGGGACAGGCCGCTTTTTTTAGATAGTTCTCCATAATCTGATAACCGCGCCTTCGAATCAATAGCTTTTGACAGTGGGGACAGGAAGTGTTTTCTCCTTCGTGTCCGGGAATATTGCCCAAATAGACATATTCCAAGCCGCACTGCCGAGCCTTGGTGCGAGCCATTTCCAGGGTCGCCACCGGCGTGGGGGGAAGATTTTTTAAGCGATAGAGCGGGTAAAAGCGACTGAAGTGAAGAGGAATGTTCGCACCCAGCTCCCGGACGATCCAGCGGCACATGTCTTCAATCACCCGAGGCTGATCGTTTTTGGTCGGAATAATCAGATTGACGATCTCTAAATGGACCTTTTTTTTGACCAGGAGTTTAAGGGTATTCAAAACCGGCTCCAACTGTCCGTCGGAAAGGTCCCGATAAAAATCCTCCCCGAATCCTTTTAGATCAATACAGGCGGCATCCAGCCAGGGAATCAAGTCCGTGAGCGGTTTGGGATTGACATACCCGTTGGAATGGCAGGTGTTCAATATCCCCAAGGGACGGGCCGCTTTCCCCACGTCAATCATGTATTCAAAGAAAATAGTCGGTTCCACATAGGTGGAGGCAATCGACGCACAACCGTTTTCCTTAGCTAAGGCCGCCACCTTTGAGGGAGGCAAATCAAAATTAAAGGTCTCTTCCGGAGGGGATTGGGAAATTTCCCAGTTCTGGCAAAATTTGCAATGGAGGTTGCATCCGGCCGTGGCTATGGAAAAAGATCGGCTGGCCGGGAGAAGATGATAAAAAGGTTTTTTTTCTACCGGGTCCACATGGACCGCGCAGGGATTACCATAGACCAGGGAATGATAAACCCCTTGCCGGTTTTCCCGGACCTGACAGTCCCCTCTCCCCCCCGGCCCAACCTGGCACTGGCGGGGACATAGGGTGCACTGAATGCGGCCTTGTCCTAAAGACAGAAAATAAGGAGAAGGTTTAGCCCTAATAAATCCTTTCCGCCATTCCTGAGCCCGTGCCGGTCTGGAAAATACCTGGCCCTCCAACAGGGCCATCCCTCCGCTGCAACCAACCAGAAGCCCGCCTCGGAGGCCCCATCTTAAAAATTGACGTCTGGAAAGGGCATCGATGGTCGGCAAAGATTCATCCCATTAGATATATACAGAGAAGATGGTTATGTTCTTGAAGCTCAGCTAAAAAATTTCCGCCGAGAAGACCTGAATTTTAGTCCTTTTGTCTTTCCAGGCGTCTTTGGGAAGACCGGCCTTCTGGCAGGTATGTTCCAAAAAGGTTTGCCTGTCCCACCCGTATTCTGTGGCCACCTGGGGCAGGAGAAGGCCGGCATTGAACCCCCGTTCAATCATTAAGCCGTGTTTTCCCACCTCAATTTCCTGGATGTCCTTAATCTGCCGGAACGGTGTCAGAGCGGAAATCTCGATTGTTAAGTCCTTCAACTCCTGCTTTGAAAGCGGCGGGAAACGAGGGTCTTGAAAAGCGGCGGCTTCGGCCATATCGATAACGGTCTGGGAAAGCGGTTTTATGGCCTGAGTATGGCCGATACATCCTCGTAACTGCCCCTTGCTCTTCAGGGTCACAAAGGCCCCCCGTTTTTCGGCTAATCGTTTACCCTCTCCCTCCCGGCTCGGTTTGGGTTTGCCGAGGAGATGGTTTTCAATCGCCTGACGGGCCAACTTAAGCAGAGTGGTCTTTTCCTCAGGAGTAAAACCCTCTTCTTTATCCACTGCAGGAGCTTCTTCGGAAAAGGTCCAATAAACGGTGAAGACCAACATGACCAAAAACAAGATTCTCATGGCCGACTCCTTATTTGTCGCCTTATTCAGTTATAGCGGAACTCAATAAATCATCAAAACCGGTTTCTCCAATGTCCAAACTCATCTCCATGAAGTGCTAGTTTCAGCGGTACGGTTATTTTTTATTTTCCTCCCCGGTCTCAGACTTAAAAACAGCAGCGGCCATATAGCCGACCACTCCCGAGCGGTCTCCGGTGACATCTCCGGAATTGGCATATTTCAAGACCCGAGATCTATCCGCTGCAAGCAGTTTGGCCGTCTTCATAACCGTAACCATCGGGCCCCCTCCGCAGGCTTCTACTTTATCCTTCGTCAAATCTTCCATTAACCCTTTTTCGTCAAAGGCCGCTACCCTTTCCAGGACTTTTTTATCCAAACTGGTCGCCTGCCCATAAGGATGAAAGTGAGAGAGATCCGTACTGGCTATCAAAAGGACTTTTTTCCCCTTCAGGGCTTTGGCCAACCCTTGAGCCATCTCTTCACAGGTGGCTGGGTCCTGAGACCCTTGGATAATGGGGACAATCGAAAAGTTGCGCAGGGTCTCCTGTAAAAAAGGCAATTGAATCTCCAAGGCGTGCTCCTGGGCATGGCCCTGGGGCACATAACTAAATATTGGGCTTTTTTCGGCAATGGTCAGCCCCAAGGCCCGGTCCACCGGGATGACCCCCAAAGGCGTTTCATATCCGGTCTTCTGGTCGATGGATGCCCCCCGAAAGGGATAACGGTGACTGGGAGCAACAATGACCACTTGATTGAAAGTTCTGTTGAGAAGAAGCTTATAAGCGAAGGCGGCAACCCCCCCGGAATAGATGTACCCTGCATGGGGAACGATCAAGGCGACCAACTCTCCGTTTATTCCCTGAGTTTCCGGAACGGGTTGAAAAAACCCTTGAATTTGGGACCGGAGGGTTTCAGGCCTCCCGGGATACCAACTTCCGGCAATGATGGATTTTCGGATATCCTCTGACATGGCGGGCCTCCTTTTTTTGGAATCAGAACCCGGTGATCCACCCCAAAGGGGATGGACACCCCAAAAAAGAAAGAAAACGATCAGGCTACAAATAAAATGCCGGACATTCATCGCTGAGCTAAGGCATTATCCAACATCGTTATCGGTTTGGCCATGGCTAAGATATGAGTATGTACTGCAGCAAGCATTACTCCGGGAATTCCCATCATAAGGTAACAAGGTCCGACGGCCGATTTGATTCGACAACCAAGACCTAAGAAGGTCACATTGGCCTGACCCTGCCGTAAAGGCCAGGCGGTTATATCGGCACATCCTCCCAGGGCTCCCCCGGACTGGGGCAAATCCATCTTTCCCCCTGTCTTATAATTTACCGCGTATAATAACCACATGACCTGCTGGCTGTCGGCGGTAAAGACGACCACTTGGGGAATCTCCTGAAAGGCCGATAACGGAGCGATCAAAGCGGAACGGGTCTTCCCTTTTTCCAGATAAGTTGATTTAAGTAACGTCTCGGCCGAGGCCTCCTCCGTAGCAAATAGACCCACTCCGTATTTTTCCAAAACACCGTCGTCTAAAAAAGCCTCCATCTCCTCTTCAAAACCCAGAACCGAGGTTCCCAATTTGCAGCCCATCTGTTCTTTCTGCAGATGTAATGTCCGCCCTTCTCCGGCTAGGACCAGGGCCTGACAATAGCTTTTTAAATTTTCGGGAGTCTGAGGAGAAAGGTCCGGAGGAAGCGCCTCCGGATATAACGTAACGCCGACCGGTTCATAGCGCAAATTGAGGCGAGTGGTTAGATCTTGGGATATTTTTTGAAATTCGGTCAAGGGGCACCTCCCACACAGGGTACAAGGTTCAGGGGTTAAGGTTTAAGGTAAGAGGTGGAAGGTTTTCTTCTTTTAGCCTTTGGCCTTACACCTTGAACCTTACACCTGGTAGTATTCCCGGTACCAATCCACAAACCGTCCGATGCCGGTTTCGATGGATGTAGCCGGTTTAAAACCAACCTCCCGCATCAAATCGTCCACATCGGCAAAAGTGGCCGGCACATCACCTGACTGGATCGGCATTAGGTTCTTTTGAGCCTTTTTCCCTAAACACTTCTCCAATGTTTCAATAAAGGCCATCAACTCCACCGGCTGATTATTCCCAATGTTGAACAAACGATAGGGGGCGTAACTACTGGCACTGTCCGGCCGTTCCCCGTTCCAATGGGGATCGGGCACCGGAATCTTGCCCATGATCCGAAAAACCCCTTCGATGATATCGTCAATATAAGTGAAGTCCCTTTTCATCTTTCCATAATTATAGACATCAATGGGCTGCCCCTCTAAAATGGCCTTGGTAAAAAGAAACAAAGCCATATCCGGGCGGCCCCATGGTCCATAAACGGTAAAAAAACGCAGGCCGGTACAGGGCAGGTTGAATAGACTGGCATAGGTATGAGCCATGAGTTCGTTGGCCTTCTTGGTCGCGGCATAAAGAGAGACCGGATGATCGACATTGTCATGTACGGAAAAAGGCATGCAGGTGTTCGCCCCATAGACCGAACTGGAAGAGGCGAAGACGAGATGTTTGACCTGGGTATGTCGACATCCTTCGAGGATATTCAAAAACCCCAAGAGATTGGTGTCCGCATAGGCATATGGATTAACCAAAGAATAACGCACACCGGCCTGGGCCGCCAGATTGACGACTATTTCAAAACCCTGGTCGGCAAAAAGACGGGAAATGGCCTCCCGGTCAATCAGGTCATTTTTACAAAAAGTAAAGTTCTCTAACCGTTCAATCTGTTTCAGACGATCCTGTTTCAAACGTACATCATAATAATCATTCAAATTGTCCAGGCCGATCACTTGATCACCGGCATCTAAGAGACGGCGGCAAAGTTGGGAACCGATAAAACCGGCAGCACCGGTGACTAAGATTTTTCGAGACATAAAACCTCTTTTTCACTCAGCCCCCAAGGACAGACCCTTACGTCCCGCCTCCCTAGTGGCCGAATCCATCTTATTTCCTTTTAGCCCTTACTGTAGGAAAAATATCTGGCAGTGTCAAGCAAGATCTGTTTTGTCTTGAACGCCTTCAAAACTTGCCTAACGAAGGCTTTCTATGATATAAAAAAGACGAAAAGCGAATTTATTCTCCCGCCGCTCAGCAACGGCGGGAACGACTTTTACAATAACGAAATAGGCAAAGACGGAAATTGTCCATAAAGTTTCTGCAACTCCTTTACCTTTTCCAGCAGTACGGGTACGTCATTATTTTTGCCGGTACTTTTTTTGAAGGAGAAACGATCTTGGTGCTGGGAGGTTTACTGGCCAATCGAGGGGAAATGAATTTCTGGCTGGTCATTGTCACCGCCGTCGCCGCTTCCTACCTGGGGCATGTGGTCTTTTATATTTTAGGCAAGACCTCGTCCAACTGGATCCTGATTAAATTTCCCAAATTTCAAATTAGGATCAGGCAGGCAGAATATATCATCCGCCGCTACGAGACCATGAGCCTCTTCCTTACCCAATATATTTTCGGAATCCGGCTGGCCAGCGCCCTGGCCTTCGGAATTCTGAATATGAATATCGGCAAATTCCTTTCCCTGCAGCTCATCAGTTGTCTCGTCTGGGCCATACTGTTCGCCTCCTTAGGCTACTGGCTGGGAGAGTCAAGTCACCTCTTTATCTCGAATATCGAGTGGGCCATCTTGGTTATCCTGATTACCGGTTTTCTTTTTGCACTGGCCGGGCGAAAACTTTTTGATACCTGGTTTCGATCCAAGTGATATATAATAGAAGTGTAAGGTTCAAGGTGCGCGATATAAGGCAAAAAGTTTATTAACCCTCTGCCCGTTATCGTAAGTCGTAGACCGGGAGCTTTTTCATACTACGACCTCTCAGGTATATTTTATAAAAAAGGACTACTGTCATGCCCATTGAAAAAAAGACCCATTTTTCCATCTGGTATTTTGTAGCGGCCATGATCATCCTGATGGCTTTCCAAACCTATTTCTTGGCTGATCAGGTCGGCCAGGTCCCCTACAATGAATTCAAAAAACTCCTTAAGGCCAACAAATTATCGGATATCGTCATCTTTGACGAGATTATTTCCGGGAAAGTCAGGGTCGGCGAGATCGAGGGGCTCATTTCTTCGGATACCCTCAAACATTTAGGGAAAGGGAAAGGAGAATTTCCTTTTTTTACCGCCCGGGTCCAGGATCCGGATTTAGTGAAGGACCTGGAATCGGTGGGGGTTAAATTTACCGGAAAACTTGAAAATAAGATCATCAAGTTTTTTACCAACTGGATTTTGCCGATGATTTTTTTCGTCGCCCTGTGGGGTTTCTTGATGCGCCGGATGGGAGGACCGGGGGGCGGACTGATGTCCATAGGTAAAAGCAAGGCCAAAATCTACATGGAAAAGGAAATCAACATAAAGTTTGATGACGTAGCCGGGATTGAAGAAGCCAAAGAGGAATTGAAAGAGGTCATTGAATTTCTGAAGACCCCGCAGAAATTTCAACGTTTGGGAGGCAAGATCCCCAAAGGGGTTTTATTGGTCGGCGCCCCGGGGACGGGCAAGACCCTCTTGGCTAAGGCCGTAGCCGGAGAGGCCGGTGTGCCCTTCTTCAGTCTGAGCGGCTCCGATTTTGTGGAAATGTTCGTCGGGGTCGGGGCTTCCCGGGTCCGCGACCTGTTTGTTCAGGCCCAACAGAAAGCCCCCTGCATCATTTTCGTCGACGAACTGGATGCCATTGGTAAGGCCCGAGGGATCAATCCGATCGGCGGGCATGATGAACGGGAACAGACCCTCAATCAACTTTTGGTGGAGATGGACGGCTTCAATACGGAAAAAGGGGTTATCATCATGGCCGCCACCAACCGGCCGGAGATCCTTGATCCGGCCTTATTGCGGCCGGGGCGATTCGACCGTCACATCATGATCGACAAGCCCGACGTTCAGGGAAGGGAGGACATTCTTAAAGTGCACAGTAAAGGTGTGGCCTTGTCTACGGAAGTGGACCTTAAGGTCATTGCCGCCCGCACCCCCGGTTTTGTCGGTGCCGATTTGGCCAACATTGTCAATGAGGCGGCCCTCTTGGCCGCCAGAAAAGACAAAAAAGAGGTCGATATGCAGGACTTTGATGAAGCCATTGATCGAGTGATCGCCGGCCTGGAGAAGAAAAACCGGAGGATGAATGAAAAAGAAAAACAAATCGTCGCTTATCATGAATCGGGTCATGCCATCGTCGCTCAGACCCTGCCGAATGCCGATCCGGTTCACAAAGTCTCAATCATTCCCCGGGGGATTGGCGCCTTGGGATATACTCAACAGCTTCCCACGGAGGATCGTTACCTGATGACCAAGAAGGAACTTTCGGAGCGTATCAGCGTTTTGTTGGGAGGCCGGATCGCCGAAGAAATCCAATTTCAGGAGATTTCCACGGGGGCGCAGAACGATCTTCTCCGGGCCACCGATATCGCCGAGCGGATGGTTCGGGAATACGGCATGAGCGACCTGGGGATCGTAACCTATGAAAGGGAGCGCCGGCCCCTTTTCCTGGAAACCGGGCTGGGGTATGATTCGGGACGATCCATCAGTGAAGAAACCTCCCAATCCATAGACCGGGAAGTGGCCAAGCTGATTGAACAAGCCCGGACCGTGACCCGCCGCATACTGGAAGCCCATCGGGACGAACTGGAGATCCTTGCCCGACGGCTGCTGGAAAAAGAAGTGATTGAAGGAGAGGAATTAAGGGAAATATTAAATCAGGCGGCAAAGGATAAAACAAAAAATTGAAATAGTTTTTGTTCAACCCTTTGGATTTGGAAGCCCAAGGGCGATAGTCCTTAGACCCTTGCGAGGGGGGCCGGATAACCAAAATTGTCTCTTCCAAGAACCTAAACATGATTATCGTGCAATCATGCCCTTCATGATCTGGTATAAAAACAGCCCATTCTATTCCCTCTGGAGCCGCTACAAACTGGTCCCATTGTATTGGAAGATCATTCCTATTTTTTTGTTACTGGCCCTTATTTTCTTTTCAGATCAAGGGTGGCTTCCCTCTCCCCTCGAAGGGGATATCCTTCACCGGTTATACTATTTACCCATCACTTTAGGCGGCCTCCTTTTCGGTTTCAAGGGCGGCTTCCTGACGGCGGTCTTGGTCTCTCTCCTTTTTTTTCCTCACTGGGCCGCTTGGCTGAGTCATCCCTCCCTGCATAGCGGTCATCTGGATGAACTTATTTTATTTTATGCCTTCGGGATATTGATCGGACTTCTGGTCGACCGCGAGAGGATGGAAGCCCAGCTCAGACAGGACCAGGAATATCTGGCGGTATTAGGTGAAGCAGCCGCGACGGTAGCCCACGAATTGAAAAATCCGGCTATCACCATCGGGGCCACCGTCCAGAAACTAATTGTAAAATCCCATCCCGGTGATCCCCTCCGAGGGGGACTGGAGGTCATTCAAAAAGAATGCCGCCGGCTAGAAACCTTGCTGAAGGATATGATCCATTTTTCTCGCCCCATCACCTTGGATTACGCCATGGTCGATGTCAACCATCTGGTGGGCGAAACCTTGAAAAACATCCAGCCTCAGGCCGAGCAGAAACAAATCTCGGTCATATCGATTAGCGATGAGGGACTGCCTGCCATCCAGGCCGACCAGTCCCGGCTAACCCAGGTCCTTCACAATCTAGTCCTAAATGCCATCCAGGCCTCTCCTCCCGAACAGTCCGTCCAGGTTCGGACGCAAAAACATAAAGGACAGGTCATCATCGAAGTCTCGGACTTGGGATGCGGTATTTCCGAAGTTTTTCGGGAAAAAATCTTTAGCCCTTTTTTTTCAACCAAAAAGGAGGGCTCCGGGTTGGGTCTGGCCATTTCCAAACGGATTATTGAATCCCACCTAGGCCGTCTGGCCTTTAAAGACAACCACCCGGCCGGGACCATTTTTTTAATTTCCTTACCCTTAGGCCGAAAAGGCCTGGTGATTCCCCCCTCCCCCAAATGCCCCAGCAAATAAATCAGTTTTAGCTTTTCCTTCTTTTAACTTTCTGCTAAAAAAAAGGTCGAAATGAAAAACATCGGGTAAAGGATTTCCCATGAAACGCTTTGTGATCATTACCTCCCTCGTGCTGGTGATCGGCGCGGGAACTTTTTGGGGGTTTTGGACCTATCAGGAAAAAAAGAAGGCCCCCCGATATAAAACCGAGGCCTTAACCTCCGGAAAGATCATCTCACAAGTCGTAGCCACCGGGACGGTCAATCCGGTGACCTTGGTTCAAGTAGGGAGTCAGGTCTCGGGAACAATTATTAAGCTCTATGCTGATTTCAATTCCGTGGTCCGGGCCGGGCAGGTCATCGCCCAAATTGATCCGGCCCTTTTCCAGGCCAAAGTCGATCAATGCCAGGCCGATCTCTTAAATGCCGTCGCGGCCCAGGAGAAAGAAAAAACCTCCCAGGTCGATGCCTTGCGGACCTTAAACCGGTACAAGACCCTCCATAAGGAAAATCTGGTTTCGCAAAATGATCTCGATCAGGCCCAAGTAAAATATGATCTTTCCCTGGCCTTGGTCAAAGCGGCCGAGGCCCAAATAGGAACTGCCAAGGCCAATTTAGATTCAGCCAAGACCAATTTAAAATATTCGACGATCCGGTCTCCGGTTAAAGGGACGGTGGTCAACCGAAATGTCGATGTGGGTCAAACTGTTGCCGCCAGTTTATCGGCCCCGACGTTATTCACCATTGCACAAGACCTTACCAATATGCAGGTCGACACCAACGTGGATGAGGCCGACATCGGCCGGCTGAAGGAAGGGCAGATCGCCACCTTCACGGTCGATTCTTACGCCGGAGAACCCTTCAAAGCCAAAGTTTCCCAAATCCGCAATGCCGCCACCACAGTCCAGAATGTGGTCACTTATGACGTAGTCCTCAATGTCAAGAACCCGGAGTTAAAATTACGCCCAGGGATGACTGCCAACGTTTCCATCATCACCGAGGAAAAGGATGGGGTCCTCAAAATCCCCAATGCCGCCTTGCGCTTTAAAATGACTGTCCCCCCCTCCAAGATGAAGACCATCGAAGACCTCAAACAGAAATGGAAGGGGATGACCATGGTCTGGACCGTTGATGAGGAGAAAAAGCCCAAACCAACGTTTATTAAAACGGGGATCAGTGACGGGAAATATACGGAAATGGTTAAAGGGCGGTTGAAGGAAGGGGATCTGGTCGTTACCGAATTGCAGTCCGACAAGGAAAAGAAAAGCCCGCCCGCCGGCCAGCCGGGCGCTCTGCGGATGCGGTTTTAAATTAATGGAACATCTGATCGAAGTCCGAGACCTGGTCAAAAATTATTCTCTCGGGGACATTGATATTCCAGCCCTTAACGGGATAACCTTGTCCATCCAGTCGGGAGAATTTCTCTCCATCATGGGGGCCTCCGGCTCAGGTAAGTCAACCTTCATGAATATTCTGGGCTGTCTGGATGTCCCCACCGGGGGAACATACACCCTTGAAGGGGTGGACATCGGGACTTTGAATCGGGACGCCCTGGCCCACCTCAGAAATCAAAAGATCGGTTTTGTCTTTCAAGGGTTTAATCTCCTGACCCGGACTTCGGCCCTGGAAAATGTGGAATTACCTTTATTATACGGCACTACTCATACCCGAGAGCGCCGTCGAAAGGCCAATGAGGCCCTGGAAGCCGTCGGTTTGGGCGGCCGTGAGGATCACCATCCCAATCAGCTTTCCGGAGGTCAGCAGCAACGGGTGGCTATCGCCCGGGCCCTGGTCAACAATCCTTCCATCATTATGGCTGATGAACCGACGGGGAATTTAGATACCAAAACCAGCCTGGAGATCATGCAGCTCCTAACTCGGCTGAATGAAGAGCAAAAAATTACCGTTATCCTGGTCACCCATGAACAGGATATCGCCGCTTTCACCCGGCGCATCATCCTATTCAAAGACGGTCAGGTCATTCAGGATCAGATTAAAGAGCCAAGAAGTACAGAATAAACAAAGAGAAGGGAAATTTCGGGATCCCGGAACAGAATTAAATAGGATAAACATATTTCCTCATTCTGGATTCCGACTTCTGAATTCTGACTTCCTTATTAAACCAAGAAGATGGATCTCTTAAAGTAATAGGAATCAAATTCCAACAGATAATTTCTGAGCAATATTCATGATCCTCCTCTCCAGTCTCAAAGTGGCCCTTAGGGCCTTACGGGTTAATAAATTAAGGTCTTTTTTGACCATGCTGGGGATCATCATCGGTGTCGGCGCGGTCATTATCATGGTGGCCATCGGTTCCGGGGCCCAACAAATGATCGCCGACCAGATCGCCAGTATGGGTTCCAATTTGATCATCGTCCTGCCGGGTGCCACCACTGCCGGCGGGGCCCGATCGGGACTGGGCGGTGCCTCAACATTGACTTCTGATGACGCCAAGGCCATTAAAGAAGATTGCCCGGCGGTCAAGGAGGTTTCGGCCCTGTGGGGCGGAGTGACGCAAGTGGTTTATGGAAATCAAAACTGGAACACTTTGGTCCAGGGCATAACACCGCCCTTCTTTGATATCCGGGAATGGTCTTTTCTTTCCGGCCGCAATTTTACCGACCAGGAGATGAGCGGGGCGGCCAAGGTGGCTATCGTCGGCCAGACCGTGGTGGAGAACCTCTTTGGAACGGAAAATCCACTCGGCCAGATCATCCGGATTAAAAAAGTCCCTTTTACCATCATCGGGGTCTTAACCGATAAAGGCCAGTCTTCTTATGGGCAAGACCAAGATGATGTGGTTTATATCCCTTTGACCACTTCCCAAAAAAAACTCTTCGGAAGTAAGTTGCCCAAAACCGTCCGAACTATCATGATCCAGGCCCAGGATATATCACTCATGGCCGATGCCGAAAAGCAAGTGAACAACCTTCTCAGTCAACGCCACCGCACCCAGCCCGGTCAGCTGCCCGATTTTACCGTTCGGAATCTTACGGAAATCATGGCCACAGCCGAACAGTCGGCCAAGGTCATGTCACTGCTCTTAGGGTCCATCGCCTTAGTCTCGCTGCTGGTAGGGGGAATCGGCATCATGAATATTATGCTGGTTTCCGTCACTGAACGGACCCGGGAAATAGGCATCCGCATGGCCGTAGGGGCCCGAGGGCGGGATATCCTCTTTCAGTTTTTAACTGAATCGGTAGTCCTCAGCCTGGTGGGAGGATTGATCGGAATCGGCTTTGGGATTCTGGGAGCCGAGATTACCGGCTATCTGACCGGATGGAATATCCTGATTTCATATTGGGCCTTGTTAACCTCCTTTTTCTTTGCCGCCGCCGTGGGCATCTTCTTCGGCTTCTACCCGGCCCACAAGGCCTCCCGTCTGAACCCCATCGATGCCCTGCGTTATGAATAGAACTCTAATTTATTCATTTCCTGCCCCTGTACCTCTGCGCCCCCTGCTGTTTCAAGAAGGGCTGGGAGCATCCTTGCCATACTGGACCCATCAGGTCACCCTCAGTAAAACGGGCCTTTTATTCTTCTTTTGAAATAATCAAAAAACCTTGACATTATTTTTCAAAGCAGATAAAATTTTAAAATTGTTCATCAATTAAAGGCAGCAAAAGAACAAAACCGAAAAATCCGAACCCAAACGGTCGAGGGGAACAAAGGACAAGGGAGATGGACAAGATAAAACTTTTTCTCAAGAAAAGTCTTACCTCCATAACGATCATGGTCATCCCCCATTCGAGGCAGAAGCCTCTCCAAATGAATATCCCGGCCCTAGGATTGCTTACCTGCCTCCTCCTTAGTATTGTCGGGGCGGGTTATTTAATCTCTGTAGGGGTCAAGACCGCCGAATACTACGGGATGAAAAAAAAGCTGGCCGATTTCTCCTCCCAGATTTTGGAATTGAAGGTCGTCATGTCTTCTCTTAAGAAGACGGAATCGGAGTTTAACAACCTTCTGGCATTAAAATCCAAGAAAAAAATTTTAGAAAAAGCAGAAGAGCCCTCTAATCTTGGGGCTTTAGATATCGAATTACTAAATAAACAGATTAATGAAACCATTCAATCCGTAGCAGAGATAAGAGAGTATATTAAGGTCGAAAAAAATCTTTATCTTTCCACACCGGTCGGTTGGCCGGTGAACGGGAGGATCAGCTCCCCTTTTGGATCCAGAGTCCACCCCCTGACAGGCTCCTCCAGTTTTCATTCCGGGGTTGACATCAGCACCCCTGCCGGAACCAAAGTGAAAGCGACCGCTGACGGCATAGTCAGTTTTTCCAACTGGCATAACGATTCCGGCTATATCGTCGCCATTGAACACGGCAACGGTTTCCGAACCATTTATGCACACAACAAACAGAATTTTGTCAAGGTCGGTCAACGAATCAAACGAGGCGAAGCCGTCTCTCTTTCCGGATCAACCGGATCAAGCACCGGACCACATGTGCATTATGAGGTTTGGAAAAAAGGGGTTAATGTGAATCCTCAGCCTTTCTTGCGGGATCTATCGTGATCTTCAGAAAAAAAGAACAACCCCTCGAAATACTCATCGGGCCCGAGTCAAATATAACCGGGACGGTTTCCACCAAGGGAGTGGCCCGAATCGACGGCTTAGTTGAGGGAATCGTCAAAGCCGATTGGCTTATTGTCGGTGAGGCGGCCAAGGTCAAAGGCATGGTCATAACGAGAGGGGCCATGGTAGCCGGCAGCGTCGAAGGAAACATCCAATCCAAAGAAGTCGTCGAACTAAAATCGAAAGCCATGGTGGAGGGAGATATTCATACACAAAAATTGAGTATTTCCGAAGGCGCCATTTTTGAGGGAAGGTCTTTTATGCGGCGGACCCCTGAACTGGAGGCCGGAGAATTCCTGATGTTGGAGGAGGCCGAAGGGAAAGTGTTGGAACAAGAATGATCGGACTGGTTGCTACGGCGAGGGACCGGTATAGGGGGCATTAGTTACGCCCGCTGGAAAAAGAGGGTATTGACGTTAAACGAGGGGGAAGACCTCTTCCTGTTGAGAGGACCTCAACCTCGATCACCCAGGGTAACAGGAAATTCCAAAAGGAGGGAAACATGACAACGATGCAGTCCGGCCCGGAGAATGTTGAAAAACAAATGATAACGGTGATGGCCAATGACTTACAGATAAAAGGCTCCATCACCTTCAAAACCTCTTTGATGATAAAGGGTTCCCTCGAAGGAGAGATTATTTCCGAAGGTACGCTGGTGGTGGGAGAAACAGCGAAAATTAATGCCGCTATTACTACCCAGAGTCTGGTTTCCCATGGCAATATAGAAGGAGATGTCGTTGCCAGCGAACAGGTCGTATTGAAAAGTACGGCCGTGCATTCTGGAAAAATAACTACTCCTAATATTATCGTCGAAAGCGGTTCCATCTTTAACGGGTCCTGCGTCATGGCACGGGAAAAGCCCGAACCGCCTCAGGAAAAGGCGGCGGTGGAAGAAATAGCTGCCTCGAATTCTGATCTTTCCCAGGAATCCCTTGAGGAAAAAACGGAAGAGTCAGGGGAAATGCATGGACAGGACACTGAGACGGCGGAAGAGGGTGATACTTCTGCCCCGTCCGAAACCAAAGCGGGTCAGTTTGGTTTTTCCTGGACAGGCGGCCCAAACGGCAGGAAGGAATATTAGATTTACAATTAAAATAATGATTCAGGAGAAGCCCGACCAAATTTACAGAAAAAGATAAGTTGGGGATCATGTTGGAATCACCAGGTAGACTCACCGAAAGGTCCATTAGAGGGTTTTTCAACCTTTCAGGATAACGCCCGTATTCGGAGCCATACAGGCAAGGGATCTGTGAGTAGGCCAATAATCTAATGAGGAGGAAAAAATGGAAAGCACAAAGTTTCAGGAATCTGGGATTGAAGAAGCCAACATCACCACCATTTTAGCCGATGATCTGGACATCAACGGCACCATTACTTTCAAGAGCTCCCTAATGATTAAAGGTACCCTGCAAGGCGAAATAAAATCCGAAGGGTTGCTCATCGTAGGTCCGACGGCTAAAGTTAACGCCATGATCTCCACCAAAAAACTTATTTCCCATGGAGAGATTACCGGCGATGTGACCGCTACGGAACAGGTTGTCCTTAAGGAAACGGCCGTTCACACGGGGAATATTACTACTAAAAACATCATCGTTGAAAGCGGGTCGCTCTTTAATGGTTCCATAAACATGAAAAGCGGCGGCTTTTCCTCTGAATAATCGATTCATCGGTCATACCCGTCTCCCTGATTTAGGCGCACGGGAACATGGAAAGACAGCTTCCCTTGATCGGATCCCTGGAGGGGAAAACCGGAGGGGAAATTCGCCGATTCCGGAAGATGATGAGTATATAGCCCTATGAAACAGGGCTAAAAAAACGGGCATAATAAAAGGAGATTCTGTTCGGATACGTCAGATCAGAGAAATTCATCAATGTTATTTTTTAAAAGTTTCAAGACTTCCACACAAGAAACCAACAGGCATTACGACCAGGAGAATTCACCAATGACAAACATCGTATCCAGTGAAAAAAACAGTACCAAAGACGAAATGACCACCATTCTTGCCGACGATGTGCACATCAGCGGCACGATGACTTTCAGTACCTCGGTCATGGTCAAAGGAACCTTTAAGGGGGAAATCATGTCCGAAGGCCTTCTGGTCGTTGACCAAAATGCCAAAGTCACCGCCACCATTGCCACTAAGGTTCTGATCTCTCATGGAGAAATCGAAGGGGATGTGACTGCCGCCGAACAAGTCGTTTTAAAAGAAACCGCCGTTCAAACCGGGAACATTACCACCCCAAGTATCACCATGGAAAACGGGGCGATCATGAACGGCGCCTTTATTATGAAGAGATAGGGACCGCCCTTTTCTCTACAATTTCAACATTACGAAGATCACCTCACTACGGACTAAAGGCGGACAGCCTTCATCTATTCAGTGGACGGATTTGAGTTGATCTTCATCCTTAATCCGAGGGACAGCCTTCTTCATTCTCGTGGATTAACCGTTCTACTAGCGGTCGTAACGACCGCCAATGAAGAATTGTCCCCTGGGGTTTCAGCGATCCCCCTAAACCCCTTAAGCCAAGCCGGATATTTCTTTATGGTTATCTAATCAGGGAAGGTTCTTCTTTTTTGGGTCCGTCATCCTTGACATTGAGCAGGCAGAGTGAACCGACTCCGATCAGCTATCTCTTTCCCGGCCATCTCCGGCCGGAGGTGTAGTTGTTGAACGACGCCGCGTTAATCTGTCCTAAAAAAAAATCGTTTCCCCCCTTCTTTGGAATATGGTGAACAGGCAGCAGGCTGTTAGGAAAGATCAAGGAGGACATTGAGGTGAATCGCACGGTCCTTATTACCGGATCGACTCGGGGTATAGGATTGGCTGTCGCCGCCGAGTTTCTCAATGCCGGTGACCGGGTAGTCATTTTTTGCCGGCACAAGAGACATCTCAAGGAAGCTACGACTCATCTTTTGAATTTTGGCGGGAAAGAAAATATTTTGGGGATGGTCGGTGATGTCCGAAACTCCAAGCATGCCGCCAAAATCGTCGCCCGTGCTCTGAAACGATTTCAAAGAATCGACCTTCTGATTAATAATGCCGGGACGGCCGTTTACAAACCGCTGGAAGAGACCACGGAAAAAGAGTGGGATCTTATTATGGGTACCAATCTTAAAGGCACCTTTTTGTTTATACGCCAGGTCCTTCCCGTTATGAAACAGCAGGGGAAAGGCATCATCATCAATGTGGCCTCCGGGCTGGGCATTGAGGGAGCGGCCAATTTCTCAGCCTATTGTGCCTCTAAATTCGGGGTGGTCGGCATGACCAAGGCCTTAACTGAAGAGATCACTAACCCCGAGATAAAAATCTATACCGTTCTTCCAGGGGCGATCGACACCGGCCTGCTCAAGAAAGAAAGTATAAGCTTTGTCAGAGAACTTTCCGAGATGATCGAAGCGGGCGATACCGTCAAGGGGAAAAAAACCTGGGTCTATGCCACGTTTCCAAACATGGGGGATCTCAAGTGGCAGGACGGCACTCCCTTAGGGACCGACGGTTCGGATCTGATGAGCCCTGAACATGTGGCCCGTCGGATTTTCAAGTTAGCTAAGGGAGAAAAGATATCCGGAACTTTTCTTTCCGTTTTTTCCTAAATAGGGATTACGACTTCCGGCTGATCCGCTCGGATATAGTCGCCATCCCTACTAAAAAGATAACCAGGCCGATGATCAGGGGATAGGAAATGCGCTGGTAAAAAAACCGGCTCATGATGACCGCCAGACCGATACTTAAAATAACCCGTATGATTAATTTGACCCACGGGGACATGATCTTCCTTTTTTCCTTTATCAAAAGCAGTCACTCATTTTCACCTGCTTACCCGTCACCATGATTTAACAAATCATCTCCAGGCCGATGTTTTAAGCGGGTTGAGTTGTAAATTCTTTCAGAATGATATCGGTAAACAGTAAAAGGTCTTCGAGCCGGTTCTCAATGACATCGATCATCAGTTGAACATCAACCCGTTGATATTCATGGACCAGCACATTCCTGAAACCAACCATTCCTTCGAGCCGTTTCGCCAGATCAGTGGGAATAAGACGGTTAGCGGCCAACAAACGAAAAGTCTCCCTGCTTTCTTTAGGAAGACCGAGCTTGCGCATTTTGATGATGTAATTGGCTAAATCAAGACATTGTTCACAGGCCCGTTGGTGGTTTAAAGCCACGGCGTCTTGGCGCATATAATCTTCTTCAAAGGGCACTTCGCTGGGAAGTCTATAATAGGTTCGAACCTGTTTAATACAGCGTTCAACACTCTCTTTTTTGCTTAAGACGATGTCGTTCATACCAGGTGAAACCTCCCATCGGCCAGAGCGCCGTTAATGATCTCGGCTCGCTCTTCGTTCAATTTTTGGTAGTATGAAAGAGTGAGCATTTCAAATTCTTCCGCTGCATAATGATCTCCCGTATAGATCCGCCGGTCGGCGGCAATTATTTCCTTCTGCAGAACGGTAGAGACGAGACGGAGGTTGATCAGGTCAACCTCCTTATTTAATAAAGATTCGAGATCCGAATGCAAATCACCTAACATTAGCGACTGAGCCTTCCTGGCTTCTTTGGGCGGCAATAATAAGGCGATATCCGCATCGCTTTCCGGCCTTTCCTGTTCGGTGCC
>Ga0233425_10003457_pt1 | contig 28577 bp, 41 predicted proteins | sample Watercolumn_Towu_2_FD_181712 | JGI IMG/M metagenome (GOLD analysis project Ga0233425, IMG submission 181712) | Freshwater microbial communities from Lake Towuti, South Sulawesi, Indonesia - Watercolumn_Towuti2014_140_MG | ecosystem: Environmental > Aquatic > Freshwater > Lake | place...
AACCGATGGCCCGCTCCTCCTGGAAAGGCCCGTTTGTCGACGGGTATCTGCTGAAGAAGGCCGAGACGGCAGCGTCGTCGGGCCGCAAGGACGTGATCAAGACGTGGTCGCGCCGCTCCACCATCCTGCCGCAGTTTGTCGGCCTGACCTTCGGTGTCCACAACGGCCTCAAGCATGTGCCGGTGTCGGTTTCCGAAGAAATGGTCGGCATGAAGTTCGGCGAGTTCTCCCCGACCCGGTCGTTCCCCGGGCACGCGGCGGACAAGAAGGCCAAAAGGAAGTAACTGATGGCCCAGACAAAAAACCCCCGTCGGGTCGCCCCGACCGAAGCGCGCGCCAAGCTGGTGAACGTCCGGATCAGCCCTCAGAAGCTGAACCTGGTCGCCCAGTCGATCCGTGGCCTGCCGGTGCAGAAGGCGCTGAACGAGCTGGAATTCAGCCGCAAGCGCATCGCCACCGACGTCCGCAAGGTGCTGTATTCGGCCGTGTCGAACGCCGAGAACAACCACAACCTCGACATCGACAACCTGGTCGTCGCCGAGGCCTTCGTGGGCAAGAACCTGGTGATGAAGCGTTTCGCGAGCCGCGCTCGTGGCCGCTCGTCGCGCATCCTGAAACCTTTCGCGGAAATCACCATCGTGGTGCGCGAAGCTGGTGAGGCCGCCTGATGGGTCAGAAAATCAATCCGATCGGTCTGCGCCTCGGCGTCAACCGGACGTGGGACAGCCGCTGGTTCGCCCGCGGCGCCGAATACGCCAGCCTGCTGCACCAGGACCTGAAGCTGCGCACGTGGCTGAAGGAACGCCTGAACGCCGCCGGCGTGTCGCGCATCATCATCGAGCGTCCGCACAAGAAGTGCCGCGTGACGATCTACGCCGCCCGTCCGGGCGTCGTGATCGGCAAGAAGGGCGCCGACATCGAGAAGCTCCGCAAGGACATCTCGGCGCGCACCGAGGGTGAGGTTCACCTGAACATCGTCGAAGTGCGCAAGCCCGAGACGGACGCCCAGCTGATCGCCGAGAACATCGCGCAGCAGCTGGAACGCCGGATCGCCTTCCGCCGCGCCATGAAGCGCGCGATGCAGTCGGCCATGCGTCTCGGCGCCAAGGGCGTCCGCATCAACGTTTCGGGCCGCCTCGGCGGCGCCGAGATCGCGCGGATGGAATGGTACCGCGAAGGCCGCGTTCCGCTGCACACCCTGCGCGCCGACATCGACTATGGCTTCATCCAGGCCAAGACGACCTACGGCATCATCGGCGTGAAGGTCTGGGTCTTCAAAGGCGAAGTCCTCGAGCACGATCCGATGGCGCAGGACAAGCGCTGGGCCCAGGAAGCTTCCGGCCCGTCGTCCAACGAAGGCCGTGAACGTGGCGGTCCGCGCGGTGACCGTGGTCCCCGCCGCGGTCGTGAGGGCTAAGTCATGCTGCAACCGAAGAAAACCAAGTACCGCAAGGCCTTCAAGGGCCGCATTCACGGCGCCGCCAAGGGCGGCTTCTCGCTGAACTTCGGGTCGTACGGCCTGAAGACGGTCGAGCCGGAACGCATCACCGCGCGTCAGATCGAGGCGGCCCGCCGCGCGATCACCCGCCAGATGAAGCGTCAGGGCCGCGTCTGGATCCGCGTCTTCCCCGACCTGCCCGTCACGGGCAAGCCGGCCGAAGTCCGCATGGGCAAGGGCAAGGGCGCCGTGGATCACTGGGCGGCGCGCTGCCACCCGGGCCGGATCCTGTTTGAAATCGACGGCGTGCCGGACGACATCGCCCGCGAGGCCCTGCGTCTTGGCGCCGCCAAGCTGCCGGTCCGTACGAAGGTGGTCACCCGCCTCGACGCCGGTGTCTCGCACGTGGAGCACGTCGGAGCATGACCAAGATCGCCGACCTCCGGGCCCAGACGCCCGACCAGCTGTCCGACGAGCTGCTGAAGCTCAAGAAGGAACAGTTCAACCTGCGCTTCCAGGCCGCCACCGGCCAGATGGAAAAGACCCATCGCGTTTCGGAAGTGCGCAAGGACATCGCCCGTATTTCCACGCTTCTGCGTGCGAACCGCGCGGCGGGTTAAGGAAACGAAGATGCCCAAACGAGTTCTCGAAGGCGTGGTCGTCTCCGACAAGGGCGACAAGACTGTCGTCGTCGTCGTCCAACGCACGCTGCTGCACCCGGTCCTGAAAAAGATCGTGCGCCTGTCCAAGAAGTACCACGCTCACGACGAAGCCAACGCCCTCAAGGTGGGCGATCAGGCCCGCATCATCGAGTGCGCCCCCAAGTCCAAGCTGAAGCGCTGGGAAGTCCTGTCGGACTCCTCGGCCTCGGCTTCGTAACCAGAAGGATCGGATCTCATGATCCAGATGCAAACTAACCTGGAGGTAGCCGACAATTCGGGTGCTCGCCGGGTCATGTGCATCAAGGTGTTGGGCGGCTCCAAGCGCCGCTACGCCTCGGTGGGCGACACGATTGTCGCTTCGGTGAAGGAAGCGATTCCGCGCGGCCGCGTGAAGAAGGGCGACGTCGTTCGCGCCATCGTCGTGCGCACCGCCAAGGACATCATGCGCAAGGACGGCTCTGTCATCCGTTTCGACAAGTCGGCCGCCGTCATCGTCAACAAGCAGAACGAGCCGGTCGGCACGCGGATCTTCGGCCCGGTTCCCCGTGAACTGCGCGCCAAGAACCACATGAAGATCATCTCTCTGGCTCCGGAGGTCCTGTAGTCATGGCCGCCAAGATCAAAACGGGCGACAACGTCATCGTCCTGACCGGCAAGGACAAGGGCCGCACCGGCAAGGTGACCAAGGTCCTGCCGGCGACGAACCGCGTGCTGGTGCAGGGCATCAACATGGTTCAGCGCCACACCCGCCCGACCCAGGCCGACCCCCAGGGCGGCATCAAGAACAAGGAAGCGTCGCTTCACCTGTCCAACGTCGCGATCGCCGACGCCAACGGCAAGGCCACCCGCGTCGGCTTCAAGATCGAAGGCGACAAGAAGGTCCGCTTCGCCAAGACGACGGGAGACGTCATCTGATGGCTGACACCAAATACACCCCGCGCCTCAAGAGCGAGTACAACGACCGCATCAAGGGCGTGCTGGCCGAGAAATTCGGCTACACCAACCCGATGCAGATGCCCAAGCTGGACAAGATCGTCCTCAACATGGGCATCGGCGAAGCCGTGGCCGACTCCAAGAAGGCCACCGCGGCCCTCAAGGATCTGGCCGCCATCGCCGGTCAGAAGCCCGTCGCCACCAAGGCCCGCAACTCCATCGCCGGCTTCAAGCTGCGCGAAGGCATGGTCATCGGCGGCAAGGTCACCCTCCGCGGCGACCAGATGTACGAGTTCCTGGACCGCCTGATCACGATCGCGCTGCCGCGCGTGAAGGATTTCCGCGGCCTGAAGCCGACCTCGTTCGACGGTCGCGGCAACTACGCCATGGGCCTCAAGGAACACATCGTGTTCCCCGAGATCAACTACGACCAGATCGACCAGATGTGGGGCATGGACATCATCGTCTGCACCACGGCCAAGACCGATGACGAAGCACGCGCGCTTCTCACCGAGTTCAAGTTCCCGTTCGTGACGAACTGAGCGGGAAGGGAAAAGCACAATGGCTAAGAAAAGCGCCGTAAACCGCAACGAGATGGTCAAGGCCCTCGTCGCGAAATACGCCGACAAGCGGGCCGCCCTGAAGGCGACCGCCAACGATGAATCCCTGCCGCTTGAGGAGCGTTTCGAAGCGCGCCTGAAGCTGGCCAAGCTGCCGCGTAACTCGGCCGCAAACCGGATTCGTAACCGCTGCGAAGTGACGGGCCGTCCGCGGGCCTTCTATCGCAAGCTCAAGATGAGCCGTATCGCCCTGCGCGAACTCGGCAACCTGGGTCAGATCCCGGGTCTGACCAAGTCCAGCTGGTAAGGGGAGCGACAGACATGATGATCAACGATCCCCTGAGCGACATGATCGCTCGCATCCGGAACGCGCACATGCGCAAGCGTTCCAAGGTGCTCACCCCGGCTTCCCGTCTGCGTCAGCGCGTCCTCGACGTGCTGCAGGACGAAGGCTACATCCGCGGCTATTCGCTGGTTCAGAACCCCGGCGAGTTCCCGCAGTTCGAGATCGAGCTCAAGTACTTCGACGGCCAGCCGGTCATCGCCGAGATCGCTCGCGTGTCCAAGCCGGGCCGCCGCGTCTACTCCGCGATCTCCGACCTGAAGCCGATCAAGAACGGCCTGGGCATCTCGATCCTCTCCACGTCCAAGGGCGTCATGTCGGACACCGCGGCTCGCGAAGCCAAGGTGGGCGGCGAAGTCCTCTGCAGGGTCTACTAAGATGTCCCGTATCGGAAAACGCACCATCGAGATCCCGAAGGGCGTGACTGTCACGCTCGACGGCCAGACCGTCTCGGTGAAGGGTCCCAAGGGCGAACGCTCCTGGACCGTCGCTGAAGAAATCGAAGTCACCCAGGGCGACGACGGCCTGAACCTGGCCATCCGCGAGGACAACCAGCGTTCGCGGGCCATGTGGGGCCTGTCCCGCACCCTGGTCGACAACATGGTCGTCGGCGTCACCACGGGCTTTGAAAAGAGCCTGGACCTGGTCGGCGTGGGCTATCGCGCCGCGATGAAGGGCAACGCCCTGTCGCTGCAGCTCGGCTTCTCGCACGACGTCGACATCCAGCCGCCTGCCGGCGTCACCTTTGCGGTGCCCAAGCAGACGGAAATCAAGATCACGGGCGCTGACAAGCAGGCCGTCGGTCAGATCGCCGCCGTCATCCGCAAGCTGCGTCCGCCGGAGCCCTACAAGGGCAAGGGCGTGCGCTACACGGGCGAAAAGGTCCGGCGCAAGGAAGGCAAGAAGAAGTAAGTCATGGCTCTTTCTCTTCGACAACAAGCCCAGCGCCGTACGGAGCGCACCCGCCGCCGCCTGAAGGCTGTCGCCAACGGCCGTCTGCGCCTGTCGGTGCACCGTTCGGACAAGAACATCTCGGCCCAGATCATCGACGACCTGAACGGCGTCACGGTCGCCTCGGCCTCCTCGCTGGAAGGCGAGAAGGGCAAGAAGGTCAAGGGTTCGGACGTCGCCGCCGCCGCTCTCATCGGCAAGCTGGTCGCGGAACGCGCTCTGGAGAAGGGCGTCAAGGACGTCGTCTTCGATCGCGGCGGCTACATCTATCACGGACGGGTGAAGGCGCTGGCGGAAGCCGCGCGTGAAGCCGGCCTGAACTTCTAAGGGACGCGACAGATGGCGCAAACACCCCAACGCGGCGGCGGCGGCAACGATCGCAACCGTCGTGACAACCGCAACGCTCCCGCCGTCGACGGTCCGGATTCGGACATCGTCGAGAAGCTGGTGCACATCAACCGCGTCGCAGCCACCGTCAAAGGCGGCCGCCGGTTCTCGTTCGCGGCCCTGATGGTCGTCGGCGACGGCAAGGGCCGCGTCGGCTTCGGTCACGGCAAGGCACGCGAAGTGCCGGAAGCCATCCGCAAGGCGACCGAAGAAGCCAAGAAGACGATGATCCGCGTTCCCCTGCGCGAGAACCGCACCCTGCACCACGACGGCGCCGGCCGTTGGGGCGCCGGCAAGATCATGATGCGCGCCGCTCCTCCCGGAACCGGCGTCATCGCGGGCGGTCCGATGCGCGCCGTGCTCGAAACCCTCGGCGTCCAGGACGTCGTGGGCAAGTCGACCGGTTCGTCGAACCCCTACAACATGATCCGCGCCACGTTCGAGGCCCTCAAGGTCCAGTCGTCGCCCCGTCAGGTCGCGTCCAAGCGCGGCAAGAAGGTCGCCGATCTGATGGGCCGCCGCAACGACGGCGCCTCGGCTCCGGAAGCGGCGCCTGAAGCCCAGGAAGCCTGAGACCATGGCCAAGACTGAATCCAAGACCACCGTCACCGTCCGTCAGACGGGCTCGCCCATCCGCCGCAAGTCGGACCAGCGCGCCACCCTGATGGGTCTGGGTCTCAACCGCATGGGCCGCGAGTCCACGCTGGAAGACACCCCCTCGGTCCGCGGGATGATCGCCAAGGTCGCCCACCTGACCGAGATCGTCGAAAAGTAGGCTGCGTTCTCCCTCCCCCTCGGGGGAGGGAAGTCGCCGCTTGCGGTGACAGGGTGGGGGCGGCTATAGGCCGCCCTTCATTGCGTTCCGGGGATGTCTCTCGCGAGCCGTCCCCACCCGGTCCCTTCGGGACCACCCTCCCCGAACGGGGAGGGAGAAGACAACAGACAGCCGAGTCCGGATCATATCCGGGCGCTAGCACCCGAAAGGATCAGGCACATGAAACTGAACGAAATCCGCGACAACGAAGGCGCCCACAAGAAGCGCATGCGCGTCGGCCGCGGCCCGGGTTCGGGCAAGGGCAAGACCGCCGGTCGCGGCGTCAAGGGCCAGAAGTCCCGTTCGGGCGTCGCCATCGGCGGCTTCGAGGGCGGCCAGATGCCGCTGTACATGCGCATGCCCAAGCGCGGCTTCAACAATCCGAACGCGCTGAAGCTGGCCGAGGTGAACCTGTGGCGTCTGCAGGACGCCGTGGACGCCAAGAAGCTGGACATCAAGGGCGAGATCAAGGGCGACGCCCTGGTCGCCGCCGGCGTGATCCGCCGCGTCAAGGACGGCGTCCGCATCCTGGGCACCGGCGAGATCAAGTCGAAGCTGAACCTGGTCGTCTGGTCGGCCTCGGCCGGCGCCGTCAAGGCGATCGAAGCCGCCGGGGGCACCGTGGTGCAGGAGCGTATCGCGGCTGAAGCCAAGGCCGCCGCGCGCGTCGAGAAGCGCAACGCCGCCAAGGGCAAGGCTCCGGCTCCCAAGGCGCCGCGCGGCGACGCCAACAAGATCTCGGCCCGCACGACCCGGGCCGCCGCCAAAAAATAAGCTTGAGGGGCGCTCTCGCTAAGAGGGCGCCCTTCGCCTATCTGGACGCAGGCGCCGGATTCCTGTCCGATGCGCCGCGTTCTGATCAGTCGGGGTGACGACACATGGCTTCGGCCGCCGAACAACTCGCAGCAAACATGAACATGGGCTCGTTCGCGAAAGCGACCGAGCTGCACAAGCGTCTGCTGTTCACGCTCCTGGCCCTGCTGGTCTACCGCATCGGCACCTATGTGCCGATCCCGGGGATCAACTCGGAAGCCTTCCTGCAGTTCTTCCAGAACCCGGACGGCCAGCGCGGCATCCTCGACATGTTCAACATGTTCTCGGGCGGCGCCGTGGAGCGCATGGCCGTCTTCGCCCTGAACGTCATGCCGTACATCTCGGCCTCGATCATCGTCCAGCTGATGGGCGCCGTGTATCCGCCCTGGGAGAAGCTGCGCAAGGAAGGCGGCGAAAGCGGCCGCAAGCAGCTGAACCAGTACACCCGCTATCTGACCGTGGTCCTGGCCCTGTTCCAGTCGACCGGCATCGCCATCGGCCTGAACGCCCAGCCCGGCCTGATCGACGCGCCCGGACTGTTCTTCATCGTCTCGACCGTCACCACCCTGACCGGCGGGACCATGTTCCTGATGTGGCTGGGCGAGCAGGTCACCGCGCGCGGCGTCGGCAACGGCATCTCGCTGATCATCTTCGCCGGCATCGTGGCCGTCCTGCCGGGCACCATCGCCCGCCTGTTCGGCCTGGCCCAGCAGGGCCAGATGTCCGCCTTCACCCTGCTGTTCATCACCGCCATGATGATCGCGGTCGTGGTCTTCATCGTCTTCATGGAGCGCGCCCAGCGCCGCCTCCTGATCCAGTATCCGAAGCGCCAGGAAGGCAACCGCATGGCCGGGGGCGAGCGCTCGTTCCTGCCGCTGAAGGTCAACACCGCGGGCGTCATTCCGCCGATCTTCGCCTCGTCCCTGCTGATGCTGCCGACCACGGTGGCGCAGATGACCGCCAATGCGAACCTGCCGCCGTGGATGGACTGGCTGCCGGTCGTCACCGCCCAGATGCAGCACGGCCAGCCGGTCTTCATGCTGCTGTACGGCGCGCTGATCGTCTTCTTCTGCTTCTTCTACACCTCGATCACCTTCAACCCCGAGGACACGGCCGAGAACCTGCGCAAATACGGCGGCTTCCTGCCGGGCATCCGTCCGGGCAAGCGCACGGCGGAATATCTGGACTATGTGCTGACCCGCCTGACCGTCATCGGCGCCGCCTACATCACCGCCGTATGCCTGCTGCCGGAAATGGTCATCGCCAACTTCGGTTCGGGTCTGGCCTTCGGCGGCACCTCCATCCTGATCGTGGTCTCGGTGACCATGGACACGGTGGCGCAGATCCAGTCGCAGCTGCTGGCCCACCAGTACGAAGGCCTCATCAAGAAGGCCAAGCTGCGCGGACGCGGCAAGCCTGCGGGCAAGGGCCTCACCGCCCCGGCCCGGCGCTAGAACCTTCGGGGGAGGGGCGGCATGAACCTGATCCTGTTCGGACCGCCGGCGGCGGGCAAGGGCACGCAGGCCAAACGGCTGGTCGAGGCCCGCGGCATGGTCCAGCTGTCGACCGGCGACATGCTGCGCGAGGCCATCGCCTCGGGATCCGACCTTGGTCGCGAATGCCAGGCCATCATGTCGCGCGGCGACCTGGTGTCGGACGCCATCGTCATCGCCCTGATCGAGGCCCGGCTGAAGGAGGCCGAGGACGCCGGCGGGGCCATCTTCGACGGCTTCCCCCGCACCGTGGCCCAGGCCGAGGCGCTGGACGCCATGCTGGCCAAGCTGGGCAAGAAGATCGATCGCGTGGTCCGGCTGAAGGTGGACGACGCGGCCCTGCTGGAGCGGATCAGCAAACGCTACGCCGACCAGGGCCGTCCGGACGACAACCCGGACAGCTTCAAGGTCCGGCTCGAGGCCTATAACCGCAACACCGCGCCCCTGTTGCCCTACTATGCCGACAAGGGCCTGCTGACCGAGATCGACGGCATGGGCGCCATCGCCGAGGTGGCGGCGGCCATCGACGCGGCGCTGGACGGCGCCTCCGCCTGAACGGCGGCTGACCCTTTGCCGGGTCCGCGCGTTCATCTCCCTGTGATAGGACGGGAGCGTGCGGATCAAACCTCCATTTCTGACGAAGAAGCGCCTGCGCACGGCCGGCATTGTCGCGGGCGTGTCCGCCGCGCACCTGGTCGTGTTCGCCGTGGTGGCCCGCACCCAGCCGACGCCGCCGATGCTGCCGCCGCTTCCGCCGATGAGCGTGGTGCTGTTCCGCCCGACGCCGCCTCCGCCTCCGCCTCCGCCACCGTTGAAGCCGACGCCTGACCCCGGCGGCGGCAAGCCGGCCGCGCCGTCGCGGGTCCATGTCACGCCCAAACCGCCTCCCAAAGCGGAACTGCCGGCGCCGCCCAGACCCGCGCCCGAGCCCGCCCTGGTGATCGGCGCGGCGCCGGTCGCCAGCCCGACGCCGGGCCTGGGGCAGGGCGGGACCGGCAACGGGACGGGGACAGGCGACGGCGACGGCGAGGGCTCCGGTTCGGGCGGGATCGGTCCCCGGTTCATCCGCGGCGCTTCGCAGGAGGAGATCTTCCGCGTCATCCCCCGCGGCCGTCGTTCGGGCCGGGGGTCCGTGAACTGCGTCATCCGGCTGGACGAGCGGCTCGACAATTGCCGGGTCGTCAGCGAAACGCCGCCGGGACAGGGGTTCGGGCCGGCGGCGGTGACCGTCGCGGAGACCTATTTCCGCTTCCGCCCGCCGGTGAGTGCCTCGGGCCGTCCGGTCGAAGGCCAGCGGGTCACCGTCTTCGTCCAGTTCGGGCGCTGATCCAGCCGCCGGCCGGCCGGTCTGCCAGGCCGGCCGGGCCGCTGGTGCGAACCATGAGCCCGGCGTCGGTCGCCCGACATCGGGATCAGAGGATTTCAACGCCCTGACGCGTCTTCAGCGTGTACGCTCGTCATGGTAGGGTGGGAGGGTGAGGAGTCGGTCCCCATATCTGACGAAGGAGCGCCTCCGGACGGGCGGCATCGTCCTGGCCGTGTCTGCCGCCCATGTGTTGGTGCTGGCGGTAGTGGCGCGCACCACGGCGGACATTCCGCTACAGCCGCCTCGCCCCCCTTTCGATGTGGTTCTGTTCTTGCGCCCGCCCTCCGCGCCTCCGCCACCCCCTCAACCAAGGCCTGCGCCCGAAGGTGGCCAGCCAGCAGCGCCCTCGCGGGTTCATCTGTCGCCCTTGCCGACGCCAAAGCCTGAGTTGATTGCGCCCCCGGCGCCCGCGCCCGAACAGCCCCTTGTCGTCGGAGCCTCCTCCGTCGGCGCGGATCGGAGCGGCGCGGGCCTGGGCGGCGTCGGCGCCGGGTCGGGCACAGGCATCGGAACCGGCGGAGGCGCCCGACCGGGCGATGCGGTCCTCGTCAACGCCAGGCTGCTGAGCCGTCCGACAGCCGCCCGTATCCGGGACAATGCGCCCCCGGCGCATATGTATCGTCGGGTGGCCGGGTGGGCCGTGATCCGCTGTGTCGTGGGTCTCGATACGCGGTTGGCCAACTGCCGCGTCCTGGCCGAGACGCCGGCGGGCGAGGGATTCGGCAAGGCGGGTCTCGAGCTGGCGCGCCGTTACCGCTACGCCCCGCCCACCAGGAACGGCGAGCCGATCGCGGGCCACGAGATCACCTTCTCCATCGACTATGGCTGTCCGGCCCTGACGGCGACCTGCTCAGCGCCCTGACCGAAGGCGGCCGAGCAGGCCTCACCCGTTGACGCAGCGGGAATCCCCTGTATAAGGCGCGCTTCCGCGAAGGGCGTCGGCGCTCCTGGTCTGTTGACCGGAGCGTTTGTTGCGTCCGCCAACGCGTATCTGGAGAGCTTCGTGGCCCGTATCGCTGGTGTCAACATCCCGACCAACAAGCGCGTAGAGATCGCGCTGCAGTACATCCATGGCATCGGCGCCCACGCCGCCAAGGAAATCACGACCAAGGTCGGCATCGAGCCCGCCCGCCGCGTGAACCAGCTGACCGACGCTGAAGTGCTGCAGATCCGCGAGACCATCGACCGCGATCACACCGTCGAGGGCGACCTGCGCCGCGAGACGTCGATGAACATCAAGCGTCTGATGGACCTGGCCTGCTACCGCGGCCTGCGTCACCGCAAGGGCCTGCCGGTCCGCGGCCAGCGCACCCACACCAACGCCCGCACCCGCAAGGGTCCCGCCAAGCCGATCGCCGGCAAGAAGAAGTAAGACAGACACATGGCCAAGGAACCGGGTCGCGTAAAGAAGCGCGAGCGCAAGAACATCACCTCGGGCGTCGCCCACGTGAATGCGTCCTTCAACAACACCATGATCACGATCACCGATGCCCAGGGCAACGCGATCTCGTGGTCGTCGGCCGGACACATGGGCTTCAAGGGTTCGCGGAAGTCGACCCCGTACGCCGCCCAGATGGCCGCCGAAGACGCCGGCAAGAAGGCGCAGGAACACGGCGTGAAGACGCTGGAAGTCAACGTCTCGGGTCCCGGTTCCGGCCGTGAATCGGCCCTGCGCGCCCTGCAGGCGGTCGGCCTGACCATCACCACCATCCGCGACGTCACGCCGATGCCGCACAACGGTTGCCGTCCGCCCAAGCGCCGCCGCGTCTAAGCGAACCACAACCGACCGACTATCTCCGCCGGTCCTGGCGCCCCTGACGAGGAGCGAGGGACCGGCGAAATCCGTTTTCGAGGGACACCCATGATCGAACGTAACTGGCAAGAGCTGATCCGTCCCGAGAAGCCGCAGATCGAGGCGAGCTCCGACCCGCAGCGCAAGTCGCGCCTGGTCGCCGAGCCCCTGGAACGCGGCTTCGGCGTGACGCTCGGCAACGCCCTGCGTCGCGTTCTCCTGTCGTCGCTGCAAGGCGCCGCCGTGACCGCGATCCAGATCGACGGCGTCGTCCATGAATTCTCGTCGCTGGAAGGCGTGCGCGAGGACGTGGTCGACATCGTCCTCAACATCAAGCAACTGGCGCTGCGCATGCACGCCGAAGGCCCCAAGCGCATGACCCTGCGCGCCACGGGCCCCGGCGTCGTCACGGCCGGCCAGATCGACGTCCCGTCGGACATCGAGGTGCTGAACCCCGACCACGTGATCTGCACCCTGGACGAGGGCGCTTCGGTGCGCATGGAGCTGACCGTCCAGAACGGCAAGGGCTATGTCGCCTCCGAGCTGAACCGTCCGGAAGACGCCCCGATCGGCCTGATCGCCGTCGACGCCCTGTATTCGCCGGTCAAGCGCGTCGCCTATCGCGTCGAGCCGACCCGTCAGGGTCAGTCGCTGGACTATGACAAGCTGATCATCGAGGTCGAGACGAACGGCGCGGTCTCGCCGGTGGACGCCGTGGCCTACGCCTCGCGCATCCTCCAGGACCAGCTGCAGATCTTCATCACCTTCGACGAGCCGAAGAAGGCCGTGGAAGCCGCCGACGGCAAGCCCGACCTGCCCTTCAACCCGGCCCTGCTGAAGAAGGTGGACGAGCTGGAACTGTCGGTGCGTTCGGCCAACTGCCTGAAGAACGACAATATCGTCTACATCGGCGACCTGATCCAGAAGACCGAGGGCGAAATGCTTCGCACCCCGAACTTCGGCCGCAAGTCGCTGAACGAGATCAAGGAAGTTCTGATGACGATGGGGCTCAGCCTCGGCATGGACGTGCCGAACTGGCCGCCGGAAAACATCGAGGACCTGGCCAAGAAGTTCGACGACCAGATCTAGTTTCAACCCTCCGCCCTTGATCCACCCGGATCGCGGAGCGGTTAGAATGAGAAAGCCCCAGGTCCGCGAGCCGGATACCAGGGTTGAGTAGGAGAGACCCCGATGCGCCACGGCGCCGCCTATCGCAAGCTCGGTCGTACGAGCGCACACCGGACCGCCATGTTCGCCAACATGGCTGCGTCGCTGATCAAGCACGAGCAGATCACGACCACGCTTCCCAAGGCGAAGGAACTGCGTCCCTTCGTCGAGAAGCTGGTCACGCTCGCCAAGAAGGGCGACCTGCACGCGCGTCGTCAGGCCATCAGCCAGGTCCGCGACGTGCCGCAGGTCGGCAAGCTGTTCGAGACGATCGGCCCGCGCTACGCCGACCGCAACGGCGGCTACATCCGCATCATGAAGGCCGGCTACCGCCACGGCGACAACGCCGCCATGGCCGTGATCGAGTTCGTCGATCGCGACGCCGACGCCAAGGGCCTGGACTCGGGTCCGGTCTACGCCATCGAGGGCGACGAAGAAGCGTAAGCCGCTTCCCGTCAGGGGCTTGAGAAAGGGGCGGCCGGTGCGAACCGGCCGCCCTTTTTCGTTTCGCGAGGAGATCGGCATGGGCGACGAGGTCGCAAGACTGGGCGGGCGGGCGGTTCTGCTGTGCGCGGCCGACGGCCCGCCGCTGTCGGGCGAGGCGGACGCTCTCGACCTGATCGGCAGCCTGTGGGGCCAGGAGATCGAGTGGCTCGTCCTGCCCGCGGCGCGTCTCGGCAAGGGCTTTCTCAGACTGCGCACCGGCCTGGCGGGCGCGGTGATCCAGAAATTCGTCACCTACGGCGTCCGGCTGGCGATCGTCGGCGACATCTCGGCGGCGGTGGCGGAGAGCGACGCCCTGCGCGACTTCGTGCGCGAATCCAATGCCGGCGACCGGGTCTGGTTCGCGCCTGACCTGACGGCCCTGGAAATCCGCCTCGCCGCGCGGGCCTGATCTTTTCCGGCCGGCGTCCGGCCCCTACATGCAGCATCGGGAGGGCGACCATGCCAACGGACGAAACCGGCGTTTCCATCGAATCCTGGAGGCCCGACCACGCCGCCGCCTGGCGGTCGCTGAACGAGGACTGGCTGCTGGCCGGCGGCTATGTGCTGGAACCCAAGGATCAGCTGGTGCTGGGCGATCCGAAAGGGTCGATCCTCGACAAGGGCGGCTTCATCTTCATCGCCGAACGGGCGGACCAGCCGGTCGGCTGCTGCTCGCTGATGGCCATGGCTGACGGCGGCTACGAGGTCGGCAAGATGGCGGTGCTGGCCGAGGCGCGCGGCCTGAACCTCGGCTGGCGTCTGCTCGAGGCCTGCGAGGCGGCGGCCCGGGCGGCCGGCGCGCCGCGCCTGTACCTGGAAACCAACAAGGCCCAGACCCACGCCATCGCCCTGTACCGCCGCTTCGGCTTCGTCGACCTGCCGCCGCAGCCGACGCCCTACGCCCGCTGCGACGTCTGGATGGAAAAGCGGTTCTGACGCTACAGCGCCTCATACAGAACCGCCGCCCAGATCAGGACGGCGCACAGGATGTAGAGGATGCGGTCCCACAGGGTCCGGCGGGGCGGGGACGGGGGTGGTTTGTCGAACAGCGGCATCGTCCAGTTTCAAGCCGAATTGCGCGGCCGTGAAAATCGATTAAACCGGCCCCAGTCTGTGAGCTGAGGTCACATGAGCCGCCCCGTCCCGCCGCCGCTGAACGCCCTGCGCGCCTTCGAGGCCTTCGCGCGCCACGGGGGCATGACCGCGGCCGCGGCCGAGCTGTGCGTCACCCACGGCGCGGTCAGCCGTCAGGTCCGGACGCTGCAGGAGACGCTGGGCGTGCCGCTGGTCGTCGGGCCGCGGCATCGGCTGACCCTGACCCCCGCCGGCGCGGAGCTGGCGTCGCGGCTGTCGCTCGCCTTCTCGACCATCGACGAGGCGGTTTCGGCGGCGAGGGCGCGGGAACGGCGCGAGATCGAGATCTCCTGTCTCGGCACCTTCGGCCTGAAATGGCTGATTCCGCGTCTTCCCGCCTTCCTGGCCGCTCACCCGGAGGTCAAGGTCCGCTTTTCGGAATCCCATGCGCCGGTCGATTTTGCGCGCGACCGGTTCGACGGGGCCATTCGCATCGTCAATCCGGGCCAGACGTCCCCCAGACAGGAGGTCACACCCTTCCTGCCCCAGCATCAGGGGCCGGTCGCCGCGCCCGGGCTGGTTCCCCCCGGCCTGACGCTCGAGGCCTTCGCCCGGCTGCCCCGGCTGCACGCCGCCACCTTCGCGGAGAGCTGGCGCGTCTGGTCAGAGCTGACCGGCGTCGACCTGCCCCCGGCGGAGGTGGAACGCGAGTTCGCCCACAATCACTCGATGATCGAGGCGGCGGTCTCGGGCATGGGGGTGGCCGTCGCGCCGTGGGTCTTCGTCGAACCGGACATCGCCGCGGGCCGGCTGGTCGCGCCCTGGGGATTCGCCCTGCGGCCGTCGCAGTTCGCCTTCGTGCGGCCGGCGGGCCGCAGGGATGCGGCGGTCGACGCCTTCCGCGACTGGCTTGTGGCGGAAGGCGCCGTCAGCGCGCCGCCTACTCCTTCGACAGATCCTGCCGCGGGAACCAGGCCAGGGCCGCCGCCAGCGGACCGAAGGTCCACAGCGCGAGGCTGAGCCAGGCCTTGACGCCGACCCCGGCGGGCAGGGCCGCCGCGGCCGCGCCGCCCTCGACCATCGCCTTGACCGTATCCACGGCGGAGCCGGGATTGGCCAGGACCGCCAGCCAGGCGTCGGGCATGACCCCCATCGGCACCAGCATCTGGGGCGAGAAGAACTGCGCCACCCCGACCACCAGCGGGATGAACAGGGCGGCCAGAAGCGAGCGCGTCACGAAGGCCGCCAGCATCCCCATCATCGTGAACTGCACGATGCGCAGCCACGACAGGCCCGCATAGGCCAGAAACTGGCCCGCCATCTCGCCGGTCATGGAGAAGGTCAGCTGCCGGTCGAAGACCGCCGCCCGGACCACATTCTCGATCAGGCTGGCGACCAGCATCAGGGCCATCGCCGCCAGGGCGAGGCCCGCGACGACCGCCAGCTTGGCGAGCAGCAGGTTGGAACGGCTGTTGCGGGCGCTGATCAGCCGCCAGGTCTCCCAGCGGTAGTCGCCGGCATAGAGGGTGGCGGCGCCGATCAGCACGAACAGCAGGACCAGCGGATTGGCCAGATCGCCCGCGCCGGAGACAAGGGCCTGGCCAAGGTCCAGCGTGCCGCGGCCCAGCGCTTCCTTCAGCTCGGGCGGCATCTTGGCGTCGCCCAGGATCTTTGTCTCGCTGCCCTTGAGGACGAAACTGGTGATCGCCCCGATGACGAGGGAGACGATCGGCACGAACATCAGGCTCCAGAACAGGGCGGTCCTGTTCTTCGACAGGCGGAAGCTTTCCGCGCGGATGGCGTCAACCAGCATGGGGCGTCTCCTGATGGCCGGTCTCGGTCATGAACACGCTCTCCAGGTCCGCGCCGACCCAGCGCGCCTCGTCGATCTCGATCCCGGCCTCGACCAGGGCCCGGATCAGGGCAGGGGCCTCGGCGTGGGTGACATTGGCCAGCACGCCGCCGCCGTCCCGGACGCCCTTGACGCCGAGGATCTCCACGACCCGTTCCACCGGCTTCGCCGACAGGCGCAGGCGTTCGCCGGACGCCGTCAGTTCGCTGACCGCGCCCTCGCGCACCAGCTTGCCGCGGTTCATGATCGCCACGCGGTCGCAGACGCGCTGGACCTCGAGCAACTGGTGGCTGGCGAGGACCACGGTCACGCCGTCGTCGTCGGCCAGCGACCGGATCAGGGCCCGCATCTCCTGGATGCCGGGGGGATCCATGCCGCTGGTCGGCTCATCCAGAATGACGAGTTCGGGACGGCTCAGCAGGGCGCCTGCGACGCCCAGCCGTTGCAGCATGCCGACTGAGAAGCCGCGCACCCTGCGGTCCGCCGCCTCGGTCAGGCCGACGCGCTCCAGCCACCGGGGGATGTCGGCCTCGGCCGCCACACCGTGCTCCAGCGCCAGCCAGCGCAGGACCTGGCGGGCGGTCATATAGGGCGGGAAGCGCGGGGTCTCGATCATCGAGCCCATGCGGCGCATGGCGGCCACGTCGCCGACGCCTCCGCCCATCACCGTCGCCGTCCCGTCCGAGGCGCGTATCAGGCCCAGCAGGATGCGGAACAGGGTCGACTTGCCGGCCCCGTTCGGCCCCATCACGCCATAGACGCCGCCCCTCGGAATCGACAGGTCCAGCCCGTCGAGCGCGCGCACGGTTCCATAGGTCTTGGTCAGCCCACGGGTTTCGATCACGGTTGTCATGGGGCCAGCTTGACCTTGCGCCGTCGCTTCGCGCAAGGCGTCGCCGGATTAAGCTTTTGCAACCCCGGTTTGAGGCGAGGCGAGGGCTGACGGGCGCGCCCGGGTCGGCTAGAAGGCCCGTCCCCAGCAAAGCCGCCTCCCATGTACGCCCTCAACCGCCTCCGCACCCATCGCGCCGCGCTCGCCTTCATCTTCGTGACGGCGGTGCTCGATATCGTGGCCATGGGGATCATCATCCCGGTCCTGCCGCGGCTGATCGAGGACTTCGTCGGCTCGAACGCCCAGGCCGGGGTGATCAACGGCGTCTTCGTCGCCCTGTGGGCCGGGATGCAATTCGTCTGCTCGCCGATCATCGGCTCGCTGTCGGACAAGTACGGACGTCGCCCGGTCATCCTGATCAGCTGCGCCGGCCTGGCGCTGGACTATGTGCTGATGGCCGTGGCTCCGGACCTTTGGTGGCTGGCCCTGGGACGGATCATCGCCGGCATCACCTCGTCCAGCTTCACGACGGTCTACGCCTATATGGCCGACATCACCGCGCCCGAGAAACGGGCCCGGGCCTATGGCCTGATCGGGGCGGCCTTCTCGGGCGGCTTCGTGCTGGGCCCGGTGCTGGGCGGTTTCCTCGGCGAGTTCGGCCCGCGCGTGCCCTTCTGGTTCGCCGCCGGCCTGTCGACCGTGGCCTTCCTCTACGGCCTGCTGGTCCTGCCCGAGAGCCTGCCGGCCGACAAGCGGATGGATTTCAGCTGGAAACGGGCCAACCCCGTCGGCTCCCTGATCCTGCTGCGCCGCCATCCCGAGCTCAGCGGCCTGGCGGTCGTCAACTTCCTGCTCTACTTCGCCCACCACGTCTTCTCGGCGGTGTTCGTTCTGTACGCCGCTTGGCGCTACGGCTGGGGCCCGCGCGAGGTCGGCCTGCTGCTGGCGCTGGTCGGGGTGCTGGACATGGTGGTGCAGGGCGTTCTGGTCGGGCCCGTGGTCAAGCGGCTGGGCGACCGGTCGACCATGGTCCTGGGTCTCGTCGGCGGCACGGTCGGGATCGCCGCCATGGGCTGGGCCCCGGACGGCCTGTGGTTCGTCGCCGCCATGCTGCCGAACGCCCTGTGGGGCCTGGCCATGCCCACCCTTCAGGCCCTGATGACCCGCCGCGTCGGCGAGGACGAGCAGGGCCAGCTCCAGGGCGCGAACATGAGCGTCGCCTCGATCGCCGGGGTCGCCTCGCCGCTGTTCTTCGGCTGGGTCTATTCGCTGTCCGTGGGCGAGTTCGCGGTCATCCAGATGCCGGGTCTGTCCTTCTATCTGGCGGCCGTCGTCCTGCTGCTGGCGGCGGTCATCGGCTGGCTGGTCGGGCGGGGACAGGAACGTCGCGACGCCGCGCCCGTTGAGGCCCCGCCGACGCCTTGATCCGGTCCAAAAGCCGGTGCGGAATGGCGGCGCTTGAGCTTTCCTGACTGAACCGGATGACCATGAAGACCCGCACGCTCGCCATCGCCTCCGTCCTGCTGCTCGCCGCCTGCGGCCAGTCCAACGACACCAACGCCCAGGACGGGGTCTTCGCCGAAAATCGCGTCGTTCCGGGCGATGCGGCGGGCATGAAGGCCAGTTTCGCGCCCGTCGTCCGCGAGGCGGCGCCGGCCGTCGTCAACATCGCGGCGCGCGGCGTGCAGGTGGTCCGCGATCCCTTCTTCGGCATTCCGGGACAGCGCCAGACCGGCTCGGTCGGCTCGGGCGTCATCGTGCGGCCGGACGGGGTCGTGGTGACCAACTACCACGTCATCAACGGCATGCAGCAGATCAAGGTCGTGCTGAACGACCGGCGCGAGTTCGACGCCCGCATCGTCCTCGCCGACGAGCGCTCCGACATCGCCGTGCTGCAGCTGGAGGGCGTTCGCGAACGCCTGCCGACGCTCAACATCGACGACCGCGAGGAACAGCAGGTCGGCGATCTGGTCCTGGCCATCGGCAACCCGTTCGGGGTCGGCCAGACGGTGACCAACGGCATCATCTCGGCCCTGAACCGGACCGACACCGGCATCAGCGACAGCGGCTCCTTCATCCAGACCGACGCGGCCATCAATCCGGGCAATTCGGGCGGGGCCCTGGTCGACATGGACGGCGACCTGATCGGCATCAACACCGCCATCTTCTCGCGTTCGGGCTCGTCCTCGGGCGTCGGGTTCGCGGTTCCGGCGGCGGCCGTGCGCCGGGTCGTGGACTCCGCCGTCGGCGGGGCCACCGCCGTCGTCCGGCCCTGGCTGGGCGTGAAGGGCGAGGCCGTCAGCGCCGACGTCGCCCGCAGCCTCGGCCTCGACCGCCCGCAGGGCCTGGTCGTCACCGAGGTCTGGCCCGGCGGCCCCGGCGCCCGCGCGGGCCTCAGCGAGGGCGACGTCATCACCGCCATCGACGGCGCCGAGATCAATGACCAGGGCGGCCTGAATTTCCGCGTCGGCACGCGGGAGCCGAACGACACCGTGCGGGTGTCGGTGCTGCGCGACGGACAGGCCCGGACGCTGGAGGCGCGGGTGCAACCACTTCCCGGAAACGCCGAACTCGATAATGCCGTCGTCATCCAGTCCGGCGGCCTGTCGGGCGCCCAGGTTCTGGGGCTGAACCCGGCTCTCGCCGACAGCCTCGGCGGCGATCCCTTCGCCAGCGGCGTCATCGTCGGTCGCGTCGCCGGCAACAGCTACGCCAGTCGAGGCGTGGGCATCCGTGCGGGAGACATCATCATGGCTGTGAACGACCGCCCCGTATCCTCGCCCCAGCAACTCGCCAACCTGCCGCGCGGGTCGCAGCTGCTGGTCGAACGGCGCGGGCAGCGCGGCGTTCTGGTCGTACGCTAACCCTCCCGCTTCGGCCCGATCATCGACCACACGTGGCCGAAGGGATCGCGCAGCTTGCCGTGGCGGCCGTAGAACTCGTTGGCCGCCGGCCGGATCACCACCGCGCCCCCGGCCTCGGCGCGGGCGATCCACGCGTCCGCGTCATCGACGGCGAGGGCGACGGTGAACGTCGTCCCGCCCAGGGTCTCGGGCGCGCGCGTGCCCACCGTCTCCTCGACGAACTCGCCCGACAGATAGATCGCGCCGCCGTTGCCCAGCTCGATCATGGCGTGGCCCAGCCGCCCGTCGTCCATGTCGTAGCGGACGACCTCCCGACCCCCGAAGGCCCGGAGGTACCAGTCCAGCGCCGCGTGCCCGTCCTTCACCATCAGATAGGGAACGACCGGCGGATCGGGCGGGACGTATGTCATGGCCTCAGCCCCTGAGCGGCGATCCGATCGACCAGGTGTGGCCGAACGGGTCGCGCAGCTGGCCGTAGCGGTCGCCCCAGAACTGATCGGCGATCGGATACAGGGGCACGCCGCCGGCCAGGATCGCCCGGTTCCACCATTCGTCGGCGTCGTCGACCTGTAGATGGATGGTGACGCCCTTCGGGACGATGTCCTGCTCCCCGTTGAACTCGGGGAATTCGTCGTTGAGCATGATGCTGCCGCCGTTGATCCGCAGATGGGCGTGCATCAGCCGCTCGCCGTCGTCGGCCATGTGCCGCCGCACTTCCTCGGCCCCGAAGGCGCGGGTGTAGAATTCGATCGCCGCCTGACCGCCGCGCGACGGGATGGTCAGATGCGGAGTGACGCCCGTGTCCGGGCCTTGCGCCTTGTGGTCCGTCATCGCGGTCTCCTGCGTTTCGCCGATACTAACGCGTGAAAACCCCGGCGGTAACGCCTATCTCTGAACCCGCATGACCGACCTGTTCGAAGCCTCCGGCATCCATCCTCCCGACGCGCCCCTGGCCGACCGCCTGCGCCCCCGCACCCTCGAGGAGGTGGTCGGCCAGGATCATCTGCTGGGCGAGGGCGGGCCGATCCGGCGCATGGTCGAGGCCGGGCGTCTGGGCTCGATGATCCTGTGGGGTCCGCCCGGCACCGGCAAGACCACCATCGCCCGCCTGCTGGCCCAGGCCGCCGGCTACCAGTTCCAGTCGTTGAGCGCCGTCTTCTCGGGCGTGGCCGATCTGAAGAAGGCCTTCGAGGCCGCCCGCGTGCGCCGCGCCGCCGGCCAGAGCACCTTGCTCTTCGTCGACGAGATCCACCGCTTCAACCGCGCCCAGCAGGACGGCTTCCTGCCGTTCGTGGAGGAGGGGATCGTCACCCTCGTCGGGGCGACCACCGAGAACCCGTCGTTCGAACTCAACGGGGCGCTGCTGTCGCGGTCGCAGGTCTATGTCCTGAAACGGCTGGATGACGACGCTCTCGATCAACTATTGATTCGCGCCGAGGCGCAGGAGGGCAAGACCCTGCCGCTGACGCCCGAGGCGCGTCAGGCGCTGCTGGCCCTGGCCGACGGCGACGGCCGCTACCTGCTGACCATGTCCGAGGTGCTGTTCGATCTGACCTCGACCGATCCGCTCGACGTCCAGGCCCTGGCCGGTATCCTGCAGAAGCGGGCCCCGGCTTACGACAAGAGCAGAGAAGAACACTACAACCTCATATCGGCACTGCATAAATCGGTTCGCGGCTCAGACCCCGACGCCGCCCTCTACTGGCTGGCGCGGATGCTGAACGGCGGCGAGGATCCGCTGTATCTGGCCCGCCGCATCGTGCGCATGGCGGTCGAGGACATCGGCGAGGCCGACCCCCTGTCCCTGCTGGTCGCAAACGCGGCCAAGGACACCTATGATTTCCTCGGCAGTCCCGAGGGCGAGCTGGCCCTCGCGCAGGCGGTGGTGCACCTGGCGACCGCGCCCAAGTCGGTCGGCGTCTACGAAGCCTTCAAGGCGGCGAAGAAGGCGGCGCATGAGACCGGCTCCCTGATGCCCCCGGCCCATATCCGCAACGCCCCGACGAAGCTGATGAAACAGCTCGGCTACGGCAAGGGCTACCAGTACGACCCCTCGACGCCCGAAGGCTTCTCCGGCGCCGACTTCTTCCCCGACGGCATGGAGCGCCGCACCTTCTATGCGCCGAAGGGGGAGGGGCACGAGGCGAAGGTCAAGGAGCGGCTCGACCGCTGGGCGGTCATGCGGGCCGGGAAGCCGCGCGACGAGCCGGAGGGTTAGCGTTGCCGTAACCCCGGTTTCCGGAGTATTCTCCGCCCATCGATCAACCTTGGGAGGGGATGATGACCGATACGATGAAGGCCGCTACGCCGTGGCATCTCTGGGCGGTGGGGGTGATCTCGCTGCTGTGGAACGGCTTCGGCGCCTGGGATTTCGTGATGAGCCTGACGCAGCGCGAGACCTACTGGCGCGCGTCCGGCATGACCGACGCCATGATCGCCTACTACAACGCCATGCCGACGTGGATGTACGTGCCCTGGGTCCTGGGGGTCTGGGGCGCGGTGGCGGGCTCCATCCTGCTTCTGCTGCGCAGCCGTTTCGCCGTCCACGCCTTCGTCCTGTCGCTGCTCGGCGCCGTGGTCAGCCTTCTGTACGGGGCGGTCATCGACAAGGCTCCGGCGCCGCCGCCGGAAATGGCCGTGATGGCCTACATGCCCTATGTGATCACCGTGATCGCCGCCTTCCTGGCCTGGTACGCCTGGACGATGAGCAGGAAGGGCGTCCTGTCATGAGCGGCATGGGCATGGGCGAACGCCTCGGCACGCCGTGGCACCTGTGGGTGGTCGGGATTGTGGCGGCCCTTTGGAACGGCTTCGGCTGTTTCGACTATCTGATGACCCAGACGCGGCGCGACGAATGGTTCGCCCAGATGGGCATGACCGAGGCGCAACTCGCCTATTTCAACGCCATGCCGGCCTGGACCCACGCGGCCTGGGCCATCGGCGTCTGGGGCGGGCTGCTCGGCGCGCTCCTGCTGCTGCTGCGCCGGAAATGGGCGACGCCGGTCTTCGTCGTCTCCTTCCTCGGCTGGCTGGCGGGGGCGGTCTACGCCTTCGCCCTGTCCGACGGGATCGAGGCCATGGGCCCCATGTGGCCGATGCAGATCGTCATCGGCGCGGCCTGCGGCTTCTTCATCTGGTACGCCTGGACCATGCAGAAGAAGGGCGTGCTGCGCTGAGGAACCCGGGCCGGGCCTCGCGCCTTGGCCCTGTATGGCGTCTTTCGACCTGAGGATCGGCACGGCCGGCTGGAGCATTCCGGCCGCCGTCGCCGGTCGCTTTCCCGGGCCGGGCTCGCATCTCGAGCGCTACGCCCGCGTGATGAACGCGGCCGAGATCAACAGCAGCTTTCACCGGCCGCACAGGCGCACGACGTACGAGCGCTGGGCGGCCTCGACCCCGGACGGCTTCCGCTTCTCGGTCAAGGTCCCGCGCCTGCTGACCCACGACCAGCGGCTGGCCGACCCGGCCGAGGTCCTTGACCGCTTCGCCGGCGAGGCCGCCGGGCTTGGAAACAAGCTGGCGGTGATCCTCGTCCAGCTGCCGCCCAGCCTGAAGTTCGACCAGACCCTCGCCGCCGCCTTCTTCGACGCCCTGCAGGCGCGGATCGACGCGCCCGTGGCCTGCGAGCCGCGTCACGCCGACTGGTTCAGGCCGGAAACCGACGCCTGGCTGGCCGACCGCCGCATCGCCCGCGTCGCCGCCGACCCCGCCAAACAGCCCGGCGCGGAAAGCCCCGGCGGCTGGCGCGGCCTCGCCTACTTCCGCCTGCATGGCTCGCCGCGCGTCTACTATTCCGCCTATGGGCCGGAGGTTCTGGCGGACACGGCCCGGAGCCTCCGGGAGGAAGCCGCCCGGGCCCCGACCTGGTGCGTCTTCGACAACACCGCCGGCTCGGCCGCCCTGCCGGACGCCTTGACCGTGAGGGCGGCGGCGGGCGATGAGCGGCCCTGATGGCCTTCGCCCCCCCGATCACCCTGTCCGAAGACGACATCGCCGCCGTGCGTTCGTGGGTGATCCATGAGGACGAGGCCGTGATCGCCTTCAACAAGCCCGCCGGACTGTCCAGTCAGGGCGGCCGCATCCAGGCGCATACCCTGGACGACCTGCTGTGGGCCTTCGCCCGCTCGAACGGCAAACGGCCCGACCTGGTCCACCGCCTCGACCGCGACACCTCGGGGGTCATTCTGGCGGCGAAGACCAAGCCGGCCGCCGGCTTCCTCGGCAAGGCCATGCAGGCCCGCCGGTTCAGGAAGACCTATCTGGCCCTCGTGTCGGCGGCTCCCGAACCGCCGTCGGGCGTGATCGACAAACCCTTGTTGCGTCAGGAGATCGGCCGCGAGAGCTTTATGCGCGCCGTCGCCCCCGACACGCCCGGCGCCCAGGCCGCCCTCAGCCGCTATCGCACCCTCTCCGCCTCGGATGACGGGGCGCTGGTCGAGCTGGATCCGGCGACGGGCCGGATGCATCAGCTGCGCGTCCACATGGCCTCCATCGGCCGTCCGCTGGCGGGAGACGCCCGCTACGGCGGCGCCCTGACCTTCGCCGGTCGCGCCGCGCCGCGGCTGATGCTGCATGCCGCGAAACTGGTGTTTCCCCATCCCGGAGGCGGCTACTTCACCGTGGAGGCGCCCCCGCCCGACGATTTCGAGGCGTTGAAGGCGGCGGCGGGTCTCTGACCGGCCTTTATCGGCTGGCGCACACAGGAACCTCCGCCATGCCGCGGCGCTAATCCACAAACGCCCGGAGAGCCCGTTATGATCCGTTTCACCCTGCCTTTGATCGCCGCCGCGGGTTTGGCCCTGTCGGCCTGCGCCAGCCTCGCCCCCTATGGCGCCCAGACGGGGCCGGGCGGACAGGGCTATGTCGAGCAGCGCATCGAATCCAACCGCTTCCGCGTCACCTACAACGGCGTCGGCGCGCCCGGTCCGGTGGCCGACTACGCCCTGCTGCGAGCCGCCGAACTGACCACCGCGCAAGGCTATGACTGGTTTGAGGTCACCCAGCGCTGGACCGACGGCCGCCCGGACAGCGCCGGCGGCGTCCGCCCCAGCCTCGGCGTCGGCTACGGCTCCAGCCGTTACGACGGCCGCTATGGAAACTACTCCAGCTCGGGCGTCGGCGTAGGCGTGGGCCTGAACTTCACCGGCCCCTCGCCGACCTCGACCACCCTGGAGGTGGTCATGGGCAATGGCGCCAAACCCGACCGTCCGAACGCCTATGACGCCCGCGGCGTTCAGGACGCCCTGCGCGCCCGGCTCTAGACCGGCGGGAGATCCTTCGCGAACGCCCCGACGGCGCGCCACAGCTCGGCGTCGTGGCCGATCCACAGATGGCCGCCGTCCGGATACATCACCAGCCGGGCGTTCGGGATGCGTGACGCGACCTCCACGGCGGCCTTGTCGGTTTCATAGAGATCGCCGCGCGCGCCGAAGACCAGGGTCGGACAGGCGATGCGCTCCACCGGCCAGTCCGGCGGCGCGCCCGCCGTGGCGGAGTCCATCAGCAGGCCCGCGCGACGCTCGCTGACGGGCAGGATGTGAAACATGACGTCGCCGGCCCGCCGCCGCTCGCTTTCCGCGGCCGTCTGGACGGTCGCCGGATCGGTGGCCAGCACCATGCGGGTCATGAAGTCCGGCGCGCCTCGCACCCCGGCCCAGAACAGCAGGTCCGAGCCGAGAACGGCGTTGATCGCCCGCTGCGTCCCGGGATCCGGCGCGGCGTTGGCGCCCGGCAGGCGGTCGGGGGCATGGAGGGCCGGAACCACCAGAACCAGCCCCCGGCACCGCCCGGGATGCCGCAGAGCCAGCTGGGTCGCGGACAGGGCGCCCGCCGAGCCGCCGATGATGACGGCCCCGTCGATCCCCAGCCGGCCCATCAGCCAGTCCAGGGCGTCGGCCTGCATCTCCACCGTCGCGCCCTCCGGCATGGCGCTGCGCAGATAGCCGAACCGCGAAGGGGCGATGATCCGCACCCCCTCGCGGACCAGCGGGGCGCTGAAGTCCAGGCCCTGGTCGAAGCCGCCGCCGCTGCCGTGGATCATCAGGACGGGCGGGCCGGAGCCGACATCGGCGTATTCGATCCGGCCCCAGGGACTGTCGATCACCCGGCTGCGTCCCTCCGTGCTCGCCCGGGCCGTCCGCATGTCCCGATGGAAGGCGACGGACACGGTCGCGGCGATCATCGCCGCCGCCACGACGACCACGACGACGACGGCGGCCACGGCCCGCCCGCGCCGCCCCGCCCTTGCGCGGGAGCGGGGCCTTGATCCGTCGAAAAAGCTCATGGCCGCCTCCGGTGCGGACGGAGACTTCCCCGCCGCGCCGCGCGCGTCCTTGACGCCGGTCAAATCCGCGGAATCAGCGTCCGCCGCGCGTCAGGGCCCGGTATTCGACCAGCCGCTCCTTGTCGCGCCGCACCTGGTCGGCGACGGCGTTGTCGACGTCCAGCGAGGCGTAGCGGACCCAGCCGTCGACGCCCAGCTTGTCCTGGATCGCGGCCGTCGGCGTGCGCCAGCGGAAATAGGACAGCCAGCTGACCAGCAGGCCGAGCACGAGGGCCAGACCCTGCAGGGCCCGGAAGCCGGCTTCGCCGACCGCCGGCGCGGGCTCCAGCGCCAGAACGGCCAGGCCGATGATCAGCACCAGCGGCGTCATCAGCCGCTGGGCCCAGCGCATCCAGTAGCGCTCGCGGCGCACCCGCCACAGCTCCATCTGAACATGCTTCTCGAGATATTCCATCCGCGCCCCCAACCACATGGTCAGCCGGGTCAGATACATGGCGCGCTGGCCCCAGCCCTTGCCGTCCTGCTGGAACTGGGTCTCGGCCTGATCGGCCATCGCTCTCGCAGAGGTGAACAGGTTCTGCAGCTCGCGGGTCCGCTGGACCACCTCGCGCGACAGTTCGTAGGAATCGTTCTCCAGCTGGAAGCGGTACTGGATGAACAGCACCGCCTGCAGGCCCCAGTAGAGGCCGAACACGGCCAGCATGGCCCCGGCCGCCAGAGCCAGACCCATGGCCTCCGACCCCGTCCAGCCCGTGAACAGGCCCGGTCCCAGGATGGCCAGGGCGGCGAAGGCCGCCAGGGCCCCGGCCTGGCTCAGCCGCTTGACCGTCACATGCACGATCAGGGCCCGGAAGACGCGCCGGCCATAGCTGTGGATGCGGCTGCGGATGTCCTGGTCGACCGGGAACCGCTCCTCGATCTGGCGGCTGAACAGGACGTGGAACCGGTCCGGCTTTCCGTCGGTCTCCCAGAAGGGAAAGATGTCCAGCGGCTGGTTGAAATATTCGTCGATATGGGACGAGACGATCGCCTCGGCCTCGGGCGTGGCGGCGAAATACTCGCTCTCCGAAATGGGGCGCAGGATGCCGTCGCCCCCGCGCAGGGGCCCGCGGCCGGCGCCCGGCGTGGGCGGCGGCGGCGTCCGGTGGGGACTGTCCTCGGCACCGGGCGGGGGCGGGTTGGGCGTGGCGTGCAGCCGGGCGTCGTGGCCGTGTCCGCCGTGGCCGCCGTCGAGCGGCGCCGGGGCATGCCCGTCGTGCCCGTGCCCGTGGTTGTGATCGTCGTGCGACATACGCTTCGGCGGCCCCTGATCCCTGAGCCCGGCAGTATGGCGGATCGCCGCCGCCGGGCCGATGGTCTTCCCTCATGGCGCGAAGCTGCGCCATGGCTCAGGTATCGGCGTTAACCCTGCGCCTCGGCAAGTGAAGTTTCGGTCAGACGAGGGCGGCTTCGCCGGCCACCTTCGTTTTGCCGCCGGGTGCAGTATAAGCGCCGCATCATGACACGTCTTCTGATCGTCGCAGCCGGGGGCGCCCTCGGCGCCGTGGCCCGCTACGGCGTCGGCGCATGGGCCGTTCGCCTGTTCCCGGCCGCCGTCTGGCCGTGGGGCACGCTGGCGGTCAATGTGGTCGGCGGTCTGCTGATGGGACTGCTGGCCGGCTGGCTGGCCTTCCGCGGCGGTGTCCACGGCGAAAGCATCCGCCTGTTCGCCGCCGTCGGCGTGCTGGGCGGCTTCACCACCTTCTCGGCCTTCTCGCTTGAAACCGCCCTGATGATCGAGCGCCGTCAATTGGCCATGGCCGGCGGTTACGTCGCCGCCTCGGTGGCGCTTTCGGTGCTCGCCCTGTTTATCGGCCTGATGGTCGCCCGCCGCGCCTTCGGAGCCGCCCTTTGACCCCCCCCGAGACCAACGAACCCATTCAGGAAGTCGAACCCGCGCCCAAACGCGAGGTCCAGACGATCTACGTCGCCGAGGCCGAGGACGGCATCCGGCTCGATCGCTGGTTCCGCCGGCGCTGGCCGCACCTGTCCAACATCCAGGTGCAGAAGATGGCCCGCAGCGGCCAGATCCGCGTCGACGGCGCCCGCATCAAGCCCGAGGGCCGGCTGACCGCGGGCGCCGCCGTGCGCGTGCCGCCCATCCCCGACGACACCTCGCGTCAGGCCGGCGACGTCCACACCCTGAGCCCGCAGGACATCAAATTCGCCAAGTCCCTCGTGCTCTACGAGGACGACATGGTCATCGCCATCAACAAGCCCCACGGCCTCGCCGTCCAGGGCGGCACCAAGACCAGCCGCCACGTCGACCGCCTGCTGTCGGCCTGGGGGGAGGGGATGGACCGCCCGCGCCTCGTCCACCGCCTCGACCGCGACACCTCGGGCGTCCTGCTGCTGGGCAAGGGCCCGGAGGCGGCCAAGCGGCTGGCCGGCGCCTTCGCCCGGCGTCAGGCGAAGAAGACCTACTGGG